>Ga0137409_10000992_pt1 | contig 30864 bp, 27 predicted proteins | sample CZODoug1_16funga_FD_122059 | JGI IMG/M metagenome (GOLD analysis project Ga0137409, IMG submission 122059) | Vadose zone soil fungal communities from Angelo Coast Range Reserve, California, USA - CZODoug1_16fungal (Hybrid Assembly) | ecosystem: Environmental > Terrestrial > Soil > Vadose zone... | reverse complement strand
GGTTTTAAGATGTTCTCGTCTTTGGTCGGGTCGGGGACGTCGTTTGGATTAAACCCTGATCCCTGGTCGTGCACGCAGATCTCAAAAGCTTCCGGAGTATTTCTTAGCTTGACCTCAACCAGCTTGGCTTCGTCACGTTTATTCCCATGCACCACTGCATTCGTTACCGCCTCGCGGACCGCCATGTCTACACCGAAGGCGACTTCCTCTCCAATTCCCAGACGATTCAAGAATTCAGAAACTGCGGCGGCGGCTTCAGCCACAGCCTCGACACGGCTGGGAAATCTGAGTTCAGTCGTCTCTAGAATCACATCTAAGGTCACAATAAAAAGACACGGCCGGTCCAGGAGCCATTGGTGTGCGGATCCTGGCCTTTTGAACTCCGAAAGCTTACGGAAGATCGAGGGTTTAACACGCGGGCGCATCGCGTGTCAAGAAGGTTACCGAAGCGGTAGTGGGGACAATCACCCCACTACCACCGAAGCGGTAGTGCGGTTGCAATTTCCCGTTTGTCCTCTGATTAACACCGTCGCTTTAGCGCGGTGACTCTAAGGGTTAACGAAAACCCGATACCGTTTAAGCGGTTTCCCATTTCTCAATGCGGGCTGAACACCGGGCTAAAGCCACGGTGTTAATCAGAAACAACGAAAGTTTCAAACGTGAGACATCGCAGGGTAAGATTACGCGATGAAGATTAGCCCGGCACAACGGATACGGGGGACGGTCCGTCTACCTGGAGACAAATCTATTTCCCATCGAGCAGCCCTGGTTGCCGCATTAGCGCACGGGGAATCTCGCATCACAGATTTTTCTACCAGTCAGGATTGTGCTTCAACGCTGGCGTGCCTCGCGAGCCTTGGCGTTTTAATTGAGCGCGAGGGAAACGATGTTTGCGTTACTGCGAAGGGTCGCCTTCGCGCACCAACGGAGCCGCTTGACTGCGGGAATAGCGGCTCGACGATCCGTATGCTTGCGGGAATACTTGCCGGCCAGGACTTTGCCGCGACCCTGATCGGCGACGATTCGCTGCAAGCGCGTCCCATGAAAAGAATCATCGAGCCGCTCGAAATGATGGGCGCGCGAATCGCTTCCGCAGCGGGCCGGCCACCACTTAGAATCGAAGGTCGCCGGCCGCTCGAGCCAATCACTTACGAACTGCCCGTCGCGAGCGCTCAAGTGAAGACGTGTGTGCTGTTCGCCGGTCTGTTTGCGGATGGACGAACTGAAGTCAAGGAAAAATTCGGCGTCACGCGTGACCACACTGAACGGATGTTGCAATGGTTTGGGGCGCCGATAGAGATAGCGCAAACAAATGAGACGCGATCGTCGACGAACTGCGCGGTTGTTGGCCCCTTGGGTCCAATGGGCTTGGCAGCACACGACCTGCGCGTTCCTGGCGATTTTTCGTCCGCCGCTTTCTTCATCGCCGCGGCCACTCTGCTACGCGATTCAGAATTGGAAATTGCCGCCGTGGGGTTGAATCCAACACGCACGCAGTTTCTTCAGACGCTTCGCTCACTCGGCGCGAAAATTGAAATCAAGGAAGCGCGCGAAGACTGCAATGAGCCGGTGGGCACGATTCGCATTCAGGGAACGGATTCGCTCGAGGAGAAGGAAGCGACTAGTATTGAAGGGCAAATCACCGCCGGCTTGATCGACGAGTTGCCGCTGCTGGCAGTTGTTGGAACTCAGGCGCCGGGCGGTTTGGTTATTCGCGACGCCCGGGAGTTGCGCTTCAAGGAAACTGATCGGATCGCGGCAACGGTAAAAAACCTGCGCGCAATGGGCGCGGAGGTCGAGGAGTTTGAAGACGGACTCGTCATCAACAAACTGACGCGTTTGCAAGGCGCGCGACTCGATTCGTTTGGAGACCATCGCATCGCCATGGCTTTCAGCGTGGCGGCGCTGCTGGCGGAAGGTGATTCGGAAATAGTTGGCAGCGAATGTGTCGCGATTTCTTTTCCTGAGTTTTTCGATCGTCTGGAATCGGTAGTTGAAAGATAGCGAGTAGCGGGGCAGTAGCCCGACCGTCAGGGAGGGTTCCTTTGATTCGACTGGAGCCCTCCCTTATGGTCGGGCTTCCGCCACTTAATTTCGTCGTGACTAAGCAAGCGATCATGATCATCGGTTTCATGGGCTCGGGCAAGACGACGGTGGGCGATGCCCTGGCGCGTCTGCTCGATTGCCGTGCGATCGACCTGGATTCATTTATCACGGAACGCGAGCAGCGAAGTCCGAGGGAAATAATTGAGCACGACGGCGAAGCAGCGTTTCGCGGAATCGAGACGCGTGCGTTGCGCCAGGTTTTGTTGGAAGCGTCGGCCGGCGTTATTGCTGTTGGTGGCGGCGCCTGGACCGTCGCTGAGAATCGCGAACTGATCGCGAGTGAAGGCGGATTCACAGTCTGGCTGGATCCGTCTTTTGAGTTGTGCTGGAAACGGATTGAGTCGGGCGCGGAGGCGCGGCCGCTGGCGCCTTCACGCGAGGCAGCGCATGCGCTCTACGCCGCGCGTCGTCCTGTTTATGAATTGGCGGATGCGAGGATACCTGTCGATGAGAACGACAGCGCCGAGGAGATAGCCAGGAAAGTGATTCGTGCCATAGGTACGACATAAGTTTGGTCGTTAAGCAAATATATTTCGGCGAAAAATATCGCGTTAGGTGATTTCGCAGCTGAATTTTTAGTGATGACTAAACCAGGGATAGAACTGGCAGGCGCGCAAGGTTGGCCAGACTGCGAAGACTCTCGAGAACGAAGCAAACTGGAAAACGTTTGCGACGCCCAGCGATGGTGGGTACTTCGCACTGCAAACGGCGGACACAGGCGACGTGCCGGTACGCCTATTTCTAACGCAGTCGCTGCTGAGCAGCGCGGAAGATAATTTGTACCGGCAGATCGTCAATGCCCCGCGCTTTCCCGGCGTCAAGTTGGTAGTCATTACGCCCGACGTGCACTACGGCTACGGCGTACTGGTGGGTTGCGTGATTCTAACCGACGCGGATAGCGGCGCGGTGGCGATGGGACCAGTGGGCTACGACATCGGCTGTGGGATGATGAGCGCGCGCTCCACGGTCTCAGCCGATCGGGCGACGCCGGAAAAGAAATTGAAATTCAATCGCGCGGTGATGGGGCGGGTGCAGATGGGTTATGGCGGCAAGAGCGAACGGTTGGGCCAGGTTACGGAAAATGAATTCAACAACCTCGTTCGCGGCGGCGCTGAATATTACGCTGAAAAGTATGGCGCCTCATTCGATCGCAGCCGCGCGGAGCGACACCGCATTCCCGTGGACGACGACTGGGACATTCCTTCGGCGGCAAAGGCAGACCGGAACGTGGTATGGGCCAGCTCGGCAGTCTGGCCCGCTGCCGGAATCCTCGTGAACCTGGACGGACACGTGCCGCTCGATGAAGCCGCACCTGCTTACAAGTCCTCTGAAGAAGTGTTGCGGGCGGTCACGGATGCGGGCCTGGCGACGGTCGAACATAAGCTTTGGCCGCTGGCTTCGTTAAAGGGAGTTGACGAACGGAGACGCGACCGCAAAAGAAAAACCAAGCGCGACAAGAGTTCCGAGCATTATTAGGCAAGTTAGGGTAGGGCAGCTGAAAGGGGTGCCAAGATAGTAGTCGGCGGCCTGGCAACCTGAAAGGTTGCGAGATAGTAGCCGGTGGTCGAAGCGTAAGCGCAGACCACCGGTAAGCGACGGGTAAACGACGGCACCCTGGAGGGGTGCCAGATGATTTGCTCGCAAGGGAATTTCTCGCCTTCCCGAGCTCTAGCACCCTTTCAGGGTGCTTCCTTTTTCAAGTCCCGTCCGGTGGTCTGCGCTTACGCTTCGACCGCCGGCTACCATCTTTGCAACCCTCCAGGCTGCTGCGGAATAACAGCTACTGAAACACCACTTGCCTTTGGGCCCCTTCTCTCTTCCTTCCGCCGTCTTGGAATATTTTTTTGAACAAGTTCAAAAAACTGCTTGACAGCCCTAAAAGTCCGGAGTATGGTTCATTTTGAACACGTTCAATTCCGAACGTCGTTCCCAAAAGGAGGCTGTTATGCCGGTTGAGATCATCACTTACCTGGTTTACCTGGCGATAAGCATTGCCCTGACTATCTGGGTCGCTCACACGCTGCACAAAAACGGCCGCGTGTTTCTCGTAGACGTTTTTCACGGTAATGAACCGCTGGCGGATTCCGTTAATCACCTGCTGGTAGTCGGCTTTTACCTGATTAACCTGGGCTACGTCAGCCTGGCTCTCAAGCTTGGCTACCAACTGGCCTCGGCGCAGGAGGGCATCGAAGCTTTGTCGGTGAAGGTTGGGATGGTGCTGCTGGTTCTGGGAGGCATGCACTTCTTCAATCTCTTCATCTTCAGTCGCATGCGCCGCCGGGCCACGCTGCGCCCTGGACCGCCGCCAGTCGCGCCAGATGCTTTTACGGCTGTAAGGGAGGCCTGAGTCATGTCGTCGCTGATAGTCCTCTACGATCCGAATTGCGGGTTGTGCCTGCGAGTGCATGAGTGGCTTCAGGAACAACCCAAACTGGTGCCGTTGATTCTCGTGCCCGTCAAGTCGGAAGAAGCGAGAACTCGATTTCCGAACCTAAACCATGAGCCGACGGCGAACGACCTGACAGTAATCAGCGATCAGGGCGCGGTTTACTTCGGTCCCAAGGCGTGGCTCATGGTCCTCTGGGCGCTTTGCCGTTATCGCGAGTGGTCCTACCGCCTCGCGTCGCCGGAGTTGTTGCCATCCACACGGCGAATAGTCTCGCTGATTTCCGAGCATCGGTATCAGATCAGTCGCGCCGCGGGCTGGTCGAGGTAATGAAATGAAGTCTGCGAAAAAATCGACCGCGACCAAGACCGCCAAGGGTGAACAAACAAAAGCGCTCATCCTGAATACTGCTTTGGAGATGCTTCCGGAGCGTGGCTACGAACAGACAACCATGCGCGCCATTGCCGAGAAGGCGGGCGTGTCGCTCGGCAATGCCTATCATTACTTCGGCTCGAAGGACCACCTCATCCAGGCGTTTTATCACCGCACGAATGAAGATCACTTGCAAGCGTCAGTGCAGGCGCTGCAAAAAGAAACGTCCTTGAAGGCGCGCCTGCTTTCCGTGATACGGCTCAAGATCGACACGCTTGAGCCGTATCATGAATTTGCCGGCGTACTCTTCCAGACCGCCGCCGATCCGCATAGTCCTCTCAATCCCTTCGCGCATGCGGCGGCGCCCGTGCGGCGCGACAGCATCAAGCTCTTCGAAGATCTGGTCGCGCAAACAAAGGCGCGCATCCCGGACGATCTGCGCGCGGACTTGCCTTATCTGCTTTGGCTTTACCACATGGGGATCGTTCTCTTTTGGATTCACGATTCGTCACGCAAACGGGTGCGCACTTACCGGCTGATCGATCAGACTGTCGATCTTCTGGACAAGCTCATCTCGCTGGCAAGCAATCCGTTGATGCGCCCGGTGCGCAAGCGGGCTTTGAAACTCGTCGCGGAACTTCGCGATTTGGAAATGGCTGAAAGTTAGTCGGAATCAGCCGGCTAGTTGGATTGGAAACGCTGATGCCCGGTCTTATCAGATATTGTTTGTCGCAGGTGGAATTGGGCCCGCGAAGAGCGCGCGCTCAAGACTCAAAGACGACCCGGTTGGAAAATAAAACCATCCTGACGTTTCTTTCGCAGGGGGCTGTGGGTGGCGCGCTCGGATATTTCCTTCTGACAGCTTGCTTCGTAGTCGTTCAGTCGAATGATGAGAACTTCCTCTACCTTGTCATTCTTCCAATAATCTTTGCCTTCGGAGCGGTTTTGGGTTGTATTACTGCGATTTTTATTTGGTTAGCGGGAGTGTTTCTACAGCGGAAACTCGGATTCGCGGTCCGCGCCCTGATCGTCCTCGGCGCGATGACAGGGCTGGGCGTCGCATTTTCTTATCTGACGGACGAATCGCCTGACGGGCAGGAGTCGTGTTTATGGTTGGCGGGTTTCGTTAGCCTAATGGTTTTGTCGATCGTGCTCATGACTGGCTCCGGAATTAGACCGTGTCACCTAATTTTCGTGGGCGCCGGGCCGCGCAGCGCGCGTCATAACTTCGGCAGTTGGCTATCACTTCCAGCGGGGTTTCTGCTTCGCGTTGCCAGTGTCTTTGGCTTGTTTGAAGCTTTGATGACTTTGGCTCTGTGGATTTCCGCTCGCAGGGTGGATTGGCTGGAATCCACTGCTGCCCCTGAGCATCTGCCGGCAATCGTCCTGGCCGTTCTATATTTCGCGACCAGCGCTTACTTTAGCATCAGCCGGCCTCGCAAGTTTTTCCTGCTACCGACGACCATCATTTTGAATCTACCCTTGGCCTGCTTGATAGTGCACCTCAGACTACTCGCCACACCCGAAGCCAATTTCCTGTCGTACCTCTTGCTGGCATTCATTTGTTTGTGGGCTGTCTACACTTTGACACGCATGATTGCTCCCGGATCAGTTCGGCGAGTGGTGATCGATTCATGGAATAAGACTGACGCCCGGTGCTTATCACCGAGCGGGGTCTGTCAGGTGCAACTATGAAGCGTGGAACTATCAAAGTAGTAATTCCGGGCGGTTCAGGTCAGGTGGGCACGGTGTTGGCCCAGGCGTTTCATCAACGCGGCGATGACGTCGTGGTTCTTAGTCGAACTCAAACCGGCGCGACGCCCTGGCGCGTGGTGAAATGGGACGGCGAGACACTGGGCGACTGGACTTCCGAAATAGAAGACGCAGACACGGTCATCAATCTCGCCGGGCAAAGTGTGAACTGCCGCTACACCGCTGAGAACCGCCGCGCCATCATCGACTCGCGAGTGAAATCAACGCGAGTTGTCGGGCAGGCGATTGCCCAGGCAGACAATCCGCCGCGCCTTTGGCTTCAGGCCAGCACGGCAACGCTCTACGCTCACCGCTATGATGCGCCGAACGACGAAGCAACCGGAATCATCGACGGGCGAATACCCAATGGACCCAACGCGCCGGACACCTGGCGCTTCAGCATCGACGTCGTTAAAAAATGGGAACGCGAACTCAACGCGGCCGCCACGCCAAGCACGCGCAAGGTCCTGATGCGCTCGGCAATCGTGATGGCCCCGGCGCGAGGCGGCTCCTTCGACATGCTGCTGCGTTTGGTGCGGTTTGGACTTGGCGGTCGCGCCGGCGATGGTAAACAGTATGTGTCCTGGATCCACGACCAGGATTTTGTGCAAACCGTGGACTGGCTAATTCAACATGAAGAGTTTGCCGGACCAGTCAACCTTGCCGCGCCAAACCCTCTACCAAACGCAGCGTTCATGCAGGCTTTGCGACAGGCCTGGGGCATGACGTTTGGTTTGCCGGCTACCGCCTGGATGTTGGAGCTGGGAGCGTTCGTCCTTCGCAGCGAAACTGAGCTCATCCTCAAGAGCCGTCGCGTCATTCCAACGAAGTTGCTGCAATCGGGCTTCACGTTTCAATTTCCGACCTGGGCCGAAGCGGCTCGCGACCTTTGCACAAGATGGCGCGAGAACAGCCAGAAGCCTTGAGGAACCATATCCTAAGACTTCGCTGAAACTGCAGGAGACTGGCGACCAATGCTTCCGGTTGCCCTCAAACTTCACGGCCCGAGATCCGTTGGCAACCCTGACTTCCGGTGTTAGAATCCGACAACTTGTTTGATAGGGCTTACTGTTCCAGGCTCTCGCAGCGGGTTCGTTGAGCGATTACTCAGCTAGGTTATCATAATCCGGAGGAGGCTTTTCCCCATGGCTTCACCTCTTATCGTGCTGACGGCGTCATCCACTGAAGCGAGCGAGTGGCGCCACAGTATCTGGCAGCAGATGATGTCGGCCGCGGTCCCCGTTAAGCTCAGCAACACAATTTTCAATAAGGTTTCGTTTGAGAACGAATCGTGGCCGGACGGCCGGGCCAAGTATGTGCCTAACGGGCTACGCATGGTCGAGACCTTGCTGCTGAGGACATACCCGGAAGAAGACGTTGTTACTTGTTATGTAAGCAACCTGGAGAAATTTGTCGGTCCGGAGACGAAGGTGCTGGCCATTCATGCCCACAATCCACTGGGCATCTCCTACGCGACCGACATTTACGCCAAGCTCTTCGGCGAAAACCTAATGCCGCTCAACGCGGCTGAGTTCCTGAAGATCGTCAACCATCCGGTAATCAAAAAGTATCAGCCGAAGATTGTGGTGGGCGGCCCCGGCGCCTGGCAGTTGGAGAAGGCAAACCGGCTCGACGAGTTTAAGATCGATTACTTAATCGATGGCGAGATCGAGCGTGTTTTCAACGATCTCTTCGCGCGCATCATGCAAGGCGATTCGTCGTTGCCGCGAATCATCAAGGTGCCTAAGGAGATGCAGGCATCCGTGGAAGAGATTCCGGTGGTCCGTCATCGTTCAACTTTCGGAGTGGTTGAGATAACGCGCGGTTGCGGGCGCGGTTGCCAGTTCTGTGGCCCGGCAACAAAAGTTGGGCGCTCGTTTCCGTTGGAACACATTCTCGAAAGCGTGAGGGTGAATGCCAGCGAAGGCGCGGATAGTATCCTGCTCGCCTCCGAGGACATGTTTCTCTACGAGCAGTTGCCAAACTTCAAAACCAATGTGCCGGCTCTGGAGAAACTCTTCAAAGGCATCGTCAGCGTCCCCGGAATTAAACTCATTCAAACTTCGCACATCACGATGGCCCCAGTCGTCAAAGATCCTTCTATTATTGAGCGCCTCGCTCCTTTGATCGTTCCCTATTCTCACGTTCAGCATAAGAGCTCGACGCATCCGGACAAACGCGACGCCGATCCGATCATCGGCCTGGAGACCGGCAGCGCCCGGCTCTTCGATATCTACATGAAAGGGAAGGCTTATCCATATAAAGCGCATCAGTGGCGCGACGTCGTCCTGAAAGGCATGGAAATTCTGAACCGGCATAACGTGTTTCCAATGTGCACCTTCATCATCGGCTTGCCGGGCGAAACTAAGGAAGACACGAAGCAATCGCTTGATCTGCTCTACGATTTGCGCGACGCCAAGGGCACGTTTGTGCCGACTTTCTTTGTGCCGCTTGAAGACACGCGCATGCAGAAAAAGGAGAGCGCCAAGTTGATAGAGATGACTGACTTGCAGTGGGAATTTTTCTTCACCTGCTGGCGTTACAACCTCGAATTCTGGAAGGGCGGTAGCGTGAATGCGAAGTTTTCACTCGGCGTGCCGATCTACTACACCAAGATGGGCAAGAGATTGTTTGGCGAAGTGATCAAGTATCCAATCGCGCGCTTTGCCGGCGTGCCGGATCGCTTCACGCGCAAGCATCTCTATCTGGACTTCACCGGTCACAAGCGAAATTTCAATGGCATGCAGCCGTTCGAAGGCGAGATTGTTCCCGGCTTCCAAACCGTGCGCGACAAAGGACTCAACCTGATCGACGCCAGCGAGCTGCATCATCTGCAACCCGCGCCGAGCGCCGCCGGAGCCGCTGCCGCCGATTAACCTTACAGCGTGATGGACAAATCGGCCCTCTAAACCGATTCAGGGGAGATTGATCGTAAATCCAGAGGCAGCTAATGTCTACCCGTTCTCATGAATACTTGCAACTCGCTCAAATCTCATCAAGCTGGGAAATGTTTTTGAGCGTCAGGTTCACTGGTCACTCTTAACAGACCAAGCCCGGGTGCTTACACCTCGAGCCCGAGCGAGAACCAATAAAGGAGAATCCGTGTCAAATAACAGAATGTTACTCACCGTTGCGGTTTCCGTTGTCGTCCTTCTGGCTAGCTTGGCATTAGTTGCTCGCCGGCCGCCCACCGGACTTGCCGCCGCCGCCACACTTACACCCCAACCGATCAACATGCCTTCGTTTCCGGTTCCATCGCCAACCATTGACGGCTGGATTAACAGTAACAATCAAACCGCCATCCGCCAGCACGCCTGGGATCTTTGGGCGGGTATCAATTCGATCACTCCTGCTTCCCAGGGCTGGCCAATCTGGGAAACCTGGTACTCGGATACGGAGGTCTTGAACGGGCCGCCGGCTCATCCCCTCAACGCTAAATTCCGAGCCGTGCGCGCCACTCGCAGGCCCGTGCACCGTCTAACTAAGCCACGCCAATTTGAGCACCAGAAAAGCGCTCAGCTTTTTGCGCCGCCGCTGGCCGCCGCAACAGCAGCCGCTGAACCCGTAGTCGTATCGGTGAAAGCGAATGTTGACTACGCTCAGTTCGTTTGGAGCAACAATTACTACAAACCCGCCGTGCTTTGGAACATTGAGAAAAACTGGCCACCTTCAACGGCTGCTGTTAACCGCATGATAAAACCATTTCCAGCGCCTGCGATTGGTCTCAAGCCGGTATTTCAAGTGGTGCGTGGACCTCAGAACAATGGCGGCATTACGGTCCTTCCTTACTGGCTGGGTGATCTCACTACTGGCCCAACCCATTCCACTACCCCGACGCATCCGACCCCAGGCACCTGGAATCAATGTGTCGTAGTGAAAACCGGCTCTGCGGCGCCGCCGCCAAACCTGACCTGCCAGGACAGCACGGCCAAACCGACTGGGATAGTAGGAGTCAATCAGTTTTACAACTTCGCGCTGAACGCTGCGGAAGTGGCAACCATGTGTGGATCGGTTTCGCCGACTAATTGCCCGATCAAGGTGGGTGATTATGCTGTTCTGGTGGGTATGCACATGACAACCAAGGAAGATGATAACTGGACCTGGCAAACCTTCTGGTGGAACTACAATCAACCTTTTCCGTATGGCGCTCCCCCGGCCAATATTCCCGCGCCTTTCAACAACTACGCGATGTGCACCGCCTACTCGATGACGGTCGATCCTGTCAACAGCGTCAGCGGCAAGAATGTGCTTTGCTACAATCCCTACCTGGAAACCTCGCGCAACATCCCAGACGGTGTTCATTCCAACTGCATGTCGTGTCACAGTGTGGCTTCCTACGGCAGCAACCCCAACACGAATTATCCGGCCAGCTATACGTCGCCGAATAATTACATTTCGCCTTTGCTGGCGACTGACGGCACACCGTATTTCAACTGCCAGACGCAGACAGATTTTTCCTGGCTGCTAGCTGATTCGACAGGCAGTCAGCCACCATTGCCGGCGTGTACGCCGTAAGCGGCATCCCGGGTTACAGCTGGTGCTTGACGATCACGCTGGCGAGACGGTTGGCGACGGCGGGGTCAATCGTCTTCAGTTTCTCTTGTAGCTCGAGTGCTTTCGCCGTTTGGCCCAGCATGAGGTAGCTGACGGCGCAGTTGTAGTAATAGGAAGGTTCGCGCGGGTCGAGGGCAATTGCTTTCTCGTGAAACGCGATCGCTTCTTTTGCTCGTCCGGCTTTGGAAAGCGTCACCGCGAGGCCATCGTAGGATAGCGAATAGCCGGGATTGGTTTTGATCAAATTGCGAAACACGAATTCCGAGTAGCGGAAGTTGCCCATGCGATCGTAGCTGACCGCCTGGTTATATTTCGCCTTGAGCAGTTTCGGATCGAGGCTTACCGCTTTGTTGAAAGCTTCAATCGCGCGCGGATACTGCTTCAACTCGCCCAACGCTTCGCCCAGGTTGTTATAGCTTTCGGCGTCGCTCGGATTGAGCGCCACGGCGCGCGCAAACGCAACCTCGGCATTCCCAAATTTTCCCTGGACCATGTAGGCGTTGCCAATGCGGAAATTGGCGCTTGCTGCCATGCGGCTTTGTTTTGCCGACAAAGCAATCACGCGATTGTAAATTCGGATCGCTTCGTCAAAGCGTCCCTGGTCCTGTGCAGTCTGGCCTGCGGCGAGCAGTTGCTGTGGATCGTTCGTGTGGGAGGAGCTCGATGGGGAATTGGGCTGAGTGGTAGTCGCAGTTTTGGACGGACCACTTGTGATTCGGGGCCTGTTGACAGTTCCCTGCACTGGTTTCGCCGGTTGCTGCGCCGGCGTCTGAAAGCCAATCGAGGCCATGAGCCAGGCGGCCAGAAGCAGGCACTTCGGCAAACGAATGATTACCTGCCCCAGCGGGCTTGTAATCCTTTCCCTTCTGGTGCCTTTTCTGCTTGCGCGGCCTTCGGAGTCCATGATAAAAGAGTGCCCCCTTTCGAATAAACGGGTAATCAGCAGGAAAAATTGGAAACACGTGCGGGTTCCTATTTTTCTTATCACCACAGAGTCTTGTTAGTATTTCCACGCCAGCGGGGCTGCCCCGCCGGGGACCCCGGTGATGGGAAACATCAAGGAGGACACCGCCCATGCGTAAGCTACTTCTGCTAATCGCGATCCTACTCGTCTGTGCCCCGGCGGGTTTTGCCCAGAGTGATTACTCAAACTGGGAATTCTTCATCGGCTACGCTCACGAGCGTGCCAACAACGGCGCCGATCGTCTCGACATTAGAGGCCGAGCCATAAACCCGAATGGCACCACCTCGCGCGTTGACCTTATCTCCGAACGTATTCCTTATAACGGCGTGACGACCGAAGTGGTTGCGAACGTGCATCGCAACATCGGCCTGGTGGCAAATTTCTCCGCCACCTTTGCGAACACCACCTTCGTTGATAGCTTGACCGGGCGCAGGTTTAACGCGCGCGTGTCCAGGTATTTGCTGCTGGGTGGACCACGCTTCAACTGGCGCAACTCGTCGCCGTTTCTTCCTTACGCGCACGCGCTCTTTGGCGTGGCGCGCTACCACGCGGACTTTCGCGACAACAACTTCACTTGTCCTGACACGAACGAGACTGCGTTTGCCATGGCCCTCGGAGCAGGACTGGACATCAGGGCCGGCAATCACGTGGACATCCGCGCCGCACAGGTTGACTATCTGCCCGTGTTCTTTAGTCACAAGCGAGAAGATGGTTTGCGATTCTCGGCGGGCGTGAAGATCAAGCCGTAACGGCCAGATGCTGGATGATGCCAGATGCTGGATGCTGGATGCCAGATGCTAGATTCGGCACTACGGCCCGTTCTTTCTAACATCCAGCATCTAGCATCCAGCATCTAGCATCTAGCATCTAGAGTCTCAGTTTTTGGCGCCGCGCAAAAAAATCAGACCAGGCATCGCCGTTTTTCTTGAGCAGGGCGGGAACGTTTCTGACTGTAAAGTCGGAAATCTTCACGCCCTGCTCAATTTGTTTCCAGGTCAACGGCATCGAGACGGTGGCTTTCGGTTTCGCCCGGGCAGTGAAAACTGATGCCAGGCTTTTGCCGCGCGCGTTCTGCATCCAGTCTACGTAAACCTGATCTCTCTTGCGCTTCGCAATAGTCCGCTCAACGGTTGCGATCTTCGGCGCTCGCGCCGCCACCTCGCTCGCCAGCAGGCGCGAAAATTCCGCCACGCGTTCATACGTGTTCGTCGGCTTCAGCGGCAGATAGATATGTATTCCCGACGAACCTGAAGTCTTGGGAAAGGCATTCAGTCCTACCTGGTCGCAAACCTCTTTCGTCAGCAGCGCCACTTGTAAAACATTTTCCCTCGGAGCTTGCTTGGGATCGAGATCGATGGCGATCCAGTCAGGCTTATCAAGGTTTGCGATCGTCGAGTGCCAGGGATGCTGCTCAATCGATCCCAGATTAACGAAATGCAGCAGAGACGCGGTGGTGGTGTACACAGCATAATCGAGTTCGCGCCCAGCCTGATTGACGAGCCTGACGGTCTTGATAAAGGCGGGCGCGCTCTCGAGATCCTGTTGAAAAAACATCGGAGCATTGATGCCGCGCGGCCAGCGTTGCAGGATTGCCGGACGATTCTTCAGGAAAGGCATGATGTGCGTGCTGACGCGCAGGTAGTAGCAAAGCAACTCAAACTTCGTGATTTTATCGTCGGGCCAGTAAACGCGTTCAAGACTGGTTACTGAAACCGCCTGGCCTTCGACATCGAGAATCAGATCGCCTTTCGGCTGTTTGAGTTTGAGAAACTCAGCGACGGAAATCGCCGGGCCTTTCTTCGCGGGTGTGCGTTTTACCCCCGACTGTTTTTGCGAACCTGCTGTTGGTTTTGCCATCGGCGAAATCGTCTTATAGTGTGCGCCAATTGCCGGAACGGGTCGTAAAGTTATCCAAAAAGTACTTGATTTGCAAAACCTGCGTGTCAGGTTCGATCCACAATGGATTTGAATCAGCCGAACCAAACGGAAGTTGAGGTGTTCAAGTGACTATGCGAGCAAAGATTTTACCGGCAATTCTATGTGGCGCGTTGTGCGTGGGAATCCTGGGAATACCGCGCGCTGCCTTTGATGCACATGTGCGTCCACCGGCTTTACAAGCGAACTCCACTCATCGCTTCCGGCTTGATTCCAGCCAGAGCAAATTCATCGCCCACGCGCTTCGCGGCGGGCTGCTATGGTTCAAGGGTCACGAACATTTGGTGGCCGCGCGCGAATTCAACGGTGAAGCGGAGATCACGCCAGACAAAATCACTCCCGCATCGCTAAGACTGACAGTCAAAACCGATTCGATGGTGGAAACGAGCAACGCCTTCACCGAGCCGCAAAAACAGATCATCAACAAAGAACTGCGTGAGATCGTTCTGGAGCCGGCGAAGTATCCTGAGATCGTTTTCAAGAGCACGGCGGTGACGGGCAAACAACTGGGAAACGGCCAATACGATCTGAAGATTGCCGGCGACCTCACGCTGCACGGCGTGACTCGACACATCGTGATTCCGGCGAAGGTAACTTTGACGGGAAATAATTTGCGCGCGATTGGTGAATTCAGCATCGACCGCGGCGACTTCAACGTCAAAGCCACGTCTGCGTTTCACGGAATGGTCCGTGTGCGCGAGAAGGTGAAGTTTACGTTCGATATTGTCGGCCACAGAATGTGATCGAAGGTCTGATTACGGACCAGCACTTCAGGCCTCAAAGGCTTGACTGCAAACGAATCGGCGGGGGCAAGCCCACCTTCCCGACCACGAGCTGATTAGAGTTGATTTCTGATTCCTGCTTGAATGGCTTTTGAGGCCGGAATTCACCGAGCAAGTAAGGAGTCTCAAGGTTGGGAAGGTGGGCTTGCCCCGCTGGAGCTAAAGTCAAGTATTCATGGAGCACATGAACATGAGGGCCAGATTGATATCGAAAACTCTAGGTGTGGGCCATCTTAGGCTGCGCTGAAGCGGAACTGGCCGGTGCGGAATCTGACGGAGCGTAATAGAGAATGCGGTTGCAGTTATCGCAGGTGACCACTTCCTCGCCGCGTCTGACCTGGGCCATCGCCTGCGGGCGCAGCGACATGAAGCAGGCCATGCATGCGCCGTTGCGCGCTTCGGCAACTGCTACGCCATCGCGTATGCGCGCGCTGATGCGCACGTAGAGCGCGCCCATCGACTTGGGCAGGGCCGCCACTAGTCGCTCGCGTTCCGTGCGACTCATCGTCAGCTTGTCTGCCTGCTGGCGAGTCTCTTCGTCAAACGCCTGCAATCGTGACTCGCGATCGGAGTTTAAAGACGCGATCTCTGCAGCGCGTTCGGTGAGCGAAGCTTCCGCTTTTTCGAGCGCTTCCATCTGTTCAAGGATCTGAGTCTCCAGCGTGGCGATATGTTTTCGGGCGGCATCAGCCTCGCGAATGGCAGCCGTGTACTCATCCTGTTTCTTCGACGACATCAAGTTGCGTTCGGCGCGCTCAACACGTACGCGTTGCTCGCCAACTTCCGTTTCCAGTCGCGTACGCGTATGTCTGGCTTCGTCCCGGGCGTTTTCCAGGGCCCTAATTTCAAAGGCGCGCTGATCGAATTCCGACTCGATCTGGGCGCGCCTTTCGGGTATCGCTTCTAGTTCTGCTTGTAGTCTTCTTATGCTTGTATCCAGGTTTTGTAGAGCGACTAGTTGCTGCAATTCCGCTTTCACTCTCTATATTCTCCTTAAAAGAACAGGGCGGGTTTAATATGAATCAAGGCAATCATCAATAGGGATTATCAGGCATGCGGGGCCATCGGCGCAAGTCAGCACTCGCAGGACACGCTGGTCCGGCCACCAGAGAGACGGCTGCTACGCAAAGACCGACGCTTTATGTAGAATCGAGACCATGCTCAAAGTTACGGACGCAAAATATGTTAAAGACTATGTCGTTTGGCTAAGATTCAGTGACGGTGTAGAGGGCGAAGTAGATCTTAAAGATGAATTGTTCGGTGAAGTTTTTGAACCGCTAAAGGACAAAGAATTCTTTAAGAAGTTCGTCCTCCATCCTGACTGGCTTACAATCGCCTGGCCCAACGGCGCAGACTTTGCACCTGAATTCCTCCACTCAGCGATAAAAGTGCACGCCTAAAACCTTTTAAGTGCTCGACCGGGTGTTTGTATTCATTGCGGCTTATCCTATTTGATCTCTGAAATTTCAAATAATATCCCCAAACAAGTGTTGCAGCAGGGTTGTAACCACTATCGCGGCAGTCTCTGCTCGCAGAGTGCGTCCGCCAAGCGTAACGATTTTCCATCCCGCCTCTCGCGCAGCCGCAAGCTCTTCATCGGTCCAGCCTCCCTCTGAGCCAACCAGCGCGATCACAGCAGCCGGGCGCGCGGTCAACGCCGCCGTCGCTTCCATGATTGATTGGCCATCACGCTCGGAAAACATCAAACGGTGCGGCAGGTCCTCAGCCTTTGTGTCTTGAGGTTTGGGTCCGGCGTTTTCCAGCAACGACTCAAAAGCTACTGGCCCGCTGATCTCGGGCACAACGGCTCGTCCCGATTGTTTCGCAGCTTCGAGCGCGATTCGCTGCCAACGTGCAACACGCTTCGCGGCGTCCGTGTCATCGCGCAAACGAATATCGGCCAGCTTCGTCACCACCGGAACCACACGCGCGACACCTAACTCGGTTGCCTTCTGTACGACCAGATCAAACTTCTCGCCCTTGAGCAGCGCGACCGCGAGTGTTAACTGGAGCGGCGATTCCGGGCGAGCCGGATCCACTTCCGAAACGATTTTGAGTTTAGCGCTATCGCGGCCGCTTTCCTCAACGCGGCAATGAGACTCTTTGCCCACGCCGTCGAACACGTAAACTTCGTCGCCGGCCTTCAGCCGCAGCACGTCGCGCAGGTGGCGCGCTTCATCCGCCCCGAGCGTCACGCTCTCGAGACTGGAATCAAAGGCGCTTGGCGGCGCGTAGAATCTGCGGCGAGTCATGAGATCACGGTCAAGAGTTAGACAGGATTAACGGGATGAACAAGATTGCAGAAAGGCTGTCAATAGATGAACGGTAACAGAAAAGATCATGAGTCAATCATCTCCGTTCCCATCTTGTTAATCTTGTCAATCGTGTCCCTGTATTCAGAAAATATTTGGAGGCTCATGTGCGTGGGCAAACTAAATAATCAACGCAATCCATTCACCGTCTTGCATGACTTCGATCGGCGGGCCCACGCTGCATTCCAGTAAACGGGCATTCACAGTTCCTGCCTGCGTATCAAGAATTCCGGAAAGGATCAAACGTCCGCAAGTTACACTCAACAGCGACGGCAACAACCGCACGATCACATCTGCTGTCAGATTTGCGCAGACAACGTCTGCCGAAGCAGTGGCCTCTTCAACTGTCCCGACGCGAAAGGTGATTTTTTCGGCAACGCCGTTGAGCCGCGCGTTCTCGCGCGCGATCGCGATGGCTTCCGGGTCAGTATCGCAAGCTTCAATGCGCGCCTCGGGAGAAATCTTCGCGGCGGCGATCGCGAGGATTCCCGTTCCGGTTCCTACGTCGAGAAAGCTTCCGCCAACACCGGGGTCCTCGCGCGCTTTGCCCGCGTGGGATCGCAGAAAATATTTCTCGATGGCCGCAAGACACAAACGCGTGGTCTCGTGCGTTCCGGTGCCGAAGGCCATGCCCGGCTCAATGCGAACCACGATCCTGTCCCGGCTTTCGTTAACTTCAGTCCAGGGCGGCGCAATAATAAAACGCTCGCCAACCTCAACCGGCTGCCAGCTTTTCTTCCATTCGCCCAGCCAGTCGTCATCAACTACTTCGCGAACCTTCATCTCTCGCACTGAAGACGACGGCAGTTGATAGATTCGCAACGCCTCTGATAACTCCGCCCGCACGCGTTCGCCGTTTGGCAAACAATCAAAGTAGGCCGTCACCTGCACCAGCGGCTGGCCGATAAAGTTTGGTTTCTCGTTCTGTACGGGGCGAGTAGCTGACGCTTGTCGGAGATCGTTTGTTTCTGTTCCCAGCGCGCCTGCTTCCATCAGCGCATACTCGACCGCCTCGCGTGCGGCAGTTTCAATTTCGACGTCAAGCGCGTACCACAAACGCGCCTTCTCTTCCGGCAAGTTCAACGCGGTTCCCTGGCCTTTTGGAGCGGGCATTTATCAACCTTCAGATCGATGCAAGTGGCGCCAATTGCGATTGACAAGATCGACTTTTGGGAATATTGTCTTGCCCTTCGCAGGTGCTTTTTCAGGCTGTCCTCAGAGCCTGCGTCTCGCCGCAAAATCCTTGCGCAGTCTGAGGAGCAAACTGGTCTTCATTCAGAGCAGAAGCTGACTCTGCCCGAAGGAAACTAATCTTACATGAACAGAGACTACCTGGCAGAGAATTCACTCACCGGCGGTGCCGGTTACGGTTCCCTGGTCAACTGTCATCCCACACAGACTGTCTGCAAGCCAGATGCGGACATGACAATTTAAGGAGGCCCCAATATGGCTAAGATAAGTAGTAAGTCCAAAGTCGAAAAGTATGTTGCAAAGGCGGACGCCAAACTCGCGTCGGCGGTTACCAAAGCGAAGGTCACATCTCCATTCACGATTGAAGTGCGGTTTCTGGGTGGTCTAACACAAACTCAAAAAAACGCGTTCAAGATTGCCGCGGATCGCTGGACGCGAGTAATTGTCGGCGACTTGCCCAGCGTACAGGTCGACGGCGAAATCATCGACGACATTGTCATCCAGGCCCAGGGCCAGGCGATCGATGGCCCGGGTGGAATTCTCGGCCAGGCCGGCCCCACGCGCCTGCGTCCGGCCAACGCCGGCAGTGCGGCCTTCCTGCCGGCCAAAGGCAAGATGGCTTTTGATACCGCGGACCTTAAGAAGATGGAACAGAATAAGACTCTGAACGACGTCATCACACATGAAATGGGTCACGTGCTGGGCATCGGAACAGTCTGGAGCATGAAGAAGCTGTTGAAAGGAGCTGGTGGTTCAAACCCGACATTCACCGGCAAGAATGCGATGAGGGAATATGGAGTGTTGCGTAAAGGCGCCGCCAAGGCAGTGCCGGTTGAAAACACTGGTGGACAGGGCACGGCGGATTCACATTGGCGCGAGTCGGTCTTTCGCAGTGAGTTGATGACTGGGTTTGTCGGCGCGGCGGGCAATCCGCTTAGCCGTCTAACGGCCGCCAGCCTTCAGGATTTGGGCTATCAGGTAAACATGGATGCAGCGGAGCCTTACAACTTGCCCAACCTGCTGGCGCTGGCTGAGTCAGGCGCGTTGATTTCCGCTGACAGCATACTCAAGAGCGGCACAATGCTGCCAAACATTCCGCTGGTGCTGCCTGGCGACAGCCTGGTGTGAGTTGTCCTTTGCTGACGTGAGGTGTAATACAATGCCTGGGTGCGGGCGACGACTGACGTTCGCCCGCCCGCGCTCAGGTTTCAGTTTAGAAAGCAGACTGGTCCGCCGCGCGGAACCAGTCCCAACTCTAAATGAAACCCGGTATTACGAGGAGGTGGAAAACGATGGAAGGATTTCTCAGACCAGAAGCCAGCATCCTCGACGAGCATGCGCTCGTGCCGGAAGAAAATGTTATCTCACCACCTCCGAACCAATTCACTCACGAGCTGAAACGTTCACAACCTTATTTCTTCTCGGGACCACAACAAGGCCGGCCGCCTGACGGGGAGCTCTCCGCGGGCACGCAGGTGCTCCTGTTAAGAAAAGAGGAAGATCACTGTTGGGCCGCAGATGGAAGAGGCTTATATGTGGAAGTAGATTGTGACAACTTGAAGAAGCTGTAGTCTCTTTCCTGTCTTAAGTGCGATTGACTTGCCGCAGATTTACGCGGATAAACGCGAATCAGACGCTTGAAAGAAACAGACCAGACTTTTTAGATTCGTGAGATCCGCGCTAATCCGCGGCTAGAAGATCCTTTTCCAGTTGGGCTATTGAATCCCGAGATCCTCTAACAGTGACGCTTTATCGCGCCAGTCTTTTTCAACTTTTACGAACAACTCCAGATGGCAACGATGGCCGAGCAGGCCTTCAATGTCGCGGCGTGCCTGCATACCAATCTCCTTCAAACGCGCGGCGCCTTTGCCGATCACGATCTTCTTTTGTGAAGGCCTTTCCACCATGATGGCGCAGTGGATGCGCGTGAAGTCTTCTCGCGTTTCTTCCCATTTTTCCGTGACGACCGCGGTTACATAAGGAATTTCGTCGCCGGTGGTTTGCAGGATTTTTTCTCGCACGATCTCGGCAACCATCGTGCGCACTGATTGGTCAGTCAACTCGTCTTCGCCAAACAGCGGCTCACCTGCGGCCAGGTGTTTGATCATCTCCTGCGGCAAAACTTCGCTCACGTTTCCACGCAACGCGGAGATGGGAATAATTTCGCGCCAGTCATATTCCGTTCGGTACCAATCGATCAGCGGCAACAGCGCGGCTTTATGCTTGAGTTTATCGATCTTGTTGAGCAACAGCAGGGCAGGCTTCTGCGATCGCTGGACCAGCTCGAGCACAAACTTGTCGCCCGCGCCGGTGGACACGGACGCATCGCGAATCAGGCAGACGAGATCGACGCCCAGCAGCGCATCCTGCACCGTGGCCATCATGCGCCGGTTCATTTCGTAGCCAGGCTTGTGAACCCCGGGCGTGTCAACTAAAACAATTTGGCCCTCGGGCTGGGTGATGACGCCCTGAATCTTGAAACGCGTCGTCTGTGGTTTATCGGAAACGGCGGCAATCTTCTGGCCGACGAGCTGATTCAGCAGAGTAGACTTGCCGGCGTTAGGTCTACCGATGAAGGCGACGTAGCCGCTGCGATAATTCTTATCATCCATCTCAGATATCGTTTGGTTGACGCTGACGCCTCTGCTTAAAAACATCTGCCCTCGGTTAGCAGAGAAACTGCGTCTACTTATTCCGCGCTTTCGGTAAGCTTGTTAAGAATGCCCCGATGCGAAACAGCGAGTTGCCGAGCTGAAACGGCAGCCGCGGTAATTCGTTGAACGGTCCGTTCATGGTCGTGGTGGCTTCGATTGCGTTGGGCCAGCGATGTCGCAGTCCATTCAGAACGTCGCCAGACGGACGGAGGTGCTGCAACATTGGCACGGCATGACGGCTCGACATCGAAGGCTGCGCCGAGCCCCACTCGTTGAGAACAGCAGGCACGAGCCAACGAGGCTGTTTCTTCCAGCGCTGCGCGTCCGGCATATCCTCAACTTTCGCTCCCAACAAACGGTGCGCCAAAGCAATTGCGCTGGTCACGGGTCTGGCCTGCCGTGGTTCACTGAGACAATAATTCCAGGCGAAATTTTGTAAGCGAGATTCCAGGGCGGCTGCGACATCGACGAGCCACAACGGTCGCCACGCTCCTTCCCGCATCAGATGAAAACAGATTACCCGCAGGTGATCCTCCGCGCCGAGAATGCGCACTTCTGTTTGGCCCATCGCAACCAGTTGCGAGCGCGCAAATAGTTCTGCCTCTGCGCGTATTCCAAACTTTGCAAAACCCGAGTGGAGATCGACTTTGAATTTTACCCGATCCAAACCAGCAAGCGTGCGCCGAGCGTTTTGATAGTCGTCTCTGCGCACACAAATGTCGATGTCACCATAGGGACGAAGGCCCTGCTCCGGGTAATAACGCGCGGCCGCCCAGCCTTTGATCAGCATCGGCTCAATGCCAACCGAACGGAGTAGGGCAAAAACTCTCTCAATCTTCGACTGATTAACCCGAGCATTGAGGACGTTGAGACGATACGCCTGCCGCAGCTCCTGGGCCGCCGCGCAATTCTGTAACTCAGTTTCGCGCACTCGCGACCACCCAAGCGCGCCGGCGCCTGTCTGAAACAGGAGTGGTGCAATTCTTTCAAAGTCGGCGGCGGAAAAATCCAGTGCCGGAGGACTGGGCCGCCATGCCCCTGCCAGAAAACAGGCGACGAGGCGGCCCATCGCTTTCGCAGAGGTGCTCTTCATAGGCTATTCCGTAGTGGGTAAAACGTGTGCCGCTGCCTTAAAGCTTTCTTTGAGGTCGCAGCGGCGGTCCGCAGATACCGCCATTGCAGTTAGCTGAATCGCAGTCGCCGTCGGTGCTGCAAGGACAACCCTCTGCTCTTGGGTTGGCAACGCAGGGATCGGTGACGGACGATGCCTGCGCGGCTGCGGGCGCCGAGATTGACATGATCATTGGCAGGGCAATCGCGGCCGTCAGTCCCAGGTGTTGAATTAACCGGCGACGAGATACTCGCGCTCGCGGTGGCGCGGAGGCGTCTTCCTGCAATAGGCCATAACCGGTCAGCTCTTCTAATCCAAGCGTTACCAATTGCGCAGACATTGGAGTCTTGAGCTCACGCTGTAGTAACTCCGCTATGTCGCCCTCAGTTTTTTCACCATCGCAGTTATTCCAGATCAACGCCGCGGTCTTATTAAGACAGTGGGCCCGGTCAGTGATCAAGTCATAGACCAACACTTCGTCCGGCAGTTCTTCAACGATCAAGTTTTCCCGACGTGCGATAGGAAACTGTTTCATTTAATGAGTCCTTTGCTTCGCTGAACGGTCAATGCCTCCACGCTTGTTCAATTCGCGCCTCAGCCTATTGCCGCTTATATTTGAAATACGGTGAGAACTTTGTAGTACCAATCTCTTCGCAAGTCAATCAGGAATTTAGAAGCAGGCTTTGTCAGAACCACCTGCATGAGCCTGTGCTTCTGACCCAATGCCCGGTCATGATCTGTTTTGTATGACTTCGTATGCGTTTCGTGTAGTTTCGTGGGACGTTTCCCTGCTAAAACAAACCATACGATCCACGAGGTAACACAAAACCAGAACGAAGCAACACGAATCAGATCGCGAGCCAATGCCCAAGACGTTTGCGATTTCGGGCGGAAACGTGCACGATCATAAGTAAATCAGAGTTTAATCAGATGCGCGTCACCATCGGGCAAATAAACACAACCAACGGAGATTACGAAGGCAATACTGCCAGCATTATTCGAGCGATTGAGCGAGGCAAGCAAGACCATTCCGACCTCGTCGTTGTGCCTGAAGCCTGCGTACAGGGCTACACCTCGCTCGATTGGTTTCTCGATCGCGACGTGGTGCGCTGCGTGCTGCAGCCGCTGGAGAAGATCATCGCGGCAACCGAAGGATTGACGGCCGTCGTGGGGACAGTTAGACCAAACGACCAACCGACCGGACGCCGGCTCTACAACTCTGCTGCCATAATCCGCGACCGGAAGTTGATCGGGTTTGCCGACAAAACTTTGCTGCCGGAATACGACGTCTTCGACGACCCGCGCTATTTCGAGCCGGGACGCGAACGCCATCTACTTAATGTCAACGGCTCCAAACTGGGCGTGGCCGTCTGCGAAGATTTTTGGAACGACAAAACATTTTGGAGGCACCGGCTTTACGCACACGATCCAGCCGACGAATTGATCGAGCTGGGCGCCGAGGTGCTGGTCTCAATCAATGCGTCGCCGTTTAATAAAGGAAAGATGGGGGAGCGTTGCGCCATGGTCTCGCATCGCGCGAAGGCTGCCAACATTCCGATTGTGTTCGTAAATCTCGTGGGCGGAAACGACGGCATAATCTTCGACGGCGCCAGCATCGTTTCTGACTGTGAAGGAAAAATAATCTTACAGGCGCCGCCTTTTGAAGAATTTTTTGGCACCGTCGATCTTGACTGCGGCGTGGCGGACGAACGTTGCCTGCCCGGTGACCACATTGAAACTATTCGCAGTGCGCTGGTGCTCGGTATTCACGACTACGCGCACAAGAACCGGTTTACTACCGCGGTGCTGGGACTGTCGGGTGGCATCGACTCCGCGGTGGTGGCCGCGCTGGCTTGTGAAGCACTGGGCGCAGAGAATGTTTTGTCAGTCACGATGCCTTCGCCCTACTCGTCTCGCTCGAGTGTAGACGATTCACTGGAGCTGGGGCGGCGTCTCGGGATGAAAGTGATCCAGCGGCCCATAACCAAAGCTTTCGAGTTGTTGCTTAAAGAACTCGAATTGCCGCCCGCAACCGCCGAATCAAGTTCACGCGCGACCGAGAATCTCCAGTCGCGCTTACGCGGAAATTTCCTGATGACGATTTCCAATGCGGAGGGGCGGATGCTGCTTTCTACCGGCAACAAGTCGGAGCTGGCCCTGGGCTATTGCACTCTCTACGGCGACACCAACGGTGGATTGGCCGTGATTGGAGACGTGTTGAAGACGGAAGTCTATGCGCTTGCCCACCATCTCAATCAGGCAAGCGAAATTATTCCGCGGTCCATTATTGAGAAGCGGCCGTCGGCGGAGTTGGCGCCCGGGCAGTTTGACGATCAATCACTGCCACCCTATGACGTGCTCGATCCAATTATCAAAATGTACTTCGAGCAGAAGGCGACTCCCGAGGAGATTATCGCGGCGGGAAACGATCCAACCATGGTCTACGATATTTTGAACCGGGTGGAGTCGCCGGCCAATGAATTCAAGCGGCGCCAGTTGCCGCCCACGCTCATCATCTCGCGCAACGCAATCGGCATCGGCCGGCGTCGCCCGGTCACGCATCACTATCGGCGGCCGACGCAATGCTGATTTTGTGGGCCAGGCATTCCTGCCTGTCAATTTCGCGACCAGAACATAGGACAGACAGGAAGGTCTGTCCTACTAAAAGAAGGAGACTCCAACCAGGATGAGTTTTCGATTTCAAAAACCGTTTGCCACGCTGGTCTTAGTTTTACTGAGCCTATCCGCATTTACAGCAATCACGGCGCAGAAGCGCGTTCGCCCGGAGCCGCTGCCGAAGCTGCTGTCTGTGCGCGAACAGTTAAACGTGCGCGAGCGCTGGCTGAAGACGCGTCTCGACACGATGCTGCTGCCGATGATGCGCCGCCACCAGGTGGCAATGTGGATCGTAACGAATGAAGAGTTTCATCCGGAAACAGTTGTGCCTTACATCGCGCCGCCGATTCCTTATGAGGGCCGGCGCGACTTTTTCATTTTCACCGATCGCGGCGGGGACAAACTCGAGCGCATCGCGCTGGTGCGTTATCCAGAGGAGCACTTGAAACCGTTTTTCGAAGTCGTCAATCCTCCGGGAAGAGAAATTCAGGCAACGCTGCGGAAAATTGTCGAGGAACGAAACCCGAAGACGATTGCCCTGAACTTTGGCGGCACGCGCGGTGCGACCAACGGCTTGACCTATGACGCGCACATGTTTCTCGCCGAGACGCTCGGAAAAGAATACGCCGACAGATTCATTACGGCGGCGCCATTGATCGTTGAGTATATGGATACGCGGCTTCCCGATGAGCTCGAACACTATCGCCAGGCGGTGGCCTTAACCGAAGTCATCACGCGCCGCGCTTTTTCCAATGAAGTGATCACGCCCGACAAAACTACCGTCGGCGACGTGCGCTACTGGTGGCTGCAGCAAATGAATAATTCCGGACTCGACACCTGGTTTCACCCGGACATGCGCATCCAGCGCCGGAATCAGGAGACCGGAAAGACACAACAATTTCTGACCGTTGCCGATGAAGGGGAAGTAATCAGGCGCGGCGACGTGATCCACATCGACTGCGGGTTGAATTACCTGGGGCTGAGTACGGACTGGCAAAAGATGGGTTACGTTTTGCGCAAAGGCGAGCGTGGCGTGCCGGAAGGATTGCAGCGGGCGCTCGCGAACACCAATCGTCTTCAGGATTCGTTATTTGCACACATCAAGCCGGGCGTGTGGGGCTACAACGTTTACGACGCAACGATGGCTGATATGAAAGCCGCCGGCATCGAAGCGATGATCTATTCCCACTCGATTGGCAACCAGGGCCACGGGCTGGGCGCGGCGGTTGATTTTCGGCGGCCGGTGGCGGGGGCAGTTTCATTCGAGCCGCCGTTTCGCGAGGGTTCGTACACTTCGATTGAATTGAACACGAGTACGCCGGTGGCGGAGTGGGATGGTCAGAAAGTAACCATCATGATGGAAGACGATGCTTATCTGACAAAGGATGGAATGAAATGGTTTCGACCGCGACAGACTGCATTTTATGTGATCAAGTAAGCCTCACGCGGCGTAGCGCGCGTAAACTGATTTCACTTTCTCCAGAAAATCTCGGCGGTCGACGATGTAGTAAAGCTTGACCCTGGCAGATCCGCCGGAAATTTTTTCTATCAACCGTTCGAGCGTTTCAAACTGATCTCCCGGCGAAATTTCTTTCGCATCGAGATAACCACCATAACGCAGACGTCGAATCAACTCCGCTAACGTCAACCGGCCTTCAAACGTCCAGCCTCCGTGAACGTGTGAGCGACTGACGAGATACTGAACGATCAAGGCCTCGCTGTAGACGACCGGCGCTAGAAAAAGTCGGGCACCCTCTTTTTCCCAGCCGGCGCTGAGACGCTGCGAACGACGCACGGCACGCACGCCACTGAATACTTCCGCCCAATCCGTCTTGGATTCGAGGCGTTCGAGATACGCGCGAGCGGCTTCGATTAACCAGGCGGTATCTTCCATGTCCAGCTTGCGGACGAGCGTATCGAGCCAGTCGAAAAAGACGGTCCGCTTGTCTGACCTGGCCTCGACAACCTGGAACTGCTGGTCTTTTTGCGGCAGCGCCTTGATCAATTTGCGCCGAGCGGCATCAGTCGCCTTTTCGCCTTCAAGGCGGGTGGTGTCAAACTGCGCATGCCAGCGCTTGGCCGCCTGGCAGTAAGGGCAATGAGGATGCTTCTCTTCACTGTCAAAAAATGGCGGCACAGCTTTCGGGGCGGTCAATTCAGTCACGCTCGGACAATACTTGCGAATTTCTAAATAGGCGGTGCGCGGCGCGAGGCCCAGTTGGGTGGTGAAGATTTCGAAAGTGCAGGCGAGACAAACGAGTGTTGAGTATTCAGTGACACTTCCCTGAGGAAAGGCGCTGAGATCGAGTTCTCGTTTCTTCGCGGTTGGCATACTGAGTTAAGCAAGCGCCGGGTGTGGTTTTGTTATTTTCTGATTTCTCTGTGTAACAGAGGATCACATGATCGAGACCAGGCTCGGTTGCAAGTCTTCGTGCGTGTGACCGACAGCGAGATCGAGTTCCGCTTCGACGTCGCCGCTCGCCGTCTTAAGTTTCTTAAAGTCAAACAACTGGTGATCCAACAAGTGTGACGGGATAGCATTGCCAAGCGCGGTCAACATGGAACTGCGAATGTTAGGAATTTCTTTTTCCAGATCGGTTATCAACTGCTGGATGCGCGCGCGTTGCAGGTTTGGCTGCGAGCCACACAGGTCGCACGGAATTATCGGAAACTCCTGCGACGCGGCGAAGGCGACGATATCAGCTTCGCGGCAGTAAGCCAGCGGGCGAATGACCGTATTGCGACCATCTTTGGAACGAAGCACGGGAGGCATCGCCTTGAGTGAACCGACGAAAAAGAGATTGAGCAGGAACGTCGTGATTATGTCGTCCGCATGGTGGCCGAGCGCGATCTTGTTGCAGCCTTCCTCGACTGCCAGGTTATAGAGAATGCCGCGTCGCAGCCGTGAGCACACCGAGCAATAGGTTTTGCCTTCCGGAACGAGTCGCTTGACGATGGAATAAGTGTCCCGCTCAATGATGCGAAACGGGACGCCGCGATTTTCCAGATAGCTGGGTAACACACCGCCAGGAAACCCGGGTTGTTTTTGATCGAGATTCACGGCCAGCAGTGCAAAGTTCACCGGAGCACGGCGCTGCAAGTCGAGCAACAAGTCTAGCATCGTGTAGCTGTCCTTGCCGCCGGACAGGCAAACCATGATGCGATCGCCATCCTCGATCATGCCGAAGTCTTCAATCGCGTTGCCGACGGCGCGCAGCAGCTTCGTTTTTGTTTTGCTCGCTTCAGACATTGCCGATCGTCACCTGCTTCACGAACATTCTCGCCGAGCCTGTCAGGGCTATTGAAATCCCCATCAGAATGCCATGCCTGATTTGCTCATGACAAACCGACCGTCGTGTGTTGGCGGCTTGACTGCCAAACGCAGCCTCTAAATAATGGGGCATCCAATAGGTTGGCACGTCCCGCTGCTCCTCGGAGTCTTGATCTTCTCGGAAGGAAAACATGCGTAAGAGAAATCGAAGTCTTGGCGTTTTGGCGATCTTGTTCATTGCTCTGACGCTGCCATTCGTCATCGTTTACGGTTCGGGTGGCCGGATCGAAGGAAAGGTGACGGATCCAAAAGGGGCCGCCGTGGCGGGCGCGTCAGTCACAGTTACCGATGAGATCAACAGTCAAACGTTCACTGCGGTTACTGACCAGGAAGGACGTTACAAGTTTGAAGGTTTACCGGCGGGCGTCTACACATTAGTCATCTCAGCGAGTGGTTTCAGTGAAGCTCGTAAGGAATCCGTAAAGTTAGACGACGGTGCTACTGTGCCCGTGGATATGCGACTGGCAATCGCCCAGGTGGAGGCTGGTCTTACAGTATCCGCGGGAGCTATGAAGGCCAACTCCGATCCTGTTTACCAGCAACTGCGACAACAGGGAAAATCCAGCCAGGATTTTTCGGGTCCCTATGCCACCGTCAATAACCTGGTGCTGAGGAGGGACGCAGCGGTCTTCACACTGCGCAGCGGGGAGATTTATTTTCTGACACCGGTGGAAGGTCGGTATACGGCCGGCGTTTTCATTGGCGACGGAGAATTTTCCTTATCGCCTCCTACTGCAAATGAGAGAAACAGTCTGAAAATATTTACCGACGAGCCTGCCATTAAAGAGCAATTCTCCAGCTTGACCTTGCGGTTTACCGACAAAACGTTTGACGAAATAAAGAATGCGCCGACAGTGAAGATGGGCAGCAATGGACCGCAAGTCAGTCGCGCCGGCGATCTGTTTCGTGAGAACCAAACTCTTTTCCGGAAGCGACTGCACGACAACGCCGAACTCCGCGCGCTTGCGGATATTTATTCGCCGGAACGTCCGGGCTTCTTCACTGCTTTCATCAATGGTAAGCGTTTCAGCAAGTTAGTTTATCTTTTCAATCCCCTCGGAATACCCGAAGTGTCCCCGGAAGAAGTACTGCTCTTTAGTTATGGCGACGGCGACGGTGGATTGTGGACGGCCTTTCATCGGATTGATGAGTACCAAAGAGGAACTGCAAACAGTTCGGAGGATCACCGGCTGGTAGATCTCACTCATCACGAAATTGAAGGCACGATAAAGGGGGCGCATCTAAGCGCCGCCGATCGTTTGACGTTTCGCGCGCTGGCTCCGGGACGCGTAGTGCTCCTCAATCTTTATCGCACCTTGCGTGTAAGTCGAGTGCAGGATGAGCAGGGCAAAGACTTGAATTTTATTCAGGAGGGAAAGGACGAAGATGCGGATTTTGGCATCATCATGCCGCAATCACTCGAACCAGGAAAAAGCTACACCGTAACCGTGCAGTATGACGGCTCAGACGCCTTACGTGATTCCGGTGGCGGCAATTTTATCCTGATCCCTCGCTCGACCTGGTATCCCAATAATGGCGGCACACAGTTTGGCGACCGGGCAATCTTCGACATGACCTTCCGTTATCCAAAGGGTTATACCTTCGTCGGCACCGGGGCAGCCGTGGGGCAGGAGACAAAAGAGGGAGACCTGAGCGTCGCCAAGTGGTCTAGCGGTGCAACTGAGCTGGCCGTTGCCGGGTTCAACTACGGCAAGTTTAAGAAGAAAGAGATTGCAGACCAGGATACCGGCTACAACATTGAATTCTATGCAAACGAGCAGGTGCCGGACGAGCTAAAAGAAATCCAACAGGAAATCTCACGGATTGAGAGTCAGGGGGCTCGCACCTTGACCACTTTGGGGTCAATATCCACCACCAAGATGGCCGATTCTGCACTGGCAGACGCGCAAAATGCCACGCGCATCTATAACCTTTTCTTTGGCAGGCTTCCCTACACGCGCATAGCAATGACTCAGCAACCGGCCGGCTTCTTCGGGCAAGCATGGCCCACCCTGGTCTTCATGCCATATACCGCTTTCATCGACACAACCCAACGCACGCAGCTTATGGGCCTTAGTGGAGGGACCAACAATTTCTGGCGCTACGTTGCGCCTCATGAAATTGCTCATCAATGGTGGGGGCATGTTGTCGGCTGGGATAGCTACCACGATCAATGGATGAGCGAAGGCTTTGCTGAGTTTTCGGCTTCGTTGTACGTCCAATATGTGCGCAAGGATGTGACCAAGTTTATCGACTTCTGGGACAACCAGCGGAAGCTCATTGTGGAGGCGAGTCCCGCCACGAACAATCGCAAGCCATATACCGTGGGCCCGGTCACGCAAGGATATCGCCTCAATAGCGGCAAGACAGGAGCAGTCGCTCGATATCTCATTTATCCCAAGGGCGCTTACATTCTTCACATGCTGCGCATGATGATGTATGACCAGGCAAACACCGGAGACGCTCGTTTTCAGGAGATGATGAAGGATTTCATCAGGACCAATTTCAACCAGGACGTTTCCACTGAAGACTTCAAAAAAGCAGTCGAGAAACATATGACCAGGGAGATGAATGTGGATGGAAATGGTCGAATGGATTGGTTTTTTAATGAATGGGTCTATGGAACCGAAATGCCGAGTTATCGTTTCGACTACCAGCTTAACGGCGACTTGCTTTCCGGAAAAATTACTCAGAGCGGCGTCTCCGATAATTTTGCGATGCTGGTTCCTTTATACGCTGACTTTGGTAATGGTTGGGTTAGGTTGGGCTCGGGCTTGATCGTTGGCAACCGCTCTGTC
>Ga0137409_10000991_pt1 | contig 30884 bp, 18 predicted proteins | sample CZODoug1_16funga_FD_122059 | JGI IMG/M metagenome (GOLD analysis project Ga0137409, IMG submission 122059) | Vadose zone soil fungal communities from Angelo Coast Range Reserve, California, USA - CZODoug1_16fungal (Hybrid Assembly) | ecosystem: Environmental > Terrestrial > Soil > Vadose zone... | reverse complement strand
CGGAGGAACGATTCCATATTTGATGACGCGTATCGAAACTCTTGAAAAGGTCTTCGGTCCTGGCAAGGGTCGCGCCCGCCTAAGTCCACGGGAGATCCGCGAAGGTCTGGCGTCTTTCTACTACGACCTTACGGCGGCAACATCTCCCGCGCAGCTCTTCGCTCTACAGCAGATGGTGCCGCTCTCCCACCTGGTAATGGGCTTCGACGATCCGTTCATGCCGGGATGGACGTTTCCACCTGCCATTCAGGATATCGAGCGCTGGAACGGCTTTAGCGACACAGACGTTTGTTCCATCGCTCATCGGAATGCGGAGTCGCTCTATCCCGCTCTCGCCGGTCGCATGCAGCAGTTTAAAGCAGCCTGAAAGGCGCAACTCAGGGTTCAGGGTCCCATTTTCTGGTTTGGGTATGCACTGAATAGTGAGAGGAACGACCATGGCTTGGGAAAATGCAATTCTTTCGGAAAATCAAAATGACGTCGAGCCTTGTCTCGCCGAGCAGGCAGCATATGAGGCGGGCGTTACTACACACGCGACAGCCGAATCCACCTGTTCGGCGTTGTTCTCACCTGTCGCATCCAGAGGCCGTCAGGCAATGAACGGCAAAGGTGTGAACGACGACTTCGAGGAGATCATCGGAGCAAGGGGGGCGCTCCGAGAGGTATTGGACCTTGTTCGCACGGTCGCGCCCACTGATTCGACTGCTCTGATCGAAGGCGAAACCGGCACGGGGAAGGAACTTATCGCCCGCTCGATTCACGAGCACAGCACACGCAGAGATCGTTCTTTTGTAAAACTGAATTGTGCGGCGATTCCCCTCGGATTGCTGGAGAGCGAACTGTTCGGCCACGAGAGAGGAGCTTTCACCGGTGCGGTGGCTCGCAAAGTGGGTCGTTTCGAAGCAGCAAACCAGGGCACACTTTTTTTGGATGAAATCGGAGACATCCCGCCCGAACTGCAACCAAAACTGCTGCGCGTCCTCCAAGACGGAGAGTTTGAGAGGCTAGGTAGCACGCAAACCCAACGAGCGAACGTTCGGCTCGTAGCCGCAACAAATAGAGACCTCTCTAAGCTAGTTTCCCAGAATCAGTTCCGTAGCGATCTGTACTACCGGTTAAACGTGTTTCCCATACTTGTTCCCCCGCTGCGCGATCGGAGCGGAGACATTCCGCTGCTGGTGATGCACTTTGTGGGGATTTACTCGGAACGCATGAACAAGCAGATCGAATGGATACCGACAGAAGTGATGGAGGCGCTGGTAGGCCATTCCTGGCCGGGAAACATCCGGGAGCTGCAGAATTTCATCGAGCGAAGTGTGATTCTGACCGACGGGAACACACTACGTCCTCCGCTCGAAGAATTCAGGCAGGCTGCTGAAATTGACTCTCTGGAACCCATCACGCTGGAAGAAGCTGAGCGACATCACATCCGCAAGACGTTGGCGCAAGCCAACTGGGTTATCGATGGTCCGGGGGGCGCCGCGGTCCGCTTGGGAATGAAGCGGTCTACAGTCTACGCGCGCATGCGAAAGCTGGGAATTTTCAGGGCCAATCAAGTTGCCGAAAACACGATTTTAAGTGTGCGTGTCTAAAGTAGTGCGTGCAAACGTCGAATTGTTGGACGCGTCGTCCATCCGAAGACACGTCCCGACTTAATTCGCAGCCGACTGAACTACGGAGAGATTTGAAAGGCGTTTGTATTCAAGTACTTCGTCGGTGTCGGCGAACAACCTATTTGGCAAGTCGGGTGCGAATGCCTAATGGTGACGGTGAAGCCCATTAGGGCAGATCTCGCATGAGGGAATGTTGAGGTCCCCTGCGACCAATGAGGTGAAAGGAAGCTCATGTCATGCCGAATCTAAGCGTGGTTATCCCAGATTCCCTCGCGAGCATTTTAAATAATGCTGTTGCCCGCCGGGCTACTTCGCCCGACAGCGTTGTTACCGCGGCACTCAGCGAATATTTTCAAAGCGGCCGCCATCGCGCCTATCAAATCTCCACATCTGCGGCCCTCGTGCAGGGAGTGTCTGCGGGAGCCGTGTCTTCACGGAGGCTGCTCGCCAACGGCGACTTCGGACTGGGAACCTTTGAACATCTCGACGGGGAGATGGTGGTGCTTGACGGAATCATCTATCAGGTGCGCGGCGACGGCACGGTGGCGCCTCGGCAGGACGATTTTCAGATTCCGTTTGCGGTTGTCAGCCGATTTCAGCCCGATGAGAACTTTGAAGTCCGGGATACCAGCAGTCTCGATGACCTACAGCGAGCCTGCGATCTTCACCGCGAATCCGAAAATTTGTTCTACGCTTTGCGTGTGGACGGCGTTTTTGAGCGCATGCATACACGCGCAGTGAAAGCTGCCACCGAAGGGACGCGGCTTCTCGCCGCGGCCGAGACTCAGCCGGAATTCCGTTTCAAAGATATCGAGGGCACGCTCGTGTGCCTGTGGTCTCCGCACTATTCAAGCTCCTTTAGCATCCCCGGATATCACTTTCATTTCATCTCCAAGGACCGCGCGAAGGGTGGCCACGTACTCGACTGCACCGCAAAGGGATTGCGCGTCGGAATCCAGACGCTTTTCGAATACGACGTGCGTCTCCCAGAAGCCGGATCGTTTTTAAAAGAGAACCTGGCAGTGGACACGACAAAGGATCTACAAAGAGCCGAGTAGTTAGTTCGAAAGGAAAATCGATGAAGGCAAAAACAGCAACACAAACAATGACAGGTGCGGATGTCGTCGTGCGAATGCTCGAGGCCCGCAGCACGAAATATGTTTTTGGAGTGCCAGGAGCAAAGATCGACAAAGTATTCAATACGTTGGTCGATTCCACCATCCAGACGGTGGTCTGCCGTCACGAGCAAAATGCAGCCTTCATTGCAGGAGGCATCGGACGCATGACTGGCAAGGCCGGAGTAGCGATTGCGACATCGGGACCTGGCGTGTCCAATCTGGTGACTGGCTTGGCAACTGCTCATTCGGAGGGCGATCCAATGGTTGCGCTCGGGGGCGCTGTCTCAGTGGCGGATCGTCTCAAATCTTTGCATCAAACAATGGACTCGGTAAGTGTGTGTAAGCCGGTAACCAAGTATGCAGCAGAGGTAGATTCGCCGGCTTCCACGGCCGAAGTGCTTGCCGCAGCATTTCGCGCCGCCGAATCGGCTCGGCCGGGCTCCGCGTTCGTCAGCCTTCCCACGGATGTGATGACCGGAGAGGCGCAGTGTAAACCGATCGGTCTGAGCAGCTTCACAGAGCAGGGACGGGCCGCGGAAGCGTCTCTGCGCGAAGCAGCGCGCCTGATCAATTCTGCTAAGGCGCCAGTTGTCTTTCTGGGGCTTATGGCCAGCAAGCCAAAAGCGGCCGATGCCATTCGCGCATTCTTAAACGCGTGCTCGATCCCGGTCGTCGGAACTTTTCAGGCGGCGGGGGCGATCTCTCAGGATCTCTTTCCCTATTTTGCAGGCCGCGTGGGCCAGCTCGCAAATCAGCCAGCGGACGAGGTGTTGGATACGGCAGATCTCGTGGTCACCATCGGTTATGACGCCGTCGAATACTGGCCGTCTCTGTGGAACAAGGGTCGAGACCGCACGATCGTGCATGTTGATGTTGTTCCCGCTGAAATTGAAAACGACTACGATCCCGCAGTAGAACTGATTGGGAGCATCGAAGAATCACTCGGCGCATTGACTCCGCTTTTGCATCGGCCTCAAGTTGGTCCCTCTTCCAGGGCTCTCCTGTCTCGAATAGCTAAAGACCGAGAACAGATGAGGGCCGAAGCGGCTAGCTTGTCTGGAATTCCGATTCACCCATTACGGCTCATAGCGGAACTCCAAGACATTCTCACACCCGATGTGACGGTGTGCTCGGATATGGGTTCGTTCAGTATGTATTTGGCGCGCTATCTTTACAGTTTCCGCGCGCGTCAGCTCCTCATCTCAAACGGCCAGCAAACACTGGGCGTTGCGTTACCTTGGGGGATCGCAGCCACGCTTGTGCGTCCCCAGGAAAAAGTTCTTTCAATTTCAGGCGACGGCGGTTTCCTTTTCTCGGCAAATGAGCTTGAGACCGCGGTTCGATTGAAGTCCCACCTCGTGCACATGATATGGATCGATGGCACCTACAACATGGTGGCCGCGCAAGAACGCATCAAGTACAAGCGCGTCTCCGGCGTTGATTTTGGGCCCGTCGACCCGGTCAAGTACGCGGAAGCATTTGGCGCCACAGGCCTCCGAGTCGATCGTCCAGATCAGATCACTACTACCCTGCGAAAAGCATTCGACACTCCTGGACCCGTGCTTGTCGGCGTTCACGTGGACTACCAACAGAATGCGAAGTTGTTCGAGCAGGTATACGAGGGCAGCATTTTGTAAGAGTTCCCAAAAAAGGAAGGAGAAATAAGATGGCAGAAATTCGCAAAGAAACCGACAGTCTGGGCGAGGTGAACGTTTCAGCGGACAAGCTCTGGGGCGCTCAGACTCAGCGCTCGCTGGAGCACTTCAGTATCGGCAAAGACCTAATCCCAAGGGAGATGATTACGGCATACGCCACCTTGAAGAAAGCGGCCGCCAATGCCAACCATACCGGAAAGCGGCTCGACGACTTGCGCCACAAGTTGATCGTTCAAGTCTGTGACGAGATCCTGGCAGGTCAACATCACGAGATGTTCCCGTTGCATGTATGGATGACCGGCAGCGGCACGCAATTCAACATGAACGTGAATGAGGTGATCTCCAACCGCTGCTGCCAGATCGCGGGCACGCCGCTCGGGAGCAAGGCGCCGGTTCATCCCAATGATCACGTCAATATGGCACAGTCGTCGAACGACTCCTTTCCATCCGCGATGTGCATCGCCTCGGCGGTCAATGTGAAGCAGCGACTCATGCCCGCAGTGAAGGCGCTTCACGGTGCGATCGCTGCGAAGGTCGACGAGTGGAAGGACATCGTCAAGATCGGCCGCACACACATGCAAGACGCCACCCCCCTCACGCTCGGCCAAGAGTGGTCAGGTTATGAGGGCATGCTCTCGGACGATCTCGACCGGATCGAAGATGCGCTGAAGGGCATATACCGTCTCGCACTCGGCGGAACCGCGGTTGGTACCGGCATCAATTCAGCGCCCGGCTTTGCCGAAGCTGCTGCGGCCGAAATCGCCAAGCTGACAGGTTTGCCGTTCGTTACTGCCCCGAATAAATTCGCGGTGCAGGGCGCCCACGACGCTCAGGTGCAGCTTTCCGGCACATTGCGCACCCTGGCTGTTTCACTCTACAAGATTGCCAACGACATCCGACTGATGTCCTGTGGCCCGCGAGCCGGCTTCGCCGAACTTAGGATTCCGGAGAATGAACCGGGCTCTTCAATCATGCCGGGCAAGGTAAACCCCACACAAGCCGAAGCCCTTACCATGATCGCCGTGCAGGCAATGGCCAACGACGTGGCGGTGGGCTTCGGAGGCGCCGGTGGTTACCTGGAGATGAACGTCTACAAGCCCCTGATCATCTTCAACGTTACCCACTCCATCACGATCATGACCGACGGGTGTACGAACTTCCGCAAATTCCTGGTCGAAGGGACCAAGCCCAACTTGAAGAAGATCAACGAATACGTTGAGCGTTCGCTGATGCTTGTGACGGCGCTCTCACCGGTCATTGGTTACGACAAGGCGTCGAAGATTGCGCACTACGCGCTGGACAACGACCTCACGCTGAAGGCTGCCGCGCTGAAGCTCGGCTTCGTGACGGAGAACGAGTTCGACCGCATTGTCGATCCAACGAAGATGGTCAAAGCGTACGTCGCGACTGCCAAGTAGTGAAGGATCCCGGGCTCTTACTCATAGCTGAACGAAAGAAAGGTAATCAACATGACTAGCACCACCAAACATGGAATCGAATTGCTCCAAGATCCATCGCTCAACAAGTCGACCGCCTTCACCGAGGCCGAAAAGCAATCACTCGGCCTTGTTGGCCTCATTCCCGACGTAACGGAAACGCAAGAACTGCAGTTGCAACGCGTGATGATGCAGCTCAGCAAGAAGGACACAGACCTCGATCGTTACATCTATCTCATGAATCTGCTCGACCACGACGAGACGCTCTTCTACCGAACCGTCATGTCGGACCCGGCGCGCTTTCTCCCGATTGTGTACGACCCGACCATCGGCGAAGCATGTCTGAAGTTCGGCCATATCTACCGCCAGGCGCGTGGTATGTATCTCTCGATCACGCGGCGCGGCAAAGTGAAGGAGATTCTAAAAAACTGGCCGCAGAAAGACGTTCGGTTCATCTGCGTCACGGACGGCGGCCGAATACTTGGCCTTGGCGATCTGGGCGCAAACGGCGCAGGCATCCCGATCGGCAAGCTTCAGCTCTACACTGCCTGCGCCGGAGTGCCTCCGCAATATCTGCTGCCTATGTACCTCGACGCAGGCACCAACAACGAGCAATACCTGCACGATCCTTTGTATCTGGGAATGCGCAAGACGCGCCCGGCGACCGCGGATCTTTATTCTTTTGTCGACGAGTTCGTCGAAGCCGTGCAGGAAGTGTTCCCGAAGTGCTGCATTCACTTCGAAGATTGGACGGGCACGGACGCCGTGCACTTGCTCCAGCGCTACCGCGACAAGTACTGTGTCTACAACGACGACGTGCAGGGCACGGCAGGGATCACCCTCGCAGGGATGATCAACGCGGCAAAGATCAAGGGCACAAAACTGAAAGACGAAAAGTACCTGTTCCTCGGCGCCGGCTCGGCTGGTATCGGCCTTGCCAACCTGCTCTGTTCGGCGCTTGTTGGGCAGGGCATGAGCCTCAAGGAAGCGCAGTCCCGCGTCTACATGTTCGACATCAACGGTTTGCTGGAGGCGTCCCGCAAGGACCTTGTCGATTTCCAGAAGCCGTATGCACACCAGCACACGCCAACGCGGGATTTCGTCGCTGCTATCGAGAGCATAAAGCCGACAACGATCATCGGCGTCAGCACGATTGGCGGAGCCTTCAATCAAAAAGTCATCGAGACGATGGCGAGACTAAACGAGCGGCCTGTAGTCCTTGCGCTATCGAACCCCACCGAGCATGCCGAGTGCACACCCGAGCAAGCCTACACGTGGTCGAAGGGCAAGGCGATCTACGCAGCCGGCGTGCAGTTCGCGCCGGTTCACTACAACGGCCAGACATTTCTGCCCGGGCAAGCGAACAACTTCTACATATTCCCGGCGGTCGGTATGGCGATCTTCGCCACACAGGCGAAGCGTGTCACAGACGAGATGTTCATTGAGGCTGGGCAGGCGGTGGCGGATCAGGTGCCATCCGAGCTGCTCAAGCAGGGTCTCCTGTACCCGCTGCAGTCGAATATTCTCGAGTCCGAAATCCAGACAGCCGCGCGAGTGGCGAAACTCGTCTTCGACTCCGGGCTGGCTCGGGTAGCTCGTCCGGCTGACATGGTGGCGTTTATCCGCGAGCACGTCTACAAGCCGGAATACAAAACAGAGGCAACCCGGGTAGGCGCGGGCGCTTGAGAAGCTGATTTGAGTGAGTGTAAGTCAGACCCAGTGAAGTGTGGACGGCGAGTTTGCCGCCCACAGCGCTTCCGTGGTCGTTCCCTGCGCTTCCTTGATTAACAGCGAAACAGGCGCAACCCTGAATCGCATAACTCTAAGTGAGCTGTTTTTATGTCAGAAAATCATCAGATTGATTCTTGGCTTTCGTTCGGGCTCGCCTTTGTTGGCGGATATTGCGATGCCGCGGGGTACGTCCTTGCCAAGACCTTTACAGGCCACGTCACGGGCACGCTTGTTCTGGTGGCGATTAGTGTAGCTGGTCACGATTGGCGAGCTCTTCTACGGCAGCTCTTAGCAATCGCTCTTTTCCTGACCGGAGTTGTCTCGATCCTAATCTCGGAACGGTTTATTGCAAGGGCGCCGTCTCGCTTTCTACTTCCTGTCGTGATGAGTGTACAGATAGTTCTGATTTCGACCGCGTATTTCGTCTTGACGTCTCATCTGACCGCCAAGTTTGGACTATTTGTTGGCTGTATGTCTCTCGCACTGGGCCTTCAAAATGGGGCGTTCAGTCAGGCGGGAGGCATCAGCGTTCACACCACCTACCTCACGGGAATGATCACCTCCCTGCTGAAAACCAAAACTGAAAGACACAGTTCTCAAACGACAGCGCATGACAAGTTAGCGTCCGATCAAAAGGTCAGCCTTCTCGGCGGAATATGGTTGGCCTTCGTCTTAGGCGCTACGGTTGGAGCCGCTATGGTGTTTTGGTTTGGAGCGCCGGGAGTGTTCGGAGCCGCGCTCCTGTTACTCGCAATGGTGATTGGTCAGTGCGCGTCTAAATGGCGTCGCGCTGAACGAAAAGAGGATCGCGGAATTTGTGGAGAATTCGTTGATGCTCCTGACCTCGCTACGCCCCGTGATTGGCTGGGACAACGCGTCAAAGATCGTCCACGAGGAAAAAGGTTTTGCAGGTACGGCAGAAAGCTCCGCTTTCTGTTTCTATTGTGGTCCGGACTTTATGTATTTGCATTTCCGGTCCATTCCCAGACTCCGCAAGAGGAAACGCTCAGTGGTCCGGACAGCCACGAGACGGGTCAAGGACCGCACGGGCATCTCTTCGGAAACTGGGGCGGCGAACGCACGCGCCTGCTGGAGCGCGGCGTACGATTCGATTTCCAATACATAAGCGATTCCCTCTGGAACATCAAAAGCGAGCAGAAAGAGCGATTTGCAAGCTGGAACAGGTTTCGCGGAACGGTAGATGTCGATTTCGGTACGCTGACCGGTCTGCAGGGGTGGTATTTCCATGCGACAGCACTCTGGCAAGGCGGCGGCAATCTCGGGGCATATCTGGGGCTATTGACCAGTCCCAGCGGGATGTCCAGCGCGAATACATGTCGCCTCGATTCATGGTGGTTCGAAAAGCGATGGCTCGATGAACGTATCACTGCACGCGTGGGCCAGTTCGCAGGTCAAGATTTTTACGGAGCCCAGCACTACGCTACGTCCTTCCTCTTCGAGCCGATGGGATACGCGCTGGGCAATTTATTCACGACTATCGAGTCTTTCGACCCTCCCTCCACGCCGGCGATGGAGATTCGTGTTGCGCCCATCCACAACTTCTATGTCAAATCGATGGTGCTGGCAGGGGATAGGTCGCCTTTCTCGCATAACCCAACCGGATTGGTTCCCCAGTTCCGCGGAAGTCCGGTGAGTGTTTCTGAGATCGGCTTTACTCCGGGCAAGAAGGCATCGTCTGTCCGCGCCTTTGACAACGTCGAAACCCGAAAAGGGTATTCCGGCCTCTATCAGTTTGGCGCCTCCTATAATCCCGGTAAGTTCACGTCGCCGACAAGTGCGACACCGCGGTCGGGCAACTACCTCTTGTATTGGATGGCAAGCCAGGCTCTCTGGCGGGTAGACCCGAAAGAAGCAAGGGGTTTGGACGCGACGTTTGCGTACGACTGGAGTCCTCCGGATGTCAACCGCAACAACACGCTGCTCACGGCGGGACTGCGCTTCAACGAGCCGCTGCCTCTACACATTCATAACACCATGTCGCTGGGCTATGTACGAAACAGCCTGAGTCCGGACTTCCTCCCTCCTGGACTGTCTTCTTTCAAGACCGAGCAGGGCGTTGAGTTCAACACTCTGCTGGACGTTGCACAAATGCTCCTTTTGCAGCCGGTGATCCAGTATTACGCCAACGTGGGCGGAGGCAGGAATCGCGCCGTTGTCTTCGGATTTAGAACAAAGGTGGAGTTCTAAGCAGGAAGCCAATACGGAAAGAGGTCGTTCATGAATGTCGGCGGACTTGTGGGAGCACTGCTTCCGGTATTTTTCGTTCTCGCGCTGGGATACCTCGCCGGTAGGCGGAACACCTTTGACGCTGACCAATCCGCAGGGCTGAGCAAGCTAGCGTTGAACTTTGCCCTACCAGCTTCGTTGTTCGTCAGTATGACGGATATCCGCAGGGACCTTCTTCTACAGCAGGGACGTCTGGTTCTTGCGTTGATTCTTGCCCACAGCGGGCTTTTTCTGGTCGCATGGTTCTTTTTGCGGACTACAAAATCCCTGCGCGGCACACCTTCGATCATCTATGCACTGATGCTGTCGACATCTGCGACTCCTGTCTTCGGTCTTGCGGTTCTCGAACCGATCCTCGGTCCCACAAGCGCAGGAGCTGTTGGACTCGTCGCATTGGCCATCAACCTGACGGTGCCGCCTGCGGCAGTTCTATTGGAAATCGACGCGGCGGCAAAGCATCAGCAAGGCGCGACAGATCATTCAAAACCGAGCCCGATCTTAACCGGACTCAACGCTGGCCTGAAATCACCATTGTTATGGGGTCCAATCCTCGGAATCGCCGTCGTTCTTGCGAAAATCCATTTACCGGCGGTAATAGCAAGCTGTTTCGAGCTGATTGGCTCGGCCACTTCCGGGGTGGCGGTTTTTGCCGTCGGCCTTGTTTTGGCGGCCCAACCGGTTCGTCTTTCGCCGACCGTATTTGTAGGTTCCTTTGCTCGCGTCAGCGTGCAATCCGCAGTTCTGTTCGTCCTACTCCACATTTTTCGGGTTGTCAGTCCGTTCGCACGCGAGGCGCTGGTGTGCTGCAGCTTCCCTCTGGCCACTGTGGTGGTGCTCTTCGCGGCGAGATATAAGGCTGCAGAATCGGAAAGCGCCTCGATGCTGTTGATCTCGACTCTCGCGCTGGCTATCACAGTGCCGGCGATACTTTGGATGACCAAGTGAAGCCACGGCACTCGCTGTGTCTTGGCAGCGACTCGTCGGAACGGTGCTGGGACGCGTTCTTGTCCAATGTGGCAGGGCAGTTCGGGCCTCATGCACGCATTCCAGTTAAATAGCGCTAAGAAAAAGTATATGTCTAAAGCTTGGAGCGAGACTCGAGCCTTATACCAGTGAGGGTCGATCGCCAAGGGTCTAAGCGAATGTCACGTGGGTCGACAATGCTATCGGGAGTGCATAGAGCCCCTCAGGAATGGGAGGCCCCTTGTCTTTCTATCCTCCGCCGATTAGCACGGCCAGGAACAAGACAAACATCAGGATGCCAAGCAAGATTTTGATGGCTTCCGGACATATACGACGGGAAGCGGAGGATTGTCATAACCCTCCTTTGCTTGTTCGACGCAGTGCTGGATTCCTCCCAGGAACTCAGATCTCTGTTCAACGTAGAACGGATCTTCCGAGAAGGCCAGATCGTACACACCTCTTAATAGGCGAAGAGAACTGATGACGGTGCTTATCATCAACGTCCTCCCATGTCGCGCATGAATTGTGAAAAATACTTGGCGCAGTCGTCGGGATAGTGCTCTTTGATGTACTTCTTATCTTCCTCATCGAAGTGACCCCATTCGCGTGCCGGGTCAGATTCGATGTTATCCCAATCGATCACCGTCCAAGTTCCATCGGCCTGCGGTGGCACGATCGCTTCATCGACCACACCACCAGAAACACAAGCGAACACACGTCTGCTCATGACTTCTCCTTTTTAGTTGGGTCTGAATTGGGACTATTGTTGGGACGATCTTAAGGGGTTATTAGGAGCTGAAAGGTGGGTTAAGCGCCGTCCAATCAGTGTGAAACAACGATGCTCCACGCCCAGTTGTTAATCCGGTTAAATACAGCACATGTTCAAGGCTGCCGCAGGCTACGTAATTGCGGCGCCTTCTCGGGCCTTCCCTTACGCATTTTTTCACGAAGCGACTGGGGTCATATCTTAACAAGTCAAACTAATCAGTAAGATGGTTAGCGACAAATCGAGCGCTTCCGGAGGCGTCAGCGGTCCCTATGAATTTCCCTACAGTCGAAGCTTGCTCGGGAAGGGAACTGCACGAATTGATTGAAAGGAGCGGCCCGCAGCCCTGTCAGGAAGCTGGAACCCGCTGAGCGGGGGAATCGCGGAACGTTACAACGACTGTAAGAGAATCAGCCCACCGCGTACCTGCTGTGTACCTCGCTTAGGCGAATTCGTAGATTTGAACGCATTTGTCGACTAAAGGAATCAATAACTTCCGCAGGCTCAACGCCGCTCTTAGTCCGATCCCCACCAGTACCGGGTGCTAAACGAAGCGCACATTGCCACGTGATTGCTGGAAGGCGGCGATTCCGTTGTCTCAAGATCTGTCGAGCGGAGCCCCGGAAGCGAACGTCACCAGCTTGAAGCGATGTCAGATTTTTGAACCTAGCGAGCCTCGATAGGATCCTGGCGTACAACCAACAATTTTGCGAAACATGACTGTCAAATGGGCCTGACTCGAAAAACCGACGCGAAAAGCAATTTCTGCCAACTGCAGGCGAGTGCTTTCCAGTAGCGTCTTGGCGAGCGCGATTCGCTGCGTGAGCACATACCGGTGCGGAGCAAGACCGGTGGTCTGCTTAAACACATGAGCAAAATGGAAGGAACTCAGGCGGGTCAGATGAGCCAACTGTCGCAGGCTCAGTTCTTCGTGAAGATTGGCTTGAACGTAGTCCGTGACCTTGCGAAGGGCGGCCGAGGATAGTCCGCCTCGGTAGGGCTCAACCTTGTGCGAAAAAACGGAGTAATGGCGCAACAGGTGTGCTGTGAATGCAATCGCGAGGGATTCCCCGAACAAGCGGCCCGCTGGACAGCCCGCTTTCAACTCGTACCACATGGTCTTCATGAGGTGCTCAGCCTCGGCGTCCCTAAAGGTCCATAGGTTCGTGAATTCAATTTGTCGGCGAGGGCTCGCTGCGTCGGCTACCGATGCAGCGAACGCCGGAGGAATCGCAATAACCAGAAATTCTCCTCCCTTCTGCCAACGTGCCCAGACCGGAGTCCCCTTTGAAACCAGGCAGAATTCACTCGCACTATAGGCCCTGTTCAGGAACCGTTTGCCTGCCAGTTTCCATTCAAGCGTGTCTCGGCCACTCAATTTGAAAGAAACGCAATGATCAAGCGGTGCTGTCTCCGGTTCCTCTTGTCGACAGAGGCGGTGGACTTCAACCTTTACGGTATCTGCCCACGGCGTCCCCGCGTTGGACATCAGGACTGCATTGCCTCCGCAAAATTGTCTGAGTCGCCCAGTCAGTGTCTCTAAAGCAAAAATTCTGCTTCCGGTCTGTGGGGCGCTGTACGGCCGGGCAGAGTCCAGCGTCCACGCTGTCTCCTGTCCTCGCGCCGAACGCTTTTCTTCATGGCCCCGTTGCATGGTATTGGTCTCCCGAAGCGCGCCTGCTGGATTAGACTCGCAAGCTGCGCACCAAGCTCTCTTGGACTTGGCTCGCTGGTCTCGGCCTGATCTCAATTTTTAGCAAGATTCCGAAAGCCCCAGCAAGAAATCGAAAGACAGCTTACTCCTCCAAGTATAAAAGCAACAGGCAAGATTCGAGCTGTTACTAGCTGTCCCGCATTCAGCGTCATGGTTGTGCTATTTGACAGGGGAGTATGTTCTTTCGAAGTGCTATCTCATGAATTTCGCTCGCATATCGAGCTTGAGGGCCGATTCCGTCGCATTTGAGGAATTATCTCGCGCGGAGTTGCGGCCGAACTCTCGTCCGCTTGAAGGAATCGGGAAGGAAAAGGAATGCACAGAAGCTTAGTGATCTTCCGGGAGGTGCTGTTTGGTGTTGCCGTTTTCCTGTTTATCGGTGAGCTTACCGCCAGGGCTCAACAACTGCTCAATCCCGATCAATATCGTATCATTCGCGAAAACTCTTCCGGCGAACGCCCCTTTGCGGACTTCAAAAGAATCGTTCGTTTCTCGGGTTATTCACCGGCCCACGGCGCCAACGAAGTGGCCAATTACCTGGCCAGTGAAGCGAAATCCATGGGCCTGACCAACGTCGCCATCGAACGATATCCCTCGGACGGCAAATCTTACTACTGGGCATTTCATACTGAGCCGCTGTGGGAAGCCCAAAAGGGCGAACTTTGGTTGGTAAATCCCGAGAAGGAATTGCTCGCTGACTTCAACGTGTTCAAATCCCATCTTGGGCGTTATAGCCGCACGGGTTCGGTGACTGCCGAACTCGTAGACGTCGGGAGCGGGGTCAGCGAAAAAGACTACGACGGGCGCTCGGTCGAAGGAAAAGTGGTTCTCGCGAGCGGCGCGGCTTCCCGCGTGATGCGGCTCGCTGTATGGGAGCGGAAAGCTGCCGGCGTCGTTTTCTATCGCACTGAAGGGGCGATTGACCATCCGGACCTGATCGGCACAGTGCAGCTTGTTCCGTGGATTGGCCCGCATGGTGAAGATCCTACATTCGCCTTTTCACTCTCCTACCGCGTGGGCAGCGAATTGAAGGCCAGACTGGCGTTGGGAGAGAGACTCTCCGTGCATTCCGAAGTCGAAGTCGAAACCGGGCCAGGCGAATATCCCGAGGTTCGCGCGGAAATTCCGGGAACAGACCCGAGCCTTCCGGCGATTCTTGTCTACGCGCATGACAACAGCCGCAACACCGGCGGAGCTAACAATCTGACCGGAGTTGGTTGCACGCTGGAAGTTGCTCGCCTGCTAAGCAATCTTGTCTCGACTGGCACTCTGCCCCGCCCCCGGCGGACGATTCGCTTTATGTGGGGGTCGGAACACTACGGCATCACTTACCATTTCCACGAGCACCCCGAGGATTTGCAACGAATCCTGGCGATGATCAACATCGACATGATTGGTTACGACCAGCAGAGTTCGGGCGCCGTTTTTCACCTGTACCGTTCGCCGAACTCAAATCCTTCTTTTCTCGATGACGCCGTTCAGGCTTTCGTCGACAAAGTCGGCGTAGAAAATACCATCGCCATTCGGAATTCGCATTTTCTCTCCGCCCGGCCGACAGAGGGTTTTCTTGATCCGCTCTTCGCGCCTACCGGAAGCAGAGAACAGTTTCACTACAGCATCGAGTCGTTTTGGGGGCCTAGCGACCATGAGGACGCCCAGACCCTGGGCGTTCAAGCCATCCTTTTGAACGATTTCCCGGATGTTTTTCTTGGAACACAGGAGGATACGCCAAAGGCCGGCGATCCGACACAGATGCGCCGCGGCGTGGTGATCGCGGCGTCGTCAGCGTTCTACCTGGCATCTGTAGGCGCAGACGATCTGCCTGCGCTTCTGCACAATGCCACCAGTAAAGCGGCGAAGCGTTTTGCCGATGATGAAACCAAAGCGTTTGGATATCTGGAATCCGCCAAAGGCGAAGGCCTGCCACAAGCGTACTGGGATGCGACAAACGTTGTGAAGCATGGACTTTCGCGGGAGACCGGCAGCTTAACCAGCCTCTCCCGCCTCGTCGGAGATCAGGGATTCAAGGCTCAAGTGGATCCGCTGTTTACCGACTTCCAGGCACGCGAACGGGCTGCTCTGCAACGGCTTGAGTCGTATGCGACGGCACGTGCCAGCCAGCTTCATGTAGCCGCCGCCAAGCTGAAAGATCCGGGTGCCGATGCCAAGTTCCGCAGCGTCATTCCCGAGCGCAGTCCGGATATGCGGGGCCCCGTCAATTTCTTCCGGCAGGAATACGGGCGCTGGTGGCTGATGGAAAAAACCGGTGATGAGCAGTTCGACCAGAAGGTCGCTCTCGCCCAGCGCGGCGAGTATTTTATGTACGAAGCTTTGAATTTTGCCGACGGAAAGAGAAATGTCGTCGAAATACGTGACGCGGTGAGCGCCGAGTTTGAGCCTGTGCCGGTTGCAGAAGTCGCGCAGTATTTCGAGTTTCTGCAAAAGCTTGACGTTGTGCGGATGGCGGCGAAATGATCAGCGGATCGACTCGCGCTTTCTCTGTGGAGCGGGTTTCACAGTTCTTTTTCAATGCCTTTCAAGGGGGGCACATGAGCGTCCAGAAGCGGGTCATTGTTGCTTCTTTAGTGTTTCTCGTCGTTGCGTTGCTGCCTGTTCCCTCAGCTGCGCAGATGCAAACGAGCGGCGAGGTGATTGGGACGGTCACCGACCCCTCAGGTGCAGCGGTACCCGGCGCGACCGTGACGCTGGTGGATGCCGGAACCGGCCAATCCCGGCAAGCGACGACCGATTCGTCGGGAAGCTTTGTGTTTCTTTCAGTCGTTCCCGGCACCTACGATCTCTCGATTCAGGCCAAAGGCTTCGCCGGGGCTATCGCCAAAGGAATGATCGTGATCGTCGGTCAGTCGACTTCTCAGCCTTTCCAGCTCACACTGTCTGGCGCGATCCAGGAAGTAACCGTCAGCGGTGCTATCCCCCTGGTCCAAACGACAACCTCGGACGTTGGGGGAGTATTGGACCGAAAGGAGATAGAGTCGCTGCCACTGAAGAATCGTGATTTCACGGACTTGGCCTTGCTGGTTCCCCAGATTGTCCGGACGCCTCCGATCGACCCGACCAAGACGCGCATCGGTGAGATCAGCGTCGCGGGCACGGGCGGGCGGCAATCCAACATCTTCGTCGACGGATTTGAAGACTACGACTTCGTCGTCGGCGGCGTGGGATATGACGTGAGCCCCGAGGGCATTCAGGAATTTCACGTCGTGACCAACAATTTCAGCGCCGAGCAGGCGCGTTCCGTTGGCGCGGTTGTGAACATGATTGAGCGTACCGGAACGAATGACATCCATGGCGACGCATTCTATTTCTTCCGGAACCAAGTGCTCACTGCGCGCGACTTCTTTCAGAAAGAAAAGAGCCCATATCGCCGCCAGCAGCAAGGCGGGACGCTCGGCGGTCCGCTAAAACGCGACAAGATTTTTGCCTTCGGCGCGTTTGAAGATCACCGCGAAACGGACACCGGAATCGTCAACACCCGTGGCGCGTACCCGGAGCTAGAAGGTAACGTTCCGCTGCCCTTCCGGCGGGACTTGGTAACCGCAAGAATGGACGTCCTGACGACGGACAAGAACCGGATCTTTTATCGCTTCAATCTTGACAACTTCAATGCAGCGGAAAATGTCGGTGGAATCCGCGCCAAATCCAACGGCGAAACCAATCTAACGAATGTTCAGGCACACGCGGTGAGCGACACCTACATCTTTGGGCCGACAAAACTGAACACCGTTGGATTCCAGTTTTATCGTTATGCGAACAGCCTGCAGCCATTCTCCAGGACTCCGGAACAGCAGCGGCCAGATTTGGTTATCGGGCTCCGCACAGGGGATCCTCAGTCAACGATCGAGAAGCGGTATGAGCTTCTCGACAATTTCAGCTGGACGCTTGGGAAGCAGAGCCTCAAGTTTGGAGCGGAATATCATTACGTACAGGGTTCCGCTACGTTCAGTCTTGCTCCCAACGGGTCGTTCCATTTCTTCAGCGATGCTCCTCTTGGCGCCATCCTAGCCGATCTGCTGGTCCAAACGCAGTGCAGCACACCAGACTGCTTGCTCGGCGATGCTTCGAGCAGCGTGGTTGGCCTCTATGTACAAGACGATTACAAGGTAACACCGAGCCTGACCCTGAATTTGGGTCTTCGCTGGGACTACTTCAGTAACGAAAACAACCATAACTTCGATGGCGGGCTGGGAATTCTAGCGCCTAAGGGTTCTCGTTCGACCGACAAGAACAACTTCGCGCCTCGCATCGGCTTCGCCTACGATCCCTTCCGGACAGGGAAATTTGTCATCCGCGGCGGATACGGAATCTACTACGAGAACATCAACTTCCTGACGACGCTGCTGGAGAAAGGCTTCGACGGCAGGAACATCGGCGTTCACGTCACCTTCAATCCCGGTGGTATCGACATCAATGATCCGTATCCTGGTAAGACGCCGCAGCAGATCCACGACCTCTTCTTTGCGCCACCGATCAGCCCGCTCATTGCTTTGGACAACAACCTTCGCACGCCGTACCTGCAATATTCCACGTTGGGCATTCAGTGGTCGTTCCGGCCAGAGTGGGTATTTTCAGCCACCGGCGTGCATACGCTGGGCATCAAGGGGCTGCTCAGTTACAACGCCAACGTCGATCCGGCCTTCAACACACCGACGCCTGCCGCGCCGGCGCCTGGCTCACAACTCTGCCAGCGCTTCACCGAGACCATTTGCCAACAGTTCGGCGAAGTTCCGTGGGACCAAAACGGCGATCACCTGCACTACAACGCGCTCATCCTTGCCGTTACAAAATCCATGAGCAAGCGATTCTCGCTCAATTCGTCCTATACCCTCTCCAAGGCGAATAACGAATACGATGACCCGACCGGAGCGGGAAACAGCTTGCTCTCCAACCCGTTCAACTTCAGGGCCGACTACGGACCGGCGCAGACCGATCAGCGGCACCGCTTTATCTTCAGCGGCATTTTTGATCCCAGCCGATTACCTCCCTTCTTTGGCAAGGGCTGGGAAATCTCTCTGATCAGCACCTTCAACACGCCACTTCCGTATGACATCGTGGCTTCTTCTCCCAACGCAGACGGCGCCACGCCCATTCGCCCCCCGGGCATATCACGAAACAACGGCGCTCGCGGCTCGCAAGCGAGAGTGCTGCAGTTGATCAACAACTATCGCGCCTCTCTGGGACTCGCTCCTCTGAATCGGCCGCTTAATCCTTTGTCCTTGAACGTTCGGGATACCGATCTGCGACTCTCAAAGACCCTTCCGATTCGCGATCGATTCAAGCTCAAGCTTCAGGGCGAAGTGTTCAACCTTCTCAATAGCTCGAACTTTATTTCAAATAGCGGCAACGCCGGGAACGCTGGTTTCGGCTTTTCAGGCGTAAGCGGAATTGCAGACTCCGACAACATAGGACTGCCCAGTTCCACTCAGGGGGCTCTTGGGTCCGGCGGACCAAGGTCGTTCCAGTTCTCCGCCCAGCTGAGCTTCTGAACAGATCTCAGGGAGGGAGTCTCGATGAGACTTCGTGTGTTCAGTTTGCTGGCCTTGGGGATTGTCGGGTCGCTTCCCGCGAACGCGCAGCAAGCGACCAAGTCCCCTGTGATTCGATGGGGGCCGACCACCGTCGAGTGGGGATTCTTCGACGGTTCCCAGAAGCCGATCGTTACGATTAAGTCGGGCGACACGATCACGATCGAAACTCCGCTTGCGGGTTCCAAGGAAATGCAGGACATGGGTTTGTCTGAAGAGTTGATCCGCCCTGCCATGCGCGACTTGGAAGCCGGGGTTAAGGATCGCTTTGGCGGAGCGAATATCCTTGTCGGTCCAGTATTTGTCGAGGGCGCGGAGCCAGGAGATGTTCTGGAGGTCAAAATTCTGGAGATCGGCCTTTCCGACACCTACGGCGTCAATGTGTTTCATCCAGACCATGGTGCTCTGGGTAAGGAGTTTCCCTACCTGCGCGCGCGCGCCATTCACTTTGACAAGAGTCGCAACGTCGGCATCGCTGGACCGGGCATCGAAATACCGCTGCGCCCTTTCTTTGGAACGCTCGGTGTTGCTCCCGTCCCTGCCGTAGGTAGAATCAACGACGGCCCTCCGGGCTACTACGCCGGCAATCTGGACAACAAGGATCTGGTGGCGGGCACGACTCTTTATATCCCGGTGCAATGCAGAGGTGCACTGTTCTCGGCGGGCGACGGGCACGCCGGTCAGGGAGACGGTGAAGTAGACGGCACGGCTATTGAAGCCGCGTTGTCTGGAAAGTTTCAGCTCATCGTGAGAAAAGACATGAAGCTCTCCTGGCCTCGAGCGGAATCGCCGGACTTCATCATGACCATGGGTTTCGACAGAGATTTGGATACTGCGGCGGAAATGGCGGTGCGTGAAATGGTCGCGTATCTGGTCGCGGAGCGCCACATGAGCCGCGACGACGCGTATATGCTGACCAGCATGGCCGTCGACCTGCGCGTGACGCAAATCGTCGACGGAGTGAAAGGAATGCACGCGCTCCTTCCGAAGAAACTCTTTACGCAATGGTGAAGGTGTGCAGCTCGCATTGAGGTTGATGGCTCGGGTGGGTGTGATGGCAGGCAGCCCGTGTTGTATGGAAATGGAGACGACTCATGCAGAATAATGATTGGTCACGCCGCGATTTTGTCAAAGGTTCGGCGCTGGCACTTGGCACGATCGGTGTCGCCGGCAGAGCACCTGCCTCACCGGGGGAGGCTCGCGAGATGAAGGAGATGATGATGACGTATCAGGAATTTGTCGGGCAGCCCCTGTCCGAAATACCGACGCCTGCTTTGCTGATTGATTTGGACATTTTTGAAAAGAACATGGCCACGATGAGAGACGCGTGCAAAGCGCGCGGCCACAAGTGCCGGCCGCATGGCAAGGCCCACAAATCTCCGATTATCGCGAAGAAGCAGCTCGAATACGGCGCGCAGGGCCAATGCGCGGCCAAGCTCGGCGAAGCTGAAGTGCTGGTAAACGGCGGCATTTCCGATGTTCTGATCACCGCGCCGGTCGTGGGGCGGCGTAAGATTGAGCGACTGCTAGCTCTGCATCGAGTCACTCCGGACATCAAGGTGGTGGTCGATTCGCCTGAGAACATCAACGACCTTTCTGCCGCGGCGGCTGCCAAGGGTCGCAAGCTCAAGGTCCTCATCGAAGTCAACATAGGACAAAATCGGACAGGAGTGGACCATCCGGGAGAAGCCGCCGAGCTTGCACGCCATATTTCAAAGCAGTCCGGAGTTGAGCTTGCCGGAATTCAGGCCTATGGTGGGAGCAATCAACACATCGTGGCTTTCGAAAACCGTCGTGATATTGAATTGCTTTCGCTGGAGCGCGCCGTCAATGCACGGCGGGCCGTTGAGAAAGCAGGATTCCCCGTGGGCATCCTGACCGTCGGAGGCACAGGCACCTATAACATTGATACGGAAATTCCTGAAGTCACTGAGATTCAGCCGGGATCCTTCATTTTTATGGACGCTCACTACAGCAGCATCGGCGGACCGAACAGCGTGGAATTTAAGGATTTCGGCAACTCTCTTTCTGTTTATACCACGGTGATCAGCCACCCCTCGAAGGGCCGGGCAATCACCGACGGCGGGAACAAGGCGTTGTCTACCGATGAGTCGATGCCGGTTCCGAAGGGACTCACGGGAATTGAATATCGGCCGGGCGGAGACGAATACGGAATCATCAGCCTGAAGCAGCCGAACCAAGAGCTGAAGGTGGGTGACAAAGTTGATTTCATCCCAGGGCATTGCGACACGACCGTAAATCTCCATAACTTCTTTTTCGGCATACGAAAGGGCGTGGTCGAGGCTGTCTGGCCGATCGAAGGTCGAGGCCGCACGGACTAAGCTGCGCCGGATAAAATCAGAGTCGGACTTGCTACGCCGGTCACGTCCGCACGCCGATTTGACGGTCGCCTGGCGCGGTCGGCCGCAAGAGTTTCCAGCGAGAAAACATGAAAAAGACGACGATAGTGTTTTGCGTTTTCGTTTTTTGTGTCTGCGTATTGTCGGGCGCGTTGCCATTACAGTTGCGTGCTCAGAAGCGCCAGGTTGTTCCCGAGGATCTGTTTTCGCTGCGGGACGTGTCGGACGTCCGCCTATCACCCTCCGCGGCCGACATTGCTTTCGTGCTCACTACCATCGATAAGGCCAACAATCGCGAAATCTCGAATATCTGGATAATTCCTTCCGCCGGCGGCGCCGCGAAACAAATCACGGATGGTGCTTCCAGCGATTCGTCGCCCCGCTGGTCGCCGGACGGAAAATACATCGCTTTCGCATCGAACCGGGGCGGCCGTTCGGGATTGTGGGTAGTCGATATCAAGACAGGGAAAAGCCAATCGATCGCGCCATGGCCCCATCGCGATTTCTACATCTCCAAGCCAAGCGAGATGATGGCATGGTCGCCGGACAGTAAGGAGCTTGCCTTTGCGGCTGCGGAGCCCGAGGATTCTCCGCAGATCGTCGATCCACGCGTCATTACCCGCGCACAGTATAAGTCGCGAACTGCCTTCTCCGACGATCTGCATACGCAGATTTTTGCCGTATCCATCGAAGATCACAAAGTTCGCCAACTGACGCACGGAAATTACGACGCGCACTCGATCTCCTGGTCCTCTCGCGGAGAAATCGCTTTTCTCTCCAACCGCGACCCCGACCCGGATGCGAATTTCCACTACGATATTTACGCGCTTGACCCGCAAACGGGCGCGGACCGCAAATTGTCAAATGCCGTCGGCGTTGCCTTTTCACCAGCTTGGTCCCCGGACGGCAACTCCATCGCATACCTTGCGACGACTCGCAAGGCCACCACCCTCGACAGCATTGCCGAGGATACTCACGTCTGGGTCATTGGGCGCGACGGCGGAGCGGGCAAATCTATCAGCGACAAACTGGACCGGCGGGCGAGTGCCCCGACTTGGTCGTCTGATAGCCAGCATGTGTACTTCCTTGCCGGAAATTTCGGCGAGAGCAATATTTATGAAGCTTCGCTCAACGGAGCAAATCCTCGTGCTGTCGTGCAGGGCCCGGCTTCGGTGCGAGCGTTCTCTGTTGCCGGTTTGAATCTAGCCTTTACGCGGACGGACGACCGCACGCCGGGCGAAGTTTGGCTCGCGGGAGCAGACGGCGCCAATCCTCACCCTGTCTCGTCGTTTAACACGGAGCTTGTCAGGAATTGGGAACTGTCCACGCCGCAAACATTCTGGTTCGACAGCTTTGATCAAACCCACGTACAGGGCTGGCTCGTTCCGCCGCTGAACGCTTCTCCGAACCAAAAATATCCGCTTATCCTGACCGTACACGGCGGACCACATGGCATGTATGGCTACAACTTCGATTTGACGTATCAGGTGGAGGCGAGCCGCGGGTACGGCGTCCTTTATATTAATCCGCGCGGCAGCGCCGGATACGGTCAAGTGTTTTCCGACGGTTGCGTGAACGATTGGGGCGGCGGCGACTTCAAGGACCTGATGATTGGCCTCGATTACGCGATCGCGCATAACTCCTGGATCGATTCCGAAAGGCTCGCTATCACCGGCCTCAGCTACGGCGGATATATGACCAACTGGGCCATTACGCAAACGCCGCGGTTTAAGGCGGCCGTTGCGGCGGGCAGTCTCAGCAACTTGATCGCGTTCTACGGAACCTCTCTCTATCAGGATCTGATGCACACCGAATTCAACGGCATGCCTTGGGACGGCGACAACTACGAATTGCTGTGGAAACACTCGCCGCTCGCATTCGTGAAGAACGTCAAGACGCCGACGCTGTTCATTCACGGCGAGCGGGACAATGATGTGCCGATCAGCGAGGCCGAGCAGATGTACACAGCGCTGCGGCGGCGCGGAATTGAAGCAAAGTTTCTCCGGTACCCTCGCGAAGGCCACGGCTTGCGCGAACCTTTACATCGTGTGGACCAGATCACCCGCTCACTCGCCTGGTTTGATAGCCATCTGCAGCACTGAAAGCGGGGGGGACTTTCTTCTGGACATCTGCTCTGCGATGACGTAACCATCTGCCGGTCGTGAAGAAAGAACTCAAAAGCAAACCATCTTCGCCTCCTGCGGGCGCAGGAACGTTCGCGTTATAATTCAGCGTTGGGCAATGAACACCGAAACTTCATCACCGGCCTCCTCTGGTTTGGAATGGGCGCATTCGCTCGTCCGCGACTGGTTTGTCAGCCGGTTTGGCACACCCACGGAGCCGCAGCAAGAAGGCTGGCCGCCCATTCTGGCCCGGAAAACCACTCTGATTTCCGCTCCAACAGGTTCAGGCAAAACACTGGCAGCATTTCTGATCTGTATTGATCGCTTGGTGCGTAAAGCGCTCAGCGGGGAATTAACCGACCGCACCGAAGTTCTTTACGTGTCCCCGCTCAAAGCGCTTAGCAACGACATTCAGAAAAACCTCGAAATCCCCCTTGGTGAAATTTTGCAGCTCGCCGGACAGCGCGGCATGCTCATGCCTGAAATTCGCACCGCCGTGCGCACCGGCGACACGCTCGCGCATGAGCGCCGAGCCATGTTGGCGCGTCCGCCGCACATTTTGGTCACCACTCCAGAATCGTTCTACATCCTGCTGACCGCGGCGAGAAGCCGCGAAGTGCTTACAACGGTCGAATCCATCATCGTGGACGAAATTCACGCCGTGGCCGACGACAAGCGCGGCGCCCATCTTGCCCTCTCGCTCGAACGTCTCGACCATTTGACCGGCAGGCACCTCACGCGCATTGGCCTTTCTGCCACGCAAAAGCCCATCGAACTCGTGGCCCATTTTCTCACCGGCGCGGGTCGTCCCGATCCCGTGGTCGTGCAGATAGGTCATCGGCGTGAGCTCGACCTGGCCGTCGAAGTTCCCGCCAGCGAGCTTGGCCCCGTGGCTTCCAACGAAATGTGGGACGAAATCTACGATCGCCTTGCCGCGCTGGCCACGCAGCATCGTTCGACCCTCGTTTTTGTCAATACCCGGCGCTTGGCCGAGCGCATGGCGCATCACCTTGGCAAACGCCTGGGAAAGGACGCGGTTGCCGCACATCATGGCAGTTTGTCGCGCAAGCTGCGCCTTGTCGCCGAGCGAAAATTGAAGGCCGGAGAAATTCGCGCACTAGTGGCGACTGCCTCTCTCGAACTGGGCATCGATATCGGCAGCGTCGACCTCGTTTGTCAGATCGGCTCGCCGCGGTCCATTTCTGTGGGCTTGCAGCGCATCGGCCGCGCAGGCCACTGGCGCGGAGCAGTACCCAAAGGCCGCCTCTTCGCCACCACGCGCGACGATCTCCTTGAATGCTCCGCACTAGTGCGCGCCATTCGTCAAGGCGATCTCGATCGCATCGCTGTTCCCGAAGCGCCCCTGGACATTCTTGCCCAGCAAATCGTGGCCATGTGCGCCGCCGAAGATTGGCAAGAGGAGGAACTATTCCAGGCTGTGCGCCGCGCTTATCCCTATCGTGATCTGGCGCGCCTCGATTTCGAAGAAATTGTCGCCATGCTCTCCGAGGGCATCGCCAGCGCTCGCGGACGTTACGCGGCGTACCTCCATCGCGACCGCGTGAACGGCATCATCCGCGGTCGCCGCGGCAGCCGTCTTGCGGCCATCACCAGCGGCGGCGCGATTCCCGAAAATTCGCTCTATACCGTCGTGGCGCATCCCGAAGGCACTGTTGTCGGCACCGTGGACGAAGACTTTGCCGTCGAAAGCATCGCGGGCGACATCATGCTCCTGGGAAACACTTCCTGGCGCATTCGCCGCGTTCAGTCTGGCAGTGTCCTGGTTGAAGATGCGCAAGGCGCACCTCCCAACGTGCCGTTCTGGCGTGGCGAAGCGCCATCGCGCACGGATGAGCTCTCCGCGCACGTCTCGGACTTGCGCGAGAAGATCAGCACGTTTGTTCCTGGTACCTCTTCGGTCTCCGACCAACAAACCGCCGCAGGCGTTCTCGCCGCAGCAGACTGGCTCAAAGTCGAATGCGGCCTCGACGATGCGGGCGCCGAGCAGGCCGTGGAATACGTCGTGGCCGGCCGCGCGTTGCTGGGAGCAGTTCCCACGCAAACGACCGTCATCGCCGAGCGCTTCTTCGACGAAAGCGGCGGCATGCAGCTCGTGATTCATGCTCCGTTCGGCGCGCGCATCAACAAAGCTTGGGGCCTCGCCCTGCGCAAGCGCTTCTGCCGTTCCTTCAATTTCGAGCTGCAAGCTGCGGCCACCGACAACGGCCTGAATATCTCGCTCAGCGAACAACATAGCTTCCCGCTCGCCGACGTCTTCCATTTTCTCCATCCCAATTCCGTCCGCTCCGTTCTGGAGCAGGCCGTGCTGGCTTCGCCGCTCTTCACCGCGCGCTGGCGCTGGGATGCTGGGCGCGCGTTGGCCTTGCTTCGCTTTCGCGGTGGGAAAAAAGTTCCGCCGCAAATCCAACGCATGCGTGCCGACGATTTGCTGGCCGCCGTTTTTCCAGAAGCGCTTGCTTGCCAGGAAAACATTCCGGGTGACATCGCCATCTCCAATCATCCGCTAATCCGCGAAGTGATGAAGGACGTCCTTACCGAGGCGCTGGACGTCGAGGGCCTCGATCGCGTATTGCGCGACATTGCCGACGGCCGCATCACCTGCCTTGCCGTGGACACGCCCGCGCCCTCGCAATTTTCCCACGAGATTCTGAACGCCAATCCATACGCCTATCTGGATGATGCGCCTCTCGAGGAGCGCCGCGCTCGCGCCGTCGAAATGCGCCGCGTCCTACCCGCTGCCCTGCTGAGAGAAATTGGACAGCTCGATCGTGCCGCCATCGCCACTGTTTGCGATGATGCCTGGCCTGATGTGCGCGACGCCGAAGAATTGCACGACGCGCTGCTGACTTGGATCGCTTTGCCGTCTGGCATCAATACAGGCACCACACCGAGCAATCGTTTGCACGCCAAGTTGCAGACATCGCTCGTTGCCTGGACTTCGTTTTTCGGGCAGCTCGTCGCTGATCGCCGAGGCGGTAATGCAAACGTGGGCAATGAAACATATTGGGTCGCTGCGGAACGTGTCCCCGTGTTCATGCAAATTTTCCCCTCAGCGCACTTCGAAGTCTCCCTGCCAACGGTGGACTCGCCAGCGGCCTCGCGCGACGAGGCCCTGCTAAGCCTCGTAACCGGATGGATCGCTCACGCAGGTCCGGTCACGGACAGCCAGCTTGGAAGTGCCCTCTCTGTCCCGGTCCATGACATAGAGAAGGCCTTGCTGCGGCTGGAGTCCGGCGGCGTCGTGCTGCGCGGCAAATTTACCGATCCGAACTCGGATCAAACCGAGTGGTGTGAACGCCGCTTGCTTGCCCGCATTCATCGACTGACTCTCGGTCAACTCCGAAAGGAAATTCAGTCCGTCACGCCCGCGCAGTTCATGAATTGGCTGCTTCACTGGCAGCACGTGGCGCCGGGCACGCAGTTCCTCGGCGAGCGCGGCGCGCTCGAAGCGGTTCGCCAGATCCAAGGCTTTGAAGCCCCAGCAAATTCCTGGGAACGTGAAATCCTCAAGCGGCGCATCGCCGGCTTCGACCCCAAGGTTCTGGACCAACTTTGCCTGACCGGTGCAGTGGGCTGGGGCCGCCTCTCTCCGCATCCCGCCACGCTTGGAGCATTCACGGACGGAAAACGCCGCGTCATCCCCACCAGCGTTGCCCCGATTACCTTCTTCGTGCGTGAGGACGCTGATTGGATGATTCCGCGGCACGAAACCGGCAACGTAGAAGTAGCTGGCCTCAGCAATGATGCTGCCGCGGTTCTACAGTTTGTGCGTCGGCGTGGCGCCTCCTTCTTCGCCGACATTGTGCGCGGCAGCGGCAAGCTGAAGTCAGAAGTGGAAACAGCGCTCTGGGAACTTGTCGCTGCGGGCCTGCTCACTGCCGACGGCTTCGACAATCTGCGTGCGCTCATTGATCCTAAGCGCCGCTCCGGCCAAGGAAGCGGACGCAGTTCGCGTCCACGACACAGTGCGGGACGCTGGTCGCTGCTCCACTCGGGCGAGATCCACGATCGCTCCAAAGCACTCGAAGCCATTTGCTGGATGCTGTTGCGCCGTTACGGAATCGTCTTCCGCGAGCTTCTCACGCGCGAGTCCATACTTCCCAAATGGCGCGAACTGTTGATAACCCTGCGCCGTCTGGAAGATCGCGGTGAAGTCCGCGGCGGCCGCTTCGTCAGCGGCTTTCTTGGGGAGCAGTTCGCCCTACCGGCAGCCGTCGAGTCTTTGCGCGCCACGCGGCATCAGCAGCCCTCCGGCGAAACCATTACTATCTCCGCCGCTGATCCCTTGAATCTTGTGGGCATGGTGGTCCCTGGCGAACGTGTCCCCGCCAATTCCAGTAAGGTTGTCGCCTTCCGCGACGGTGTCGCCGTCCAGTTCGACGAACGGGCGACCGTTATTCGAATGACTGCCGGGGGTTGAGATCGGCACCCTCTGTATGCCTCACCTTGCGTCGGGAAGTTGCCCGCTGCTTTGTAGTCGTTTATGGCGTATTGACTCCCTCGGTTTCCGCGCATAGCCTCCTGCGAGAGCGGCTAGCAAGGTGATGCTTAATCGCCTTATGCCGTTATAGGGGAGAGCTGGCCGGCGCCCAATGCTCCACGGTCCCCGACGCGGCGGCGTAATGCAGACAAGTCTCACGACTTTCTCCAAGAGTCGGACGCAAAGATGGTTGCGTATTGGTTCGGTTCATCTCCTTCGCTGCTGTCACCTTGCTGGCGACTGCGTTTGGAGCGCGTCTCTATAGGGGGTCTTTGTCTTCTGTTTTGCTCACCATTGTTCTCATTGCTCTCTGTATAGCCATTGTCCTGCATGTTCGATTTCTGCTTCTGGCTCGTCGCGAACACCGAGAGACGGCTAACGCGCTTGATCGAAGATTTCTTGTGTCCCTCCCAAAAAGCAGCCGCTCGCTTTGGGAGCGGTATCCACTCGCTTCCGGGTGCCCCAATTACAAGGGCAGAAACGGAGCAGAAGTCATGCACATATATGTTAAGTGGAATAGCTCTGGGTGCGGTTTGCTCGCCGACGCTTCCGTCATTAGAGCATGATTTGTTTTCGCTGGCCACTCTCGGAACGGAGGCCTGCGCCGCCGAAGGCGGCGCGCTTAGGCCGTAGTGGAGGGAGTGGCCATGACTCGTTGAAAGCCTATTTGGTTGGCCTTATTCGGCGGCCCCTCGCGCGCGCAATAAACTCACACACTGGCTCTCTACTGAAACAACCCGAGTTGGCGAGTGGTCATCCGCACCGGGGAACAGCCGGGCATATCCCAAGGGCGTGCACTCGACGAACTCGTCCGGTCGCTCATAGTGGCCCGGAAGCTTCGCACGAACCGTTAAGTCTGCTCCGCGATCTATGAGCACCTTCGCCACAGGCAAGCCCCAGTCGCCAAACTGCGTAACGGCATGGAAGATCGGCGTCTGGCCACCAATGCCGAATTGGTCGATCGTCGCGCGAGCATTCACATCCGCTCCACGATCAAGCAGCAGTTTGGCGGCATCGACATTCCCGTACTCCGCGGCCACGTGGAGCAAGGTCGCCCCACGAAGTTTGAGGTGGCGCGCGCCGGTGCCGCCAAAATCAAGTTCGGCGAAACCTCGGCGCAACAGTCCGGGTTCGGCATCCAAGTTCTCGGCCAGAAGATCGAGCCGGCCGCGAAGCAAGTTCAGAACGGGCGGAATATTGTACTTCGTGACTCCGCCTGCGCTGCCAAGGATGTCGATGCAGGCGCTCAGTTGCTTGGAACGCCCATACGTTCCGATCACAAAGTCCAAAGCCGTACCTGGATATTTGCGTTGGGGATCCGCGCAGTTCGGGTTGGCGCCATGATCGAGCAGCCACTGAAGGGCGGCGGGCTCAACTGTCTCACACGGCGCGAAGATGATGGGGTAATAGCCGTTCCACAGAGCATTGACGTTAGCGCCACGAGAGACGAGCACCTCCATCATCGGAATGCGATGGCCAAAAAGGGCAGCTCGCATCAGCGGTCCATCCCCACCCTGATGCACGTCTGACCCGTTGTCCATCATCCACTCCGCGATGGCCAGTCTTTCTGGAGCGGGTGCCGCCCAGGGCACGCGGCATTCGGCGACCCAAGTCAGTGGTCCGTTTTTGTTGTAGCCAAGCGGAGCACGGTGCAGCCCCAGGTTGGCTATCATCAGCGCTTTGACGCGCTTCAGGTCATTGGTGTCGATTGCTTGCTTGAGTTGTCCGATCTCTTCGAGTGAATCTACGTGGGACTTTAGCTTGGGCCAGCTCGCAAACCCATACAGACAGGCGATCTTGAACTGAGCTTCCGTAAGTGACTGTGCTTTGCCAGCCTTGACCAGATCCTTAGCTTGGTCTTTCAGATGGCGGAGGTTGGGATGATCGGGAAGCGAACGGGGTACTTCTGCGGAATCGGCCGACACAGCGACCTCCTTTCATCGAAGCCGCCCGTCGTTCGCATGTCGGGCTGAAAGAAGGTTCGCCAAAATTTGCTAACTAAAGGTGGGCTTCTACCCTGTCCGCGAACTGGATGCGTCCTTTACGCGAAAACGATCTTACCAAAAAAGGCCTGTTTCAACCGTTCGCCTTCCACTGAAAGCAGAGACCGAAACCATCGGGGTCAAGCAGGAAAAGCTGCTTCATGCCGTATGGCGCAATTTTGGGCTCTTTCACGTCGATTCCCTTGGCACGCAGGTGCGTGTAGACAGCATCAACGTCGGGAGTTCCGAAGAAACGCCCGGTGTCGCCGTGCGTAGCCGTGCGGCGCGGGTCGGCAGCCGACGGCCGCTTATCGTACTCGTAAGCCGTATTCAGCATAAGATCTACATTATTCAACCTAAGCCAGACCCAGTTGTGGTTTGGCGCAGTCGTGTTCGTGTCCGTTTGAACGATCTCAAATCCCAGGACGTCGCAGTAGAACTTCAATGATCTCGCCATATCGAAGACTTGCAGCAGTGGCGTCATTCCTCCAATATCCATGCTCATGGTATGTCCAATCTCCGCCGGACAGGTGAGTGGCGCCTCGCATTGTAATCCGCGCAGAGTAATCTGTGAGCCTAAACATAACTCAAGCTCTGGAATCGATCTCGTCGCCTCTCGACTCGGCGAGGACCGAGCTTCATCGGTGTAATGATCTCTGCAGTCATTCTCGTTGCCTGTGTTGAGCGCGCAGATACGCTTCGATCTCAACCTTGCCTGCGTGTCGCGCCCAGTCAGCGGGTGTGGCCTGCCAGAGGAGATCCTTCAAATCCAATCTTGCACCCCGTTCCACAAGGAGGCGGACTACTTCAGCATGGCCTGCCCCGGCAGCTTGATGCAGCGGAGTTGTGTGGGAATGGCCTCCTACTGGATTGTATCGGTTTGGATCTTCGCCCGCGTCAAGCAACAATCGGACGATCTCGGCATGACCAAAATCGGCTGCTAGAGTGAGTGCCAGATGGCGGTCCTGTCGGCTGGCGCCGGGTAGCAACCGACGAGCATCATCGATGCGTCCCAGAACCGCTGCCACGGGCAAATCGACCCGCACGCCTCGCGCAATCAAGGCATTCACCGCTTCAAACTCGCCGTGCAAGGCTGCTGCACGGATCGCGCTGTTGCGATCTGCTCCGTAGT
>Ga0137409_10000990_pt1 | contig 30903 bp, 22 predicted proteins | sample CZODoug1_16funga_FD_122059 | JGI IMG/M metagenome (GOLD analysis project Ga0137409, IMG submission 122059) | Vadose zone soil fungal communities from Angelo Coast Range Reserve, California, USA - CZODoug1_16fungal (Hybrid Assembly) | ecosystem: Environmental > Terrestrial > Soil > Vadose zone... | reverse complement strand
GAAGGCCGCGCCATCGACTGGTTCGATACCAAACAGGGCGAAGGCCGCTGGTTCCTCGAGCATGCCGTTCAGGTGAAGAACATCTGGGTTCCCTACGGCGAGTAAACTTGGGCGTCAGAAAACTCCGAATTTTGGAGGAAAAAATGGTCGGGCGAATGGATTTGAACCATCGACCTCCTGGTCCCGAACCAGGGTAACAAAAATTCTAAGTGCTTTATCTGGTGTCGCTTCGGGACCAGGACCCGATTTTCTTCCCCTCTTAATTGTCCGTAGGTTGTCCGTAAACTGGGTAACAAACGGAAATCGACCACAAATTTACGCTTCGAGCAAAATCAATCATCTCCAATTCGTCTTGCATGATGTCTGGGCGTGCGACTCTGCCAGGTTGCCTCTTCCTCAAGCGCTAGGCTCTGCGAGATTTCAGCATTTTTATCCTTAAACCAGCTGCTACTGGCCCCCCGGCTGAAATTGCCGGGAAGCCTGGCCGGGGAATCAGGCTGGCAAAGCAAGGCACCATCACAAAAAATACTGGCCCTTAGTTTGGAAGACCAGAATATTTGGTGCTAATGGACTGCCCTAGGGATTCAGGATCTTCTGCTGAATCTTCGCGCTCCCTGCTTACACGGTCTGCAAATCCCATACACAGGCCGAGAGCTTGCTCAATTTCACTCTTGCTACATTCTTCCCCAATGTCCCGAAGTACTTCAGCTAGCTTCATCAGATGACTCATTGCGCCCCCTGACTGAGCTGGTGTGAGTAGATGTGGAGTGTCGGTGGGGTACAAACGCTACGCTAATCCAACTTGGAGGCAACCGCTCCAAGCGCTTTCTTGCCATTTCTCAAAACCTCTGAGACCTTTTCTTCCCCTTCAGCTACCGCGTCTTGTAGCTGTATCAACGACCGGCGGCCCATGCGGCGCAGCACCTTAAATTTCTGTTCCGCCGTATCGGCAATCCATTCTCGCGTCTCCTCACCCGACCGAGGCGCAAACAGAGCGACGAGCCCAGCTCCGATTCCAAGGCCCGTGAGAAAGACAAGGGTCGTGCGTCCCGTATTGTTCATGAAATTCTCCTTCTTCTCTGATAAATATCTTCCGTGGATATCCTGGGTCCTGCCAACGAGCTTCAATGTTGGCTCCCCACGAAAAGGGTACCGCTCAAGTGCACATTTCATAGTCGGAGAGGGTGTCCGAACTCTTTTCAGAATCACGTCCTTCCATTCTTGACTCCAGTTGACAGAGCGAGCAATTACGTTCGTGGTTCTGCGACACGGTGTAAGCTCGAGCGTACTTCGCTTGCAATCGCAGGAGTTCGTCGCCTGCTTCCCTTCCGATAAAACGAAACTGACAAAACTCGGCGCGGTGCTCGTTCCAAATTTCCAAAGCGCTCCGAGATTCTTCAAGCAATCTTTGATACTCGCTACAGATCGATGTATTGACGGAGAGTTGCTTGCTCATGCTCTTCTCCCTTCATTGTGGCTCGTGCATTTTGTTCGCCAACAAACGTAAGTCACGAGTTTTGGGGAACTTGAAACAGGAAACTGCTTTTCGGAGCGTAGGTTCTAGTACGCAGAAAGGGACCATTTCCCTTTCCCGCTTGTACTTTCTACACACTTTGCGGTTCAAGTCTCACTGGCTGTTGCCCGACAGGACTGTTCTATACGATTGAATTCTCAGCTCATTACCAAATTCAAGGCGAGTTTGGAGCGGAAGTGCCTTTCCAACAGTGAGACCAAGAGCTCTAACGGGAGCAGCGTGCTCGAAAGAGGAAATATAAGTGTGCACGGAGAAACAAACCAGGCGCTCAAGGAGGCGCACTCATGAACTTCACAAAGTGTTGCATCGTCTTTGTGGCGGGCCTGCTGACTTCGATACTCCTGCAGCAACTCCTGATGCACCTGGCAGCTCAGCAAGCGGCCCGAAACCAGCAGGATGCATCCAGCACACACGATACCAAAAGGCGCTGATCCCTTTCGAGACCGAAAGGGTCAACATATCCAGTCACGTTTTGACCGACATAGGAATAAAAATTGGTTCTCGACAAAGATGAGTCCTCAGAAGCCGGCAACACCGAAGAGAAGTGTCAAGCTGCGGTGAAAGTTTTCGAATAGTTTGTCTTACCAGGCATCCCTTCCTCTCCAACACGATTCAGTCTGGACATCAAAACGCGCGGCTTGTGCCACCGGTTCTTAAACGATGTCCATCTTGTCCGGATCCCATTGAACGGTGCGCCCCTGGCGCAGCGAAGCAATCGCCATTTGGCAGGCGATGGCTGAGTTGAATCCCAGTTCAAATGTGCAGCTCGGCTCTTTGCGGCTGCGGACGCAGTCAAAGAAATTCCGCATGTGCGTCTGCGTATCGTCATTGTCTGCACCACCGACGATGTCGGGTTCGCCGCCGACCGATCCCGGAGTTTCTGCCTTCTGCGTGGAGTGATTCTCCTGCGGCTGAAACGTCACCTTATCAAGGACGCGTATCACTGTCCCCTTGTTTCCTAACGCGAAGTCGTAGCCGTCTTCTCCGAAGTAATTGTTGCCAAACGCCGAATTCCACGTGAAAAGAAGATTCTCCGGCTGGTCCATTGAGACATCCATAGTGTCCGGAACTTCCATCCCCGCAGAAAGGTAGTTGTAGCCCGCCATGGTGACGCGGCGGGGTATTTTGAGCCCCAGCGCTTTGTACCAGAACGCGACCTGGTGAACCATATTCTCGAATACGTTTCCTCCGGAGTAATCCCAAAACAATCGCCAGTTTATAAAGCGCTGCGGATCGAATTCGTGTGGCGCAGCTTCGCCTTCGAACTCTTTCCAAGCCACATGCTCGAGATTGCAGTCGGAAGGGATGGATCTTTTCCATCCGCCGTATAGCCGGTTGCGGTAATGGTGGGTATGGACGGCGGTGATCGTTCCCATGCGGTCTGGTGCGGCGAGTTCACGCACCCGCGCGAAGGCCTTGCCACTCACCGACTGCACACCCACTTGCACCACGCGGTTCGATCCTTCCACCGCTCGGCGCATGCGTCGTGCATGGTCCGGATTAAAAGCCATAGTCTTTTCCTGGTAGACGTCCTTCCCTGCTTGGATTGCAGGAACGAAATTAAGTGCGTGCTGATGCTGGGGAGTGGCAATGAGCACGGCGTCAACGGACTTGTCGTCGAGCAGGCGGCGAAAATCGGTGTAAGTCTGAATAGTGGGAGCAAGCCGCTTGGCCTCCTCTAGTCGGCGAGAATAAACGTCAGCAACCGCGATTGCTTGCGTATTAGGGGCACGCAGCGCGTGCTCGAAAATGTCCAGTCCGCGGCCACCGGCGCCGATCAGCCCGAAACGCACACGGTCATTGGCGCCCAGGACACTCGCCGGCAGAAAAACACACGAGCCGGCAAGGGCGGCCGCACCTCCGCTCAGGTGATGGATAAATCTTCGACGATTCAGCATGGTTGCAACTCCCTTTGGTTAAACTGAGGAATATTTCCGGCAAAGCGTTTTGATTTTCTCGACGAGTTTAGGCACACCTGTCGAGGGATCCTCTTCCCCTTCGTATTCCGCGGACATGAATCCTCTATAGCTGGTGCGTGCGAAAAGTGGCCATACCCGATCGAGGTCGACAGCCTGCCCATTCTCGAAGACGTCTCGGATGTGGGCATGCGTAGCATAAGGAAGAGTGGCTTCGATTTGCGCGTAAGCGTCCGCTTGCGGGGTGGCAATAAAGTTCGTAATGTCAAGATTGATTCCGAAATACGGCGATTCAATCCGGTGAACCAGTTCTAGGCATACCTCCGCATTCTGGGTGATCCCTTGGTGGTTTTCAACGCCGAGCGTGATTCCCTTTTTTCCTGAGTATTCGCAGGCCACCTTCAGTGTGTCAACCGTCCACTGGATTCCTTGCTGCATCGTAGCTCCATCAGGAAGCTTGCCCGCGAAGACGCGCAAGTGAGGCGCTCCCAAAGCTTCCGTGACATCAATCCATTTCCTGATCTCCTCCAAAACCTGAGCACGCTTGCTGGCGTCGGCTTGCACAGTGCTGGTTCCGATGGCCGCGCCGGAGAAAAAGACTCCGTCTTTGTATGCCAGATGCCGCAAGGAAGCTAGGTAGGCAGGCTCGGTTGATTTGAACCAATATGCCGTCATGTCCACGGCAGCAACCCCTAACTCGACAGCCTTGCGGATAACATCTTCCATCGTCATCTTGCCGGCTTTCAATAGCTTGCTGTAAGAGTAGGCGCAGCAGCCCGTAAGGAGCCGCGGGTTTGCATTGGTTCCCGGCTCGCTGGTTGCGGTTGACGTAGACGTCCAGGAGTGAGCCCCTCGCACTAGTTCTGGGCCCACGAGAGCTGCCGGCCCCGCGGTTTTCAAGAACTCCCTGCGGTGAATCCTCTCTGGCATGAGCTGTGGCACCTCCCGAAAATGACTCTAGAAACCATCCTGCGAAATCTCAGGTACAGGACCAAGGGACGATTGCGCTTCCTGGGCGCCGCTCGCGAACCAAGTTCAATTCTTCGCGGAGAATACCACCGCTTCAGCAGTTCAGTCTGTTTCTTTCTCTGAGCGACCGGTCCCATTGAAATCGTTGCCTTTACAGAGTCGCGGCCAGTAGCCCTTCCAGGTCATGCTGACTCTACTTCTCTCTCTCCGAGATTGTTTCCGAGCACGCGCCGTTCTGCAAGCAGAGATTCTTGCTCTCCGGCATCAGCCCTTGGTCCTGCAGCGTTCGAGCCGTCTTCACAAGCTCCGCCTCTATTGGGCTGATCGTGTCCTGTGGGTTTGGCTCTCACGGTTGTGGAACGATTGGCGTTCGGCATTGCTCCTTGTCAAACCGGAGACCGTCATCGCCTGGCATCGCAAGGGATTTCGCCTCGATTGGAAACCAGTGAGCGTACACACGCACTCCGCTGATCTCCATGATTTCGGTGAGTTTTTTGAGCTTCATAAGTGAGAAGTCGCTATTCCTCGATCCGCCACCCACTAAATTCAGGCCATTGCTTTCCGAGCAGTTCGACTAAGCCTTACAACGCCATCGGATTGTCAGGCCGGTAAGCGAGAGCCTGCTCGTTGTAATGCTTCGATAGACGAAGATCACTCATCGAATCAGATATGACGGCGCCATGTAGAGATAGTATCTGCACGGAGAGTTCTTGGTTTCGCGAATCGCTTCTGCAATAGAATCATCCAGCAGCTTCAGGGCCTTCTTCGGTTCTCCCTTCTCCCAAAGCTCGTTCCGAATGGGTCGCGCTTGAAGCTGTCACTTACAACTGGCTTTTGCACTCTTTGCGTGCACCTCTTCCAATCTCTTGTCATTCTCCTTCCGTAAAGGAGCTAGCGGAAATGCTCTGCCTTCTAGCGTAATCTGATCTCCCTGTAAAAGTGGGACACGGCCTTCCAGGATCTTTTTCGCCCGATCATAGTAAGCGCGGCGTTCTGCTGTGGAAAGATCACCGGCAACTTCGAAGCCCCGTGCGTCTTGTAACAGATGGACGCCAGCGACATCTCTGCTAGAATTTAGTGACAGTGCCTTTTCGGTGTAGAAAACGGCTTTCGCCGTTTCCAAGTATTGATAGTCCTGGTTTAGGAGAACGAAATCGAGAACGGCGACACGGCGTTTGATGAAGCCGAACTCATGCTCCCGCCTGTTCCGGATTCGGCGGTACAGTCGGCGTAAGAAAAGGTGGTGGACCACGCCACCTTTCGGAAAACTCTCCGTGCGGGCGTGCCGCAGGCCATGGAGCTTGTTCCAGAACGTAGTGGTGCGCTTGCCCAATGAGCCCCGGCAAACATGAGGAACTGGCGGGCCGTGAAGTAGCCCGAACGTGTCGCAACGAGGTAGAGAAACCGGGCTTCCACCTCCGTGTACCCGAGGGCTTTGAGGGCTTCGAGATGGGCTTGTGCGATGTTCATAGCGAGAGAATTGCCAGGCTCAGGGGCGGCAATCTCGGACACGAGGTAGGAGCAAAGCCCTGTAGCCTAACGATTGCGCGTAACCTCAATCTCCGGGCACACTTAAAGGCTGAGTTCCGCTGACGGGTCTCTACCTTCGCGTCCGGCTCGGGAATGCGTTGATTGAGTTCTACATTACTATTTGCACTTTACAGTAATTCACAGCGATAACATACTCCTAGGAAGCGCCCTGAACTCGGGCAGGGTGTGGTCCGGCCTCAAAGACTTATCACTTTTGTGGAGATTCTGCTCCGTTGGGATGAGTAGTGCAGTGCAAATGCGTCGACTTCAAACTCGATTTGTTTTCTTGTTTCTGATAGCCATCTGCAGCCAAGTCTTGCTCGCGGCAGACTTGGAGGCCCTGCCTGAATTCCTCCGGTCCGACCCCTTTGGTGCCATCGTCGCACCGGACCGGAGCGGCGCTGACCTCGCCTCGAGCCTTTACGGCGCTAAGCACCAAGTCGTGCTCACCGGCTGCCGAGGTGGATACGTCTCCTTTCATCTGGTTGTCAAGCTGCCCTCACCAAGTACCTACACGCTAGACGTGACGATTCCCGATCCCACAAATAAAGTTCAAATCGATTTGTTTCGCGAATGGTTCCACTTTACAGATTCCGACAAGCGTTATTATCCAGACGCCTTGATCCCTGCACACGCAACTTACAGCTCGCGCCTGCCTGAGCCGGACAATCGGATCCCGAAACAGACCGCCCAGGCCTTCTGGGTAGATGTCTATGTTGCACCCGACACACGCCTCGGGATTTTCTCCGGTACCGCCAAACTTAAGGCCAATTCTAAGATCACGACTCTTCCGATCCAACTTACCGTCCTAGCTTGCGTTATCCCGGGAGAAGACGTTGTGACGATTGACCACAACTCCTATGGAAGTTCATGGCTTGCACAGCAGTTCGCGGGTTCCTACCAGCGCGACCCCGATCACTGGTTCGAGAGCAACCAGTTCTTCGAATTGATCCACGCTTATCATCGCGTCTTCTACGAGCACCGGGGAATTTTCCATCAGCTCGGATATGGGCACTCCGGGAAAGTCAGTCCGGAATTTGCCCCTGTGCTCGAGGGCTCTGGCCGGGCGAAGCATATTACCAGCTGGAGCTTGTACGATCGCCACTATGGTCCCCTGTTTGACGGCACGGCGTTTTCAGCATCCCGCCGCGGCCCGCGTCCGATTCCTTTCGTCTACCTGCCCATCAACCCTGAGTGGCCGGCCTCTTACGAGTTCTGGGGAGAGCGTGGTTATGAAGCGGAATTCGTGAATGTGGTCTCGGAAATGGAACGCCACTTTCGGGAGAAAGGGTGGACCCACACAAACTTCGAAGTCTTTTTCAATCACAAGAAACGCTACAAAGGTTTCCCCTGGGACGGCGACGAGGTGCGTTTTCCGAAAGACCTCAAATACTTCCTCGAGTATGACCGGCTGCTTAAGAAGGCCTTGCCACCCAACACCCCCGTGCACTTCGTTTTCCGAGCCGACGTCAGTTGGGACATGGAGGAACAGTTTAAGGTCCTCAACGGAATTGTGCGGTTGTGGTGCTGTGGGGGAGGCATCCTGAGTTTTTATAGGCACGCACCCAAGATGTTATGCGACCGAGGTGACGTCGTTTGGTACTACGGCGGTCCTCCGGGCGTGACGGATAGTTCTTCCGCGATCACGGAATTCCCGTTGCGGGCCTGGCTCTGGGGCGTGAACGGCTATGTCCATTGGCTGACAGTTAGCCCGGGCGAGGACCCATGGTTCCATTTCGATGGGGGTCAGACTGCGCTCATATATTCCGGCGAGCGCTTTGGCGTTAGCGAACCAATTCCCAGCATCCGGTTGAAGATCCAACGCAACTGCCTTCAAGACCTCGCCCTGCTCGACAGTCTCAAGCGTCGCAAGTCGCTTGACTCTCTAAGGGCCCGAGCGGCGCGCAGTTACAACAACTCCACCCTCGATGATTGGTGGAACTCGCGGCCTGCTCTGGCCGACCTTCCCTCTGATCAATGGCTCGGGAGCGCCATTGACGATGCGACCAAGCACACACAGCAGGCTCTAGGACACCCTGGTGCGTCCGCCTGGTACAAGGTCCACCAATATGCGATGAGCCTTCAAGCGGAGGCAAAATGAAAACCGTCTCTCTGATTGGGATCTTCATGTTCGCAATTTTGGGAATTGCGAAGCTCAGCCCCGAGGAGGCTCCGTCAAAAATGCAAAAGGAACTGGATATCGTGGCACATGTTGGCAGTGCCATGGTGGACGGCGACATATGCCAGAAAATCGTTACCCAGAGAGCAAGAGAGCTCATGTTCGCCAGTGACCCTCGCGATAGATTCCTCGCGGGCGACAACTACGACGTTGACGACGTGGCATTCAATACAGTCAAGAAAACTTTGATCCGCCTTTCGCACCTTTCTTCTTTCCCGGCCGACGTTAATCTTTGGATGCCGATCGAGGGGCACGCCGGTAAAATTCAGTTGGTCATTCGCAATAAGAACGAAATGAGCCAATTCTGGAACTGGGGCGAGCTTTACGGGGATATGGTTCCGCAGATGGAGACGGTATTGAAGACGGGACAACGGGTCACGGTTACAAACAAGCCCGGCTGGATTTCTGTTCTTGCTCCAGTCTATAACAGTTTAGGCGATGTCGTAGGTCTGATCGAAACCGTCAGCCAGGTAAAAATGGATGCGCACGAAAATGTAAAATAGCATTCACCGTGCTCTAGGTGCTCTCTGAGTCGAATCTCTCTGTGAAGTAGCGGTCCCGCTGAGTGCAAGCAGCAAGATCTCGGAGGACATATGCGCCACAGTCGTTTGCGTTCACGACGGTCGTTCTTGCAAACGGCCCTGGCAGCGCCCATCGCGGGCATGGTGACGACTTATTCGCCGCTAGGTGGCAAAGATGGGACCAGCGAGGCTAGTTCTATTGTCGCGCGTGTCACCCTGGACAATGAACTCTACGACTGCGATGCCGTCTTGAATGGGCGGTTGTACTTTCGTATTCCGGCGGCCGGGCCGGTGATCGTACGCTGGGTGGACAGCTTCGGCCGGAGTGTCCACGAATTTCATCCCCCGAATCTTGGTGCCAAAGTAGCGCCACTAGACTTCTCATTTGACCTAGGCCGCGGCTTCACTTACCGGAACTGGATTCGAATCTGGGTTAACGATGTTGAGCAGACCGAGGGAGGGCAGTTTCTGCTTTCGCCATCCCCCAAGCCTTGGGACGATTTTCACGCCATCAGTTGGGCACACTACCCGGACGGATTTTACGACGTGCTCCGTCAAGCCGGCGTAGACGCGACAATTGCTTATCGGGAAGCCGGCGAACCCGCGATCGACAATAACTTTAATTTCTATGTCGAGCAGATGGCCTGGGAAGTCTTTGCGATCTACCACAAGAACCAGCCTCTTTGGCGGGGGTTACTGAATCAGATCGAGCTCGATCGCAACAATCTGGACCTCTGGATCCGTCACCCCTGTGTGAATGATCCAAAGACCGATGAGTACGTGAAAGAACATCTGACCCGGTTTGTCCGCTTGCATCGCGATTTCCGGCCGCTCTTCTACAACATTGCCGACGAGCTCGGCCAGGGCGATCAGATTCGACCCAATGACTTTTGCCACTCCACGTACTGCACGAACAAGTTCGCGGAGTATCTTCGCAAAATGTACGGCACTCCCGGAAATGTTGCTAGGGAGTGGTCGGTCACCGAAGAAACGCGCTGGGACGACGGGAGCCTGCGCAATGGGTCCCAATGGGCAACCAGCAACCTGATGGTGAATCGGACTACGACCGACCAGGCGTTCGATGCCGTTGCGGTGGCCAACCTCGGGGCCAAGTACGGAGGTATAGCGGGCTTGAACAAAGCTTGGGGCGTGAACTTCCCTGCACCCCGCAACGAGGCGGGCGGCCGAGAACAGTGGGAGCCACTGCGCGCATTGCTGAGCGAGACCCGCTCGGTCCAGGAGTTTACCGAAAAAGCTCTCAGCGAGCGCTTAGGGTCCATCGAGAAAGCCAACGCACTCTGGGGAACTCACACAACCTGGGTGGCTGAGCAGCGACCCACCGGTTTCAAGTCCTGGTCCGAGGTTGTTGCGTTTTTAAATCGGTTCTATCAGGAGTTGTCGCAAGTCCGGTCAACGGAAGGTTGGAACGTTTCGCCGTGGTGTGACTTCCGCAATTTTATGGACGAAACCTTCGCCGAAGCTGTTGGTCGGGCCCGGGCTGTCTGCAGATCCGAAGATCCGCACGCCCGTTGCGCTACGGAGGGAGGCCAGGCCCCTTTTGCGTTCGGTTGGTATAACTACGAAAACGTCGTCAAGCAAGTAGATGTAATTGAGCCATATAACATCGGCAACAACGTGGAAGTGATCCGCTCGCTTAATCGGGACGTGATTATGGTTTCCACGCACGGCTTCCAGCACAAGGCCGGGGCGCCGCTGACGGAGGAAGAGCGCCTTTACCAGAAGGGCGCGCCGCAGCCTATCTGGTGGGGATTATTCCACGGCCATCGTGGATCAATCATCTGGGACGCCAACTTACCTGATTACCATTTCGTTGACGAAGAGACCCGGCAGCTTACTCCTGCGGCCCTGACCTTCGCCGATACTTTCCAGGAACTCCATAAAGGGATAGCGAAGCTCATTATTAACAGTCGCCGGCTCCACGATGGAATTGCCATCCACTATTCCCAGCCCTCGATGCAGGTCCACTGGCTGTTGGACAACGTCCAGTATGCGCGGAAATGGATGCTGCACAGCGGCGGGGATCGTGGCAGCCATTTCACAGGCGTTCGCAACGGCTGGACCAAGCTGATTGAGGATCTTGGCCTGCAGTACGAGTTTGTCGGTGCGCGTCAGATCGAGGAAGGCAAGTTGACGCGAAACGAATATCGGGTGCTCATCCTGCCGCAATCGCTGGCCGTGAGCGCGCGCGAAGTCGAGCAGATCCGGCAATTTGTTCAAGCCGGCGGGGTCTTGATCGCGGACTATCGTGCTGCAACCATGAACGAGCACGGACGTGACCTCGGGCGCGGTCAGCTCGACAGCATTTTCGGCATCAAGCATGCGAAAGGCCAAGTCAAAGAACAGGTAGTCATTGGCATTGAGAATTACGGAGCACTGCGTCTACAAGGCAGAAAGCTCGATCTCATTGTCGGAGATGAAAGCATAAGTGCTACGATCGGGAAACCGCTCGCACGGGGCGGCCAAGTCCCACTTATTGTCGTCAATGAATTTGGCCAGGGGAAAGCGGTCTTCTTGAATGTTGAGCTGGCCAGCTATCCCTACCACCGGCTGACGCCGAGCTTACGGACGAGCCTGCCGGAGATCATGGAGCAGATCTTTGGGCTGGCGGGAATTGAGCCGCAGGTTCGCGTGCTGGATGCAACTGGCAATCGCCTCCCTGGGATGGAAGTTGTCCGGTTTGCGAACCGCACCTATGAACACGTGGCCGTCTTCCGCAATCCCCAGTTCGATGACGGTGGCTGGGAGAATTCGCCGACCCAACCGGAGCGCGAATGGGCCGGGGCGATCGATAATTCCCTGCTCGAGAAAGAGGTCCAAGTCACGGTCGCCTGGTCTGGTCCAATGGCGACCTACGACATCCGGGGCAAACGCGACCTCGGCACCATGGCCAAAATCCAAATGACTCTTGATCCCTGGAGTCCCCTGGTGCTGACGCGCGCTCCCGAACCCATTCCGAAACTCCGCGTCGAGTCTCCCGCCGAGGCCCAACCAGGAAGATCACTGATTGTAACGCTCCGGAACGAGTCACCATTGCCGGAAGGTGCTTTTCGAATCGTTCGACTGGAATTCGTGACGCCCGAGGGCAAACCCTACGAGCTTTACGCGCGAAATGTGCGGGTCGAATCCACACCTCATCTGGAGCGTTTCCACCTTGCTTACAGTGACCCCAAAGGGCGCTGGAAAATAAACGCTCACGACCTTATGACTGGGCAGGTTTCGCAAACGGAGTTTACGCTCCGCGCTTAATTCGAATGTCTTGATGCGTTGAAAAACTCCCTCTTTCGCGGCCCCGGCACGCAGCGACAGATCGCGGGGACATGTCATTTTGCAACTTGACACGCACCTTGAATGGTGGTATCGAGCGAACCAGCCGGGGATTGCCTCGATGTCGCAATTTGCCGGACGCTCGCGTGTCAGCCGTGAGGTAGACATGGAATCTCGTGAGCTTGGCCTGCGCAGGATTCATCACGCAGTTCGTTTCAGCTTAATCATTTTAGTTGTCCTCCGATTAACGGCCTTACCAGCCTTCCCACAGACTGGCGCCGGAACCGTGTCAGGAACGGTGCGGGACAGTGCGGAGGCTTTTGTATCTGGAGCAAAAGTCACGATCACAAACACCGAGACCGGGATTTCAAAGCAGGTCGTGACCATCCTGGAGGGCCTGTACTCCTTCCCCGCTCTGCCGATTGGTCCATACCGACTGGCTGTGGAGAAGGAAGGCTTTCAAACTTGGGCGGGGACATTGACACTGTACGTCGGTCAGAACGTGACGGTAGACGCGACGCTCCGGGTCGGAAGTCTGAAAGACGTTGTCGAGGTTAAGGACGTTGCTACACCCATTGAGACGGCGAGCGGCGTGATCGGCGATGTGCGAGAGTCCAGCCAAATCCGAGACCTCCCCCTGAACGGTCGCGATGTCGGATTGCTTTTTGGCCTGACCGCAGGCGTAGAGAGCGGCGCGGGCGGCGCCCGAGTCAATGGGATGAAAGTCGGGTCCCTGGATATCAATCTGGACGGCGTCACGCAGCTCGACCGTTTCGGCGGAGGGATCGTCCGCGTGCGGCCGGGAATTGAAACTGTCCAGGAGTTTCGAATTGAAACCGTGGGGTCTGACGCGAGCTTTGCCGAGCCGGCCACCGTTATCCTGGCTACGCGCAGCGGCACAAACCAACTGCACTTTGCCGCTTATGAATATAACCGTGACAATTCTGTGATCGCCCCCACGCGCAGGCGCTCTGACCCTGTGAATGCTCAAGTGCCCCATGTCATTCGCAATGAGTTCGGAGGATACGTCGGCGGCCCCGTTGTGATCCCGCATGTGTACCGCGGGCGTGACAAGACGTTTTGGTTCTTCGACTATGAAGGCTTGCGGGAGCATAAGCGCGGTGAGCCTTTTTATCCGTTCGTACCTACCCCAGCCATGTGGAATGGCGATTTAAGCAACGCCGTTGATCCTAGTGTCTCATGCGATCCCGCGGGACCGAATTGCACTCCGTTTGGATACGCGCCAATCACCATTTACGACCCGACGACTACGGACCCCAACACTTTCCAGCGGCAACCTTTCCCGAACAATCAAATCCCGGGGCCATTGAACCAGACCGCAAGCGTATTGAAATCCCTGACTGCTCTTCCCACGAATAACAATAATCCTTTTATTGCCCCGAATTTCTTGTCCACATATCCAGACATTACACGCACCAACACGTATACCATCAAAGTAGACCAGAACTTCACTGACAAAGACCGGCTTTCGGTGCGCTACACAAACAGCTGGCTGAACGCCGCCCTGGAGGGCGGGTACTTCGCCAATCCCATTGACACGTCTTCGGGCATGGGAACGAGCGCCAAGGACTACTACATTCACAACGTCGCCGTGAACTACACTCGGACCATCTCGACGACTTGGCTCAACGAATTACTAGTCGGCGTGAACCGATCCGCCGTTCATTACGGGACTAGCGCAGACTCCACCAACTGGCCTTCCACGCTGGGGATGCCCAACCCCTTCAACGCAACCGGGTGGCCTACGATGTACACGTGTGAGGCCCCGGATTGCACGGCGTTCTTTGGCTGGGACTCGGACAACGTGCACAATCAAAATCTGACCAGCGAAACGATCGATGACAACGCAACGTGGACCCACGGCAAACATATTATCCAGTTTGGTTTCCGGGGGCGACGAGAACAGAACAACGTGCGTGAGAACCAGCAAGCCCAAGGCAGTCACGAATGGGACCCAGCGTATACCACCAATTGGGACGCCAGTTCCTTCGGACCACTACCGGATACGGGCAGTGGATTTGCTGAACTCCTGCTCGGCTTGCCGGATTTCCTTTCCAATCAGTACAACCGTGGATACTTCTACTTCCGCCAGACGCAGTTAGGGCTGTATGTCAACGACCGGTTTAAGGTTACGCCGAAGCTGACGCTCAGCCTCGGACTGCGCTGGGACTATTGGACACCTTACAGCGAGGCTAAAAACCGGCTGGTCGTCCCTTACAATCCCGAAAGCACGTTTCAAGTCATTTCTCCAGGGAATGTGAGCGTGGACCAAATCCCGGGAATTCCTCCCGCCGTGCTCACGTCGTGGGCAAATGTGGGGCTGACTTGGGCCACGGCCAACTCCGTTGGATACCCTTCAAACCTCTTTCGGTCCATTCGCCATGACTTTGGTCCCCGCTTGGGCGTCGCTTATCAGATTAACCGCAATACCGTGATCCGCGGATCGTACGGCATCTACTACGTAGGCATGCCGCTGTCTCTGTTACTACAATCAACCCGCAATACTCCGCCTCTGAATCTTCGTTTCGTAAACAACCCTTTCAATAATACCAACGTACCCGGTGGTGCGGGAGGACCGTATGATGGTACGTATCCCTTTATTTCGGCCCCGGCGCCCAGCGACTACCTCCCAGCCGCCACGGTGGATATTAGTACTCCGCAGGGTCTCAATCCATTTGGTAACGCTGCGACGTATTGGGATCCGCGCGCCTGGAACGACGAGCATCAGCAGACTTGGAACGTAACCCTCGAGCGGGAGCTACCTGCGCAAATAGGATTACGACTGAGCTACATAGGAACGTACGGCGGAAACCTGGAGCAGCAGTTCTCCATCGACCCTCGAGAGCCGGTATATAACTATTCGACGCGCACTGGACTCAAACCTCCGGGCCAAACCAATCTATTGCGGGCAGTGCCAGGGTGGGGATTGATTGGCATAAACCATACCGGCTTTTCCCACGACCATTCGGCCCAAGTGGAACTCCGCCGGAAGTATGCCAATGGGATGAGCTTTCAGTGGTTTTATACCTATGTGCGAGCCCTCACTACGACGGATCCAGGCGGCTTCACCACAGGGAACACCTCGATCAATGGTGGCAGCGGAACCGGGCGTTTGGGCGAAAGTGGTGGTGCGACCATACCAGAGAATATCGAACTGCTCGGTGAACCAAACCTCACCTACAACCAGCGGCGGCGGCTTGTCTACTTCAACAACACCACCATCCCTCCGCACCGGATCACTTTCAATGGCATCTATGAACTTCCCTTCGGGCGAGGCAAACGCCTTGGCAGGAACGTTTCGACGCCGCTCAACTTTTTGATAGGGGGCTGGCAACTGGCGGCTATTGGTACTTGGAATAGTGGCCTCTGGATGGGCGTGAATCCTGCTTTCGTCCAGACAGGTAATGTCCGCATTTCTGGCGATAAGCGCGCGACGCTGAATATCGTCGGCGCCAGCGAACTATTCCGTCAATGGTTCGCCGGCAATTTCAACCCCGCGACTGTAACGACTGTTAGCGGTACTCTCGTTGCCCCTGCCGTTCGGCCAGCGGGTCCGAATTGCTCCGGACAGTTCCGTGGCCAGCTTGCTGTCACTCTGAGCGATGGATCGTGTTTCAACGCCCCCTTCAGTGGACTTTACAACCCAGATCCTCGCGTAAACTTCATCGGGCCGGGCTCGTGGAATGACGACCTATCGGTCTACAAGCACTTCAGGTTCAAAGAGCGTTTTGACATTCGCTTTGCCGCCGATTTCTTCAATGCTTTCAACCATCCGAACGATGTGCCTCCCAGCACAATCAGCGGCTTGCAAAACCTGGGGCAACAATCAAACGACCCGCGAATCATACAGTTCTCCCTTCGCATGGAATACTAGCGTTGCTCTTTTCCTCGATGGGAGTCGTGCACCCTGCACGACTTCCGTCGTAGCCTTGCCGTTCGCAGCTCAACGGCGCTAATATCCACGGCTGAAAGAGTTCTTCACTCACGGGGGTCAAGCCGGAATGTCGACGCATGTCTCTCAAACCTTGACGCCGTTCAGAGAGAAGCTCGCCTCGAATCGAGCTCAGAGTTCGCCGGACTATCTTTCCTTGTATTCAGACAGGGCCCGCCCGATCGAGAGCCAGTTCGAATTGAGCCGAATTGTGCTCATCTTGATCTTCTTGGTCTGCTGGTTCGGGACACCATCGGCCTGCGGCGCGGGCCAAGCGAGCGCGGACCTGTTTGAAACCCGGCTGGGGGAAGGCATCAAGCTTCTGGGCGAGGGACGTCACCTCGAATCGGTAGAAGTCCTCAACACCGCCAAGCAAAGTGCCCCACAAGACGCCCGGCCCTATTTCTACTGCGGCATGGCCTTGGCTCAGGCGGGGCGTATGCGCGATGCCGCCTCCGAGGTGGGGGAAGCGGTCCACTTGGCTCCTGAGCAACTTCATTATCGAGTTTTTCAGGCCCACGTGCTCGAGCAGCTCAAGCAAGCGTCCGCAACTCAGGAAGCTCTGGCCGCACTTCAAGACAAAAAAAAACTTGAGCATCTAGACCTAGCTTGGCTGCGATTGCTGGCCGATGTCTACTACCGCCTGCAAATGACCGATGAAGCGCTCAAGATTCTCGATCTCTGGGCCAACCGCGACCCGACGGACGCTCGCATCGACCTGTATCGGGGCCAGGTATATGTGGTGAAGGGCAAGGCGGACATGGCCCTAAGCTGTTTTCGGCGTAGTCTAGAAAGATCAACCGAGAATCCCCAAGCCTATTTCGAGATGGGCAAAATTCTCTACGAAAGGAATCAGTTTCCACTTGCGAAGGATGCACTCCTCAGCGCGGTTCGTGAGGACGCGAATAATCCCGAGTACCTTGCGAAGCTCGCCGCGGTCTACCTGGCGATGGGTAACGCGGACGCAGCGATCGAATGCCTAAAAACCGTGGAAGCGGCAGGCCTCAGTGTGCCGGCGACCTATTATATCTTGGCGAGAGCTTATCGCCGTAAAGGCGACGCTGCTCGCAACGCCACCTACTTGGAGAATTTTCAGCGGGCAACCTCCGCGGAGCACGACCGCGAAGCACGCAAAGCAGAAGCTGAGCGGCCGATTGCCCAGGCTCAAAGGGAGTTGGACCAGGGGAATCCCCATGCGGCTCGAGTCCAGTTTGAGAAAGCCCTGCAGGTTGACCCCAGTCAATGGGAGCCGCATGCCTACATAGCTGAGATGGACCTTGATGCCAGTGACCTGCCAAGCGCATACCCCCATTTGCAAAAGTTGGAGCAAATCGACGCCGATTCCGCCATCGGGAATTTCTTGATAGCACGATACTGGTTCATGAAGATGGACTATGATCGAGCTCGATTGTACGCAGAAAAAGTGAAGCTGAGCCGGCCGGCTAATTCCGAAGTGCGAGCTTTGTTGGGTGGAATTTACGTGCAACTCGGTGAAAAGAGCAAAGCGCGCCAGGAGTACGAAGAAGCCGTCCACCTCGCTCCAGAGCGCGCCGATTTGCGGCAGCGCCTTCTTCAGCTCGGCGGAAAACCTCAGTCCCAGTGAGCCTGAAATCATGATCGAGAAATCGTTTTTTCCGTCCGCGCTTCTAGATGCTCCGGTTTGTCAGCGTCGGGTTAATACAAAACATTTCGGGCGCGCTCAGCTGATGCTCGCCCCCGTGTGTTGGGTTCTGCTTCAATTAACACTCGCGACGGCAGCATGGTCAAAGCAGCTTCCCGCTCGATACTTCCGGCTGCTGGAAGCAGGAATCGCGCAGGTTGGCAAACAAATGGACACGCAGCCCGCCGCGAATCTCGAAACCCTGGCGGCTCGTCCCGGATGGAAGCGCTTCCCCCAATCCATACTGGCGGCGGCCGTTTTGTATGCAAAGCAACACCCCGCGAACGCCCACTATCGGGATCCGAAGATGCTGAGCCTGGCGATTCGCATCGGCGATCTGCTGGCGACCGAATGCGAAAAAGACCACTCTGAAACATGTTTTGAGGAGGAGTGGGACGCGCACATGTGGCTCGAAGCCTACCGCCTCCTCGCCCCAGAGCTCGGAGAGGAGCGCCGTGGGCGCTGGAGGCGTTCCATTGAAGCGGAGGTTGCGCCGCTTGTTTCCGATGCAATAGAGCGGCAAGACTTTCCCTGGTACAACACACCTTATATTGGAACCTCGCCGAACCACTTTGCCTCGTGGGCCGCTCTTATGTTGCTTTCCGGCCGTGTGTTCGGAAACAAGGATTGGGAAAATCTTGGGGCGCGGATTCTACATCGTTTCGCTGCCGAAGAGCAGGCACCTGACGGATATTGGGGTGAACACAGCCGCAGCGGTCCAACCACGGGGTATAACCACATCACCTTTACGCAGGTAGCGTTCTACTGGGAATACTCCAAGGACCCTGCGGCTCTCGAAGCCCTGCGCCGTGCAACAGATTTCCACGAACACTTTACCTATCCTGACGGCGCGCCAGTAGAAACCATCAATGATCGCAACCGCTACTGGAGAGTGGACTCCTGGGGCCATTTTGGGTTTTCACATTTCCCTGACGGCCGGCGATACGCAGAATTCCTGACGGGTTTTTTCCATGGGGACGACTTAACAATGGACGATCTCGGACGACTAGCTCAGGACGCACTGTACTACCACGAAGGACCTACAGAGCCCATCCCTCAGGACCAGCCGCACTATTCGTATCAGATGAGCGTTCCGGCAGGAATCCGCAAGACGGGGCCCTGGGTGGTCTGCTTGTCCGGCCTTATCAGCACCCAGGCAGTCAACAGTCAGTTTTATCTTGATCGCCAAGGAAACCTATCTGTTTTTCATAACAAGCTCGGGTTAATTGTCACCGGGGCAGGGTCAAAACGCCAGCCAGACCTGGCAACCTTTTTCGAGAAACTGCAGGGGCAGACCTTTCACATGCCGATCAGCAGCCGTCTTCAGATGAGTGACAACAGCGGTGACCGACTTTCACTCGCTTACAATACGTTTTTCACAGACCTCTACGTTCCGCGTCCTTCTGAAGGCCATCTGCAGTTGCGCTTCGTCATTACGGGGAGAGGAGAACCTCCTCCGGAAGCGCAACTGAACCTGCAACTCTGCCTGAAAGCGGGAGAAACGCTGGAAACCGCCGCAGGGCGAAGGATCGTGCTAGGAACCGAGCGGGTTGAACTGGGACCAGATGAGTTGGGAGGTTGGATCCACCATCATGGGTGGCGGTTGAAGACAGACCCGATGGCACGGCTGACCTGGCCAGCCTATCCTCATAACCCTTACGCGGATGCTCCTGAGACCGCGCTGGAGCGCGCGGTTGGTGTTGTTTCGGTGCCTCTGAAACTTGACGCAAAGAGCGGCAAGTACATTCGCCCGAATGCGCAGGAGATTTCCTTTACTCTGACGCCCGACTAAGTCGGCACGCCGATTGCCTCTGTCTTTATTGAGAGGAACTATCTTTCCTGGTTCGCGCTGAGCGGATTTTGCCAGGGCATCTCATTCCGACAAGAAGTCCACATACCCGTGCTTTCTTAGGAAGCGGAAATAGCCAACAAAATCGAAATCCGTGGGGCCAAGTTCCATGCGCGTCAAGTGGATAACCTCGGCAAGGTTTCGATGCCCGTCGCACCAGTAAAGAGCCGTTATGGGAATACTCTCCCAAGCCCCCGAAGGATACCCTTCGCGCTGGTCGGCCGGCATGTCGTCCAAAGGCAGGGTTCCGAAGCGTTTTCGCTTCACAACGATTCTTGCTGCCTTGTCCCGCTGAGTATCGAGGACCGCAATCGGTTGCACGGGCGCCTGGAGTCCAAGCTCCCGGGCGCGACGATCAATGGCACGACGCACTCTGCTCGTCTGCTCTTCCCCGAAGCGACGCAAACCCTCAATCATCGGAGCGAGACTCGCTGCTGCATCCTTCTGATTCGATTCCGGGACCAGGCGAAGGACCGAGAGAACGGCCTGCGACTCCCGTCCAACGGAATAGGTGACATGATCGACTGCATCCTGGAGCAGCCGTCCTAGCTCTTGAGGGTCATTTGCAGTGGCGACGTGTTCCAGGAACGGCGCAGAGGACTGCAGAATCTTCTCGTAGCCTCGTGTTTGGCTGAGCTCCGCAAGCCACATCGCCTCGGTCTCACTCGCGTTGGCCAGATAATAGAGATAAGCGGCATTTACGGTGGCGACGTCCCGCAGCGAGCGAGGGTCTACACGATCAGGGGAGTCCTCGCTGTTATGGTGAGTCTCCACTCCGCTGCCGCTGTATGCCCACACCGTGGGGACATTAATCATAGGTTCGCTCAAGTAAGTGTCCGTGCCGCTCATGGATTGGTGCTCATGCCAGGGCCGATGCATCTGGGAAAAGTACTCCTGGGCAACGCGCAAGATGAACGCATCGGTGTAGGACTTTGCTGCGTGGGGATTCATGTAAAACGTGTACTCTGTTCCCGCCAAGTCGTACGAGGCGGCCGGTGTGTCCATGCACATCGCGGCAACCGTGCGACGAATGCGGTGTGGATGCGTCTCGATGTAATACATCGATCCGTAGAGCTCACCCATGGTCAGCAGACGGATGCTCCTCTTGGGCCGGGGTAGCTTACCGGAGAGGATGAGGCGATTGAGTGTCGCGAGGGATTCCAACATTGCAGCGACGCCCGTGGCATTGTCCTGGGCTCCCTGCTCGAATGAATGCCCGAGAGTCACTACTTCCTCAGGCCCCGATCCTCGGATCAGACCAGTCACGTAAGGATATGTACCGGAATAATAGTGGCTATCGACCGTGGCCTTGACTCGGACGATGCCACGCTCGGCCAGGAGTTTGCGGACCATCGCAGCTTCCCGTGGACTTATCGAAAACGAAAGCAGCGGTGTGCTTCCTTTGGTGAAACCCCACCCATGATCGCCCCATGCATTGATCCATTGACGGCCATTTTCAAGGCTCGGATTCTCGCTGAAGGTATTGATCGCGCCGAGGGCTCCAGACTTTACAAGTACCCACTTGAAGCCAGCGGGGTTTTGATTCATGAGCACGAGCTTGCCCGTGAGATGCATCTCGCCAAGCCTCGGCAGATCCGCATCGGGAAGGCTCACTACCTCCGCCATGACGCCTTCAGGAGGCGTTGCCCCACTCCACATTCCAAGCGATGCGGGAATTTTCTGATAGTCCGCCAGTGTGGCGATGTCACTGGGGACCGGCGGATCAACAATCTCTAGACGCGCAGACTTCACGTCCCAGGCCAGGGGCATCGTCCAGAAACCGAACTGGCTTGAACCGTCCGCCGGCACTCCCGACAGCTCGACGTCTTCCAGACCAATTCCTTTCATGGATTGTTTCAGAGATTCCGCGGTCTCTTGAAATTTTGGAAATGTGAACCAGCGGTCAGTCGAATACACTTGCCGCATGAAGTTCATTGCCTGTTCGGGCTGTATTTCGAGATGGATCGCTTGAATCAGTTGGGCGAGAGGGGTTGGCGCCGGTGTCAAATCTGGCGTGAATAAAACCAGGACGAAAAAAACAATGCATGCCGTTGACGCGCGGCTCATAGGAGTGTGCACTGGTCTGATCATTTCGCCCCCTTGACACCCACTTGTGCTGATTCAAGTCACAGTCTGCAACTACCAGTGTCACAAGGTCTATGTCAAATTCGAGCCGGTATCAAGTCTCCGCGCCGGATATGCTTTCCAAAGCCGGCTCTCGCCTGGCATGATAGGATACCAATCTTGTCATCAAACAATGGGGCTTGAGTCCACGCCGGTCGTCAACAAGAAATCTCTTTGCCGCGGTTTTGTCCTCCTCATATGCGCCTTGCTGTTCACCGGGGCGCCAGTCCTCAGTCAGAGCTCATCCCCACTCGTATCTAAAGGTTATGCCGTTCTGCCTGTTCCGCAACAGGTGACATTGACCGGTAAGGACTTTGCGTTGGACGGCCGCTGGAAGCTGGAGCTCGAAGGGGACGTGAAAGAGAATGACGTAGCCGTCGAAAGTCTGAAGGCCAGTTTGGCATCGAGGTTCCATCTGAGCCTCGCTGAGAGCGGTTCCAGCCGGTTGGCGTCCGGAGTAATCCAGTTGGATTTAAGGCCGAAATCGGTTTCAATCGGTCAGGCCATTGATAGGAACAAGCCTGCGCTAGCCGAACAGGCATATCGCCTGACCCTGGGCCCGAGGAGTTTGAAGATCGCTGCCAACGCTCCTCCCGGACTCTTTTACGGTGTGCAAACTCTCCTCCAACTCGTTCGTCCTCGAGACGGTCGTCTCTGGCTTCCCGAAGGCGAGATAACAGACTGGCCCGATGTTGAACTGCGCGTCATATATTGGGACGACGCCCATCATCTTGAGCACCTTGAAGCGCTGAAGAGCGCTCTTCGGCAAGCGGCATCTTTTAAGATCAACGGTTTCGCCCTCAAGCTTGAGGGGCACTTTCAGTACAAGAGCGCCCCGGCCATCGTTGAACCTTATGCGCTGGAGCGCTCCGAGCTACAAGAGCTCACTGACTTTGCGCTGCGCTCTCACGTGCAGCTTATCCCTTACCTGGACGCGCCGTCGCATGTCGCCTTCATTCTGAAGCACCCGCAATATGCCCCGCTTCGGGCCTTCCCCAGCAGCAATTACGAATTCTGTGTGACAAATCCCGAAACCTACAAGCTACTGTTCGGCTTGTACGACGATCTCCTTGAAGCTACGAAGGGAAGCAAGTATTTCGTGCTATCCACCGATGAGCCCTATTACGTTGGCTTAGCTGGGAACTCCCAGTGCGACGAAGTGACGCGTGCGCACACACTCGGGTCCGTCGGAAGACTACTGGCGGAATTCATCACCAAGAGCGCTGACTATCTCCATGACCGCGGCCGCACGGTCTCGTTCTGGGGGGAATACCCTCTGAAATCTGAGGAGATTAGCGCACTTCCGAGTCATCTGGTCAACGGTGAGGTCTATGGTCTCGAATTTGATTCTGTCTACAAGAAGCACGGAATTCGTCAGCTCGTTTATACCTCGACTCAGGGCGAGGAGCCGCTGTTCCCCAATTATTACATCCTGCCTTCGACTCGCCGTCTGCACGCGAAGTCCGCTAGGAATGGGCGTGTCACCGATATGTTCAACCTCATATCGTTTACGCCGGCGCGCCAAAACGCCGACTTGATGGGAGCGTTCGTGGCCGGATGGGCCGACGCCGGCCTGCACCCTGAAACGTTTTGGCTGGGATACGCGACAGGTCCTGCCACTGCCTGGCACCCTACATCGGCGAGCCCCGCGGAGCTCATGAATTCATTCTACGATTTGTTCTATGGACCTGGTGCTCAAAACATGGGTCGCCTCTATCAGCTCTTGAGCGAGCAGGCGCAGATCTGGGACGACACCTGGGAGACCTCGCCTTCGAGGGCCCGAACCCCCATCTGGGGCAACTCAGACAGAATCTTCGATCCGCCAAAACCGGCAAATGACCAGACACTTCCCCCTTTGCCGGTCCCGTCTGCAGCCAACCTGACAATCAGCAGTGATTGGACAAAGGAGAATGCGAGACGCCTTGAGATCGCAGCGACCGCACTCACGGAGAACGATGAGTTGCTCGACCTGCTGTATGCCAACCTTAAGACGGTCAACAAGAATCAGTACAATCTTGAAGTGTTCCTCTCCATCGCCGGTCTCTGCCGGCAAAACCTTGAGATCATCCTTGAGCTAGGTCAAATGAGCGAGCTGCTGAAGGCGGCTCAGGCAGCGGCCAGCCAAGGAAAAGCCAGCGAGGCAATAGAGTCCCTAGATGAAGCGCTGAACACTGCGGCTGGAATTCAGCGGCGACGCAACCGAGCTCTTCAGGATGCGACGACCATGTGGTATCGGACCTGGTTTCCGCGAGTCCCAGAGGCTAACGGGCGACGCTATCTCAACCAGGTGGATGACGTGAAGGACCACAGGCCAGTCCGCACAGTCGACATGAGTTACCTGATATACCGTGAACTCCTTTATCCTCTGGGTGACTGGTCAGCCGGGACACTTGCGGCAAGGAACGAATACGCGCGCGCGCACCAATTGCCTGAGCGTGCTGGTGAGCTGAACTGGAAGGACACAACAATTTTGGCCAATTAACAGCGACTCCAGCCATGTATCAACTTCGCTGCAGTTTTTCTTGGGAGGAAAGAGATGATCACAGATTCAACCATCACGAGACGCTCTTTCATTTCTGGCGGCGCAGCCCTGGCCGTTACGGCTAGTTCTGTTGTGAGCGCTCCGCGGGCCGCCGAGCGACGGCTCCGGATGGCCCTCGTCGGTACCGGTGCTCGCGGTTCCTTTACTTGGGGACAGGAGGTCGTGGAAGGCTATAGCGACGTCGTGGCAATCGTCGGGCTTTGCGATATCAACCACAAGCGGGTGGAGGCGGCTAAGAAGCTGATTGGGACCACCGCGCCCTCCTTTGTGGATTTCGACCGGATGATCAAAGTGACTCACCCCGACACGGTGATGGTAACTACTGTGGATGCCACTCACGCGCGTTACATTGTTCGTGCATTGGAGCTGGGCTGCGATGTGATGACCGAAAAGCCGCTCTGCACCGACGAGGAACAGTGCGTGTCTATTCTGGATGCCCAGAAGAAGTCGGGCAAGAAAGTTACTGTAACCTTCAATGCCAGGCACGATCCGGAGGCAAAAAGAATAAAGGGACTCCTAATGGAGAAGGCCGTTGGCGATGTCATCTCCGTGGACTTTCACGAATATCTGGATACCAGCCACGGCGCTGACTACTTCCGGCGCTGGCACCGGATGAAACAAAATTCGGGCACGCTGCTGGTCCACAAGGCCTCTCACCACTTTGACTTGGCCAACTGGTGGCTGGATTCCACGCCAGTGGAGGTGACGGCCTTCGGAGACTTGAAATTCTACGGGCGGAACAACTCCTTCCGCGGCACACACTGCCGTGTTTGCCCATTCAAACAACAGTGCAAATTCTATTGGGACGTTACCCAGAATCAAAATTACGTAAAACTCTACGTCGATTGTGAATCTGAAGACGGCTACTTGCGCGATGGCTGTGTCTGGCGCGAAGACATCAACATCTATGACACCATGTCGGTGGTGGTGAAGTACGAAAACGGCGTCTTCCTGAACTATACGGCCAATACCTATTTGCCTTTCGAGGGCCAGGCCATTTCGATCAACGGTCGTACGGGACGGCTCGATTACAACGAATTCGGTGGCGGAGGATTCGAGAACAAAGGGTTGCGCCTGACACGCAGCTTCGGCAAGTCCGAAGTGATACAGGATCTGGAAACGCGCCGCGCAGGCGGGCACGGAGGAGCTGACACCTCGTTGCATGATCTGATCTTCCGAGAATCGCAAGGTTCTGACCCGCTAGGTTTGCGAGCAGATCTCCGCGCTGGTGCTCGCGCAAGTCTGATTGGCATAGCGGCCTATCGGAGCATCGAAGGCGGCGGCAAGACGATCAGGATCAAGGATCTGGTCAAACTGTAATCGCATGGAAGCCAACTGCTCGTCGAGTCTCTGAACATTTGGCTGATCGTGGGCGGCTCATTTCAAGATTCGGCAATCTGCCGTACGGATTCCGCCGGCCACAGGGGAAAGTTTTGACAGGCTTGTGAATTCGGTTGCGACCGGAAGGAGCACAAGAATGCTACGCGTATATATGGCTTGCTTCCTGGCTTGCCTGTTCTCAGTACCCGCCCTAGCACAGCAATCCGATGATCTGAACTTTGCCTCCGGACTGGAGCAGTTTCACAATATTCGCCGGATGTTACCGTCGTACTTGAACAACATCGGATTCCGCATGCTCGGGGAGCGGAAGCGTCGAGTCGAGCATTTGGTCACAATCGAAGATGTCAACAAACGAAGGTCTTACGTACGCGAACAGATGCTGAAGGACCTCGGAGGCTTCCCCGACAGAACGCCGCTGAACGCGCGAGTGGTCGGGGTCTTGGAGCGGCCTGGGTACAGAATCGAGAAAGTCATCTTCGAGAGTCAACCTCACTTCTACGTGACCGCGAACCTTTATCTGCCGAAAACCGGGCATCCGCCCTACCCAGCGATCCTGTATCCCTTGGGGCATGAGCGTGGAGGCAAGACCAACCCGACCTGGCAACAGATGCTTGGTTCCCTCGCCACAAAGGGCTTCGTGGCACTGGCATGGGACCCGGTGGGGCAAGGCGAAAGACTGCAGATTTTTGACGAGGATCTGCGAGAGTCCAAAGTCGGTAACTCAACCACTGAGCATACGGTCGTCGGCACACAGTGCATGCTAGTGGGCGATCATTTGGCCCGCTATACCATTTGGGACGGCATGCGGGCTCTCGATTATCTTCTCTCGCGCAAGGAAGTAGATCCCGCGCGCATTGGGTTGACGGGAAATTCGGGAGGCGGCACCCACACGGCCTACATCGCGGCCTTGGATGATCGCATCCAGGTTGCGGCGCCCTCGTGCTATATCACTTCCTGGCATTTGATGCTCGACACGATTGGTCCACAGGACGCAGAGCAAACGTTCCCCCTCTGGCTGCAGGAGGGGCTCGATTATCCGGATTATCTATACGCCTTTGCCCCCAAACCCTACCTCCTCCTTTCAGCCATCCGCGACTTCTTCCCCATCGCCGGGGCCCGCGAGACTTTTGCAGAAGCCGAGAAAGTCTATTCGGCAATCGGCGAAAGGGAAAAAGTGGGCATGTTTGAAGCGGATGATGGCCATGGATACAACAAGAGCCGTCGACTTGCCGCATACGATTGGTTTGGCCGATGGCTCAAGGGAGCCCGGGATACGGATCCGGAGCCGCAGATCGAAATGGCCACACCGGAAGAACTACGCTGCACTGCTACGGGCCAGGTTTCTACTTCGCTTGGGGGCGAGAGTGTATTCACCTTGAACCAAAAGCGACTGGCGCAGTTGAAGGCAAGTCGCTTGACTCGGCCGGCAGACCTGCCTGGCAAAGTCCGGGAAGTGATCCGCTACGAACCACCAAGCGGGCCATTACAGGTCACATCTTACGGTGCGATCACCCGGTCAGGCTACCGTATCGAAAAATTGATTTACGAGAGCGAGCCCGGCATCTTCATTCCATCGCTGCTGTATGTTCCCGATGCGGGCGCTAGCAAGAAGGCTGCAGTGCTTATGGTCACCGGGGATGGCAAAGCGGCTTCAGCGTCGGAGGCGGAGCAGTTCGCGGCCTCGGGGACGGTTGTACTTTCCATCGACATGAGGGGAACGGGAGAAACCAGAGTAGACGCGGACGTGAACAGCAGAGAATTCGACCACTATTTTGGTGATTTCAACAACACTATGACGGCTTTTCTTGTCGGCAAGACCATGGCGGGGATGCGCGCTTTAGATATCTCGCGCGGCGTCGATGTTCTCACCTCGCGCAAGGAGGTCGATCCAAATCAAGTTTACGGTTACGGAAAGGACGAGGGCGCCTTGCCGTTGCTGTACACCACGGTGCTTGATGGCAGAATCCGAAGGGTAATGTTGGAAGGCATGCTGGTTTCGTACGAGTCAGTTGTAAACAGCAGGGTCAGCCGGCGCATCCTAGAAGGCGTTGCTCCCGGGATGTTGAAGTACTACGATTTGCAGGATTTGGTAGCCGCCATGGCGCCGCGCGATGTCTGGATTGTGAATGGTACGGACCCAATGGGGCATGAACTGCCTGCCAGTGAGGTCACGAAGGAATACGGCCGCGCGCTCGAAGCGTTCAGCCAACAGGGGGCAGCTCAAGCCATCCACATAAGAGATCGCAGGCTTGGTCAGGACACCACTCCGTTCTATCGTGAATTCACAGCGGCAGTCAGATAGAGCGCGGTAGCGGCGCAGCTGAGCGCTCTTCACAAAAGGTTGGGACTCTCGTCAGATTGAGTTTTTCCCCGAAGTGTGGAAGCCAGATATAGTGCTGTTTCGAAATAGAAGGAGAGAATCATGTCCATAGAACTCTCGCGGCGAGACTTTATTGGCACATGCTCTGCCGCGGCGTGCTCTGTATCTCTTGGTGTGGCCGAAGCCTCAGTATTGCATCCTGGCGGTGGTTATACCGGAACGCTTTGCCTCTTCTCGAAGCCACTCCCAGGCATGGGCTGGCGGCAACTGGCTCAGGCTGCCAAGAGTGTGGGATTCGGCGGAATTGACCTGACGGTACGCAGGGGCGGACATGTACAGCCAGAGCGTGCTACCGAAGATCTGCCCAAAGCAGTGGAAGCGATACGCGAAGAAGGGTTAGATGTTCCTATGATCACTACAGGGGTCACCTCAGCGGACGACCCGGCAGCGCGCGCAATCCTCTCGACAGCGGCCAAGCTTTCGATTCCATTCTTCAAGCCGGGTTATTACGAATATAAGATGATCAACGTGCGGCGTGAACTTGAATCGGCGGCCAGTCAATTCCGCGGTCTCGTCGCCCTCAGCAAACAATACGGAATTCAGGCGGGTTACCATAACCACGAGGAGTACATCGGAGCGCCGGTTTGGGACATAGCCTCGGTTATAGACATGCTTGATTCCAAGTGGGCTGGTTTCTACTTTGACGCGCGTCATGCCGTGGCGGAAGGCGGAGTGGGCGGTTGGAAGATTGCAGTTAACCTGGTAATGCCTCGACTGAAGATGGTTGCCGCCAAAGATTTTCTATGGCAGAAAACGGAGACGGGCTGGGCGGCGAGGAACTGTCCACTCGGAGAAGGCATGGTGGACTGGAAGTATTTTGTGAATGCGCTGGCGGCTGGCGGTTTTCAAGGCCCCATCTCGCTGCACCTCGAATACGACGTCGCGGGGGAAACTGCGGCGGCAAGAGAGGAGAACATTGTCGCCGCACTCCAGCGAGATCTCCAATTCCTTAAGACACGCTTGCGTGAAGGCTACGGAGCGATCGCAGGTGAGCGCTAAGAACCAGCGGCGACTCCAGAAACGCAACCAACTCGGCCGGCGAGAATTCTTGTGCACCGCGCCTTTGGCCTCGCTGCAGTCCCCCTTGCGTTTCGGCGCTGGAATACGTTGTACACTCTAACGACAAAGCCAACCGAAATGCGAATTGATGACGTGTCCTACGACTATGAAGAGTTTCGGTATCGAACTCCGTACAAGTTCGCCGGCAAGGAAGTGGACCGCGCCACAATCTTGAACGTGCGGTGCGTCGGGCGCGGAGCCGTCGTAATCGACGCCTGCGGTAGCTTTGCCTTCGAAAAGCAACGCGGTGCAACCTGTGGGTCGCCGTGAGTCGGTGTAGTGACCGGCTTTGATGCCCGGAACGTCCGTGATAGATCCGGCCCAAGTCTGCTGTTGGTTCGCTTGGAACGCCCTATTCCACGCAACATCGCGCGCCCAATCCGATCCAACGGATGCCATCAGGGTGCGATTGAATTGACGCCGGGTAAAAGTCGACATGGCCAACCTCCATGATTGGGGCCATCTGACATTACCTTATTTTCTGAAGTCGAACTACGACACCCCTCGCGAGGGGAAATTGCCCGCATAGGTTTCGGGCTTGTTGCGTTTCCCGTCTTCCCGGGTTCGATTCCGCTCTGCTTTTGCTGCGCTTTGGCGCAGGAGAAACTACACCCAGAAGAGTTCGGGGACGACCGTGGGGCCGTCGAGGTGGCCGGAGAGGCGATGCTCGAGGCCATCGCGAGACGGCGTGAGCTGCTGGCGGAGACGGTCCATCTCGTCCTTTGTTAGTGGAGAGAAATTCCTGGTGATAGTGGTGTTCTGCTCGAGCATGGCGAGAGTGGGCATGCCCACGACGGCGGTGGTTACGGGTAAGCTCATGGAATAGTGCAGCAGTGAATCAATGTCGGCTTTGCCGGCGGCGCTGCCGAGGAGAAATTCCTGGCCGGTGACCTTCATGGCGATAATGCCGAGATTTTTGGCATTGGCGGCAGGAAGGGCGAGTTCTTCAAAGCGGCCGTTGCGCGATGCATTCAGCGCCATCTGCACGCAATCGAGATCGTGTCGCTGAATGGCTGTGGCAAGAACTTCGCCATTTGTGTGGCTGGTCATGCCGATGAACCGCGTGAGTTTCTGCTCGCGAGCTTCCAGCAAGCCCTTGAGTGCGCCATCCGGGGCTTCGATTTTTTCGAGATCGTCGGCTTGGCCGAGGCTGTGGATGTGTACGAGGTCCACGTGATCGGTTTGCAGGCGAGTGAGGCTGCCTTCGAGGCGCCGAAGGAAGGCGTCGCGCGTGCGATCGGGAATTTTTGTGGCCAGCCAGACGTCTTTGCGGCGCGTGGTCATGACCTCGCCGACACGGCTCTCGCTCTTGCCGTCACCATATGCGTAAGCGGTGTCGAGGTATGTGATGCCTAGATCGATCGCATGATTCAGCGCAGCAATGGCTTTTTCCTCGTCTTTGTACATGAGGAAGCGGCTCCCGCAGCCAAAAGCGAGAATCGAAACTTTCGCATTAGTTCGGCCGAGTGTGCGCTTGGGCAGCGAGGCGATAGTAGGATGGGCTTCCACCACGTGGGGGAAAAGCGAAATGCCAACTCCAGCGGTCGTAAGGCCAACGCGTTCCAGGAATTTTCTGCGGGATAAGTCTTTCATCATGGGCACCTCCCCGGCGCGTGAGAATGATTGTAGCGCTGAACCGCGCAAGAGGCGAGGATCGCCGGGGGCCGTCCGGCAATCCAGAAGGGGAACGGCTGCGCAAGTGCGGCACGCAGCAGGTGAGTCGGATAGCATTAGTGACGGCTTTCCTCAAGACTGGGTGTCAGTCGCGCCGCTGAGAATTCATCAGGACTATTTGCCCCCTTTTACCCTCTCGCGTTTTTGCTAAGTCCCGACCGATCAGAAGGATGGTCGGTAGGGGCGGTGGGGATCGAAACTACTAGTTTATTGGAAACAAAGGAGTTTTGCGGTGCAGCCTGGTCTTCTAAGGTATTGAAAGGAAAGAGAGGGAATTCTTAGTGCCCCCTTATTGCCCCCGAGAATTTTCATGGTCGGGATGCGAAGCCCGCTGCCGATGAGACGAGCAGAACCTGTTCCGAGAAAGGAAACACAACTTCCGAGTTGC
>Ga0137409_10000989_pt1 | contig 30922 bp, 28 predicted proteins | sample CZODoug1_16funga_FD_122059 | JGI IMG/M metagenome (GOLD analysis project Ga0137409, IMG submission 122059) | Vadose zone soil fungal communities from Angelo Coast Range Reserve, California, USA - CZODoug1_16fungal (Hybrid Assembly) | ecosystem: Environmental > Terrestrial > Soil > Vadose zone... | reverse complement strand
GGTCGAGACTTCGTACATCGAGGAGCAGTCCGATCCGCACGACAAGCGCTTCGTATTTTCATACACCATCACCATACGCAATGAGGGTCAGGTTCCGGCACGTTTGTTGACGCGCCATTGGATCATCACGGACGCAAACGGCAACGTGAAGGAGATGCGCGGCGACGGCGTGGTGGGCGAACAGCCGTACCTCAAGCCCGGGCAAGGATTCCGCTACTCGAGCGGCACCGTGATCGAAACACCGGTGGGGACCATGCACGGGAGCTACCAACTGGTGGCCGATGATGGAGAGCAATTCGATGCGACGATCGCGCCATTCAGGCTGGCGATGCCTGGAGTATTGCACTAGGAGTCGTCTGTGGCGCTGTACGCAATCGGCGACGTGCAAGGCTGCAACGAAGAACTCGGCGCGTTGCTCCGGGCGCTGCATTTCTCGCCGGACCGCGATCGTCTGTGGTTCGTCGGCGACCTGGTCAATCGCGGCCCTGATTCGCTCGGAGTGTTGCGGCGAATTCGCGCGCTCGGCGATGCGGCGACGGTCACGCTCGGAAACCACGATCTGCATTTGCTGGCCATCGCCTTCGGATCCGCCCCTGTCCGCAGCGGCGATACCCTGGCCGAGACCTTGGCCGCGCACGACCGCGATGCTCTGTTCGAGTGGCTCGCAGGCCGGCCGCTGTTTCACGAGGATCGTGCCTTGAACGCGTGCATGCTGCACGCGGGACTGGCGCCGCAGTGGAGCCTGCCGTTGGCGCGGCGCTGTGCGCGCGAAGTCGAGAACGCCCTGCAACGCGATCCTGAACGGCTGTTCGAGCGGTTGTACGGCGATCAGCCCGATCGCTGGGACGATTCCCTTGCGGGCGGGGAACGCCTGCGCTTTATCGTCAATTGTTTTACGCGCCTGCGCTACGTCGATGCCGCCGGCCGCTTGATGCTGCGCGTTAAGGGGTCGCCGAAAAAGCCACCGGCCCCCGCTTTGATTCCCTGGTTCGAGGCGCCCGAAGCTCGCTGGCGCGGTCCCCGCATCATTTTCGGCCACTGGTCGACGTTGGGTTTTTTCAACGAAGCCGGCGTGACCGGCCTCGATACCGGGTGCGTGTGGGGAGGCACCCTGACTGCGTTGCGATTGGACGACCCCGATGCAAGGCCTGTCCAGGTGCCCTGCGCGGCCCCCGGGGGACGCTAGCGGAAAGGCGATTGCGGCGAAGTTTCGCGGCGCCGTTATAATGGGACGATGCGCATAGCTCCGCCCTTCAATCTGCAGCGATGGATCGAACAGAACCGCGATTTGCTCAAGCCGCCGGTGGGCAACAAATTGCTGTTTCAGGACAGCGCCTTCATCGTCATGGCCGTGGGCGGCCCCAATTCGCGCAAAGACTTTCATCATGACCCGAGCGAGGAGTTCTTCTTCCAACTGGAGGGGGACATGCTGCTCAAAACCGTGCAGGACGGGCGCATGACCGACCTACCCATCCGCCAGGGCGAAGTATTTCTGCTGCCCGCGGAAGTACCGCATTCGCCGCAGCGTCCGGCGGGCAGCGTCGGAATCGTCGTCGAACGACGCCGCAATCCGGATGAACTGGATGGCTTCTCATGGTATTGCGAGCACTGCGGGCATCGCCTGTATCTGGAACGCGTTGCCGTGCGCAACATTGAAACACAGCTGCCGGAGATTTTTTCCCGATTCTATTCGAGCGTTTCGCATCGCACCTGCGCCGTCTGCGGCACCGTCATGGAGGCTCCGGGCAAGTGACGCTCGACCGGGCAGGCGCACTGGCCCAGGACGCAGCCGATCCGTTGGCGTCCTTCGCCGCGCAATTTCATCACCCTTTCGACCGCTCAGGAAGACGATTGGTGTATCTCTGCGGCCACTCGTTGGGGCTTCAGCCCAAATCGGCGGCGCAGTATGTCGAACAGGAGTTGAAGGACTGGCAGCGCTTGGGAGTGCTCGGGCACCACGCCGCGGTGCGTCCGTGGATCCGCTATCACGAACAGGCTGCTGCGCCGCTCGCGGCCCTCGTCGGCGCCGATGAGGGCGAAGTGGTCGCCATGAATTCGCTGACGGTCAATCTGCATTTGATGATGGTGAGTTTCTTTCGGCCCCACTCTTCGCGCAATCGGGTGCTGATCGAGAAATCGGCGTTCCCCTCGGACCGCTACGCCGTCGTATCGCAGCTGGCTTTTCACGGACTGAATGCGGCCGAGCATCTGATCGAGATCGAGCCGCGTCCCGGCGAGAGAACGCTGAGGACCGCGGACGTGATACATCGCATCGAGCAGGAGGGCGCCGCCCTGGCGCTGGTTCTCCTGCCCAGCGTTCAATATCTCACCGGACAATGCTTGGACCTCGCTCCCATGATCGACGCCGCGCGCCGTGCCGGCGCCGTGGTCGGCCTGGACCTCGCTCACGGCATCGGCAACACGCTGTTGAACCTGCACGAGTGGAATGTCGATTTCGCCGTCTGGTGCAGCTACAAGTATCTCAATGCCGGTCCCGGTGCCATCGGCGGCTGTTTCGTCCATGAGCGCCATGCCGGCGGCGTCGATAGGCCGCGGTTCGCCGGCTGGTGGGGACACGACCCCGTCGTGCGGTTCCAGATGGGACCCGAGTTCCATCCGATTCCGGGCGCGCAGGGTTGGCAAATCAGCAATCCGCCCGTGCTTTCCGCGGCGCCGCTCCTCGCGTCGCTGGAAATCTTTCAGCGCGCAGGAATTCGCCGGTTGCGCGAGAAGTCCATTGCCTTGACCGGATACCTGCAGCGTCTCATCGAAACCCTGTCGCCGGGCCTGGTGGACATCGTCACGCCGAGCGCTGCCCCGGAGCGCGGCTGTCAGCTGAGCTTGCGGATCGCGCGCTCGCACACCGCCGCCAAGCGCTGCCATGAACTGCTGACGGCGGCGGGGGTGGTGGCCGATTGGCGGGAGCCGGATGTGCTGCGGCTCGCGCCCATCCCGCTCTACAACTCGTACAGCGATGTGTTCACGGCTGTTGAAGCCCTGTCGCAAGCCATGGGTCCGTGAAGGTGGATCGCCCCGCGGTTCGCATCGTCGGCGCGGGACCCACCGGGGCACTGCTTGCCATCCTATTGCAGCGCCGCGGCCACGCCGTGGAACTCTACGAAACCAGGCCCGACCCGAGAGGCCGTCCGCCCGAATCAGGACGATCCATCAATCTGGCATTGGCGGATCGCGGGATACACGCCCTGCAATTGGCGGGAGTGTTCCGGGATCTCGAGCAAGCGCTCCTGCCGATGCGCGGACGGCTCATTCATGATGCCGAGGGAGGTACATCCCTGCAGCCCTACGGACAACGGCCCAATGAACTGATCTACTCGATCTCGCGGCATCGGCTGAACCAGACCCTGCTCGAGGTTGCGGCTCGGCAGCCGGGGGTCACCGTTCACTTCGAGCATCGATTCGAGAGCGCCGAATTCGACGAGGGAACCGCGCTCATACGCGATCTGCGCCGTGACCGTCTGATCAGCGTACCCATGGAGCCCTTGTTGGCGACCGACGGCGCAGGCTCATGGATGCGCCGGAGCATGAACTCGGCGCACTTGATCGACGCGCACGAGACCGATCTTGAGCACGGCTACAAGGAGTTGTCCATACCGGCCGATGCGGCGGGACGCCATCGAATGGCCAAAGATGCATTGCACATCTGGCCGCGGGGCAACTTTATGTTGATTGCGCTGCCGAACGAGGACGGCAGTTTCACCGCGACCTTGTTCCTGGCCAAGCATGGCGAGGTCAGCTTCGAAAGTTTGACCGAGCCGGCCGCCATCGAGCGATTCCTGTCGCAGAATTTTCCCGACGCACGCGAATTGATGCCCGATCGTATTGCGGAATTCAATGATCACCCGGTCGGGTTTCTGCGGACGGTGTCGGCCCGCCCCTGGCATCATCAGGGCATGACGGCGTTGATCGGCGATTCGGCGCACGCCATCGTGCCGTTTCACGGCCAGGGTATGAATTGCTGCTTTGAAGACTGCGTGGAATTCGACGCCTGCGCCCTCGAGCATGCTTCGTGGGAGAGGGTATTCGGGGAATTTGGCGCCCTGCGCAAGCCCAACACCGACGCGATTGCGGTCATGGCTCTCGACAACTATCTGGAAATGCGCGAACGCGTGGCCCACCCCAAGTTCCAGTTGCAGCAGGCGCTGTCGTTGGAACTCGAAAGGCGCTTCCCGCAACGCTTCATTCCGCGCTATTCAATGGTGATGTTCCACCACGAGATCCCCTACCAAACCGCGCTCCAGCGTGGGACGGTGCAGGCAGAGCTTTTGGACGAATTGACGGCGGGCACAGCGTCGACCTTGAGCGACATCGATTTCGAGCGCGCGGAACGAGAGATCCGCGCCAGGCTCACGCCGCTCAACTGACGCTGCCGGATCCCATCCGCTCGAGGGTAATGAAGCTGTAGGCGTACGCATTCCTGTCGTCGGCTTCGTGGCGCTCGTGCGACGACGCCTTCCATTCCCCGCCGCGCCAACCCGCGAAAATCGTATCGCCGTCCTCGATCTGTGCGTGAATCAGGGTGAGATGGATGCGGCCGGCGAGCGGCAGGCACTGCCGGTAGATTTCCGCGCCGCCGATCACCATCAGCGCGGGCTCTGCGTCCGCCGCCATGCGCGCGTCGGCGAGCGATTTCACGACCACGCAATCGCTCGGGGAAAATCCCGCCGAACGGCTCAGCACGATATTCGTTCGCCCCGGCAGCGCCTTGCCGATGGACTCGTAGGTCCTGCGCCCCATCAGCACGGGCTTGCCGAGCGTGAGGGATTTGAAATGCCGCAAATCCGCCGGCAGGTGCCACGGCAGCTGATTGCCGCGGCCGATGACATCGTTCTCCGCCACGGCGACCACCAATTCGAGGGCGGCTGCCGGCGCAGCCGCCCCTGCATTCGATGCGACACTCATGGCGAATTTATACGCCGGCAGCGTTAAACTCGCCAGCCGCGCGCCAAGGCGGCCTGAATCCTTCTTACAATCGAGCGGCGACGGCCGGATGCGCGGCATCCAGCGGGATCGGCGACAAGGCGACGACGGCGCCATGCGCATCCGTGGAGCAACTCGCGCGCGCAATCGGCAACCCGGTCTTCGGATCGTTGGCGTTCAAATCGAAGGTGTATTCGCGGGTATAGAACTCGAGCATCGAGCCGGCGAATTCATTGGAGTGATAGGCCAGTTTGAACGCAGGAGCGGCGGCACCGGGCGCTGCGAGGCTGGTTGCGAAGGCGCGCGCGCAGGCGTTCAGCGCAGCTTTCTCAGGCGATGCATTGGAGATGACGGGCGTGAGTGCGGCGATCGATGCGAGCGCCAGACCGAGACCGATATGTCGAGACTTCATGGTGGTATTCCTTGATGGCCAAAAATACCAACACCCCATCTGAACCATAAGCAGGACTCAGGGCCCGGACAAACGAGAAAATTCCCGCGTCGTCAGAATTTTTTTCACCTATATGAGCATGTCTCGCCCGTGTGAGCGGGTTCACATTCAAGCAACACGGCACTTGGCGAGGATCCATTGCGTCAGCTCCTGCAGGTCCTCGCGCGCGCGGTCCTCGGGCCTGTGCAATAAGACGTAGCTCTCGTTGGTGGCCAATTCCGCATCGAATAATTTCACCAGGCCGCCCGCAACGAAGCGATCGGCGCTCAGGCGCGATGCGACCAGAGCCACGCCGACGCCCTGCTCGGCGGCCAGCACCACTGCCGACATGTTGTCGAGGCGGACCAGCCGGTTGGGTTTGATCGGTTCGATTCCCAAACCCGCCGCCCAGCGTTCCCACGCATCGCGCCGCTCTTCGTGCACCAGCAGAGTTTTGCCGTTGAGATCCGCATAAGAATCGATGGGATTTTCCAGTAGAAAGGCGGGCGAACAAGCGGCGATGAAGCTCTGCGCAAACAGCTCGTGCACGGTCAATCCCTCCCAGGGACCGGCCCCCACCACGATCGACAGGTCCGCCTCCGGCGGATGTGTCTTGGTCGTTGCAAACGTGGTCTCGATGCGAATATCCGTTTCTTCGCGGGCCTGCGAAAAGGAAGCCAGGCGCGGCAGCAGCAATTCGTTGGCGAAAAACGGCGGCACATTCAGCCGGATGATGGTGCGCCCGTAGCGGACTTGGAGTTGCTCGGTGACCGATTCGAGCTTTGCGAAAATATCGTTGATGTGCTCGAGATAGTGGGCGCCGGCGTCGGTCAAGGTGAGCGTGCGCACTCCGCGTTCGAACAGGGCGACGCCGAGCTGTTCCTCGAGCGCCTTGATCTGGTGGCTCACGGCGGACGGAGTGACGAACAATTCCTCGGCGGCGGCCTTGAAGCTCTGCAGCCTGGCGGCGACCTGAAAGGTCTTCAAAAACTTGAGCGAAGGCAAGCGCATAAGGTCAACCAAATACTTGAACAGGGGCGTGAATACCGTTGCGGCCCCTCACGGCATACTTTCGCTATACTACACTAAGCAGCCTAAGCAATATTCGTGCCAGGCGTGGAAATGCCGTATTAGGGGCCATGTCCCGACATTAACTCGCTGACTGCCATGTTCGCGGGCGTCTGGCGGCACGGATCGCACGATAGTAGCGCAAGGACCATTGCGAATTGATTTCTCCGACTGTGACAAACGTCATCACGGCCAGCTTCGGCTCGGCCCGGCGTCCACGCAGCCTCTTATAAAGGGCCGAAGGGTCCGCGCAGGGCGCGTTACCGCGGTCAGTGGATGGCGATCTGCTGAACCCCAAAACTGAAACTCGTGCCGCCGTTGGAAGGCACGCAATTCGTCATGGCGCCGACCGCATCCACAGAGCATAAGTCAATGTTGCCGGTGCCATCATTCACGTAAGCCTGGCTCCCCTTGATGACGACATCGGTCGGTGCGCCGCCTATGTTGGATGCTGCGCAAGCGGCAAAAGTGCCGACAGGATTGATCGAGCATACGCTGACGGTGCCATTGCCTTGGTTCGCGATGTAGGCGTAGCCGCCCGACAGAGTTATGCCGTACGCACCCGAGAATATGCCGCCCGCGCTGGCGCAGTTGGCCAGGCCGCCCGAGGCGCCGATTGCACACACGTCGACGGTCGTGGGATCGACGCTGACGTAGGCGAAGCTCGCGTTTGCCGCGATCCCCGCGGTCCCGAGTCCTGAACTTTGGGTGCAAAGGGACAATGTCCCGTTGACGCCGATGGAACACGTGGTGACACCACCCGTGGGATTCGCATTTGTCGCGTACAGCGTGCTGCCATTGATGGCCAATTGCAACGGATTTTGAAAATTGCCGCCCTCGCTCGCACAACTTGACAGACTACCGTCGATCCCCACGTTGCAGAGGTAGACGGCACTGCTGCCGTAGTCCGTCACATAGGCAGAACTGCTGCCGTTGAACACGATACCCGTAGGGGCGCTAATCCCGGTGCCCGTCTGTGCGCAGGTCGACAAGGTTCCGTCGGTGTTCAACAAACAATCGTACAAAGCACCCGCGGGTGGTGTGAGTTGCGTGAGTTGCGCAACGTAAAGATGCGGCGGCATCGCGCGGTACGCAATGTTCAGCGAGCCGGTCTTGGCCACACCGGCATCATTCTGGTACGCGTAGCTCAGGGTAAGCGTTCCGTTGCCCGCCGCGGTAGGCGCATACGTCAAGGGCAACTGGCAGCCATTGCCGCTGCTGAGGCTGCTGCACGTGAAGGAGGTAGCGGTGCTGCTCCAGCCCGCCGGCAAAGCGGTCAAATTGGTGGTCAGCGTAAGCGCCGTCGCGGGACCACCGTCGTCGGTGGTGAAATTCACGATGACCGACTGGCTGCCCCCGCCGACGACGGCGTTGATCTGACCGGTCGGAGACGCCGCAGCGACGATGTTATTTTGCGGGGTGGCGACATAGGCGATGGTGAGCGACCCGCTCGTGTTGGGCACGGTCGCGTTATCGACGAAAACGTAGTCGAGAATCAGAGTGCCGCTGCCCACCGCGACCGGAGCAAAGGTCAGATTGAGAACACAGCCGCTGCCCGTGCTGACGGACGCGCAGGCAAAGGTGGTCGGACCGCTCCAGCCGGCCGGAAGCGTTCCTAGACTGCCCGAGATTCCGAAACCGGATATGGCTCGGCCATCGCTCGAGGTGAAGGTAATGCTGATCGTCCGCTTGACGCCGACGATGACCGATACCGTACCGGCGACCGAGGGCGTACCAACCACCGAATCGGTGCTTCCGGTGGGCCCGCTGCCCCCGCCAATGGGGTTGCCGGTCGGACCCCCGCCTGTACCGCCCGTGCCTCCTCCGCCCGGGACGTTGATGGAGCCGCTGCTGCTGCCGGTGGAACTGGACCCGCATCCGGAAACGATCAGCAGCGCACAAGCGCCGAGGAGGAGTGAACGATAACCTGGCAGCATATACACCGACCGCGTCTCGAAGGGCACGACGTTATGCTGGGACGCATGGGTGCGGTATTAACTGCGTCACGCTATGCGACGCGCACACGAACAGTGAACATAACGTGCGCGATTCGGGGCCGCCCCTTCGGGCGTTCAAGTCGGCCGGACGGCCGACTTAGTCGCGAGTGCGGAACCAGCCGCTGATGCTCAAACGATCCCGCTGCGTCGGCAGCACCTCATGCTCGCGGCCCGGCGTGAGAAAACACACCAAGCGGCCGGCCAGCGGTTCAATATCCCGATGGCCATCGGTGCCCCCGAAAATCCGTAATTCGCCCCCTGCCGCGGGCGTCCAGTCTTCGTTCAAATACAGCACCAGCGACACCTGGCGCTGCGCTCGTCCCTGCGGCTGATCGACGTGGCGCGCGTAGCCGGCGCCGGGCGGATACCAAGCGTAGTGCAGCTCCAGCTCGAACAGCCCGAGCCCGGCTTCGCGATTCAGCTCCAAGCGCAATCGCTCGAGCTGCTCCAACAATGCCTGCTCCGCCGGCCACAGCGGCGGGGTGATCCAGCAAATGGAATCGCCGCGAATATCCTCGCGGCGCTGCAAGCTTCGGCCGCTGCCGATTCGGGCCGCGCCGAAATCACCACGGGCCCGGCGCAGGCGCGCGCAATCCGCCAGCGCGCGAACCTGCGAGGCGGCCAGGAATTGATCCCGAACCGAAATGCCGTCAACCTTTGGCTCGGCATCAATGTCCACGGGCCTCCCGCAGGCACCCGCGCGGCATCAACGGCCGCGCCGCCGCGATCGCTCGGCCAGGCCGGCGCGCCGCGCCGCCCTCTTCCGGGCCGCGCCCTTGTTGCCGGCCGCGCGGCTCGGCGAGCGCCGCGCGGGCTTGCGCGGCTTCTTGGGCGCCTCCAGCATGCTGCCGCGGCAGCTCTTGGCTCCGCAGCGACACGCGTAGATTTTTTCGACATTGGGCGCGTCATCGTTGTCGCGCTGGATCTGATAATCGTAGGACAGCTCTTCGCCGGGCTGTATGGTCCGAATCGCTTCGATGAAGATGCGCTTGTTCACGGTGGTGCTTTGGCAATTCGGATCGCAGCCGTGATTGATATACCGAGCCTCATTGCCGTTCACGCCGGCATCGATCACGGTCTTTGCATCCACCGTGAACAGAAACGTATGGTTGTCGTTCGGGTCCTTGTCCTCATACCGCGAATCCGCTTGCGCGTGGCTCACGCGTTCGCCGAGGTACTCAATGATCGTCGTGCCCTTGCGGATGCGGCGCGCAGCGAAGACGCCGTAGCCATGGATGCGGGAGTGTCGCACTTCGAACAAGGGAGTGCGGCGGCGCTTCGGAATTTTTTTCATACGGAAATGGGTGCTTTGATGGCGGCGTGAGAGTGGTAGTCGAGGATTTCAAAATCCTCGAAGCAGTAGTCGAACAGGCTCGGCGGCTTGCGCCGAATCAAGAGCTTGGGCTGTGGATAGGGCTCGCGGGTAAGCTGCAGATCAGCCTGTTCCAGGTGATTCAGGTACAGATGACAATCGCCGCCCGTCCAGATGAACTCGCCGACCTCGAGCTCGCATTGCTGCGCCAGCATGTGCGTCAGCAAGGCGTAGGAGGCGATATTGAAGGGCACGCCGAGCAGCGCATCGGCGCTGCGCTGGTACAGTTGACAGGACAAGCGCTTGTCGGCGACGTAGAACTGGAACAGGGCGTGACAGGGCAACAGCGCCATCCGATCCAATTCTCCGACATTCCACGCGCTCACCAGGATGCGCCGCGAATCGGGGTTGGCTTTGAGCTGTTCGACCACACGCGCCAATTGATCGATGGTGCGGCCGTCGGCGGTCGGCCAACTGCGCCACTGCTTGCCGTACACCGGTCCCAAGTTCCCGTCCTCGTCCGCCCATTCGTCCCAGATGCTGACGCCGTGGTCGCGTAAATACTTGACGTTGGTGTCGCCGGTGAGAAACCACAGAAGTTCGTAAATGATCGAGCGCAGATGCAGCTTCTTGGTGGTCACCAGTGGAAACCCGGCAGCGAGATCGAAGCGCATTTGATGCCCGAACACGCTCAACGTGCCGGTGCCCGTGCGATCGTCCTTGCGCGCGCCGTGCTGCCTGATATGACGCAGGAAATCGAGATATTGCCGCATTAAGCCTTCACTGCACTTAAATTGCCGGTCGCCGTGTTGCGCCGATAGGCATAAATCATCAGCCCGGCGCCGATGACTATCATCGGCGTGGTCAACAGCATGCCCATGGTCAGCCAATCCCCGACCAGGTAGCCGATATTCGCATCGGGCAGGCGCACCCACTCGACCGTGAACCGGGCGCATCCATAGACGAACAGGAACAGGCCGGTGGGCGCCAATCGGGGCCGCGGCTTACTGGTGTACCACCAGAGTACTGAGAACAGAACCAGTCCTTCGAGGCTTGCCTCATAGAGTTGCGAGGGATGACGCGCGATCAGCATGCCGTCCGCGTTGGGCACCCCGAAGCCCCAAGGCAGATCCGTCGGCTTGCCCCAGAGTTCGCCATTGATGAAGTTGCCGAGCCGGCCGAACAGAAGGCCGAGCCCCGGCAGGGGCGCCACGAAATCGCAGACGTCGGCAAATCGCTTACCCTTGACCCGTGCGAAGACGCCGCCTGCGACCAGCACGCCGGTCATCCCGCCGTGAAAGGACATGCCGCCGTCCCAGATATGAAAGACGTTGAGCCAATTCTCGGCGATCACGTCGTGGCCGTAAAAAATGCACCAACCAACCCGGCCGCCGACGATGACGCCGATGGCGCAGTAAAAAATGAGATCATCGATATCGAGGGCGGTCCAGGTCGACCCCGGTTGCTTCGCGCGGTATCGCGCCAGCCACCACGCGGCGACAAAACCGATGAGGTACATGAGGCCGTACCAGTGAACGCGCAAGGGTCCGAGACCGAATACCGGACCGATCGAGATGGCAATGGGGTTGATATGCGGATACGTGAGCATGCGCCCTACTTTAAACTCTCGTTCACCCGACAGAAATAGGCCTTCAAATATCGGGTCTCGGGAATGGCCGGATGCACCGGGTGGTCCGGCGCCTGCCCGCCAACTTCCAGGATCTGAAGATGCTTGTCTGCGGCCCTCGCCGCCTTGGCAATGGCATCCTGCAAGTCCTCGGGACTGACATGATAGGAGCAGGAGCAGGACACCAGCATGCCGTCATCGGCGATCACCCGCATCGCCAGCTGGTTCAAGCGCTTGTACGCCGCGAGCGCCTTGGGTAGATCTTTCTTGCGCTTGGCGAACGCCGGCGGGTCGATGACGACGGCGTCGAATCGAGCGCGCTGCTTTGCCAAATCCTCCAACACATCGAAGGCGTCGCCCCTGAGGGTGGTGAGCTTGCTGCCGTTGCGTTCATCGACGCGATTGCGTTGCGCATTGCTCGCGGCCAATTCCAGCGCGGCCGCGGAGCTGTCGACGCACAGCACCTCGCCCGCACCGCTGTGCGCCGCACGCACGCCCCAGGCCCCGACGTAACTGAACACGTCCAACATTCGCGCGCCCTTACGTATGTATTTTACGAAGTTCCGGCGGTTAGCCGCCTGATCGAAGAACCAACCGGTTTTCTGTCCCTCTGCGAAAGGCACCTGAAACTCGAGACCGTCCTCCTGAACCCGCCCCAATTCGTCGAACCTGCCCTTGGCAGCCTCGACGTAGCTCTGCAGGCCCTCCATCTCGCGAGTGGAACCGTCATTCTTGAACAGCAGCGCCTCGCAATGCAGAACTTGCTCCAAGGCTTGCTGAATCTGCGATTTCAGCATTTCCATCCCGGCGGTCCCGATCTGCGCCACGCAGGAAGAACCGTAGCGGTCGACCACCAATCCCGGCAGGCCGTCGGACTCGCCGTAAACCAAACGATAGTAGGGCTGCGGATACAATCGCTCGCGCAAGGCAAGCGCCCGGCGAATTCGCCTCACCAGCCAGGCCACGTCGGGAAGCTGCCACGTCTCCAGCATGCGCGCGCTGATCAGCGACTGCGGATTGACGTACCCCAGCCCCAATGCCCGATCGTTGTGCGCCAGCACACGCACCAGCTCGCCCGCCTTGAACTTGGGTAGCGGAGTTTGCTGCGTATCGACTTCGTTGCTGAAGATCCATAGATGTCCGGCGTGCAGACGGCGATCTTCGTTGCGCTTCAGGCGGAGGACGGGCAACTCTGCCGCCAACTTGAGGTCAGACATGGGAAGTACTTCGGATATATTGTCGTGCATTCTAACTGACGCGGAGCTGTAATATGCAGCGCAATCGCCTTGCCGCAGAAACCAGCCCGTACCTGTTGCAGCACGCCGACAATCCCGTGGATTGGTATCCCTGGGGAGAGCAGGCGCTGCTCGCGGCCAAGCTCGAGAACAAGCCCATTCTCTTGTCGATCGGCTATTCTGCCTGCCACTGGTGCCATGTCATGGCGCACGAATCCTTCGAAGATCCCGCCACCGCCGCCTTGATGAATCAGTTGTTCGTCAACATCAAGGTGGATCGCGAGGAGCGTCCCGACCTGGACAAGATCTATCAGGTGGCGCAGCAGCTGATCACTCATGGCTCCGGCGGCTGGCCGCTCACCATGTTCCTGACTCCGGCCGAACGAGCGCCCTTCTTCGGCGGCACCTACTTTCCCAAGGAGCCCCGCTATGGGATGCCTGCGTTCAGCGATCTGCTGCGGCGCGTGGCCGAGTACTATCGCAACCACGGCGCAGAGATCGCCCGGCAGAACCAGCAACTGAAGCTCGCGTTCGCCGGCCTTGCGCCGGAACCCGCGCCCGACGACGCCACCCTGGACACCTCGCCGCTCCGCGAGGCGCGCACCGCCCTCGAGCGGTCCTTCGATGCACAATTCGGCGGGTTCAGCCAAGCCCCCAAATTTCCGCACCCGGGCAGCATCGAACGCTGCATGCGGCACTGGCACGGTACATCGGCCTCGACCAGCCCGGATCTCAAGGCGCTGTACATGGCGAGCCTGACCTTGACGCGCATGGCCGAGGGCGGCATTTACGATCAGCTCGGCGGCGGATTCTCCCGCTATTCCGTCGATGACCAGTGGATGATTCCGCACTTCGAAAAGATGCTCTATGACAATGGCCAATTGCTGTGCGAATTCTCACGCGCGTCCCTGGCCACGGGCGAAGCGCTGTTCGCGCGCATCGCCGGTGAGACCGCGGATTGGGTGCTCCGGGATATGCGCTCGCCCCAAGGCGGCTTTTACTCCAGCCTCGACGCGGATTCCGAGGGCCATGAGGGAAAATTCTATGTATGGACTCGGGCCGAGGTCCAGGGGCTGCTGACGCCGCAGGAATATGCCGCATTTTCACGCCGTTTCGGATTGGATCGAAGCGCCAATTTCGAGGGCGAATGGCATCTGCACACCTATGAATCGATCGACGCCATTGCGGCGGTGCTGGGCGAATCGGCGCAAGGCATCGCGGCGCTGATCGCGTCTGCGCAGGCCAAATTATTGAAAGTGCGGGAGCTTCGGGTATGGCCGGCGCGCGATGAGAAAATTCTCACCGCGTGGAATGCGCTGATGATCAAGGGACTCGCGATTGCGGCACGGGTGCTGCATCGGCCCGACTTAGGCGACGCCGCCGCGGCGGCCGTCGATTTCATACGGCACACGCTATGGCGCGACGGCCGATTGCTCGCGACCTACAAGGACGGGCGCGCGCACCTGCCCGCCTACCTCGATGACTACGCCTTTCTCGCCGACGCGCTGCTCGAGCTATTGCAAACCCGCTGGCGCAGCAGCGACTTGCAGTTCGCACGGCAGCTGACCGATGTCCTGTTGTCGCAGTTCGAGGATGAGACCGGCGGATTTTTCTTCACCGCCGCCGATCACGAGCAGCTCATCCATCGCAGCAAGACCTTCAGCGACGATTCCCTGCCGTCGGGCAATGGGGTCGCGGCATCGGTGCTGTGCCGCCTCGGATACTTGCTCGGCGAGCTACCCTATCTGGACGCCGCCGAACGGACCTTGCGCGCGGGGTGGCCTATGCTCCGGCAATACCCCCAGGCGCATATGAGCCTGGCGAACGCGCTGGAGGACTTTCTGGCATCGATGCAAATCCTGATCGTTCGCGGCGACGCGCCGCAGATCGAGTCCTGGACCGCCGGCTTGAGCGCCTTGTACGCACCGACGCGCATGATATTCGCGATTCCCCGCGATGCCGCGGAGCTCCCGCCCGCGCTCGCCGCGAAGCGAGCCGCCGCCGGCACCGTGGCCTACGTGTGCACGGGCATGACGTGCTCTGCGCCGCTCACGGACTTGGGGGAGATCGCACGCGAGCTCACCTTGCGCATCAACGAAGCTCCAAGTGCGAGACCCTAGGAGCCTGTCTGACTAATGATCGCCGTCGCGAGGGCGACCCACATCGAGCAGATTTCTGCGATCGTTTCGCGAGCATAGTGGGTACTATGTGAGTGAAACGATCGCAGAAATATGCCGATGTGGGGCGGCCGCAGCAGGCGCATCATTAGTCAGACAGGCTCCTAGAGGGCGCGCGCCGCATCCTGCGCTATCAGCCGAACCCGGACGAGGGCTCGGCTGATACCGCCCGATGCTCACCGTGTGGCCTCGAAGAGGAACCAGGCGCGAAGCTCGGCCTCGTCGACCCAGTTCTCGATCAGGCTGGCCGAGGCGATGTCGCCATACTCGTCGCAAAGGGTGTGCACGCTCCTCAGGCTGGCCCTCAATTGCTTGTTGTCTTCCAGAAGTTGCATGAGCATGTCCTCGGCGGCGACGCGCTCCTCGTCGTTGTCGGCGATGCGCTGAAGCCGGGCGATGTGCCCGATCGAACGCAAGGTCGTTCCTCCGATCTTTCGGACACGCTCGGCAATTGCGTCGGTTGCAGCGAGTATCTGCCCGCTCTGTTCGTCCAGAAGCAGATGATAGTCGCGGAAATGCGGCCCTGATACATGCCAATGGAAATTCTTGGTCTTGAGGTACAGCGCGAACATGTCCGCCAGGACGGTGTTCAAGGCGGAGGAAATCTTTGCGGCTGCGTGCGGCTCGAAGTCTGCGATCGAATCGAGCGGCTCGACCCGCCGAAGTTCTGTTTCTCGAAGGTTCATGGTTCCTGTCTCCTGCTGGCTCAGTGTGGTTGCGCCGCATGGCCACGCCATGCGGCAGGCACAAGATGGAACAGTCGGGTTGATAGTGGAAGTGAATTGCTTCTATTCGACTGATAGACCGAATCTATGATCGACGTTCTGCCGTGCAGTCACCTCGGTTGGAGATCGAGTCAAGCTGCGATAATTGCCATGCTGGGTCCGTTCCGGAAACTGTGAAGCGCTCGCAGCGCGGTCAATCGGTTTCCGCGTTACATTCACTTCACACATGTGGCGACAGTGCCCGCCCTGGCGTTAGATAGAGCTGCGCCACGGCTGGCGTTGCTTCACGGGAGCGATGCTATGTTCACACGACAAGACCGATCTCGCCGCCTTACATTGCGCGCCACAGGCGCTGTGAGTATCGCAGCGGCGTTGGCTCTGTTGAACGGTTGCATAGTGCAGGAGCGAGTCTATGCACCGCCTCCGGACGGCTACACCCCAGCACCGTCTGAATACACGCCTCCGGCAAATGAATATCCACCGTCGTCGCAAGACTACCCGCAGTCGTCGCAAGACTACCCGCAAGCTGCGCCTGCGTACGAGTATGCCGAACCGCGCATCGAAGTTCGCGCTGCCGAACCACCGCCACCGCTGCCGTACTATGAGCAGCCGCCATGTCCGGAGCCCGGTTACTTATGGACCCCCGGCTATTGGGGCTACAGCACCGAAGGGTATTTTTGGGTTCCCGGAACTTGGCTCATGCCGCCGCAAGTGGGCGTACTTTGGACGCCGGGGTATTGGGGTTGGGGCGGCGGCGTGTACGTGTTTCACGCCGGATATTGGGGTCCGCACGTGGGTTTCTACGGCGGGATCAATTACGGCGGCGGCTATATAGGCGAGGGCTATGAGGGCGGCCGCTGGGAACGCAACCGGTTCAGCTACAACACCTCAGTCAACAACATCAATACGACGATCATCCACAACACGTACAACCAGACCGTAGTCAACAACGTCACCGTCAACAGGGTCAGCTACAACGGGGGCCGCGGAGGCGTCGCGGCGGCACCGAGCAATCGAGACCAGCGGGCGGCGCGTGAGAGCCATATTCCACCGCCTGTGATGCAGACGAGGCATATCAACGAGGCGGCCCGAACTCCCGAGCTGCAGGCTAGGGTCAATCAAGGCCGTCCGCCGATTGCCGCCACGCCGCGGCCGGCCGCGTTCACTGCTCCGAACATCGTGCGGGCGCGTGGTGCAACGATTCCGCCTCCCACCGCTCCGGGTGCCTTACGCCCGGCAGAGCAGGGCAACCATTCCGCGCTCGACACGCGTCCGGGTTATCGTGAACCTAGCTCGCCGGCCCTGACTACGAGGGCGCCGACGGATGCCTCGCAGCAGCGCCCGCAGGCCCAACCGCAATTCGCGCAGCCGCAGCAGCGCCCGCAGCCCCAACCGCAGTTCGCGCAGCCGCAGCAGCGCTCGCAGCCCCAACCGCAATTCGCGCAGCCGCAGCAGCACCCGCAGCCCCAACCGCAATTGGCGCAGCCGCAGCAGCGCCCGCAGCCCCAACCGCAATTCGCGCAGCCGCAGCAGCGCCCGCAGCCCCAACCACCCCCTGCGCAACCACAACAGCGGCCGCAGCCCCAAGCTCCGCAACCGCCGCCCGCCGCGCATCCGCAGACGCCGCGCGACGAGGGCAGGCACGAAGGCAATCGCTAGCCGGCAGGATTTACGGACCGAAACGATGCCGGAAGCCAAACTCGCTCCTCATCCGAGAATTTCGTGCCGCGTTCGAAGAAGGCATCCACCGCGCTCCTAGGGCCTTCGCGCTCAGCGATCTCATCGTCGCGCAAGCAGCTGGCGCCTAAGGACAATCCCGCACTCCAGGCGATCTGGCATGCGGTCTGTGCCATACCTCGGGGGCAAGTATCCACGTACGGAGCGGTCGCTCGCGCCGCCGGATTTCCAGGACGTGCGCGCCAGGCAGGGTTTGCGTTACGGGTGGCGCCCAAGGCCTTGCATCTGCCGTGGCATCGCGTCGTCGGCGCGGGCGGCCGCATCGTATTTCCGAAGTCATCGGCCGAGCACAAAGAACAAGCCCGGCGCCTGCGCGCCGAAGGGGTGTCGGTTCAGAATGGCCGCGTGTCGCGTTTTGACGTGACGCGGCTCGACGATCCGTAGTCGATGGACAATGCAGCGAGCAAGTACTCGCGACTCAGTCGGCCTGAGGCTTGGGTCCGATGTAGTTCGCCGAAGGGCGGACGATGCGATTGTCCTTGCGCTGTTCCACGATATGCGCCGTCCAACCGAAGATGCGCGCCATTGCGAAGGTCGCGGTGAAATAATCCTTCGGCAATCCGAGCGCCAGATAGACCACGCCCTTGTAGAACTCGAGATTGGCGCGCAGCGAACGCGTCTTGTGTGCCGTCTGCGAGACGAACGCATCGTCCACCGCCTTCAGGGTGTCCAACAGACGCCTCTGATGAGCGTCGGACGCGATGCGTTCAGCCAGCACCTTGACGATTTTCGAGCGCGGATCGACGACACGATATTCACGATGGCCCATGCCCATTACAAGTCGGTGCTCCGCCAGGCACCGCCTGACGAATTCCGCGGCGTTGGCAGGGTCACCCACTTCTTCGGCCATTTCGAGCGCGCCCTGATCGGCCGCGCCATGCAGCGGTCCGAAAAGCGAGCCCATCGCCGCCGCCAGGGCGGAAGCGGCCGGAGCCAGCGTGGACGTCACGACGCGGGCTGTAAACGTACTTGCGTTGAAGCTGTGGTCGATCTGCAGAATCTGCAACTGCTCGAAAATGCCGACCATTTGCTCCGTCGGAATCCGACCGTGCAGCAACTGCAGAAACCGCTCCCCATAACGGCGTGTGCCGGGATATGGAACCGGGGCTCTTCCGGAACGCAGCGCCAACAGCATGGCGTGAGCAGTGGGCAGCCGGGCGGCAACCACGAGCGCTTCCTGCTCGTCATCGGTACGCCCGATCCTTCCCGCCGCAGCGCCGATAGCCATCAACGGCATCGCAGCCTGCAGAGTGGCCATCGGATGAGCGCCCAGGCGCGACAACTGCGCCAGCGTGTCCGCGAGGTCGGCCGGTAGTCGACCGGCCTCCCACAGAAAATCTTCGAATTCCTTCAGCCGAGCCGCAGCGGGGAGGTCGCCAAAGACGATCAGGTGCGCCACTGCGGCAAAGGGATATTGCACGAGTTTTTCGATGGGATAACCACGGTAGTACAGCCGCCCGGCCTCACCGTCCACCAATGAAGTCGAGGTGCTGTCGACCACCACGCCTTCCAAGCCTTTCTTTATGTCGACAACTGCGTTCATAGGTCTCTCCGGTTGCCGATCCACGATAAGGCGCCGGCGCGCGCGTCGCCAGACGGTGGAAGTGATGGAAGTATCAGGAAGACGGATAAGGCGCAGTTCCTACGGTGACCCGCACCCGCTATCCTCTGCGGCCATGCACATCGAACGTAATGAATTGCGGTGCTTTCACGCCGTCATCGACACCGGTGGCTTCAGCCGCGCCGCCGAACGACTGGATCTTTCACAGTCGGCGGTCAGCCAAACCATCGCGAATCTGGAGCATCGGCTGGGCACGACACTGCTGCGTCGCGGCAGCCCACCGCAGCCTACGGAGGCTGGAATCCGCCTGCTGCGTTTTGCGGAAGCAACGCTGAACGAGGAACGTGAAGCCCTCGCGGACATCGGTCAAATCAAATCCGGAGCTCTGTCGACCTTGTCGCTTGCGCTGTCGCCGGCAGCGAATTCACGAGTCGGCGTCGCGCTCCTCAAGGAATTCTGCGAGCGCAATCCGCTGACGCGGCTCAAAGTCGTGGTCGCGCCCAGTCGTGAAATCGTGCACGGCGTGGGCGAGGGTCGCTGGGAACTAGGCTTCGGGCCGTTCCACCACAACATGCCGGGGCACTTCGCGCTGCATCCCTGTTTTTCCGAGACCAGACGCCTGATGATCGCCCGTGATCATCCCGCCCGTGAGGCGCTGCGTCGCGACGCAGTCGGCGTCATGCGCCAATTGCCGCTGGTCACCTCATATCTTGATGAGACTGCGCGGCGCTCCACCGGCGAGCGGCTGCGCGACGCCTTTGGCTCAGTGTGGGAAGTCAGTCACATGGAACTGCGGCTGGCGCTGGTCGCCGACGGCAAAGGCGTCACCTATGTGTCGGATCTCCTTGCGCCTGTCCCGCCTCAACTGGTCCCCGTCGAAGGGCTGCCGTACTCGAACATCGACCGGCAGGTCGGCGCGTACTGCTTGAAACACCAACCGCTATCCCAGGCGGGCACCCGCTTCCTTGCTTTGTGCCACGAAAAGTGGCCCAAAAAGGGATAAGGTGCCTCCTCGCCTCGACATTCGAACCGCGCACACTCGATCTGGGCATCAAGCCCCGATCGACCGGCTCCGAATATCGGCGGCTATGCGCTTTTTCAGTTCACCGTGCAGCGCCTGGGAGTAAGCCGGCGCGGCATTCCAGTCGAGCGCCCAAGGCTGGGCGGTTCGCGTGGCCTCCGGCTCCGCCACGTGGCGCGGGAAGATGTGCGCATGCAGTGCCGGATCGACGTTGCCGTATATCGCGTAGTTGATGCGCAGGGCCGCAGTGACGGCCAGCAAGGCGTCGCCGACCATCGCCATGTCGGATAAGAACTGAGTGCGCAAGTCGGGAGGCAGCGCATTCAAATGCGGCACGACCGGGTCAGGCAGCAGCAGGCAATAGCCGGTCAGCACCTGGCGTTCGCCCATGACTACCCAGCCGGAGCGCAGTCTGGCGACCGCCGCCGGATAGGTTGCGGCCCGACAGCGATCGACCATGGTGTGTATGACGGTGGGCGGCGTCATTGCCCGAGGGCTTTCGCCACCGCCGCGGCATCGACCGACGCGGCTGAGTTGCCGAAATTCGAGCGCAGATAAGAGAACAGCGCGGCGGCATCCGCGGGTTTCATCCAACCGAATTGCAGCATCTGCGTGGGATAGCGGCCCGCGGACATGGAGGGGGGTCTTTGTCCCTTGATCACCCACCGCGCCAATTGCGCCGGGTCGCCGAGCACCACGGACGATCCGGCCAAGCTCGGATACACGCTGGGAATTCCCACACCGTTTTGCTGGTGGCAGGGGACACAGTTGCCGCTGTAAATGCGCGCGCCGACTTCCGCCGCCGCATCGCTTGCGGTGGCTGCAGCGGCCGTTGCCGCGGACGCGCCCGCGCTTGCCTGTGGTTCCCCGGGCTTTTTTTTCGCTGAGCAGGCCGCAATAGCAGCCGCCAGCAAAAGAATTGCCAATACGTTTCGCGTTGACATGTGGTAAATCCTAGCAAATGCTGAAGCGGAGTTCCTCCATGTTACGATTAGGTGTCATGTTGCGGTTCGCCGCAGCGCTGCGGTTGGGTTCCGTAGCCGTGGCGGCGGCCGCTTGGGCTTTCGCGCCGCCGGCGCTGGCACAGGCACCGGCCGAAGACGCGTTGAAGCGGATCATCGAGGAAGGCAATCCGGCCTATGTCGATTGGTCGGGCGCATCGGGCGATCGCGATCAGATCGGAAAAATGTATGAAGCCAATGGATATCGCCTGTTCTGGAGCGATGGCCAGAAACCGACGGTGTCGGCGATTTCTCTATTGCAGCAGTTGCGGTTGGCCGGCGAACGCGGCTTGGATCCCGAGGACTATCCCGGCAATCGCCTAGCCTACCTGTTGACCGATTTGATCGATGCGCCGCATTCCGGCATTGAGCAATGGGCCCTGTTCGATGCCGGCTTGTCGCTGGCCGGCATGCGATTCCTGTCGGATGTTCATTTAGGACGAATCGATCCGTCGACGATGGGGCACGATCTCAGTGTCGGACGCATCAAACTCGATATCCCCACCACCCTCGCCCATCTCTCGACGGCGGTGAACGTTGCCGTCGCCGTCGACGCACTGGAACCCCAGTTCAGTCACTACGCACTGCTGAAGAAGCAGCTGTCGCACTATCGAGCTCTGGCGAGCGAGGAAGGACTCACCGACTTGCCCGCATTGCCCGCAAAGTCGCTGAAACCCGGCGACGACTATGCGGGCTCCGCGAAGCTGCTGCACCTGTTGGCCGCACTCGGCGATGCGGCGCCTCCGGCGCCGGACGCACCCCCGCCGCAATCCCTCTCCCCGGCGCTGGTCGACGCCCTGAAGCATTTTCAAGGCCGGCATGGCGAAAAGGCCGACGGCGTACTCGGCGCCGCAACGTTCACCCAGCTCACGCGGCCCCTCGGCCAGCGCGTGCTGCAGATCGAACTCACCATGGAACGCTGGCGCTGGCTGCCGTCCGAACTCGTGACCGCACCCATCATCGTCAACATCCCGCAGTTCCGTCTGTTTGCCTTCGAGTCGACAGCCGATTCGGAAGCGCAGATACGTCAGATGGATGTGATCGTGGGCAAGTCCTTCGACAAGACCCAGACGCCGGTGTTCGCGGCCGACATGTCCTATCTGATTTTCAGGCCCTACTGGGAAGTGCCGTACAACATCGCGCTGAAGGAGATCGTACCGACGGCGCGCAACAAACCGGCCGACATCGAGCGGCGGCAAATGGAAATCGTGAGCGGCTACGGCGACTCCGCCACGGTGATGCCGAATACCGTCGAGAACGTCGAGCTGGTCGCCAAGGGGACGCTGCGGCTGCGGCAGCGTCCGGGTCCGAACAATTCCCTGGGGCTGGTGAAATTCATGTTCCCCAACCCCTACAACGTCTACCTGCACTCGACCCCTGCGCAAGCCCTGTTCGCGGAAACCCGGCGCGATTTCAGCCATGGCTGCATTCGGGTCAGCGATCCCGCCGGATTGGCGCAATACGTATTGCGCGATTCACCGGAATGGACGCGCGAGAAAATTCTCGCCACGATGAACGGCGACAAGCCTCTCACGGTGACGCTCAAGAATCACATACGCGTGTTCATCGTCTACGGCACCGCGATTGCCACCGAGAAGGGAAATGTGCTGTTCTTCGACGATATCTACCGGCACGACGAGCGGCTGGAAAAGGCGCTCGAAGCGAAGCGCGTGCGGAATTGATCCCCATCAGGGGATAGGCCGGACAACCCACCGATCATTTAACCGAAAAAGTGTTACGCGACGCATGCCAGGCCTGACCGGAGCCTGCGTCCCAGGGTTTCGTGAGCGAGATCAAGCGAAGATCGAGGTGCCGAAGCGGGTGAGGCTGCTTTCCCACGGGTTGCGCTCCCAAAGTCTAAAAAAGGGCCGACACACCACCTCAGTGGAAGCGCGTCAGGTTGACGCGCGGGCTGGGAACCAGCGCGTAGCTGCTGTACTTGGCTCGACGCTGGCATAGAAATTGAGTCTGACATTATTAGCTTATTTTTATCTTGTTTGATACATATCTATATGATTTTATTATAATTAAATTAGCATATAATTAGTTTTTATTTAGTGATTTATCTAGCTGCAATTGCTATACTGATCACATGGCGCATTCCACACCCACTACTGATTCGCTAATTGTTCGCCTGAACTCTGGCAACACATCCTCTGCCGAGCTGGAACAAGCTACTGGGAAGTCGCAATCCTGGGTGAGCACCGCACTGCGCAGCTTGATTACCCAGCAGCGCGTCGTGCGAGTCGGCTCGCGAAGAGGTGCGCGCTACGCGCTGCGCCGGGACATCCCGCCGATCGGGTCCGCTTGGCCTTTATATCGTGTCGGTCGCGACGGCGAGCCTATCGAACTCGGCACGCTCTATGCCCTCGCAGCTGACGAGCTCTACCTCGAAGCAACCAAGGCTGCCACCGCCGCCGGTTTCGCTGTAGCGTCCTTGAGCGCGGGGATCCCTTATCTGCTGCAAGATCAGCGTCCCGGCGGTTTCCTTGGCCGCGCGATTCCGCAACTGTTTCCACAGCTGCATGCTCCGCCGCGAATTCAGGACTGGACCGATGATCACTACCTACGATACCTCACGACCTACGGAAGCGATGTGGTGGGGGATCTCATCCTGGGCCGTCTACCATTGGATGATTACCTGCTACAGCTGCGTCAACTCGTTCCTCGAGATGCCGGGCAACGAGATAAGTATTTCCCTGAGCTCGCAGATCAGAGCATGCACGGTGGAGTGCCGGGATCATCTGCCCAAGGCGAACATCCTAAGTTTGCCGTCACGCTTGCCGAGCAAGGTGAAGTGCGCCATGCGCTTGTCAAGTTCTCACCTCCCGTTGAAACTGAGGTTGGGCGGCGTTGGTCGGATCTTCTGATCGCCGAGCATCTGGCGCTTGAGACGTTGGGTACCGCAGGGATTTCCAGCGCGATGTCTCGGATTTTTCAATTCGAGAACCGAACCTACCTTGAAGTAGATCGCTTCGATCGGGTGGGCCTTACCGGTCGTGTCGGTGTGACCTCGCTGCTGGCCATCGACACAGGTTTTTACGGAGCGCTGGACAACTGGATTGCATCGGCGCAGCGACTGCATCAGGAGCGACGCATCGATATGCAGACATTGGATGAAATCCGGCTCATATCGAGCTTCGCTGACTTGATAGCCAACACCGACAAGCACTTTGGAAACCTAGCCTTCTACGACAGCTACGATGGTCGCTTCCGGCTGACACCAGTTTACGATATGTTGCCGATGCTCTTTGCGCCCGCTCATGATCAGCTCGTCGCGCGCATCTACACGCCGGCGGACCCCACCAGCGAGACCTTGAATGTGTGGGGACGTGCGCGCGCGCTCGCCGAAGGGTACTGGCGATTACTCGCAAACGAACCACGCATCAGTGCAGAGTTCAGAACAATATGTGCTGCGTGTCTCCAAACTCTTGAGTCCCTGCCCAGGACCGGTGCTTACTCTCCACGCATCGCGGCAGGCGGCGATGGCGCGCGCGCATTCCAAAGTTCGAGCTAAGAGCTCGTCCTCTAGCCCCGCCAGGTTCTGAACGCGCCCGTATCCAAGTGCACAAAATCCGACGCACGGTAGTATCCGACGCCGCCGCGCTTCAAGCCCAAGGCGTGTGCGGCAAGATCCGCGCAATCGATACCGGACACACGCACATCAATGGCGCGTCCCTCGATGTGCAGACTATGCCGTGCAACGCCCGTGCTCCGTTCGTGCAAACGCGCGTTGGTCTGAGGCGACCGGTAGCCTGAGATCACGCTGAACACGGGATCGACGCCCGCCGAATCGGCCACTTGAACCAGGTAATCCATCAGGCCGGGATCGATGGGATGGCGTTCGCCGGTGCGGAAATCTCTCAGCAACGCTTCGATGGCCGAGAGCGCCGCGGGCACATGAACCCCATCGCGGGAGTATTCAATGTCCAGCCGCTCGTCGGTATGCAGATTGAACAGCGCAATGCGTTTCGGTGCAACGACGCGGTATTCACCGTCTTGGCCGGCGACTGCGGCCCGATTTGCCGCCGTTTCCCGGCTGCGCGCAGTTCCCGCCAGCAACCCCGCCGCCGACACGCCGGCCAGCGCACCGCCTGCGGCCAATATGCGGCGCCGGCTCCACGTCATCGACGTCCCCTGTCGGCGAGCAGCCGGCCGCCGTCGAGCGCCAGCACCGTGGCACGCGGGAAGAAGTTGAATTCCGACGCGGACGCCCAGGTGTAGGCGCCCATCGCACGGCCGACGACGAGGTCGCCCACGTCGAGCTCCGGTAATTCCAAGTGTTCGTTGATGACGTCGATGCTGTCGCAGGTCGGGCCGGCGAGCACCGAGGGGTATGTGTTGCCGGCGGGCACCAGCGCCTCCACAGGGTAGGTCGCGTGATCGTACACCTGGCCGCTGTAGCTGCCGTACAAGCCATCGTCGAGGTAGTACCACCAGCGGCCGCCGCGCTGCGCGCGCCCCATCACCGAGGTCACCGAGACCGCTGCCGGCGCGGCGATGTAGCGGCCCGGTTCAGCGATGATGCGCATCGACGGCGGGAGTTCCTGCAATGCCGCGCGAATCGGCGCGCAGAATTCTTCGATGGGCATGCAATTGTGCATGTACTCCACCGGAAAGCCGCCGCCGATGTCCAGGATACCGGGGGTGTGGCCCGTCTGCGCGGCAAGGCCCATCAGGCCGCTGCATCGGGCGATCGCCTCGACGAACATCGCGGGGCCCGCCGCTTGCGACCCGACGTGGAACGACAGGCCGTCGATCTTGATCCGCAATTCGGCCGCCAGCTGAAATAGGCCGGCAACCGCTTCGGGTTCACAGCCGAACTTTCTCGACAAATCGCATCGAGCCTCGGGGCTGCTGAATGCGACCCGAATCAGCAGCGAGGACCGATTGCGATACTTCACGAACTTGCGCAACTCATCGGGGTTGTCGATGACGAATCGATCGACACCGTAGGCCAAGGCGGTGCGAATGTCGCTGTCGCGCTTGATCGGGTGCGTATGAATGCAGCGTTCGGGCGCCACCTTCAGGCGCCGCACCAATTCCACTTCGCCATTGGTCGCCAAATCGAAAAAGGCACCTTCGGCATGCAGCGCGTTGATGACCGAAGAATGCGGCAGGGGCTTCAGGGCGTAGTGAAGATCGACGCCGGGCAGCGCCGCCGCGAGGCGCCGATATTGCGCGCGCACGCGCTCGACATCGATGACGAACAACGGCGAGCCATAGCGGGCCGCCAGGCGCTTGATCGACTCGTGCGCCAACGGATCCACCGCGGGGTCCAGCTCCAGTGGTTCGTCGGCGACGTAAGAACTCGGACTCAGCACGGTTTTGGCCACTAGCTCACGCTCAGTTCGAGAGAATCGTCGCCCATGCCGCTGGCGCGCTGCAGACGGTCGAGAATCGCCGCCCAGCGTTCATCCTGGGGCAGGCTTTGAACGAAGATCCTGACGCAACCGGCGCGGTCCAGGGTTCGTAGATGGTTGTAGAGATTGTGCGCGTAAACGTCGGGCCTCTTGCCCGCATTGATCCAGGTCATGTGGCGCTGGGTCTGCAGCGGCGGCCGCATGGCGAGTACCGCCACCTTTTCCTCGCGCGCGGCAACCTCGCCGGCGCGCACTTCGAGGTCGTCGGACGGCACGATTTCGAGGGGGGTGGAGGGCGCATAGTGCAGAGCGCGATCACCCGGGGTGCGGGGAGTGAATCCACCGATCGCGAGGTTTCCAACCACCTGTTCGAGCTGCGAGCGGGTGATGAAGCCGGGCCGCAGCAAGCGCGCCTCATTGTTGAGACAGGAGACGATGGTCGACTCCAGGCCTATCGGGGATTCCCCGCCATCCAGGATGACGCCGACCGCATCGCCCAGCTCATCGCGCACATGTTCAGGCTTGGTCGGACTCAAACGCCCGTAGCGATTCGCGGATGGCGCCGCGATGCCGCCGCCGAAGGCGTTCAACAGCTGCTGCGCTATGGGATGCGAGGGAACGCGGATTCCGATGCTGTCCTGGCCGCCCGTCACGATGTCATTGACGTTTTCCGCCTTGGGCAGAATCAGGGTCAGGGGGCCGGGCCAGAACTTGGCGGCCAATTGTTCCGCTACCGGCGGCAGCGAGGACACCCAGCGACGCAGGTATCGAGGATCGTCCAAATGCACGATCACCGGATGATCGGGCGGACGCCCTTTGACCTCGAAAATCTTGCGCACGGCCGCTGGATTGGAGGCATTCGCCCCGAGTCCATAGACGGTCTCGGTCGGAAACACCACCAGATCGCCGGCGCGCAGGGCCTCGACGGCTTCTTCGATTTCGGTCTGAGTAGCTCTTACCACGTACCCATGATATCAAGACTGCGATAGCAGCAGGCTTGCTGTCGCTTCCGAGAGGCCGATCTGTGGCGCAATGCCGCTTTTGCCCGTGCGAACGAGCAACTTTGCTTTACTTCACACGGGTGTCAACTGTCGGCGGAAGGATACATTGCATGAATACCAAGTCGAGCCAGCGCCCGAACTTGAATCCCACCTCGTGGAAATGGCCGACGCTGGTGAATCCAAGGCTGCGATGCAGGCCGATCGAGACGGCATTGTCGGCGTCGATTCCGGCAATCATGACATGCTTGGAGGCGGCGGCGGCGCGCGCCAAGAGCTCGACTACCAGCGACCGACCGATGCCCTGGCCGCGGCGGTCCGCTCGCACGTGGACGCTGTGCTCGACGCTGTGCCGATAGCACGGCCACGCCCGGAATTCACCGAACGTGCCGAACCCGACGACGCCCGATGCGTCCCGCGCCACGACCATGGGAAAGCCGTGCTCCCGTTTCGCATCGAACCAGGTTTCGCCGCGTGCCGGCGTAAACTCCTCTTCCGAATAGACCGCGGTCGAATTGCGAATGACTTCGTTGTAGATCGCCAGAATCTGCGGAAGATCGTGGCGGGAGGCGTTGTCTATCAGGGACGCCACGGCAGGCTCAATCGAGATATTGCCCATGCGGGCGTTTTCGATTTCATGTCAGTCACGATCGTCACCTGCGCCCGGACTATCTCAGCGGCATAGTTTAGACCAAAGTCCATGGGCCGCGAGTCACTCTGTCGCTGTCGCTGTCGCTGCCGCGGCAGCGGCGCATTTCAACGCGCTACCGACGCCGTGACCTCCACCGGATCCAGCGCCGCGCGGGTCCAACTGCCGTCCTTCTGCCGATCGAGCTCGTACGCCGGCCAGTAGTGCTTGTCGAGCTTCAAGGTGATCACATCCGTTTGGCCGTTCCAGCTCACCGTCTTCAAGCGCAATGACGCCCGATCGGGCTTACCGCTGACGGCCCTGATGAAGGCGTCAAGGTCGGCCGTCGGTTGACCATCGACTTCGGTGATGCGCCTGCCCGCGTACAGCCCGTAATGCGTCGCCGGCGAGCCGTAAAAGAAAAAGGACACGAAGACGCCGTACGGAGCGATCCCGCGCTGCGCGGCCATGGCGCGGTGCGGGGCTTGAAGCGTGGCGCCGGCCCAGATCAGCACGCGATCGACGTCGCGGCCGTCGAGTGCCACCGTTTTCATCTGCAGCGTCTTCTCGGCGCCGTCGCGCCAAACGCTCACCTTGACCTCAGGACTCTGCACGGCGCGCTCGACCTCGCGGAAGCGATTCACCACCTTCCCGTCGATGGCGAGCACCAGATCGCCGGGCTCGAGCAGCGCCGCGGCGGGTGAGCCCGCCACCAGCCTATCGATGCCGAGCACCTGCCGGCGCTGCGGGTTGTGCTCCTCGAAGCGCCGTACCCATTCATCCGGCAAGCCCAGCCCACGGGCGCCCGCCAGGGACTGCACATTGAACTCCGCCTCGAAGGAATACAGCGGCCGACGGTCGGCCACCACACCGATCATCTCCGAGACCAGCTCCGCCGGCATGCCGCGGTTGACCTGTTCGAGCTCGCGCTGCGATTCGAACGCGAAACTCGACCACAGCGCGAGCACATTGCCTTTTTCATCCGCCAGCACGCCGTCGTAGTCACCCGGAGGGTTGATGAGACTCACCGCCTCTAGATTGCTGTCGCGAAAACGCAGCGTGCGCGACAGCGGGAACGAGACCACATCCACGCTGGATATCTGGGTCTTCTGCGACAGGATCTTCGAATCGGCGCGCTGTCCCACGACCCAAACATCATCGCCCGCGCTCAAGGATTTGGTGAGCAGAGTCGCGGCGCGCACGGGTGTCGCACCGATCGACTTCGGGTCGTAAGCCACCACGGCAAGATTGTGCAGTGGGTGAATGAACACGACCTTGCCCGGGACCTCGACCGTGCCGGCGAAGGTGATTCGCACGTCTCCCATGGCGATCGGCACCGTGTTGCGGTCGATCGCCACCAGCCCGCGCTCGGCGTCGACGATGACGCCCGTGCCGTGATAGTTCTTCTCGGTGACGCCGGACACGGAATACGGCATGTCGAAGTTCACCATCACCAGCGACGGCGCCAGGCGGTCGATGCGCGCATCGCCGGTCTTGGCGAACTGCGTTGAGGCCGGCTTGACGCTGCTGGCCGGCGCGGGTCCGGAGCTGATGCCGACGCAGGGCCAGGTTCCCAAGGCGTCGTCGCGCTTGCACTTGCGCGCCGGGAACCAGCGCCTGTCCATGCGAATGACCTTCAACTGGGCGGCGCGCGGATCTTCCAGAGTTGCATAGCGAACCGGCGCTCGCGCGCCGTCCGCAAGGTCTGCGAGAGCGGCCTCGAAATCCTTGAGATCGTCGACTTTCTTGCCGTTGAACCAACTGATCAGGGCCGCGCGCGGAATCCCGGCGCTGCCGAAAACATAACCGGGGTTTGCGACATACACCCCCTTGATGGGCACGTTGAAATGCCGGGCCTGCTGGTAAGACAGCGTGTGAACCACGGCTTCGCCGAATTCGATGTACTCGTCCGCCGTGATTGCACTCAAGGATTGCACGCCGAGCGCATGCCGCAGAGTCTCGCGGCCGCGTTGTACTTCCACATTGACCTGCTGGCCGACACGCCCGTCGAGCACATCCTCGAGCGCGAAGAATTCAGGGATGGGTTTGCCGTCGATGGCCACGAGAATATCGCCCGGCGCCAGCACTCCGTCCGCCCCCGATCCGGGCTGCACGTCCTCGACCACCAGCATGCCGGTCAATTTCGGGTAGGCGCTACGCATCCGCGCTTCGGTGTCGGAATTCAGGCCAAGGCGCCGGAGCTCATCGTAAGGGGTGTATTTGAACACCGTCTCCAGGGTGCCGCGCGGCACGGGCTTGCCCGCTTCGATGAACTTCAATGCCCGTGTTACCGCCGGCAGCGGCAGATAGAAGCTCGAGGCGGCGCCGGTCGCTCCGCCGGCATTCAGCGCCACCACCCGGCCTTCGATGTCGATGACCGGCGAGCCGGACGAACCGCCGGAGGTGCTGGAGGCGGCCTGGTAGTAAAACGTATTGAAATCGTTGTATTTGCCGTAGCCATATTCCGGCGCCTCACGATCCAAGCGCGCCAAGGTTCCGGCAAGAATCGATAGCTGCTCTCCCGCGTCGTTGCCGACTACGCGAATTTCGCGGCCGATGACCGCACCCGCCGGATATAGCGGCAGTTCGGCCGGCTGGATGAATTTGAGCTTCGCCGGATCGTAGCGGTAGATGCCGAAGTCGTGGATGGGATCGCGGTACACCGGGTACAGCTGCACCTCCTCGCGATTGAGGAAGATCGCTTGCGCGGTCACCGGCCCCGGCGTCACGACATGTCGATTCGTCAAGATGAGTCCGCGCTTGGCGTCGATGACGAAGCCCGTGGCCTGCGCAGTCGTGTTCCATTCGGTGTCGAAGGCACGCGTGCTGTCGATTTGAATGGTGACCACGCCGCTGGCGATTCGCTCCAGAGTCTGCGCCCAGGTGGCGGGGGAGTTCACGATCCCGGCCGCAGGCACCGGCACCGGCACGGCAGCGGGGACTGGAGCGGGAGCGGCGGCAAAGACGCGGGCAACGGACAGCAGCAATACTGGCAGAAACAATGCGATACGGGACATGCCGATCCTAGGGTTAGATTGTGTTCAATGCCCGTGGTCGGACAAGATCAGGAACCAAACGGTTCCTAACAAGGCAAAACTCAGCAT
>Ga0137409_10000988_pt1 | contig 30929 bp, 25 predicted proteins | sample CZODoug1_16funga_FD_122059 | JGI IMG/M metagenome (GOLD analysis project Ga0137409, IMG submission 122059) | Vadose zone soil fungal communities from Angelo Coast Range Reserve, California, USA - CZODoug1_16fungal (Hybrid Assembly) | ecosystem: Environmental > Terrestrial > Soil > Vadose zone... | reverse complement strand
GCGCCAGGCGTGCAGTGGTCGCGGCGAGGGCCTGAACAGCACGGCGCACGCCAGACCCCAGAGCGCCCGCGCCAGCCTGTTGCGCAGGGAATTCTGGGGTTTGAGAAACGGATCGGCGTCTGTGTGCAGAACGCCAGTCGTCATGCCGCGGAGATGTGCTGGGGCGCGCATCGGTGTGCTCTTATTGTTGTCATCAGCTTGTCTGTCGATGCGTCGATGTGGAAATGCTTCCTGAAGCACGCGAGGCCATTGGCTGCCATCCGCTCGCGTTCGAGCACGCTCAGGTCGAGCCATTTCTCCAGCAGCGTGGTCGTTCCGGACAGCGTGTCTTCCGCCACTATCCCTGCGCGTTCGGCCTCGATCTCGCGCCAGATGTTCACCTTGTTCGAGATCGCGACCGGCAGCCCGCATGCCAACGCCTCGACGACCGCGACGCCGAAGTTCTCCTGGTGCGACGGCAGCGCGAACAGCTCGCTCGCGTAGAACGCGCCCCACTTCACGCTGCCGTGCACCATACCGAGCCAGGTGATACGCGCCGCCACGCCGGCGCGCTCCGCCAGCCGCTCGAGCTTGGGCTTGAGGCCGGTTTTATCGGGACCGGCCATCACGAGATGCAGCGACGGATCGTGCGCGGCTACACGGCCGAACGCTTCGACGAGCAGGTCGCAGCCTTTCTTCTCGTGGATGCGGCTCAAGAACAGCACGATCCGCTTGCCGCGCAGTTGCGGGAAGGCGCGCAGGAATCCGTCGCGCAGCTGCTCGGCGTTCTGCGGCGGCGGGCTCGTGCCGTACCCCACCACGTGCTCCTTCGCGCGATAGAGCCAGAACGACTCGCGCGCCAGCAGGCGTTCCTCCTCGCTCGTGAACAGCACGCCAGCTGCGTCGCGCAGCACGCGATATTCGGCCCACGGCCAATACAGCCACTTCTTCAGATGCTTGAGCGGGTAGGCGCGCTTGAACCACGGATCCAACATGCCGTGCGTGAACACGTAGTACGGTAGCTCGAGCCGGCGCAGCGCGCGCCATGTGCCGAAGCTGTGGTATTGCCACAGGCCCTCGACCACCACCGCGTCGAACTCGGGTGCGTGCGCGAGGAGCCACGGAACGAGCCGCGGCGAATAGCGATAGCCCGAGCGTGCGGGGCCGAGCGGGTGCACGGGTAACGGAAACGCCGCGACGAACGGCTCGGCGGGGCCGTCGAGCGTCGCGACCTCGACGGTGTGGCCCAGCTCGACCAGCCGCTGGCCCTGGCAGCGCACGCCTTCCATCGGGCCGCCGCCGCGCGGATCGATCGACGAGATGACGTGCAGGATCTTCATCGCCGCGCCCGGTGCGCCGCCAAGCAGGCGTCGACTTCCGTAGAGATCCTCGTTCTAGTTGTACGGTGGGTCGGTGTCTTCGAGGACAGGTGAACCGCTTCCCCAGGCAGAGAAGTATGGGCCGCCTTCGTGTCAGATAGATGAAAGGCGAACGTCGGACGTCATGAGACTGTAACGGGCTCGCGGCTAAATGGCGGACAGAACATCGATGCGCACCGGGCGCCCGGGAGCGTCTGTCCCCAGGGTCTGACACTAGGGCCAGACTCTAGGGACAGACGCTCCGAGCGGCGCCCGCTTCGGTCCGGGACGACTGTGCAGTCTAGCCTCAACCCATTTTTCGTCTTCACGCTCGCGGTGGCCGTGAGCATGTTGCTGATCCCACTCGTGCGGCGGCTCGCGCCGCGGTTCGGTCTGGTCGACCTGCCCGATCCGCGCAAGGTCCACACGACGCCGGTGCCGCGCGTCGGCGGGTGGGGCATCACGATCGGCTGCCTCGCGCCGCTCCTGTTGTCGTTCAAGCTCGACCCGCTGCTGCAGTCGTTCGTGCTGGCCGCCCTAGTGCTGTTCCTGTTCGGCGTTTGGGACGACGCGCGCCAGCTCGGTCACTGGACGAAGTTCGCGGGGCAGGTGGGGGCGGTGGCGATCGTCGTGCTGCACGGCGACCTGTACGTGTCGCGGCTGCCGTTTCTCGCGCCCGACGCGCTCAGCCCGGCGCTCGGCAAGGCGTTCACGATGTTCGCGATGATCGGGGCGATCAACGCGGTGAATCACTCCGACGGGCTCGACGGCCTCGCCGCCGGCGAGTCGCTGCTGTCGCTGCTCGCGATCGCGGTGCTCGGCTACGTGGTCGGCGACGCGCTGGCCGTGGGCGTCGCCATCGCCGCCATCGGCGGCATCCTGGGGTTCCTGCGCTACAACAGTTATCCGGCGCGCGTGTTCATGGGCGACGCGGGCAGTCAGGTGCTCGGCTTCACGCTCGCGTTCCTCGTCGTGTATCTCACGCAGGTCGCGAACACGGCGATCAGTGCCGCGCTGCCGCTGTTGCTTCTCGGCTTGCCGATCGCCGACATCCTCTCGGTGCTGTTCCAGCGCATCAAGGGCGGCATGAACTGGTTCAAGGCCTCGACCAACCACGCGCATCATCGCCTGCTCGCGCTCGGCTTCGACCACTACGAGGCGGTGATCATCATCTACACCGTTCAGGTGGCGCTCGTGGTGGGAGCGATTCTGCTGCGCTACGAGTCGGACCTCGCGGTCACGGGCGCGTACTGCGCGCTCGTGGGCGGACTGTTCGCAGGGCTGATTGCCGCGGAACGCCGCGGCTGGCGGTTGCGCCGGGGCGGCGGGCGCTCGAGGGTCGCCGCCGCGATCGGCGCCGTGGTCCGCAGCGGAGCGCTGCGCGACGGGCCGCTGCTAGTGATCCTGTCGGCCGTGCCGAGCTTCATGCTGCTCGGGTCGCTGTGGGTGGGCACGGTGCCGCACGATTTCGCGATCGTGGCCGGGATCCTCGCGGCCGTAGTCGCCGCCGAGATGTTCCGCACGCGGGCCGGCGACTCGCTGCTCGTGCGGGCGTCGGTGTACGCCGCCGCGATCTTCTGCGCGTACCTGTTCGTGAATTACCCGGGTGTGGGCGCGGAGCCGGTGCGGTTTGTGGGTCAGGTGACCGTGCTGACGCTCGCGGGCGCGATCGTCATCTACATGCGGTTCGCGGCCAAGCAGGAATTCGGCACGACGCCGACGGACTACCTCATCGTCTTCGGCGTGCTCGCGCTCGCGGTGTTCAGCGGCGTGGAGGTGAACTCGCGCTCGGTGGTCGAGCTGGTGGCGCTGGCCACCGTGCTCCTGTACGGCTGCGAGGTGGTGATCGCTTTGCCGGCGCGCTCGGCCGCGCTGCACGTGGCGACGCTCGCGACGCTCGCGATCCTCGCCGTTCGCGGCGCCCTCGCGTAGAAAAATAGGGACATGTTGCCTTTTTCGACCGAGGACCGAGACACTCGTCCCCCTACGCCGAAAAAGGCAACATGTCCCTATTTTTCTACTGTGCGAAGCGGTAGCCGATGCCGCGGACGGTTTGGATGCACTCGGCGTAGCCGACGTCCTCGAGCATGCGGCGCAGGCGCCGGATCTGCACGTCCACCGCGCGGGGGTCGACGTATTCCTTGCTGCGCCAGACGCGGTCGATGATTTCGTCGCGGGTGTGGACGCGGTTGGGCTGCGTCATGAAGTGGCGCAGCAGCCGGAACTCGAGCGGGCCCAGTCTCACCGGCCGATCCTTGGCCGTCACGCGGATGCTCGCGCTGTCGATCTTGAGCCCGTCGATCTCGATGATTTCCTTCGTGTCGTTCGGCGACACTCTGCGCATCACCGACTCGATTCGCGCCAGCAGCTCGTCGCGCGAGAACGGCTTGGCGATGTAGTCGTCGGCGCCGGCGCGCAGACCGGACACGCGATCGCGCTCCTCGCCGCGTCCGGTGACGATGATCACGGGCATGCTGCGAGTGCGCTCCTCGTGTCGCCAGCCGTGCAGCAGCTGCAGCCCGCCGATGTCGGGCAGGCCGACGTCGAGGATCACGAGATCGGGAACGTAGTTGTCGAGCTCGCGGAGCGCGCTGCGCGCGTTCGCCGCGCCCTCGACGACGAATCCGGCGCGTTCCAAGCAGAAGCGCAGAACATCGCGAACGGGAGCCTCGTCTTCGACGACCAGTATTGTTTTCATCGTTGAACGGTTGTCGTTTGCCCGAGGGACCAGTAGACCAACCGTCTGTGACAGCTTTATGTAGATTTGTTTGCGGGAGGTCGAAATTTGCCGCAAACGTCGCCGGCGGTGCCGACGGTCGTACGACGTTTGCGCTACGAGACGAGCGACGCCGCGAGCCACGAGCGAGGCGCGGTCGTCGTCGCGGTGGGCACGGTGCCGTCGGCGCCGAAATCGGCGTCACGCGGCACGTGGCTCATCGAGTCGGCGCGCGCCGGCTTCAGCCCCTGCGGTTTCGCCGCCGCATGGCCGATCGGCGCGCGGGCGGCGAGCCAGCGAGGTTGACTGCGCGTGCGCAGCGACGACCACCAAGTGCGGCCGAATTTGCGCAGGCGCCACGTGATTGCCGGAGTGTTCATGGCGGCGCAGCATGGGTGCGCCGGCTGACGGAGCGATGAAGCTTTGATGACGAAGCCGCGACAAAACGGCCGTTCTGTCAAACGCTTGGCTGTCGGCGAATTGGGGTCAGACCCCATTTCCGTCGGCGCCGTCGCATGCGCGACGGTTTCATGGGAAATGGGGTCAGACCCTGCGCGTGAAGCGGTAGACGAACGCCGGCGGCAGGTTCATCGGCGCGATGCCGAGGAGCTCCGCCTCGAGTCTGAGGCTCGCCATCAGCCGGCCGCCGACCGGCGGCCGGCCGAGGTACGTGAACTGCTGCATCGCGCCTGCCGGCTTCAACAGCGTGAACGCCGCCTCGAGGATCTGCGACTTTTTGTCGCGATTGAACCAGACGATTGGCAGGCCGCTGATTACGAAGTCGAACGTGCCGGCGAGCGTGCCGATCGCGCGCGTAAGGGATTCCGCCTGCGTCTCGAGCACGGTCGCGCCCGGAAAGCGGCCGCGCAGGATAGCGGCGAAGTCCGCGTGCTGCTCCACGAGGTAGAGGTCCCGCGGCTGCACGCCCCGCTCGAGGATCGCGTCGGTGAGCGTGCCGGTGCCCGCGCCGAGCTCGAGCACGCGCGCGCCCTCGTGGAGGCCGGTGGCCATGAGCTTCGCGAGCCCGCGGCTGCTTGGCACTACCGAAGCGACGTTGAAAGGATCCTGTAACCAGCTCTTAAAGAAAGTGGCCGTGTGCCCGGAGCGACGTTGCCGTTGCGGTGACGTTGACACGTTGCGCGACTCCCGCGTGGTTGCTCGCTTCCAAGCATACTCGAAATGTCGCGCACAGCGCGTGTGCGAAGCGAGGGTCTCGTGCAGAATGCGAGCCGCGGCTTCGCTTGGTATGCGCCGCCGTAACGCGCCGCGAACAATCGCTCCGCGCGAGGGAAACGTCGAATCGTCGTGAATCGTCGAACTTGGTTCGATCGGCTGTCGCAGCAGGAGCAGTTGAACTTTCTGCTGACCAACCGCTTGCCGCGGCGCTGGCTCACGCTCGCGATGGGTAAGTTGAGCCGCGTCGAGAATCCGCTGGTCCGCGGCCCGGCGCTCGCGTTGTGGCGGGCGTTCGGCGGCGACTTTCGTCTGCACGAGGCGAAGCAGACGCGCTTCCGCAGCCTACACGAGTGCTTCACGCGCGAGCTCAAGGAGGGTGCGCGGCCGCTCGACCCGGACGACCGCGTGGTCGTGAGCCCGTGCGATGCGATTGTCGGCGCGCTCGGCCGCCTCCGGGGCATCGAGGCGCTGCAGATCAAGGGCTCGGCGTATTCGCTGCGCGACTTGCTCGCGGACGAGCGGCTCGTCGAGAAGTACCGCGACGGGTGGTTCGTGACGCTGCGCCTCACGTCGAATATGTATCACCGCTTCCACGCGCCGCGCGATTGCCGAGTTACCGAGGTCGTCTACATCTCTGGCGACACCTGGAACGTAAACGCGATCGCGCTCAAGCGCGTCGAGCGCCTCTTCTGCAAGAACGAGCGCGCGGTGCTCGACCTCGATCTCGGCAGCGCGGCGAAGTCGCTCGCGCTCGTCCCCGTGGCCGCCATTCTCGTCGCCAGCATCCAGCTCGGCTTTCTGCCGGGGCCGTTGACGCTCGAGTATCGCGGGCCGAATCGGATCGCGTGCAACGCCGCGTTCAAGAAGGGCGACGAGATGGGGTACTTCCAGCACGGCTCCACGATCATCGTGTTCGCGACCAAAGCGTTCGCGATCCACGAGCGCGTGGCGGAGGGCGCGGTGATTCGGATGGGCGAAGCCCTGTTGCGAGAATTGTGACGTTGGTCGCGGCGCCGTGCGCTCGTGTAATCGTTTCATCACAAAACGCGCTTAGGATGATGCGCGGTCTGTGGGAATGTTTCTGGGACGTATCGGGGGTTCGATGCCGCACGAGTCCGACGCCGCAAGCTCCAGTCGGTTGACCTTTCTCCAAGAGCTCCGCGAGCAGCGGTGGGACGACCACCGGTACTACCACCACAGCCGAATCAACCAGTCCCTGCATTTGTTGAGCGCGCTGAGCTTCCTGACGTCGTACGCGTTAATGATGGTCAGCCCCAGCATCGCCGCGATCTTGGGCTGGTTCGTCGCGATGTGGTCGCGCCAGGTCGGTCACTTCTTCTTCGAGCCGAAGGGCTTCGACGCGATCAACGGCGCGAGCCACGAGCACAAAGAGGACATCAAGGTCGGCTACAACTTGCGGCGCAAGGTCGTGTTGCTCGCGATCTGGGCGGGGTCTCCGTTCGTGCTGTGGCTCGACCCGACGCTGTTCGGACTGATGGACGAGCCCGTTGGCGTGAGTGGGTTCGTCGGCAACGTGGCGCTCGTGTGGCTCGCGCTCGGCGCCGCCGGGTTGCTGTTCCGCACGGTGCAGCTGTTCTTCCAGCGCAGCGTGCAGACGGGCCTCGTGTGGGCCACGAAGATCCTCACGGACCCGTTCCACGATTTGAAGCTCTACCACCGCTCGCCGTTGTACGTGCTGCGCGGCCAGCTCATCGACCCGATGATCCACGTGCGCCACGTGTACGACGTGGTGGACGACGTGGTCGCCGAGCTCGAGCCGCTCGACGACGACGAGCCCGAGCTCAGGCCGGCGGGTTGATGGCTGCGCCGGCTTCGCCGCCGACTCGCGCGCGACTGCGGAAGCTCGCGGCGATCAGCTCGCGCAGGATGCGCCGGCGGATTGCGCGGTTGGTGAGCGACGCGTCGCCCCACCACCAGCCGTCGGCGTCCATGGCCGAAGCCGCGGCGACGAATCGCTCGACCACCGCCTCGTAGTCCTCGTCGCCGTAGTTGTGGCTGAAGATCAGCCGCCCGCTGCCCACCCAGGACAGCGCGAGCCCGTGCAGTCGCAAGTAATACTGGAACATCCAGTTGTAGCGGCTCGGCCGCGTGTAGACGATCGTCCAGATCGACACGAGATTCGCCACGCGTACCGGTAGGTTGGCCGCCTCGAGACGGGCGTTGAGGCGCGCCGCGCGCGCGTTCCAGCGCGCCTCGAGCCCGTCGTAGGTCGCGCGGACCGCCGGCTCGTCGAGGCGGCGCAAGAACTCGTGCATCGCGCCGAGCACGTAGGGATGCGAGTTGAACGTGCCGCGCGCGAAGCACACGTCGGCGGGCTGTTCGTCGCGGAAGCGCTTCATGTAGCGGTGCTCGCCGCAGAGCACGCCCACGGGCAGGCCGCCGCCGAGCGTCTTGCCGTAGGTCACGAGGTCTGCGCGCACGCCGAAGTATTCCTGCGCGCCGCCGCGCGCGAGCCTGAAGCCGACGAACACCTCGTCGAAGATCAGCACGATGCCGCGCGCCGTACAGACCTCGCGCAGCGTCTCGAGCCAGCGCGCGTAGGCGGCGCGGTCGAAGCGCGCGGTGCGGCTGCTGTCGACGAGCGCGCCGTCGCCGGGCGCGCCCGAGTTCGGATGCAGCGCTTGCAGCGGGTTCACGAGCACGCACGCGATGTCGCTGCGCGTGCGCAGCACCGCGAGCGTGGCGCGGCTCAGGTCGCGCAGCATGTACACGTCGCTGATCTTGCGCGGGTTGCCGACGCCGGGCTGAACGCCGTCCCACCAGCCGTGATACGCGCCGCAGAACACGACCACGTGCGAGCGGCGCGTGTGGTATTGCGCGAGCCGCACGGCCTGCATCACCGCCTCGGTGCCCGACATGTGGAACGACACCTCGTCGAGCCCCGAGATCTGCTTGAGCCGCCGCACGTTGTCGGCGATCAACGGATGGTAGGCGCCGAGCACTGGGCCGAGCCGGCGCGCGTGCTCGGCGCCCGCGTCGATGCACTCCTTATAGAAGTCGTAGCCGAGCAGGTTCACGCCGTAGGACCCCGTGAGGTCGTACGACCACTGCCCGTCGCAGTCCTTGATGCGCGTGCCGGCGGACTCCTCGACCACGGCGCCGAGCTTGAGCGTGCGGCGCACGATCTCGCGGTATTGAAACGGCACGCGATAGTGGTTCGTGAACTGCACGTCGGAGACGCCGCTCTCGAGCTCCTCGCCGGCGGCGACCGAGCGCGGCGACCGTTCGCGCAGCTCGCGGCCGAGCCGCTCGAAGGCGGCGCGGCGGCGCATCGCCACGCCCTCGGGTGCGCCGTCGCTCGCGAAGAACGTGTCGGCGTCGTAGGCGTAGTAGGGCACGAGCTTGGCGATGCGCCGCGACATCTTCGCGTGCCCGGCGAGCGACGGATGCTTGGCGCGCGACAGGCGCAGCCGCACCTGCAACCAACGCAAGGCCGCGGCGCCGGCCGCGGCGGCGAGCCCGTAGACGGCCCAAGTCGTGACCATTCGTCTCCTTTATTAATGCGAGACCCACGGTGACGGCGCGGACATTACTACGGCGACGTTACGGTAGTGCTACGAAAAAAGCCCCGGCCTCACGGACGGGGCAAGCATCGGGGTTAGCGATGGTGTGCCTCTCTCGGGGTTGGGGTGAGGAGGCTACGGTCACTCTAGGCCGACCGTGTGACCCTTCGATGGAGCAAATCGGAACGTTTCGTGAAAACAGGGACAGGTTACCGGCAAGAAAATAGGGACATGTTTGAATTTCGTCGGCCCAGACGTCCAGGTTGCAGCAAGCCGTCGAAAATCAAACATGTCCCTATTTTCGCGTCCGTATTTCTGGCGCGGCGGTCACGAGACCTTCACGGCGCCGCGCTAGGGTGGCGCGCGATGTTCGATCTGTCGCAGGTCATCCTGTTCGAGTTGCGGAGCGCGGGCGACCGGCTCTGGGAGTCCGTGGCCTGCGATCGCGGCTCCGGCCGGTGGATCGTCTACGCGAACTTGAGGCCCGGCGCGCTCGGCACGCCCGAGCCGGGCTTCGCGGAGTCCGCCCGAGTCCTGCGCAACGTGCTCGACACCCGCTTGAGCGCCAAGGACTGGATCGCCGCGCTGCTGTGCGGCGACCGCGTGAGCTGCACGATCCACCCGGAGCCTCAAGACCGCTAAAGCTCGAAGTCTCCGCCCGCGCGACTGCTACAATCGGGCACCAAGGAGACATTCATGAAACATTCGGTGGTCGCGCTCGTGCTGCTCGGCGCGCTCGCGTTTGCGACGGGCGCCGCGGCCCACACCCCGCTCGCGTCCTCCGTCCCGGCCGAAGGTGCCTCGGCGCCGGCGCCGGTGAAGGAGATCGTGCTCGTGTTCGGCGGCGACGTGCGCCTGACGGTGGTCGCGTTGAACGACGCATCCGGCGCGACGAAGGCCGTCGCGGACGTGCCGACGGCGCTGGCCGCGAAGTTCTCGCTCGCGGTGCGCGACGAGCTCGCGCCCGGCAACTACGTCGTCACCTGGCGCGCCGTCGGCGCCGACACCCACGTGGTGTCGGGCGAGATCCACTTCAGCGTCGCCGCCGCGCATTCGCACTGAGCGGCTCGCGCCGCCGGATTTACCACAATGTTCGTCGCGGCCGATCTGCTCGTCGTAGGGCTGCGTGCGCTGTCGTTCGTCGCGATCTTCCAGGCGGCGGGCTCCGCCATCTTCGTCGCGCTGTTCGGCCCGCGCCTCGAAGCGGCCGCGGCGGAGCGGCTCCTGTCATTCACGCGCATCGCCGCCGTCGCGGCGCTCGTGCTCACGGTGCTCACCTACGTGCTCACGCCGGCGCGCATGGCGGGTAGCTTGGGGAGCACCCTCGACGCGTCGCTCTACGCGCTGCAGCTGCGCTCGAACGCCGGCGGCGCGAACATCGTGCGGGTCGTCGGCCTCGCGCTGCTCGCGGTGTCGCTCGACCGCGTGTCGCGGCTCAACACCATCGCCGTCGTCTCCGGCGCGGCGCTCGCGATCCTGTCGTTCGCGCTCATGGGGCACACGGCGATTCATCCGCTGCGGTGGCTGCTCGCGCCGCTGTTGCTCGTGCACGTGGGCGTGGCCGCGTTCTGGTTCGGCGCGCTCTGGCCGCTCGCGTCGATCGTGAGAACGGAGCCCGCCGAGCGCGCCGCGGCCGTCGTCGCAAGGTTCTCCGAGCTCGCGACGCGGCTCGTGCCGCTGATCCTGATTGCCGGCGTCGCGATCGCCGTGGTGCTCATTCGGAGCTGGGCCGAGCTCTTCACCGGGTACGGCGCGCTCGTGCTTGCGAAGACGGCGGTGTTCGGCGTGCTGCTCTGGCTCGCCGCGTTCACCACCTGGCGTTACGCGCCGCGGATCGCGGCGGGCGACCCCGCAGCGGCGCGATCGTTCGATCGAACCGTGCGCGTGGAATGGGGGCTCATCGCCGCCGTGCTGATCGCGACCGCGATCATGACGACGCTGTTCGCACCGGAGCACCTCGAAGGGTCGTTCTCGGAGCATCAGCTCGAGCAGAGTCATAGGGCGGAGTAGGGCCTGGCCGGCGGCAAGGCTTCGCCGCGCCGCCGCTTGCGGCCACCGTCCCCGCTGGCCGATAATTCGCCCCCTGCACGCAAGTGGGGCAGTAGCTCAGCTGGGAGAGCGCCGCGTTCGCAATGCGGAGGTCGAGGGTTCGATCCCCTTCTGCTCCACCACTTCGTAAACCACATCAAGCAGTTACAGACTATTCGTCTGGCTAATTCATCACCTCACGTGACGTCGCTTCTAGCGCTGCAACGGACGATCAATCGATCCGAAACACCATTTTGCCAAGAAGACGTCCACGCTCGAGGCGCTCATGCGCCGCCGCGGCTTGATCAAGCGGATACTCCGCTGCGACGACGACTTCCAAGCCTGATCTTCGGACAGCGTCATTGAGTGACGACAATTTCTGCGGGTTGGCGGTGTAGCTGTACACAATCGTTGTGATGCCGTACCGCGAACGCGGCTGCGGTTCAACTCCATACAAATACGCGATGCGTCCTTCGCCATCTTTCCTGAGCGTATCGATACAGCGCTCGAGCGCTTCACCGCCCGCGAGTCCGAGCACCGCATCGACGCCACGCGGCGACAGAAGTCTTGCAGCGGCTGCAATGTCTCCCGTCCTGCCGTTGACGGCCTCATCTGCACCTAAGCGAGTCACCAACGCTAAGCCCGCGTCGTCCGTTGCAGTAGCGAGCACTTTTGCTCCACGTCGCTTTGCAAGCTGAATCGCAAAGGTGCCGACTGCGCCGGCGGCGCCATGGATGATTAGCGTCTCGCCTCGCTTGATGCGAAGGACATCTTCCACACCTTGGAGGGCAGATAGACCGCTGACTCCAAGTGCGGCCGCTTCTGCAAAGTTCAGCCTGCTGGGGATGCGAATGATCCTGTCTGCTCGCGCGGTGGCGAACTGCGCGTACGAGGCATGGATTTCGCCATAGACCGCGTCGCCCACGCTGAAGGCATTCACATCGGGCCCGAGGGCCGCAACAACACCCGAGCCTTCCGTTCCGAGTACCACGGGGAATCGTGCGTCCTTGGGCGGGTTCTGGCGCGCAGCCGCCTCCCAGACCGCCACTCCGGCGGCGTGCATCGCGACAAGGACCTCTCCCGCCTTGGGCTTCGGGATCGGTAGGCGACGGGTTTGCAGTACTTCGGGGCCCCCACCATGGTCGATCGCAGCGGCGAGCATCGTGTCCGGCACTGCCGGCTCTTGGCCAACAGCTGGTACCGGCGCCAGGAGAATCATGACTCCGGCAGCCAACAGCACGTCACGAACCGTCATAGTCGGGATCATCGGTCCTTGAGCGACCGGAGCTGGTCCTCGAAGTGGGCCATCGACGCGAAGTACAGGTAGAGCGCCCAGCTCACACGCGCCACGCCGTGCGACACCAGATCGGCGAGCGACGAGACCTGCGGGACGCGGGTGACGTTCACGGGCCCGCGCACGTCGGACATGAAGCGCCCTAGAGCGTCCGGCTCCCAAAGGGCGATCGGGTAGACGCAGTCGGCGCCGGCTTCGAGGTACGCGTTCGCGCGCTCCAGCGCTTCGGGGACGAATTTGTGTTGCGTTCCGGCATCGGCACCCGCGATGAAAGGACTGAGGAAGTTGTCTACGCGGGCGTTGATGACGAGCGGGTAGTCGCTCTCGTCGGCGGCCCGGCGCACGGAGCGGAGCCACTCCGCGTGCCGGGTTGGATCGCGAAGGACGCCGGCAGCGTGATCGTGAACAGTGCCAGGCGAGTAAAGGGTGTCTTCGAGGTTGCAGCCTGCGGCTCCGGCGCCTCGAAGCGCAGCCACCAGCGCTTCCGGCTCCATTCCATAGCCGGCCTCGGCGTCGACTGTCACAGGGACATCGACGCACCTCGAGATTCGCGCGGCCGCGGCAAACATCTCGGCCGCAGGAGCCCCTTCATGGTCCTCGTAGCCGAGCGCGTTGGCGATGCCCCAGCTCGTAGTCGCGACCACGGGAAATCCTGCTGCGGCCACAGCTCGCGCTGTGGCCGCGTCCCACACATTTGGAAGCAAGAGGGGCGTGCCGGCTACGTGCAGAGACCGCAAGCGGTGACACTGACTCCGGAGGTCGCTTGTCATTGTGGCGAATCCGCAAGAGGGGATTTGGTCGCCGCTGTTCGCCGCATGACGCGAGTGTCCCACTCCGCTAGCAACGCATCAATCGCGGGCCACGCCGGCGTGATACCCCTCCTTGGCAAGCGAGTCTCGAAGGTCTCGCCGGCCAGCGATGCCGAGCTTTCGGAATACCTTGTGAAGGTGGTACTCGACCGTGCGCGGGCTGATAAAAAACCGTGCACCGATCTCTGGATTGGTGTGCCCGTCGCGAGCCATCACCGCGACGTGCACTTCCTGAGGCGTCAGGGTCTCCGGCGTGCGGCCGGCACGTTTGCGGACTGTTTCGCCCGTTGCGAGAAGCTCGCGCCGGGCACGCTCGGCGAACGCGTGGGCACCTATTCGGCTGAACGTCTCGTGCGCCGCGTGCAGCGGCTCGCGCGCGTCCGAACGGCGGTTCATTCGACGGAGCCACTCACCATGGCAGAGCTGGCTGCGCGCGAGGTCGACCGCCGCGCGGCTGCGCGCGAGTCGCTCGATCGATTCCCGATAGCAGGCCTCGTCATCATTCAGCAGCCCGCGGCAACGAGCCTCGACCCCGAGCGCCCACTCGGTGCCGCTGGCCCGAGTTCGCTCGCTTAGCCGATCGAACGCAGCCGACGCCTCATCCATGCTGCCGACTCGGACGCCGGCCTCCACGCACTCGGCCAGCGCCCACCCGTGTGAGATGAAGTCGTCGTGCTCGCACGCCCGCCGCGCGTCGGCGAGCGCCTCGTCGTACTGGCCGTGACCGTTGTGGATACGTGCGGAGAGACACCAATACATGCTCAGAGCCTGGCCTTCCCCACGTGCGGCCGCGTTCTGAAGCGCCGTGTTCCACAGCACCTGCATCTGGGCGCGATCTCCGCGAGCCGCGACCAGCAGGGTGGCCGAATACTTCAGCGGCGGCAGCCCCGTCGCCTGCTCGATCGCGTCGACTTGGTCGATCTGCACCTCCGCGGTCGCGAGCGCACCCGAATGCACGTGGAAGGCGGCGAGATGGTTCATCGAGTTCGCGAGCAGGCTCAGCCTGCCGGTGTCGCGTCCGATTCTGGCGCCGCGGGTCGCGACCGCGTGCCAGAGATCGTCTTCCCAAAGCTCCTGCGCGAGGCGGCACCCCAGCCACAGCCAGCGCTGATCCTCTCCTGGGTCGTCGAGCGCCCCGAGCGAGCGGAGCGCCCGGGTGAGCGGCGCGACCGACGCCGCATACCCCTCGGTGAACCGCTTCACGAGGCCATCGAGCAGCAGGTCAGCGATGCAGAGAGGCGTGGGCGCGGCCGAAGCGCGAGCAGACTCGGCGAGCTCGCGCGCCTGCGGACCCAGACGCCCCGCGGATATCGCCGCGGAGATCGCTTCGACGTACGTCTCTCGGGCTATCGCGTCGTCCAGGGCTTCGAGCCGCCTAGCCGCAGCGAACAACAGCGCGGGGGCATCCGCACCGCGCTGGGTCGCGAACACGATCTGTGCCCGCAAGCGCTCCAAGCGCCCTCGCTGAAGCGCGTCGAGCGGCCCAAGGCCGGCGGCCGCCACGAGGGTTGACGCGGCGGCGAAATCGGCGACATCGAGCTTCGCCTGCGCTGCGGTGAGCGCCCGTTCCACGCGCACGGCGGCGTCTGGAGTCAGCTCCGAAGCGCGTTGCAGGAACGCGGCGGCCGCGGCCAGGCCGCCCCGCCCCTGCGCTCGACCGGCCGAGAGAACCATCTCCGCCGCCACCTCCTCGTCCGGCCTCGCGGTCGCATACGCGCGATGCCATGCGCGCCGATCGGGATCGAGCACCGGATCGGTCACGTCGGCGAGGGCCCGATGCACGTCGCAACGGTCGCTCGCGCTCGACGCGGCGTAGATCGCCGAGCGAACGAGCGGATGCGGGAACCGGACCCGGACGCCCAGCTCGACCAACCCGGCGTCCTGAGCTGGCCACCCCGCATCAGGGCCGACGCCGAGACGCTCCGCGGCGCGCCACAGCACGCCCGTATCACCGACAGGGTCGGCCGCGGCCGTCAGCAGAAGCAGCTGAGAATCGCGCGGAAGCTCCTCGACGCGCTCAAGGAAGCTTCGCTCGATGCGGCTCGTCAGATGGCGCGGGTTGTGGAACGCGAACCCACCCGCCAGCTCCGCGGGCGTCATGCCGTGTGGCAGCTCGATCAAGGCGAGCGGATTGCCGCGCGTCTCGTCGAGGATCCGAGCCTTCACCTGCTCGTCCAGCGGGCCCGCGATCATGCCCTCCAGGAGCAACCGGGCATGCTCGGCATCCAGTCCCCTGATCACGAGCTCCGGCAACCCCCCGAGCACCTTCTCGCCACCCTGCTCGCGCACCGAGAACACGAGCCCGACCCGGTCGGCCAGCAGGCGGCGCGCCACGAACGCGAGCGTTTGCGAGGACACCCGGTCGAGCCATTGCGCGTCGTCGACGACGCAGACGAGCGGCTGCTCCTCGGCCGCGTCGGCCAGCAGGCTGAGAACCGCCAACCCGACGAGAAGGCGCTCCGGCGGCGGTCCGGCGCTCAGGCCGAACGCTGTGCTGAGCGCCTGACGCTGCGGCTCCGGCAGTCGCTGGAGATGGCCCAGCAGAGGCGCGCACAACGAATGCAGACCGGCGAAGGCAAGCTCCATCTCGGCCTCGACGCCTGTCGCCCAAACGATCCGACATCCCTTGGCGGCTTTGGACAACTGCATGAGGAGTGCGGTCTTGCCGCAACCCGCCTCGCCACGAAGAACCAGCACTTGACTCTGGGCCGCGCGCACGCCCGCAACGAGCTTGTCCAAGACGCCGCGCTCGCCCAATCGGTCAAGGAACTCCGGGGATCGCCGCGTTGCGTTGAGCATGGGGTAGCGCAGTAGGTATTCGGCCGGTCGAACCGGTGACGCGTCTACGGACGCGGGAGCGCTGACGCAATGCAGCGAGGGTCGACGAAATGTGCCGAGCGCCGTCCGTCATGTCAAGACGTGCGCGACGCGGTCGAGGTGCCCACCCACCAGTCGCAGCGACCAGGGAGTGGGACTGGGGGGTTCGACGGATGCGATTCCCACGCCGGCTTCGCGATATTGCTCATCCAGGAGAACCCGGTTTCGGACCCCCGATTCGACTTCAAAACAGAAGCAAACGGAGAGCAGCGATGAACGAAATCTCTTCCACGAGCTCCAGCGGCGTGAGCCGCCGCGACGTACTAGTAGCCGGCGCGATCGCGACAGCGGTCGTCGGATCCAGTGTCGGAGCTGCACCAAGCGACGACTCGCCTTCCACTTCATCGAAAGGAGCCCAACGCGTGAACATGATCACTACCAAAGACGGAACGCAGATCTATTACAAGGACTGGGGAACCGGTCCCGTCGTGACGTTCTCTCACGGCTGGCCTTTGAATGCCGATGCGTGGGACGGCCAAATGCTGTTTCTCGCGCAGCAGGGTTTCAGGGTCGTCGCGCACGACCGCCGCGGTCATGGGCGATCGGGCCAGGCGTCGTCGGGCAACGACATGAACACTTATGCCGACGACTTGGCTTCTCTGGTCGAAACGCTCGACCTGCACAACGTAACGATGGTGGGCCACTCGACCGGGGGTGGCGAAGTCGTGCGCTACGTCGGGCGGCACGGAACGAAGCGGGTTGCCAAGATCGTTCTGATCGCGGCCGTTCCTCCGCTCATGTTGAAGACCGACACGCATCCCGAAGGCGTACCCAGGGACGTGTTCGATGGGCTCCGTACGGGGGTTGCCGCGGATCGCTCGCAGTTCTACAAGGAGTTTGCGATCCCGTTCTACGGCGTGAATCGGCCCGGAGCCAAAGTCTCGCAAGGCACGCTCGATCAGTTCTGGCTCTGGTGCATGCAGGTGGGCCTCAAGAACTGCTACGAATGCGTCGAGGCGTTCTCCGAGACGGATTTCACGGAGGACCTCAAGAAGATCGACGTGCCCACGCTCCTTATGCACGGCGAGGACGATCAGATCGTGCCGGTGAACGAGTCTGCGAGAAAATCCGCGAAGCTCATCAAGAATGCGAAGGCTATTTACTATCCCGGTGCGCCGCACGGCTTGACAGCGACCCACCAGGCGCAGATCAACGCGGATCTTCTGGCGTTCCTTCGCGGCTAAACCTCGACCGTCGCGGGCAGCCTCTCCGTTCGACGGAGAGGCTCGTTCCGCTCGAGTTCGTTGCAATCAGGAGTAGGTGACATGCATCAGATCCAGCAACTGCGATCGGTGGTCGCGGAATTATTCGCGGCGCTGATCAGTGCGCTCAACGACGAACGCGATTCGGCGGAAGAGTCGCTGAGCCGTGCAGCGCAGATCCTGCAGGCGGTCGAGGCTGCCCGGCCGCCGTCGAGCCAGGAGCCGAAAGGCGGATTGGCGCCTTGGCAAATCCGCGAGGTGACGGCGCACATCGAGGCGCGTCTCGATACGCCAATCAGAAGCAGCGAGCTCGCCGCAGTCGCGCGTCTGAGTCCATGCCATTTCAGTCGAGTCTTTCGCAACAGCTTCGGGTGCTCACCGCTCGAGTACGTCGCGCGACGGCGCATGGAACACGCGCAGGGCCTGATGTTGTCGACGAATGCGCCGCTCTGCGAGATCGCGCTCGACTGCGGTTTGGCGGATCAGGCTCACTTCAGCCGGCTCTTTCGCAGGTTCGTTGGCGAGACACCGCGATCCTGGCGCCGAGCTCGAGTGTCGCCGAGTCTCGAGGCCGACGGCCGGAGCAACTGAGACATGGAAGTCTGGCGGCGCGCTCATCGCAAATCCGTCCAAGCCGCCTTTAAGGCGCTCAAGAACGGCTCGCGCTGATCGCCGTGTTGTGATCTGCGTGATTCGGCCGCATTTCCACGAGCTGCCGAGCACACCGATTGTTCGTCAACCGTTCCGAGCGATTGGCGGCTCGGCTTACCCGGCCAATTGGCCAGTGGCGGAGCTCACGCAAGCGGCGCATGTTTTGGGCCGTGTCCAAACCGGGAAATCGCATGACCGACAAGACAAACATACTGGCTCAGCTTTCAGACGGCCTGGTTGCCCAAGCGCTTGCTGCCGGCCAAGCAACGGTCGCGGTCCGCTCGTCTTCCGGCTGCCACGTGAGCGGCGTGCTGTGGGAGCCGGATGTCGTAGTGACGTCAGAGCAATCTTTGCCTGCGCGCGGCGACTACGAAGTCGCGGTGGCGCACCAGCCTGCCGTAGTGGCGACCGTGGCCGGCCGCGACGCCGGAACGAATGTCGCCGTGCTGCGCTTGTCGCAGCCTCTGCCATTCAGTGCCCGCCGGGCCACGAATGTTGAACCCCGCGTCGGCGCCATCGCGCTCGCTGTAGGTGCCGGCGCCGGGGGCGCAGCTAGCGTGCGCCTGGGCATCGTCAGCGCGGTAGGTCCGCAGTGGCATAGCCGCGCGGGCGGCAAAATCGAGAGGCGCATCGTGCTCGACACGCGGCTTGGGCGCACCGAGGAAGGCGGTCCCGTCATCGACGCCGAGGGCGCGCTGCTCGGCATGTCGACTTTTGGGCCGCGCGGTCAGGCGCTCGTGATCCCCAGCGCTACGCTCGAGCGCGTCGTGCCACTGTTGCTGAAAGATGGCCTCATTCGCCGCGGCCGGCTTGGCCTTGCGCTGCACCCGGTCGCGGTCGCGGACACGTTGCGTGAGGCAGCGGGCCAGGGGAGTGGAATGATGGTGATGTCGATCATCGAGGGCGGGGCCGGTGCAGAAGCGGGTGTCATGGCCGGCGACATCCTGCTCACGCTCGACGGTACTTCTGCAGTCGGGCAGCTCCGAACGGTTCTCGACGCCGACAGCATTGGGCGAAGCGTGGATCTGCGGTTGGTTCGGGGCGGAGAGATCACGACGTTGCGCGTTACGATCTCGCCTGAACCATGAGCGCCGCTACTCCGGAGCCGACAGTCGGCCAGGGATTGAGGGTCGCCGTCATCGCGGCGGACCCGAAACGCCGCCTGGAGCTCGTCCGACTGGTCGGCGCGGCGGGCCATACCGTGGAGGCTGAGACGAGCGGATCTCCCGGGGACGGGGTGAACGCCGCCGACGTAGTCCTCGCCGATCGCGACATCCCCGTGACCCTAACGCCGGTCGTCACGCTCGGTGCGGACGACCGGGATCAAGCCGGCTCGCTACCGCGCGACGCGACCGGTGTACAGATCGATGCCGCACTGCGTGCGGCCGCCGCTGGCTTGACCGTGCGTCCGACGGAGTTCGGCAAGGGTTTTCGTGCCGCTGACGAGCACCCTGTCTCGTTGCTCACCCCGCGCGAAGTGGAGATCCTGTCCTCGATCGCCGCCGGGCTTGGCAACAAGGCGATTGCCCGAAGTCTCGATATCTCGTTGCACACGGTGAAGTTTCATGTGGAGTCTCTGTTCCGCAAGCTCGACGCCGGAACCCGCGCGGAAGCGGTCGCGAAGGGCCTCGCGCGACGCCGCGCGGAGACAGTCGATCTTTGATGCCGAGCGGCTCGAACGACGGGACGCGTCGCTCGGCGTCGTGCGGGACTCTTGCGGGAGCCGCCGGCTCAAGCGCGGTCGACGCGGATCGTGTAGTCGAACCACTCCTTGATCTTGCCGTTCTGCACAAAGAACACACCGACGCCTTCCCATGTGAGTGGCCTCGTCTTTGATGCGAAACGGTCGACGCGGTGCGTGATGACGAGGGGGCCCTTTGCAAACGTTTCGAGGATCTTGAATTCGATCGAGTCTGACGTGTCGACCCAGGGCTGCATTTGCCCGATCAGCGGCGCGTGACCCGTGACGGGAGGCGTCGTCTCCGTCATCCGATAGACGCTGTCATCCGCCATGTGTGATGTGACCTTCGCGAGATCGCGGGTCGACCACGATGCACAGAAGTCCTTGACGACTTTGAGATTCGCGGCCTCCGATTCGCTGAGCTCTGCCGCCTCCGCACGGCTCGCCGGCAACGATGCGCCCAAGATCGCCGTTGCCGACCACGCCTGCAACAGCTCTCTGCGTCCCATGTCCAAGCCTTTCATCGTACTCCCCCTGGTTCCAATCTCACTTCCACAATCCGGCGGTCGCGAGCCCCGAAAAACGCGAGATTGCTATAGCGTGAGCGGTCCGGTCGAGGTCGCGTCCGAGGCGCTGCGATCCGGAGACCGGCACTTAGCGTCCCACGACTGTATAGTCGGAAATTGACGATCGTCAAATGCTGCTGTGGCGGCGTGATGCGGCGACGATTCAAGCAACGGTTGATTCCGATTTGGTCAAGCTGCCTGACGATGTTTCGAGTTAGCTAAGAAACCGGATCTCCCGTTGGCAAGTGGGCGCTGTGTTAGACGCCCCCCGGTTAACCTTCGAGCGAAACATGCCGCGGGAGATCCTTCATGTCAAAGCACCGCGACGGTGTGGGCGGCCGCGAACACGAATATCGATGGAATTCTTGAAATTCGATGACGGCGTCCTCGCTGAACCATCGTCAAGGGTCTCGAACAGGCGCCCATCGCGCTCGAGCTCCTATTTACGGCCGGCAATGAGGGCAAGCTGAGGGTCGAGGTATCGGCGCCGCCGGCGTGATGCGCCGTGCACTCGTCGAGCGCTACTCTCCAGATCTCCGCGGCGCGGCCGCCCGCTTCGCAGAGTCAGCCAGATAGACGGCTATCGCTTCGAGGTCGTCGTCCGCCACCTCGGTTTTGCGGAACGGCGGCATCGAAGCGACACCGTTGCGCACGAAGGTCTTGATCAGCTCGAACGAAAGGTCCGAGCGCTGCTCCAGCAGCCCCGACTTCTCGCCTCGATACTTGAGGTGCAGGGCATGGGTGCCGGGAAGCATCGGCGCCCCATCGGCGCCGCGCCCGGGTCCGTGGCAGGGCGCGCAGTAGTGTTGGAATATCGCGTTGCCTTTCGCGATCACCGCGGCGTCTTGGGCGAAGCCCGCGCGCGCGCCCGCCGTAGCCAGAACGATCGTCAGCGCGATTCTGGCCACGCTCATGCGCGCTTACCTCGCAGATGCTTCGGCCAGATGCCGCCGCGCCCCGGTGCGAGAATTCCGTTGGGATCCACGGCGTCCTTGATGCTCTCGTTGAAGCGACGCAGCGCGTGATCGTTGAACGAGTATTGCGCGGCCACCGCATCTTGGAAGTACGGCGCTGCTCGATACTCGCCCCAACCGTGCTCGGCGGCCTTGGCCAGCAAGGTGCGCAGCCCGTCGCGTATTTTTGTTTTTCCCTCGGGCGTCGCAACCGCATTACCACCGCCGGTGGAGAACCCGGCCGAGAACAGGAACGCGAATTGGTACCACATGATCGGAGTGCTCACTGCCGAAATACCGCTCTGCAACCCGAGGTCGTTCAAAGTGTCGACGAACACGTGCTGGGCCTCGAACACCGCTTCGGCGCTTCTCGGCAGGACCGCAAACAGACCGATGTGCCCTTGCGCCCAGGTATCGGGCGCGGTTTCCGTGCGCCCCAGGTTCTTCCAGATGCCGAGACTCGGGACGCCCTGCGTGATGTTGCGCCGCATGTTGGTCGGGTAGGGGCCCGTCGTTTGCTCGATCTGCTCGCGTGTGAGCGGGACGGACAACGATTCGCCGTCAACGAGCCGTGCGCCCGGTATCTTTCGCGCGACCAGCTCCTTCGCGTACTCCCAGTTCGCGAGCGTCGTACGCTCGGAGCCATAGAATTGCAGCTCCACCTGCCAGGAGTGCAGGTTTGCACTGGTCGCCAGTCGATCCATCTCGACCTCGTTCGCGCCGCCGCGCCGAGTCGCTGCTTCGCGAAAATCGGTATTTCCGAGCAACGCCCGCAACGGACTGCCGTACCAAGGTTCGCCGATCATGCCGAGATCGTTCAAATAGTTCACCGCGTTGATCAACGGGGCGAGATCATGCCGCCTCGGCACGGTGATCAGTCCGGTGCGCCAATGCTCGGGCTGCGGCATCAGGCGCAGCCCCATTTTCGTCACGATTCCATAGTTGCCCTGTGCGAACAGCCCGGTCGGATCCGGGCCGAAGCCATATTTGTATTCTTGCCATGCTTTGGCGTTCGGCAGAGCCCCCATGCCCGTGCGCATCACCTCGCCGTTCGCGAGCACGACCTCCATGCCGTACTGCGCGCCCGTATGATCGCGGTAAAATCCGAGCGTGTAGCCGATGCCGCGGTCCATCGTATTGCCGACGGGACTGCCCCAGCCCGGATCCGGGCAATCGACCCATACCTTCAAGTCCCGGTCCTGTATGTACCGATAGAGGTCGAAGTACGAGACGCCCGGCTCCACGAGGGCGAAGTTGCGCTCCGCGTTCACCTCGAGGACGCGGTTCATCCGCTTCAGGTCGACGACGACGCTGCCGCGGAGATTGGGGGCCGGCCCGCCGTAGGCGAAGTTCTTGCCGGTCGAGATCGGATAGAGAGGGATCTTGAATCGGTTTGCGATTCGAACGATGGCTTGGACCTGTTCCACGGCGTTTGGCCCGACTGCGGCGGATGGGATGAGCTCGTCGTCGACCAGTGGGACGGGCGAGTAGTGGTCTCTGTAGGGCTTCAAGTCCTCGTCACTCGTCAGCACCCAATCCTTGCCGATCGCGGCAGCGAGCTGCCCGAGTGCCGACGCAAAATCGACAGAGCTTACGCCTGGGGGAAGGATCGCCACGGTTCTAACCTCCGTCGTTCGGTCGCGGCAGTGAACGGCCGAGCGACCATGCGGCCCGAGCTCGTCAGTGCAGCGTGTCCTGCCGGTGGATCGCGCGAGTCGAATCTATACTCTGCGGCTCCGGAGTGCCAGATCGGATGCGCGCATCGACCGAAGAGTTGGCTGGATGCCCAGGTTCGACTGCTTGATCAAAGGAGAATCAACTGTTGATCGGATCGGACGGCGGCGTCCGCTCGGCCGGTTGCAGCGCGGCGCGATTTTCGCGGCGACGATTGGGGACGATCCGCCGCGTAGTGCCGCACGCGAGATCTTTCGCGGCCAATCCTCGGCGACCGTCAAAACATTCGCGCGTGGTATAACTGCTCGCCAATGTCCACAACGGCCCCACATCGAACCACCGACGGCAATCGCGTGAGCCTCCTCAAGGCGGCCGCCGACGCGTTTGCCGAGTTTGGTTACGAGGGCGCCTCCTTGCGGTCGATAGCGGAGGCGGCGGGAGTTTCTTATCAGCTGATTTCGCACTATTTCGGCAGCAAGGAAGATTTGTGGCGCTCTACGCTCGACTATTTGTTCGAGCGCTACCTCGAGACCGGCAATGGGCTCGGCTTTGACGTATCCGGCAACGTGCAGCTGCAATTCCGCAACCACATCCGCTTGCTATTTACCGACCTGCTCCAACGGCCCCAAATCCGCAAGATCTGGACGCAGGAGTGCTTCGCCGGCTCAGATCGCTATACGCGGTTCGTGGTTCCGGAGATCGACACTCTGCTTCGCGAGCTCGCGATTCCTTACTATCGCGAAGTCATTCGGCTCGGGATCGTGAAAAGATTCACGCCGGAAGAGATCTCGATCGTCATCGGTGCGGTGCTGCAGCTCAACGTCATCTACCCCTATCCAGTGGAGCTCGCGCTCGGAACTGCGACAGGCACCGCGAAGTCGGTCAATCGGCAAGCCGACTTGCTGTTCGACCTGCTCACCGCCGGCGACCACACTAGCGAGGTAGCCGCGGCCGGTAGCGAGCTGGCGGCCGGTGCCGACACGGGGGCCGCGGGTGAAGGGAATGGGAGCGTTGCCGTTGGCGTGACTACGCTCGCACCATCCGCTTCGGAGGCGCTACAAAACGAAGCCGAGTTCGCGCGGCTGCGCACCGAGAACACGGATCTAAAAAAAGTCCTCGCCGAGCTGCTCGTGCAGAAAGCGGCCCTGCACGGAAAGCTGCGCGGCGCGATCTGAATCGAGTGAACCGTGGAAACCACCGACCAGAACAACCGCATCAGGCTGCTCAACGCTGCGACGGCCGCATTCGCGGATTTGGGCTACGAGGGCGCGTCGATCCGCAGCATCGCAGACGAAGCGGGCGTTTCGTTCCAGCTGATCTCTCACTACTTCGGCACCAAGGACGACCTCTGGACCGCAACCGTCGACCACTTGTTCACCCGCTATCTCGAGACCGGTCGTGGGTTGAGTTTCAACGCGCAGGGGGACGTCCGCGAGCAGTTTCGCAATCACCTCCGGCTGCTCTTGTCCGACATGATCCAGAACCCGCAGCTGCGGAAGATCTGGATCCAGGAACAGCTCGCGGGCAGCGAGCGATACGCGCGCTTCATCAAACCGCAGATCAAGCGGCTCGTCGATGCGCTCTCCCTGCCGTACTTCAAGGAGGTCGTGCGGCTCAGGATTGTGACCCGATACACCGCCGAAGAGGTGCTGGTCTTCTGGACCGGTATCGTGCAGGCGTGCGTGGCCTCCCCGCGAGGCACGGAGTCGCTGGTCGGGTACCCCATCGGCTCGTCGAAAGCGATCGAAGCGCTCGTGGACCTCGCGTTTCGCGTGTTGACCGATCCGCATCAAGCCACCAGACCTGCGTCGAGCGATGCGAGGGCGACGGATGAGAATCTCGCCGCGCTCACACGGGACAACGACCAATTGAAGCAAATGGTCGGCAGCGCGGCCCTCGAGGTTGAGCTGCTCTCCGCCGCGGTGCGCGCCCAGCACTGAGCCGAGCTCTTTGCAGCGTACCGACGCGCTCACCCGGGGCGAGCTCGCGACGCCGATTCTCCGCTGCGATCCGCGGCCTCCGATTCCATATTGCCGCTCCTCTTCGTTCTGGCGTTTCACCCCCCCCTTAATCACGACGGACAGCGTCGCTCGTGAGCGAGTGATCGGACGTCAATAGTAGACGGACAAACGTCTACTAATCGTGAAAAAAACGCATAGAAACTCTGTGTTTATCTGATTGACGGACGTCAATCAGTAGAAGTACAGTGGGCCGGACCGGGCCATTCGAGAAAAACGGCCGGCACGAAGGCGTTCTCAATAAGGGGGATCTATGAAACGCAGTCAGCTTTACACCGCAATCGGGGCGGCGGTGGTTGGTCAGGTCGTGACGCCGGGCGCGCCGGTATGGGCGCAAGGCGGCCTCGAAGAAATCGTCGTGACGGCCACCCGTCGCGAAACGAATCTTCAAGACGTGCCGATCTCGGTGATCGCGATCGAGGGCGACGAACTTCTGAGGCGCGGAATGGAGTCCGTGGAGAGTTTGAGCGCCGCTGTGCCGAACTTGAACATCATCGGCGGGCTCGCGGGGCCGGGACAGACGTCGTTCACCGTTCGCGGTATCCCGCGAGTCGGCACTTACATCGACGGAATCTGGCAGGTAGGAACCGCGGGCCTGCTGACGAGGCAATTGGTCGAGCTCGAACGCGTAGAAGTCTTGCGCGGCCCGCAGGGCACGCTATACGGGCGCGATTCCACGGGCGGCGCGATCCGCCTCGTGACCAAACGGCCGTCGGAGGAGTTCGGCGGGCAAATCAACGCGACGGTCGGCAGCCTCGATCGCCGTGACGTGACCGCGTCCGTCGACATCCCGTTCACCGATAAGCTCCGGAGCAAGTGGACCGCCGCGAGCCTCTCACGCGACGGCTACATCCAGAGTCTCACGGTGGATCAGAAATACGGGGCCCTCGAGGACGACGTGCTACGCGCTGACCTGTTGTGGCTGCCCACCGACAAGCTGAGCTTCCGGTTCAACTACCAGAGCAACGACAGCACCACGACCGAAGCGCGCGTCCAATCTGCGGTGTTCCCCGAGCTATCGCAGACCTTCGGCATCGGTGCTGCGCCCGGTTCCGTGCGACTCGCGGCGGGCATCATTCAGCTGTACACGATCGCGGGCCAGCCGATTACGGCGCAGACGCAGCAAGCCGGATATCCGGGCGGCCAAGTCGGGAAATGGCAGAGCAAGTCGGAGATCACGACGCCTGACAAGATTTTCGACGAGCAGCTGTCGGTAGAAGTGAATTGGGACCTAAGCGACTCGCTGAATCTACAATTCCTCACAGCGAGCACCAACCAGAAGACCAACACATACGTGGACTGGGACAACACCCAATACACCGTCTTCAACGATATCTTCGCGAACAAAGTCGACCTGTTCAGTCAGGAGATCCAGTTGTCCGGCAAGTCCGATCGCCTCGACTGGGTTGCCGGAGCGTACTACTGGGACCAAGAGAACGTCGGCCGCAATCCAAGCTACAGCATCCAGGAATTTACGTCCGGGCAGCTCAACATCGCGAACGTATTTGCGTCGCCGCAGTGCACGAACGTTCCGGCGGGCTTCCTGCCGTGCCAGGCCACCTACGGAATCATTCTGTCGCAACAGGCCGACGACATGAACTTCGCGGCGCAGCACGGTTGGGCGCTATTCGGCGAGGCGGTTATCCATCTCACCGACGCCCTCGATCTCACTGTCGGCTATCGCCACCACGATCAGACGAACGAGAGCCAGTCGATGGTCGTAGTTCCGGGCCTGACCGCGGCCAAGCCGCCGGCGTCGAACAGGTCTTTCGGGCCTGGCGATATCTTCGCGGGTCAGCGTGTGGGCGTGCTGGATTCTGCCTCGTTCGATAAGGGCACGAGCCGTCTCGCGCTCAACTATGACTTCAGCGATTCGATCATGGGTTACATCGGGTATTCGGAGGGGTTCAACTCGGGCGGGTTCGGCGTCGAGCAACTCTCCTGTAAGCGCCGCGTTTCACCGTTCCTGCCGGAAGATCTGCAGAACTACGAGCTCGGTTTACGCTCGGACCTGGCCGACGGCCTGCTGCGATTGAATGCCACGGTCTTCCATACGAAATGGAACGACATTCAGCTCGCCGGCGAGTCGATCGACGACTGCTTCAATCCACCGCAAGTGAGTACGAACTTGCGCACGCAGAACGTCGCCTCGGCCAAAGCCGAAGGCTTAGAGATTGAGCTTACGATCGCGCCGACCGACAGTCTCCTGTTTAACGTGAACCTCGGGCTCCTCGACACAAATTACGTGGGCATCCAGACGCCGGTGCCGGGCCTGACGCTCAACACCGAGTTCAGCCAGGCGCCGAAGAAGACCGGCAACATCGGCGTTCAGCACACGGCGCGACTCGCTGCCGGCGGCACGCTCACGACACGCTTCGACTACAGCTTCTCCGATCAATTTTGGCGCTCGCAGATTCCGAACTTCAGGACGGAATACTATGGGCTGCCCAGCCAGTTCGACGAAGGCGGAGACTACGGCCTCGTGAACTTGCGGCTCTCGTACGCGCCGTCAGGCGCCGCGTGGGAGGTCGCGGTGTTCGGAACGAACCTCACCGACGAGTATTATCTGAATTCCGGGTTCTTCCATTCGTTGTGGGACATCGATTTCGCGACCGTGGGCCGACCGCGGGAGGTCGGCGCGTCGTTGAAGATCAACTTCTAGAAGAAGGCGAGGTGCGCGTGGCTGCCGACGATTCGACGAGAACTCCGCGACCTGCGGGCGGCCGCGCGCGCGGTTTCGATTCGATCGCGGCGCTGCGGCGCATCCTAGTTGCGGCGTCGCTGGTTGCCGCGCTGCACGCTTGCTCCCGAACCGATCCCGATCTCGGCGGCCTGCGGGCCGAGGAAATCGACTACAACTGGCACGTGCGGCCGATACTCTCGGAGAACTGCTTCAAGTGTCACGGCCCGGATCCTGCGGCGCGCAAGGCCGGGTTGCGGCTCGACGTCGGCGATCTTGCCGTTCAAGAATTGCCGGAAGACAAAGGCAAGTTCGCCATTGTTCCCGGCGACACGGGTAGGAGCGAGCTCGTTCGCCGGATCACGTCCACCGACGTCGACGAGAGGATGCCGCCCGAGTCGACTCACAAACAGCTCACGGCTCGACAGATCGCGATCTTGCGCCAGTGGATCGAGAACGGGGCACGGTACCGTCCGCACTGGGCGTTCATTCCGCCCGCGCGCCCGGCTGCTCCGCAAACCTCGCTCGATGCGCGCGCTGCGAACAACATCGACCGCTTCGTCTACCAAAGGCTCGAGCGCGAGAAGCTGGAGCCTGCGCCCGAAGCCGACAAAGAGACGCTAATCAACCGCGTGAGCCTCACTCTCACCGGCTTACCGGCGAAGATCGAAGACGTCGACGCGTTTCTCGAGGACACGTCATCCGACGCCTACGAGCGGCTCGTCGAGCGGCTGCTCGCGTCGCCTGCGTATGCCGAGCACATGGCCGATTATTGGCTCGATCTGGCGCGGTGGAGCGAGTCCGACGGTTTCCTTGATGACCATCATGATCGATTGCTCTGGCCATGGCGCGACTGGGTTATCGACGCATTCCAAAAGAACATGCCCTTCGACCGTTTCGGCACCGAGCAGCTCGCGGGCGATTTGCTGCCGGATGCCGCGAAGGATCAAGTGCTCGCAACGGCGTTCTTGCGCGTGGGAAAGCGCACGACGGAGAACGGTGCGATCGACGCGGAGTACAAAGCTGAATACATGGTCGAGCGTACGGACAACGCGCTCGGCGTGGCATTCCTCGGGCTCACGGTGGGCTGTGCGCGCTGCCACGATCACAAGTACGATCCGATCAAGCAGCGCGACTACTACTCGCTCGGCGCGTTCTTCAACAGCAACGACGAGCCGGGCGCGTACGCTCCGGGATTCAGCGGGATCCAGGGAGGGCCCACGCTGCCGTGGCCCGACGCGGATGCACAGGCCAAGCTCGGCTCCGCCGTGCGCGACGTCGCGGCACGCGAGGTCGACTATGCGGCAACGCTCGCTAAAGCAAAAGTGGGCGCCGAAGAGGCTGCGCAGAAGCTCGTTGCAGCCGGTGGCGACTCGGTCGCGCGTGAATTGCGTGCATCGATTGCCGCACAGGTTGCTGCGTACTACGCGTTCGACTCGGCGCAGCCCGCCAAGATCGTGGATCTCCCCCCGCCAAGGCCGCAGCGAATTCCACCGTCAACGCTCATGGAGCTCGGCCGAAATCCGTTCGGTGGACCACCGCCGCCGAGCCCGAACGAAACTCCCGCGCAGCGGCGGCAGCGCGAGCAATTCGAGCTTTTCGCTCGTGTCCCGCGCAACTACAACGCGGAGGCGCTGACGCTGTCGGCTTCCGCAACGCCTGGCGTCGCTCCGGCGGTCATCCAGGGGCCCGTGTTTCGCGAAGGTGTGCGCGGTGAGGCGCTGTACTTCGACGAAACGAATCGCGGCTTTCTCGGGCGGGACGTGGGGTACTACGACCGCACGGATCCGTTCACGATCGACTTTTGGTTTTACGCCGGCGATACGTACGAGAACGTGCCGGTCCTCAACCACTTGGCAGAGCAGAACTCCGGGCGCACAGGTTACCGCTTCACTATAGAGAACGGCCGGCTGTGGGTCTCGCTCGCGCATTCGCCGCCCGCGAACATGATAGCGATCGTGACGGCCGAACCGCTGCCGGTGCGCACGTGGGCGCACATTGCGTTCACATACGACGGGTCGAGCCGTGCGGCCGGCATGCGCCTGTACTTGAACGGCGCTCTCGCAGCAACGGAAGTCAAGCACGACTACCTCACGCGCAGCATATTGCCGTGGACCTCGGGCGACGTGTTCGATCCGTTCCTGGGCCTTGCCGTCGGGACCCGCTTCCGGGAGAAGGCGCCCGTCGGCAGCGCGATCGACGAATTGCGCGTGCTCAAACGCGATCTCACACCGCTGGAAGTTGCGTTCTTGCACGACGAGGCGAGTGCGCGTACCGCCAGCGCCGCGGACCTCGCGGCCCAGCTCCTTGCGACTGAAGCGAGGGTCGTTGACGCGCGCGCCGCTCTCACGTCTGCGCGAGCGAGGGAGAACGAGCTGGCGACGGCGGTGCCGCAGGTGCTCGTGATGGGCGATGCGCCGGAGCCGATCCCGACGTCCGTGCTGAATCGCGGTGTCTACAGCGCACCCGGCGACCAGGTCACGCCGCGCGGCCTCGAGAGCGTGCTCCCTTGGGACGAGTCATTGCCGCAGAACCGTCTCGGGCTCGCGAAGTGGCTGTTCGACCCCCGCAATCCTCTGACGGCGCGCGTGTTCGTCAACCGGCTATGGCAGATGCACTTCGGCCGCGGCATCGTCGAGACGTCGGAAGACTTCGGCTCGCAAGGCTCGATCCCCACTCATCCCGAGCTGCTTGACTGGCTGGCCGTGGAGTTCGTCGAGTCGGGTTGGGACATCAAGAAGCTGCAGCGGCTCATCGTCACGTCTGCGGCCTACAAGCAGCGCTCCGAGCTCTCCGACGAGCGGCTCGCGCGTGACCCGAGTAACGCCCTATACGCCCGCGGCCCGCGGTTCAGGATGCCCGCGGAGATGGTGCGCGACGGTGCGCTCGCGGCGAGCGGCTTGCTTGTCCCCAAAGTCGGGGGTCCGAGCGTGAAGCCATATCAACCTGAAGGGATTTGGAATCCGCTCAACAGCTTCTACGACTATCCGTTGCCGGAGAGTTTGCCTGGCGACGACCTGCACCGGCGCACGCTGTATACGTTCGTGAAGCGCAATGCAACGCATCCAGGCCTCAAGATCTTCGACTTCAGGAACCGCACGGAGAGTATCGCGCGCCGGAGAGTCTCGAACACGCCGCTCCAGGCATTGGCGCTCGAAAACGATCCGCAGTACGGGGAAGCCTATCGCTCGCTCGCGACCGAGGCGTTGAAGCACTCGAGCGACGAGCGCGAGCGGCTCACGCACCTCTATAGGCTCGCGGCACGCGCCACGCCCGGCACCGCACAATTGGACCTCCTGAGCGGCTATTACGCCGATCAGCGTGCGAAGCTCGCGGGCAACGAAGAGAAGGTTGCCGGGCTGCTCGCTGTCGGGGTCGCGGCGCCCGATCCCGCACTCGACCGGGTCTCCCTGGCTGCAATGGCGAATGTGGCCGCGTTGGTGATGAATTCTCCGGATGCTTACACAGTGAGATGAGCGTGGGAACCGCTGTCGAGGACGAGTCATGAAGAAGCCCGAATGCTGCAGCGTCGATCAGTCACGACGCTCGTTTCTGCTCAATGCAGGAGCGGGAATCGGCGCTCTGTCGCTCATCGATCTCTTCGCCGGCACCGCGGCAGCGCAGCCGCCGGCGGAAGCGATGAACGTGGGCGTGCTCGGTGCAGGGCAAAGTCCGGCGCGAGCGAAACGCGTGATCATGCTGCACATGCTCGGCGCCATCTCGCACGTCGACACGTTCGACTA
>Ga0137409_10000987_pt1 | contig 30931 bp, 21 predicted proteins | sample CZODoug1_16funga_FD_122059 | JGI IMG/M metagenome (GOLD analysis project Ga0137409, IMG submission 122059) | Vadose zone soil fungal communities from Angelo Coast Range Reserve, California, USA - CZODoug1_16fungal (Hybrid Assembly) | ecosystem: Environmental > Terrestrial > Soil > Vadose zone... | reverse complement strand
TGAAGTACACCGGGACCGGGAAGGAAGTCTTCATCGCTTACCTGAAGCTCGCCGGGTTCTACGCAGTCTTCATCGGAGGTCCATTTCTCGTCGGGAAGGCCATCTCGAAAGAGACTGCGATGCTCGTCCAGGGATTGTTCGTCCTGGGGCTCATGGCTCTCATCCCCTTCGCTATGTATTGGGCGCGCGCCTATGTGCTGTCGCGCACTCAGTGGCGGGGCATCCGGTTCGGGCTGGTCGAAGGTGGGGCGGGGCAATACGCCAAGACGTTCATCGGCGGCTACCTCCTGACTCTGCTTACTCTTGGAATTTACGGGCCGTTCTGGATCAACAATTTGAGACGGATCATGACCCACAGCACTCGTCTCGGATCTGAGCCGTTCCAGTACGACGGTGTCGGCAAGGACGTCTTCTGGATCGTCTTCAGGGGCGTGCTTCTGTCCATCGTCACGCTCGGCATCTATTCGTTCTGGATGCAGGCGGAGCTGCAGCGTTACTTCATGAGCCACACGGCCTTCAGCGGCGCGCGCGGCCGCAGTGAGATGACGGGCGGGTTCTTGCTGAAAATCATCGCGCTCAACCTCATCGGGACCACGTTGACGCTGGGCATGGCGTTCCCGTGGATCACCACATACACGTTGCGCGAGGTGCTCCAGCGCATCGCCTTCGAAGGGCACGTCGACTTCGACGCCATCACCCAGCGCGCGGCGGTCGCGGGTGCGGGCGGCGAGGTCCTGGCAGACGCGCTCGACGTCGGGTTCGGGGTCTGACAGCAGTCGTGGAGCGCTTCTCGGCCGAGTTCCTCGACGGGCAGTCGGCGGCGGTCCGTCCCGTGACAATCGCCGTCGACCTTGGCGGGTTGCGCATCTCCGACGCCGCATCGGATGCCCCGGTGGATCTCTGGGCGTTCGCCGGGCTAGAGGTCGAGATGCTTCAGGGGGGTGTGCTGCACCTCGAGCACCCGGGCGCTCCCGGCACCCTGATCACCAGTCGGGACCCTGGGCTCGAGTCGGCCTTGCGCCATGCCTTGGTGCATGTCGAGGCGCAACCGCGCGGTCGTCGGCTCCTCCGGGAGCTCGCCTTCTACGGGATCGCGCTGGCCGTGGCCGTAACGGCCGTTCATGCCTCGCTGCAACCACTGTCTCGCGCGCTCGCCCGGCGCGTGCCTCTGGACGTGGAAGAGCGGCTCGGGCTCCAGATCGAGGGGTTGCTCGAGAAGAGCTTCTGCCGCAGCGAGGCCGCGACGGCGGCCCTCGACGGGCTGACGGTCCGGCTGGGTCGGAGCGATCTCGACGGCCCCGCCGCCAGGGGCGTGACCATCATCAACTGGGAGGCAGTCAACGCGTTCACGTTCCCGGGTGGCAAGGTGGTGCTGACCAGCGGCCTCATCGACGAAGCCGAGGGGGCCGACGAGATCGCCGGCGTGCTCGCCCACGAGCTCGAGCACGTCCGCCAGCGGCACGTCATGGCGCGGATCATCCGCGGCTCGATCCTCAGCCTTGGTTGGGCCGTTACCGTGGGCGATTTTTCCGGCCTCTTCGTCCTGGATCCGTCGACGATCTTCGCCGTGGCCAGCCAGAGCTTTTCGCGCGATGACGAGCGGTCCGCGGACCGCGGTGCGCTCGCTCGGCTCGATGGAGCGCGAATCTCTCGCCAGGGCTTCGCCGCGTTCTTCCGCCGTATCCAGAAGGAGACCGACGTCCTGCCAGCCTGGCTCTCCACACATCCCGCGAGCGAGGAGCGGTTTGCCGCCATCGCTGTCGACGGCCCCCTGGTCCCGAGGTCGCCGGCCCTCTCGAACGACGAATGGAAGGCGCTCAAGAACGCCTGCGCCGGGCAGTCGCCGGGTGAGAACGCCGATCTGGGCCTTGGCGACGAGTAGGCGGTCTACCGTTCGGTCCACAGGGCGGGGCTGTTGCCCGGCATGCAGACGAGGAGAAACCCCCGGGGGCCGGTGAGCTGCCAGACCTCGCGCGTGGGATGCGGCGAGCACTCCAGCTCGATCCCGCGCTGCACCGTTAGCCTCAGGGTACCGTCGTTTTCGAGAGCGGTTGCATCGACGGTCCGGCGCAGGAGCGACAATAGCGGCGCCATCGAAATCGGAACCTTCGGATTCAGGTGGCTGGTGGAGCCTCCCGATCGAAGGAGCAGAGGCTCCTCGACGTACCATTCGTAGACGCCATGGTCCGACTCGAAGACCAACCCGGCCGCTTGCTCATGGAGAAAAACCTGCGTGATGACGGCACCGTTGAGGACGGACAGGTCCGGTCCAAGGGAGGAAGCGCGCTCTGGGGACCGCACCACGCTCATCGGAGGGCTCCCGCGTGCGAGCAGCGCGCACGGAGTCAGACCACAGTCTCGGATACGGAAAGGGCCGGCGAAATGTTCCGCCGGTCCGGCGTCAGCTCCGGTGCGTCCGCACCTTTACGAACAGCCGTGCCAGCTCCTGATCGTCCAGCGGCGCCGTAAGCACATGGAGCGCTCCGCCCTGCTTCCAGAGCACGACGCCGCACTGCTCGACGCGCGCCAGCACCGGGCGGAACTGCTGTACCTGCCGGGTCCGCTTCGGCGGGATCTGCACTTCGTTTCCGGGCAGGATCTCGAGCGTGACCAGGCGCGCCTCCTTGTCCAGATAGATGAGGATCGCGGAAACCTTGCCCAGCGCGGTGCCCGGGCGCACCGAGACGAGCCGCAGCTCGGCATCGCCGGGGAACGCCGTCGTTGCGGGCAGACCGTAGCGTTGGGCCAGCTCTCGCAGGAGCGCGGGCGCACCCGCCGTCTCGCCGGGGAACAGATCGCGCTGCAGATCGAGGCTGCGGCGCTCGGCCACTGCTTGATGGGCGGCAAGCGCCAAGGGATCTGCGGCGAACCGGGAGCGGAGGGTCACCGCCGCGCCGATGACCAGCGCCAGCACGATCGTCCCGGCGACGACCAGCCGCCGAGGAGCCATGCGCAAGACCCGGCCGCGAGCAAGCGGCACCCCCATCCTGTCCTGCACCTGCGCCTTCAGATCGGCAGGCGCCATCAACCTCGGCAGTTTCTCCAGTTTGCGCGAGAGCTCCTCTTCGGCGGCCAGCTCGCTGGCGCATGTCGCGCACCCAGCGAGATGGGCACGGAGAAGGGCTTCCTCGGCGGAGTCCAACTCGCCGCGCACGAGCAAGGCGATCCGGAAGCTGTTGTCAGCGCATGCGCTCAATGCTCGCCTCCTCGGGCGCATATTCGGACAACAGGCGGCGCAGAGCGCGGCGAGCACGGAAGAGTCGCGATTGCACGGTGCCGATGGGGACTTCCAGGACGGCTGCGGCCTCTTCCCAGCGCCAATGCTCCACGTCGCAGAGCAGCACGACAGTGCGGTGGTTCTCGGGCAGCGCCTGCAAGGCGCGGCCGATGTCGCCGCGCACCAGCGTGGTCAGCCGCGCCAGCTCGGCGTCGCCGAAGAAGCCCGCCGGCGCATCGCCCGTGGTTTCCAAGGTCCGGAACTCGTCCGCCCCGTCGGCCCAGAGCACCTCGTGCCCGCGGCGGCGGCAGAGATCGACGAACCGGTTGCGCAGGATGCTGCAAAGCCACGCGCGCATGCTCGCTCCCGGGCGGAACGTCTTTCGCGCCTCGAGGGCGTGGAGATACGTCTCCTGGACGAGATCGCGCGCGTCTGAGTCGCGGGGCACGAGCCACCGTGCGAGCCGGTAGGTGCCGTCGAGCATGCCGAGCGCCTCCTTTTCGAAGGCAGCACGATCCGCGTCAGCCACAGCACGAGTCTAGATCCGAACCGCCCTTGGATTCGAGGGCTGAGGTTCTCAATACGCCGCTGGGAGCGGCGATGTTCCATTGCACATGCGGGGCGCGACTACCTGCCGGACGGACCAGTCCTTCAACGCAGCTCGAGTTCCGTCACACGGGTCAGCAGGGACGACAGCGAGCCATCGATCGTTTGTGCGACGGCGCGGCTCAGCCGTTCACGGAGCGAGCGCGCCCTCTCGAAGGTGACCGCGTAGAGGGTGGCTTCCGCGGCGCGGTCGATGAGGTATTCGTCACTGGTCCGGAGCTGATCGACCAGTCCCAGGTCCAACCCGCGCCGCGCAAGCCAATGCTCGCCCGTCGAAACCTTGTCGAGGTCGAGCTTCGGGCGCTGCGCCTTGACGAACTCCTTGAACAATAGATGCGTGTCTTCGAGCTCCTCCTGAAATTTCTTCCGGCCCCTCTCGGTGATCTCCCCGAACACGCTCACCGTTCGCTTGAACTCCCCGGCGGTCATCTCCTGGAAGTCGACGTCGTGCTTCTTGAGGAGGCGATGGAGGTTCGGCACCTGCGCGACCACTCCGATCGAGCCGATGATGGCGAAAGGGGCGGCGACGATCTTGTCGGCAACGCAGGCCATCATGTAGCCGCCGCTGGCGGCGATGCGGTCGATGCAGACGGTGACCTTGATGGCCTTGTCCCGCAGGCGCATCAGTTGCGCCGCCGCCAGCCCGTAATGGGGCACGGCGCCTCCCGCGCTCTCCAGCCGGATCACCACCTCGTCTTCCCGGCCTGCCACCGCAGTGATCGCGCTCACTTCCTCGCGCAAGTTCCTCACGGCGCTGGCGAAGAGGTCACCCTTGAAGTCGAGGACGAACACGGTCGGCTTCGCCACGGCTCTTCGGGCCTTCCTGCGATTCTTGAGGAGCTTCCGGAGCTCCTTCTTCGGCATCACCTCGGCGCGCAGGGCGTCGCCCAAGGCTTCGATCTGCTGGTTGAGCCGCTTGACCCGCAGCCTCGAGCGGGCCGGCCGTTTCCGGCGAAGGAGGACGACCAGGAACGAGGTGGTCAGCGCGATCGTCGCGAAGACGATGAAGCCTCTGGCGGCGAAGCCGAGTGCATCGTGGAGGATGTCCATGGGAGCCTTGTAACCCAGGCCCAACCCCGTCGAGGCCAGGCAGCTCGCTCGATTCGACTTTCGTCAGCGCCCTGAACTACCATCGGCCGAGCACGGCTCGGTCGGAGCGAGCGGCGCCGGCGTGCGCTCGCGCCGGTTTCGTGGGGAGATGGCGATGCCCAAGAAACTGCGTCTGTTCCTGATTGCGAATGCCCTGCTGTGCTCAGCGCTTCCCGCGTGGGGCGAGGAGTTGCCCGAGGGAAAGGGCAAGGAAATGGTCGCCGCGAGTTGTACCAGCTGCCACACTTTTTCCAGCCGCGTCGGTGCCGGCTACACGGCCAGGGGCTGGCATACGGTGATGCGGATGATGCTGAATCAGGGCGTGCCGATTCCGCCGGATCAGCTTGGCACGATGACGGAGTACTTGATCAAGAACTTCCCGGAAAAACTGAAACCGGCCGGCGTGGTGGTCCCGGGGCCGGCCAAGGTCTCGATGAAGAGTTGGCAGGTGCCCACGCCGGGGTCGCGGCCGCACGATCCGCTGGCGGCCAGGGACGGATCGCTCTGGTACACGGGCCAGATGGCCAATGTGCTCGGCAGGATCGATCGGAGGACCGGCAAGATCAGGGAGTATCCGCTCAAGACGCCGCACTCCGGACCTCACGGTCTGGACGAGGACGAGCGCGGCAACATCTGGTACACCGGAAACACCGGCGCGTTGATCGGCAAGCTCGACCCCAAAACGGGCACCGTCACCGAGTACAACCTACCGGATCCGAACGCTCAAGACCCGCACACGCTGATCTTCGACCGGAGCGGCATTCTCTGGTTTACCGTCCAGAATGCCAACCGCATAGGGCGGCTCGACCCGAAGACCGGTCAGATCCAGCTGCTCACGCCGCCTTCGCCGAAATCGCGGCCTTACGGGATGGCAGTGAATTCCAAGGGCGCCGTGTTCTTCGTCGAGTTCGGCACCAACAAGGTGGGGAGCGTCGACCCGGCGACGCTGGAAATTCGCGAATACCCGCTGCCCGATCCGGCATCGCGCCCACGGCGCCTCGCGATCACCAGCGACGACATCGTCTGGTATACCGATTTCTCGCGCGGTTATCTGGGGCGACTCGATCCCTCGACCGGCGCGGTGACCGAATGGCAATCTCCGAGCGGACCGAAGTCGGAGCCTTACGGCATCTCGGCAATTAAAGACATCATCTGGTACAGCGAGTCGGGGTCAACCCCGAATACCGTGGTGCGCTTCGATCCCAGAAGCACGAAATTCCAAAGTTGGGCGATCCCGGGTGGCGGCAACATCGTGCGCAACACGTCGGTCACGAGGGACGGCAGCTTCGTTCTGGCCAACAGCCTGGTCAATGCCGTGACCTTGGTCAAAATATCGAAGTGAGATGACCGCCAGCGAACCACTGGCAGTTTCACGGCGCTGGCTGGTACACCTACGTTCCGTGGAGCCGATTCGCTGGTCGGCAATCGCGGAGGGAGTGTCGTGCCCGGCGGCGGTCGCGACTGGAGAGCGGCGCGTCACCCTGTTCGCGCGCGGCTCCGGCAGCGAGCTAGTCGTCCTCGAACGCGACGCAGACGCCTGGAGCGAGCCGCGCTCGCTGGGGGTCCCGCTCGCGCGCCCGGCGGGCAGCAGATCTCCGACGATGCCCGTCGACTGGCCGATCGCGGCGTGCGCTACGGGACCCGCCGAGATCCAGCTCCTCGCGCGCGGTCCGGAGGGCGAGCTGCTGCATGGCACGTTGCGAGGAGGCGAGTGGGGCGGATTCGACTGCATCGGTTCGCCGGCGACCTGGGTGGGCGAGACCGCCATTCCGATGGGCCTCGCGAGCGCTCCGAGCGCTTGCAGCCGCGATCCCGGACGGATGGACGTGTTCGCCACGGAGTGGTCCGGGCGGCTTCTAGGCTCGGCGTGGGACAGCGGGGGGTTCGCCGAATTCGAACCGCTCGGCAACGTCGTCCTGGTGGATGGAAGAAGCGAGCCGGTTCTTGGACCGATCTCGGCGTGCAGCTGCGGCGCGCGAGCGATGGCGATCGCGGCGCGCGGCGCCGCGGGCGATCTGCTCATCAAGTGGTGGGACGGCGCGAAGTGGACGCCTTTCGCCTCGCTCGGGTTCATCACCGAGCCTGACCCTGTCTACCCCGCGGTTGATTTCCCGGTCCCGCTCGCGAGCGCGCCGGTGGCGTGCAGCGGAGGATCGACGCGCCTGGACGTGTTCGCGCGCGGCCAGTACGGCGAGCTGCTGCATAAGTGGTGGGATGGGAAAAACTGGAGCCGGTTCGAATCGCTCGGCCACCCCCGCTCGGATCCAGAGGGCGCTCCGACGGCGTTCACCGGCGTCTCGCTCGCCTGCGTTTGGGGAAAATTCCAGCTCGACGTCTTCGCGCGCGCAGCCGACGGAAAACTCTATAACGCCTGGTGGAACGGGAGCTGGGCCCGTCAGCGGCCTACGCCCGAGCAGAGGGCACCGTGACGCGTCACTCCTCGTCCAGCGGCGCAAGAGATCAGGCGGCGCACGGTCATGGCTTCACGACGCGTCTGTCGATCACAACCTGCGGCTTGTGTAATTTCCCCGCATTCGTCTGACCTGTTGCGCATTGACTTGCGTTTCGGTCGCGTCGTAGCCGCTGCGGTGCGGCAGACAGTCACAGCCGCTCGTCTCGCAGGAGGGGTCACACATGGCCAAGACGGTGCCGGGTTCGCGGGAAGAGGATACCTGGTTCAGCGAGGAGCAGCTCACGAAGGTCGCGCCAGCGGACGAGGTAGACCAGCTGCGCTCGCCGATTCCGACGCAGATGGTGTCGAACGGCGAGTACATGCCGGAGCCCCAGACCGAGCAGCAGAAACGGGTCGAGGCAAGGCTCAAGGAGCTCGCCGACGCGGCGGCGAAGAAGCTCGGGGTGAGCCGCCGTGACTTCCTCGGCTCGAGCGGCGGGATGGCGGCGTCGTTCATGGCCATGAACGACGTGTTCGGGAAGTTCTTCAACGTGAGCAAGGAGGAGATGTTCGAACCCGAGGCCTTCGCCGCCAGCGCACCGCCCAAGGACCTCTTCGTCCTCGACGACCAGCTCCACATCATCCGGTCGAGCCAGGGCGGCCGCGGCAGTGCGTTGCGGGACATCGCTGCCGGGCGGCACACGGGCAACAACCCGCTCGATCTCCCCGACGAGCTACGCCGGATCAACACCCCGTGGAACCCGGCGATGGTGAACGACCCGAACTGGCGGGCGAGCTGGCACCTTCCGAATTTCATCAAGTGGGTCTTCCTCGACAGCCAGGTCACGGTGGGGCTCCTCACGAACAACAACAGCGCCGCCATCCCCGGTGAGCAAGGTCCCCGTCCGCCGAAGAACGTCTTCGAGTCCGAGGCCGCGGAGGGTCTGACCGCTGCCCAGACCATGGCTGCACGGAACTTCATCAACAGGATCTCGGGATCCAGGCGCGCGCTCGGGCATGGGCAGCTGTACATGGGCGTCGGCAACCTGGATTACATGCGCTACCAGATCGAGGAACTGAAGCCCGACGTCTGGAAGGGCTACAACATCGCCACCGCGGCCAAGGTCGACTTCAACCCGAACAGCGACATGCGGCGGTGGCGGCTGGACGATGAGGCCGTTGCGTATCCCACGTACGAGCTGATCGACAGCTACGCCAGCAAGGAGAGGATGAAGCAATATCCTGGGTTCCGCACGCTGTGCGTGCACAAGGGGCTGTCGACCACGGCCGGGCGCGAGCCCGAGCTCGGTCACCCGATGGACATCCCGAAGGCGGCGACCGACTACCCGCACTTCAACTTCGCCATCTATCACGCGTGCATCCGGCCCGGCTTCTGGGTCATGAACGCCCTCACCGACGTCAATTCCGGCCGGCTGCGCAACGGCCCCGGGCAGTTCGACGTTGGGACCGGGCTGCGTCACGGGGTACCCGACATCCTCTGGAGCACGGAGTTCGCTTATCTCTCCGCACCCTTCAAGAACGTCTTCGCCGAGATCGGGACGACCTTCGCCTCGAGCGTGGTCACCTTCCCGACGGTCATGGCTCATCTCTTCGGCCAGTTCATGAAGATCATGGGCGAGGATCGGATTCTCTTCGGGTCGGACTCCGTCCACTACGGGGCCCCGCAGTGGCAGATCGACGCGCTCTGGCGCTTCGAGATCCCCGAAGCGATGCGCGAGCGGTGGGGTTATCCAAAGCTGGACGAACGCGCCAAGCGGAAGATCCTCGGACTGAATGCCGCCCGCCTGTACAAGCTCCCCACCGGAGTGGACGACGACGATGAGCGCGACGGCGACGAAGACCGCGACCGGCACGATCGCGGTCACGGCAAGCGAGTGCTGTACAAGCCAGTCCCCGCGAACTACCAGTCCCTGTTCGACGACGAGACGAAGCGGATCATGGAGTTCCCCGCGGGTTGGGTGCCCTGCGGGGACAGCTGCGCGCTCAACCCTCTCGCCCACGACAACATGGCGAAGTTGAAGGCCATGTATGCGGAGGCCGGTGGGCGGCCAGACCACGTTCGCATGGGATGGATCCGGACCCGCCTCTGACGGCGATCTTCATCAGATCCCTCGACCCTGCATCGGCTCGCTAGCGCAGGTGGATGCAGGGCCTCGACGACGCAGGCTGGGCGTGCCCTCCGACGCCAGACGTAATGGAAAAGTCGAAGGCTTGACACATGACAACCGAGGGGATACGGGGCGGGCGAGGTCGCGGACATGACGTCGCGCCGATAGACATCGCGAGCTTGTTTGCCATGTCGTCGCGCCCGCGCTCTTTGTCGCGAACGGCGTTGCAGCTCTAGCATTTACGCAACCGGCGAAAGCAGAACCGAGCAGGAGGTTCCTATGAGCGACGTGCCACGTTGGAAGGAGACCGGCGGCGAGTGGCTCCCCGATCACACGCTGCTGGGCGATGAGCAACTTGCGAAATGTGCTCGAGCGTACGACCCGGAGGCGGAGGATTTCCCGTCGCCCGTGCCGACCCGGGTGGTCTCGAACGGCGAGTACATGCCGCCCCCGCAGAGCGAACGGCAGAAGAGGGTCGAAGCGAGGATCAAAGAGCTCGCTGATACTGCGGCGAAGAAGTTGGGCATCAGTCGACGCAACTTCCTCGGCTCGACCGGCGGGACCGCGGCCGCCTTCATCGCCATGAATGACGTGTTCGGCAAGTTCTTCAAGGTCGACAAGGAGGAGATGTTCGAGCCCGCCGCGCACGCCCGGAACGCCCCGCCCAAGGACCTGTTCGTCGTCGACGACCAGCTCCACTTCGTGCGCGGAAGCCAGCAGGGACCGACGGTCCTGCGCGCCATCGCGCAGGGGCCAACGACGCCTGGATTCCCCACCAATCCGTTCAACCCGAACAACGTGCCCGACGAGCACGGCAACCCGTACGGTGTGTGGAACCCGGCGCTGATCGGGATGCCGCTCACTCAGGACATGTTCCACATCGTCCAGTTCATCAGAAGCATCTACTTCGACAGCCAGGTCACCGTCGGGCTCATCAGCAACGTCACAGCGTTCGTCTCGGGGCCGAGCGGGATCAACCCTGGACAGCCCGCGCTCGACGTGAACGATGCCCGCACGGGCGAGATCCTCACCGCCGCCCAAACAGCGGCCGGACGCGACTTCATCAACCAGCTGGCCGGATCGCGGCGCGCGATGGCCCACGGGCTGCTCTACGTCGGCAAGGGCAATCTGGAGTACATCCAGTACCAGATCGATCACCACAATCCGGACGCCTGGAAGGGCTACAACATCTCGAACGCGGCCAAGGTCGACTCGGGCCGAATGCAGCAGTGGCAGCACGACGATGAGAACGTGGCCTACCCGACGTTCGACCTGATCAGCAAGAACGTCCGGGCCGGCAAGCTCGGCCCGGGCGGGAACATCATCGCCGTGCACAAGGGGCTCGCGCGCGGGCTACCGCCGTTGGCGCGCAACGGCTATCCGTCCGATCTGCCCAAGGCGCTCCGCGACTGGCCGAATCTGAACTTCCTCACCTATCACTCCTGCATCCAGGATACCTTCTTCGACGACCAGGCGCTGGCAGAGATCCGCGCCAGCGAAGCCGGTAGCCGGCCGCTGATGGACGGTGTCCCGAACATCGACTGGACCACGCCGTACGCCATCTTGACGGGGCCCTTCAAGAACTCGTACGCGGAGATCGGCACCACTTTCGCCTCGTCGGTGGTGACCTTCCCCACGGTGACCGCGCACATCCTGGGACAGCTGCTGATGTTCAAGGGCCCCAAGCACATCGTCTTCGGCTCGGACTCGCTCTGGTACGGGAGCCCGCAGTGGCAGATCGAGGCGCTGTGGCGCTTCCAGATCCCGGACCGGATCCGCGAGCGGTGGGGCTATCCGGAGCTCGATGAGCAGGCCAAGCGCAACATCCTCGGGCTCAACTCGGCCAAGCTGTACGGGTTGCAGGTCGGCACCGTCGGCGCCGATCAAGAGGGTCAGAACGAGGGCGAGAACGAGGATGGCCGCTACGGGCGGATTCCGGCCAACTTCGCAAGCCGCATCACCGACGCCCAGAAGAGGCTGTGGGAGCTGCCACCGTACGACAAGACGCTGAACCTCACTGCACGGAACGACAATCTCACGAAGTACAGGGAGCGGTATCAGGCCATGGGAGTAGAGCCCAGGAACACGCGCTACGGCTGGATCCGCACTTCGTTGTAATCCGGGCCGAGGGGCCGCCCTCGCGGCGGCCCCTCAGCGCCGCAGCGCGGCTGATCCGAACAGGGTCTCACGGCGCCGTGGCGGGTGGCCGCCGGTTGTGCGTTCCCTTTTCGTAGGCATACGCTAGCTTGAGCAACGTCGGCTCCCCGTACGGCCGCCCGAGCAGCTCGACGCCGATGGGGACGCCGCCCGAGGAGAATCCTGCCGGAACGGTGATCGCTGGGAACCCGGTGATCGAGGCGAGGAAGCCGTTGCGCTCCACCTGCGACTCGCCGATCGGGACCACCAGCCGCTTCTGGTGCGGATACACGATCGCGTCCAGCTTGTTCTCCTCGAGGATCGCGATCACCTGCTTCTGCAGGGCTTCCTTGCGCGGACCGATCCTCTGCAGATACTCGGGATCGTTCTCGGGGTGGTCGAAGGGCTGGGCGGCCTTGAGCCCCTTCTCGAGCGTCTTGTCGAACTTCCCCGAAGCGACCCAGTCGTCGAAGGTGTGGATCGGCGGCGCTCCCGGTCCTAGATCGCGCAGCCAGGCATCGATCTGCGTCTTCGACTCCCATTTCTGTACGTCCATGCTCGCGATGAGCTGCTCCACGTCGAGCGGCACCTGCAGCTCGACCGGCTCGGCGCCGAGGTTCCTCATCCGCGCGATCGCCTCGCCCACCACGCGGTTGACCTCCTCGTGCTCGGGCTTGGCCCCGAAGAAGCTGCGGAGCACGCCGATGCGCGCGCCACGCAGCCCATCCTGGACGAGCGCTTCGCGGTACGTCCGCTTCACCATGCCTGCCGAGTCGACCGTGGTCGGGTCCTTCGCGTCCGGGCCCTGGATCACCTCCAGCACCACGGCGACGTCGGCGACGGTGCGGCCGATCGGCCCGCCCATGTCCTGCGTGAGCGCCGCCGGGATGATGCCGCTGCGGCTGACGAGCCCCCGCGTCGGGCGCAGCCCGACGACATCGCACGCGGAGGCGGGCGACCGGATCGAGTTCACCGTGTCCGATCCGAGGCCGACCGACGCCATGTTCGCGGCGACCGCGACCGCGGTGCCGCCGCTCGAGCCGCCCGGGGTGCGCGCGAGATCGTACGGGTTCAGCGTCTGTCCGCCCAGGGAGCTGACCGTGGTCCCGGCGCGCGCCAACTCGTGCAGATTCGTCTTCCCCAGGATGACGGCGCCGGCCTGGCGCAGCTTCGACACCACGAATGCGTCTGCTTGCGGCCGCGCTCCCGCGAACGCGATCGAGCCGCCTGTGGTCGGCAGGTCGGCGGTGTTCATGTTGTCCTTCAACACGACTGCGATCCCGTGCAGCGGCCCGCGCGGTCCCTTCGCCGCGCGCTCCTGGTCGAGCCGGTCGGCCTCGTCGAGCGCGCGCGGATTGACGAGCAGGAAGGCGTTCAGCTTCGGCCCCTGCTTGTCATAGAGGGCGATGCGGTCGAGGTAATGCTGCACCAGCGCATGCGAGGTGAGCTCGCCCGCCGACATCGCGCCCTGCAGCTCGTCGATGGTCGCCTCCTCGATGCGGACGGGCGCGGCACGGCGCGGAGGGCCGTGGCTGCAGTCGAAGAGCATGCAGAGCATGGGTCCGACGAAGGTACGAACGTTGACCATGAAGCACTCCGGTGAGAGAGCTTTCGTGTCGCCGATGGCGCGCGCTCCGTCAAGCGCCGGCTTTACTCCCGGTAACTACGCTGGCATCTCTGCGGCGCAAGGTCGCGGCCCCCAAGGAACGGAGGACCAAGATGATCTCGCTCTGCAGACGAACTCCCGCCGCGATGCTCGGGCTATCCTTGACGCTCGCAGTCGCCGCGCCGGCGGACGTGGAGGGCACAGCGATGGAAAAGCGCTTTCCCCAGCTCACGATGGATCAGCTCAACGAACAGCAGCGTCCGCTCGGCGAGGAGATCATGAAGGTCTCCAGTGTAGGGCTGGGCGGTCCCTACAACCCGATGATGCGCAGCCCCGTCATGGGCGAGCGGCTCTTCCGATTGCTCGATTATCTGCGTTTCAAGACGTCCGTGCCGCGCCGTCTGAACGAGTTCGCAATCCTCATCCAGGCGCGCCTGTGGACCTCGCAGGTCGAGTGGTATGCGCACTACCCGCTCGCGATCAAGGCCGGCCTCGCGGAGGGGGTGGCAGCCGATCTGAAGGACGGCAAGCGCCCGGCCGGAATGAAGCCCGACGAGGCGGTCGTCTACGACTTCTGCACGGAGCTCTCGACCAACCATGCCGTCAGCGATGCCACGTTCAACAGGGCGAAGGAGACGCTGGGCGAGCAGCAGCTCGTCGATCTCATCGCCCTCAGTGGTACTTACGTCACGGTGGCGATGCTGCTCAACGCCGCCCAGGAACCCGTCCCGCCGGGCAAATCGCCGCCCCTGCAGCCCTTGCCGGCGGCGCGCTGACGGCTCTCGCAGGCATGAGGTGCTCGACGGCCTCGCTGCCGCGGCAGAAGCAGTCTAAGGGCTTAGGACCCCAGTCGAAAGTGCGAACATTTGGAAACAAAGCCGGGTGGTTTCCGACGCAAGTCTCGCTTCGACCTTGCCTGCCGTTATCGCGACGCGCCCGGTCTTGATTCGCGTTCCGCTTCTGGCGCCTTCTCCGCGCCGCAGCAACACGATCGCGGAGGGGAACTCCTGATGAATCCTCGCATGAAGTGGTCCTTGGTCCTGGGTCCCGCAGTCCTCGCCCTCCTGGCGGCAGCCTCCGCCGGTGCCGCGCCCTGCTCGTCCCTCACCGGACTTTCGCTGCCCCACGCCACCATCACGCTGGCCCAGTCCGTGCCGGCGGGTTCGTTCACCGTCGGGGGGCAAACCTTTACCAATCTGCCCGGCTTCTGCCGGATCGTGGTGGTCGCGACGCCCAGCCCCGACTCGCATATCGGCCTGGAAGTGTGGATGCCGGCCGCAGGTTGGAACCACCGGTACCATCAATCCGGCAACGGCGGATTCGCGGGTGCGATCCCCTATGGATCCATCGCTGAGGCGCTCCGCCTCGGTTACGCTGCCGCCGGCACCGACGACGGCCATGTCGGCGGCACCGCCACCTTCGCCCCTGGCCATCACCAGCAGGTCGTCGACTTCGGCTTCCGCGCGCTGAAGGAGACCACCGACAAGTCGAAGGCCGTCATCGCCGCCTTCTACGGCAGCGGGCCGGCGCGCTCGTACTTCGTGGGCTGCTCCGACGGCGGCCGCGAAGCGCTGATGGAGGCGCAGCGCTTCCCCGAGGACTTCGACGGCATCAGCGCCGGTGCTCCCGCCAATGATTGGACGCACCTGTTCACCGGCTTCATCTGGAACGAGCAGGCGCTCTTCGCCGACGCCGCCAGCCAGGTGCCGGCGGCCAAGCTGCCCGCGATCCAGCGGGCGGCGCTGGCCCAATGCGACAAGCTCGATGGCATCGAGGACGGCCTGCTCAACGATCCGCGGCAGTGCAAGTTCGATCCGGCGGTCATCGCGTGCGGCGGCGCCGAGACGAACGACTGCCTGACCGCCGCGCAGGTCACCGCGGTCCGCAAGATCTACGCTGGGCCGCGCAATCCCCGCACTGGCAAACTCATCTTCCCCGGCTACGAGGCGGGGGCGGAGGCGGCGCCCGGCGGCTGGTCGGCGTGGATCACCGGACCGTTCCCCATCGCGGGATCGCCCACCATCCAGGCCTTCTTCGGAAACCAGTTCTTTACTCATATCGTCTTCGAAGACCCGGCCTTCGACTTCGCCAAAATGAACTTCGACTCCGACGTCTCGTTTGCCGACAACACCACCGCCGGGACCATCAATTCGACCGACGCGGATCTCTCCCGTTTCAAGGCGCACGGCGGCAAGCTCATCGAGTGGCACGGCTGGGACGACCCGGCGATCGCCCCACGCAGTGCCATCAACTACTTCGAGAGCGTCGTGGCCGCCCAGTCGCGCGGCGAAGGCGAGGGCCGGCTGGAGACGACGCAGAACTTCTTCCGGCTCTTTCTCGCCCCCGGCGTCCTCCACTGCGGCGGCGGACCCGGGCCCAACGTGTTCGACACCCTGACCCCGCTCGTGGAGTGGGTCGAGCAGGGCACGGCGCCGGAACGCATCGTCGCGACCAAGTTCGCCGGCGACAACCCGGCGAACCGCGTCCTGATGACCCGCCCCCTCTGCGCGTTCCCCAAATTCGCCGAGCACAAGGGCAAGGGCAGCACCAACGACGCCGCAAACTTCGTCTGCCGGGCGCACGATGACGAGGATTGAGCGCTGAGACCAGATCGGCGTCGCCGCAGCAGAGGAGCAACTGCGCTGGCTCTGACAGTTTTTGCAGTGACCGGGGCGCACGCAGAGCCGCATGGCGATCTCATTCTGCGCGGCGGCGCGATTTATACGCTCGATGTCACCCGGCCCTGGGCCAGCGCGCTCGTCATCGAGGGTGGACGCATCGTTTACGTCGGCGACGAGACCGGCACGCAGGCCTTTGCAGGCCCGGGAACGCGCGTGATCGCGCTCGCCGGTCGCATGGTCCTTCCGGGGTTTCACGACGCGCACATCCACCCGATGACAGGTGCCATGAGGCTGCTGCGGTGCAGACTCAACGATCTCAAAACTGCGCGGAAGGTATACGCGGCCGTGCGCGCATGCGCCTCGGCCAGGCCCAAGGGCGAGTGGCTGCTTGGCGGCGGATGGTCGCCGCAAGCGTTCGCCCACGGCGGCCCAAGCCGCGCGAATCTCGATCGGCTCGTGCCTGATGGTCCCGCGTTTCTCACAACCGAAGACGGCTATACGGCCTGGGTCAATTCGTGGGCCTTGGCGATTGCCGGCATTGATACGAACGGCTCGGGCGCGCAAGTCGAAGGCATTGAGCGCGACCCCAAGACCCACAGACCCACCGGGATCCTCAAAGATGAGGCAACCAATCTCGTCAGGCGCCATATTCCGCAGCCAACCGAGGTCGAATACCGAGAAGCCCTGCGGCGGTCCTCGGCGATCGCCAACCGCTTCGGAATCACATCGCTGGTCGACGCCAGCGCGACCGAGGCGGTGCTCGATGCGTATCACGCCGCGGATCTGGCCGGCGAGCTGAGTGTCCGGGTCGTTGCGGCCCAGCGCATCGACCTCGGCCGCGGGGCAGAACAAATTGACGAACTGATTGCGCGCCGGGATCGCGTGCGCGGGCGGCGCTTTCGGGCGGATGCTGCCAAGATATTTCTCGATGGTGAGATCGACAGGCACACGGCGGCCCTGCTCGGGCCCTATGTGGATATGCCTGGCTTGCGTGGCGAATTGGACATCCGACCTGACGCGCTCAATGTCATTGTACGTGCTCTCGACGCCGACGGCTTTCTCATCCACATGCATGCGATGGGCGACAGGGCGGTCCGTGTCGGTCTCGATGCGATCGAGCACGCCATACAAGCGAACGGGGTGCGCGACAGGCGTCACCAGCTGGCGCATATCGGCGTGGCGAATCCCGACGATATCCGGCGATTTGGCAAATTGGGAGTCGCTGCCAACTTTCAGCCGATTTGGTTCCATGCCGACGATCCCGCAGCCGCGCCGACCGAGGCCGTGCTTGGCCCCGAACGCTCGCGGTGGATTTTGCCGATGGCAAGCATCGCAGCCGGCGGCGGACTGATCATAGCGAGCAGTGACTGGCCGGGACCGACGATGAATCCGCTTGACGCCATTCAGCTTGCAGTGACACGCCAGCCTCTTGACGGAAGCAAACCGGCTCGACAACCCCGAGAGCGTGTCGGTCTCTCCGCAATCCTCGCTGCGTATACAAAGGATGCGGCGTGGGTCGCGCGCGAGGAGGCGATCGACGGCTCGATTGAGATCGGTAAGGCCGCTGATCTGATCGTGCTCGACCGCAACCTGTTCGAGGTCGATGTGATGGCCTTGCACAAGGCGCGCGTCTTACTGACCTTGCTGGACGGCGAGCCAGTCTACCGCGATGCACACTTTGCATGGCACTAGCCCGTGAATGCGGCCACGCTACGCGACCGTCAGAGGGACACCACGCATTCTGCTCGTCCACTTGTGGCCAGCCGTTGGATCGTGCCACGGTAGCGCGTAGCTAACCTCGACTGGAGAAGGGTATGGGATTGGTCGCCGCACTGACGCCTGGCGAGAAGGCTGAGGTCCTGCGAGAGGCGTTCAACAAGCACGCCAAGGAGCTTCTCGCCATCGAGGACGCGCAGCAGAAGCTGACGACGGTGCTTCTTGCCATCCTCGGAGCGGGGGCCTCCTTTGTCGCCGGCACCAAGCCCCCTCTCTCCACTGGCGCCAGGTTGGGACTCTCCCTGGTCGTGGTCGCCACCGTTCTGATTGGCATCGTTTATACGAAGCGCCGGAACAACGCGCGACTCGCCACCCGCCAACTCTTGGTTCGTTGCGAGGAGGCCCTCGGATTTCACGAGAGTGATCAATACACGGCGGGCCCACTCTACAGCGCGGAGCTAAAGGATTTCCCTTTGAAAGGTAGTTGGCTGGGCCTGATCAATTGGCTGGTCATCGCAGCCGGGGCGGGGTTTCTCCTGCTCGTGTGGCTGATACAGTAGCAGGACCTATTTCGGTGCCTGCCGGCCTCACGAATGAAGGACTGCCCTGCCATCGAGCGCAATTTCCCGCAGCTGCTAGAGTCCACCGCATGAACCTGGTCGCCTGCCTCCTCCTGCTCGCTGCCGCTCCCGGGACCGACGACGCCCGCTTCGAGGCGTTCGCGCAGAAGTACGTCCAGGAGCTTCTCGATCGCCAACCGGAGACCGCGACCCGGCTTGGTGAGCACCGTAACGACGCGCGGCTCAACGATTACAGCGCGCAGGGAGTGGAGCGCGATCTGGCGGCCGCCAAGAGTGGGCTCGCGGAGCTGGCGCGTATCGATCTCAAGAAGCTGTCCGCCGAGGACGCGGTCGATTACCGCATCCTGAAGAACCGGCTCGAGTCGCAGGTCTACGAGCTGCAGACGCTGCGCGACTGGCAGTGGAACCCGCTCGATTACAACGTCGGCCGCGCGATCTACCAGCTGATCGCCCGCGAGTTCGCGCCGCCGGAGCAGCGGCTGCGGTCGGTCATCGGCCGCCTGAACGCAGTTCCGGCGGTGGTCGCCGCCGCGAAGGCGAATCTGAAGGCTCCGCCGAGGGTGCACACCGAGACGGCCATCCAGCAGAACAAGGGGACGACGAATCTCGTGAAGGAGCAGCTCGAACCGCTGGTGAAGCAAGCGCCGGCGCTGGAGAAGGAGTTCCGGACGGCGCAGTCGACCGCGCTGGCGGCACTCGGCGACTACCAGCAATGGCTGGAGAAGGAGCTCCTGCCGCGCTCCAACGGAGACTTTCGCCTCGGGAACGAGAAATTCCGCAAGAAGCTGCGGTTCGCGCTCGATTCCGATCTTTCCAAAGAGGAAATCCTCCGCCGGGCGGAAGCCGATCTGAAGTCGACGCGGTCGGCGATGTACCAGACCGCGGTGCAGATCTGGCCGAAGCTGTTCCCGGACACGCCAGTGCCGATGGATCAGCCGGTCGCGATCAAGGCGGTGCTCGACGAGGCGGCGAAGAAGCACCCGACCAACGAGACCGTCCTCTCCGAGGCCACCAAGGCGCTGGCGGAGACCACCGAGTTCGTGAAGCAGAAGGGCTTCGTCACGGTGCTGGAGGAGCCCCTGGACGTCGTCGCCACCCCGGAGTTCCAGCGCGGGGTGGCGGTCGCCTCGTGCAGCCCCGCGGGGCCGCTGGAGAAGAACAAGAAGACCTTCTATTACATCTCTCCCACGCCTGACGACTGGACTCCGGAGCGCGTCGAGTCGTTCTTCCGCGAGTACAACGACTCCATGCTGCAGGAGTTGACCATCCACGAGGCGATGCCTGGACACTATCTCCAGCTGGCGCACGCGAACCGCTTCCGGGCGCCGACGCTGGTCCGCGCGGTGGTCTTTTCCGGCACCTTCGTGGAGGGCTGGGCGACGTACGCGGAGCAATTGATGGCGGACGCCGGGTACGGAGGGCCGGAAGTCCGCATGCAGCAGCTCAAGATGCGACTGCGGATGATCCTCAACGCCATCATCGATCAGAAGATCCACACCGAGGGGATGAGCGAGCAGGAGGCGATCGCGAGGATGAAAAACGACGCTTTCCAAGAGGAGGGTGAAGCCGTTGGGAAGTGGAAGCGCGCCCGGCTCGGATCGACTCAGCTCTCCACCTATTACGTTGGCAATGCGGAGATGAACGACATCCGCGCGGCGTGGGAGAAGAACCACGGCAAGTACCCCGACCTGCGCTCGCTGCACGACGCCATGCTTTCCTTCGGGAACGCCGCACCGAAGTACGTCAGGGAACGACTGGGAATGTAGCCGAGCTCTCGGCCTCTCGCTCTGCGGCCAGTGCTCAATTGCCTGCAGCCGTGAGGGGAAGGCGAAAGCACGGATAACCGCAGTTCTGCGGGACCGATCGCGGTGTGGCGGGAAGAGTGCTGAGGGGATAGAACCTCGCTCATCAGTCGCTGGCCCCCTCAGCCCAATGGCGGCCCCTAGCCTGCGGGCGGAGTCCGCAGATGAACCCATCCTCTTGGTTCGACGCTGGTGGGCACAGTCGCCTCCAGGTGTTGTGGGAAGACGGGGAACGCGTCTTCTGCAGAGGATGGCGCGATGCCGACGGCGATCGGAACGCCGTTCTGGCCGTGCTTCCCGCCGCGGAGCACCCGTCGCCTGGCAGCCTCAATTACCTGACACACGAATACGGACTGAAGGACGACCTGGACGGTGCGTGGGCGGTGCGGCCGCTCGAGCTTGTGCGCGAACGCGGGCGGACCATGCTGGTGCTCGAGGACCCTGGGGGGGAGCCGCTCGACCGCCTTCTCGGCCGGCCCATGGAAGTGGGTAGATTCCTGCGCCTCGCCATCGCTCTATCAGCCGCGGTTGGCCGGCTACACGAACGTGGCCTCATCCATAAAGACATCAAGCCGGCCAATGTGCTCGTCAATTCCGCGACCGGCCAAGTCTGGCTGACCGGCTTTGGCATCGCATCACGCCTTCCGCGCGAGCGCCAGCTGCCCGAACCTCCCGAGGTCATCGCCGGGACACTCGCCTACATGGCGCCCGAACAGACCGGACGAATGAATCGTTCGACCGATTCCCGGAGCGACCTCTATTCTCTCGGCGTCACGCTCTATGAAATGCTGAGCGGAAGTCTTCCCTTTACGGCTGCCGATCCCATGGAGTGGGTTCACTGCCATATCGCGAGGCAGCCGGTGCCGCCCGGTGATCGTCTGAAGAATGTCCCGGCCCCTCTCTCTGCCATGATCATGAAGTTGCTCGCCAAGACCGCCGAGGTACGGTACCAGACGGCAACCGGCGTCGAGAGTGATCTTCGGCACTGCCTTGCTGGATGGGAAGCTCAGTGCAGCGTCGATGAATTTCCGCTTGGCGAACACGACACGCCAGACCGGCTGCTGATTCCCGAGAAATTGTACGGGCGGGCGCGCGAGATCGGTACCTTGCTCGCCTCCTTCGAGCGCGTGGTAGCGAGCGGCACGCCGGAGTTGGTGCTCGTCTCCGGATATTCCGGTATCGGCAAGTCCTCCGTCGTCAACGAGCTGCACAAGGTTCTGGTTCCGCCGCGCGGCCTCTTTGCAGCAGGCAAGTTCGACCGATGCAAGCGCGACATTCCTTACGCGACGTTGGCGCAAGCCTTTCAGAGCCTCATCCGCCCGCTCCTCGGCAAGAGCGAAGCCGAGCTGGCCGGCTGGCGCGACGCCCTTCGTCACGCGTTGGGTCCGAACGGACTGCTCATCGTGGACCTGATCCCCGAGCTGAAGATCATCATCGGGGAGCAGCCACCGGTCCCTGATCTTCCGCCACAGGACGCGCAAAGCCGCTTCCAGCTGGTCTTCCGCCGATTCATCGCCGTATTCGCGCGGCCGGAGCATCCGCTCACTCTTTTCCTCGACGATTTGCAATGGCTCGACGCGGCGACGCTCGATTTGCTGGAGGATCTGCTGACCCGGCCGGATGTGCAGCACTTGATGTTGATCGGTGCCTACCGAGACAACGAAGTCGATTCCCTCCATCCGCTGGCGCGCAAGCTAGAAGCGATCCGCAAGGCCGGAGCGATCGTGCAGGAGATCGTCCTCGAACCCCTCGCGCGTGAAGACTTGGGACGGTTGATCGGGGATGCTCTTCACTGCGGACCGGAACGCGCCACCCCGTTGGCGCAACTGGTGCACCAGAAGACGGCTGGCAATCCATTTTTCGCCATCCAGTTCCTCTCCGCCCTTGCCGAGGAGGCATTGCTCACCTTCGATCATCGCGATGCGCGATGGTCTTGGGACCTGGACCGCATTCACGCGAAGGGTTACACCGATAACGTGGTGGACCTGATGGTCGGGAAGTTGAACCGCCTGCCCATCGAAACCCAGAAGGCATTGCGACAGCTTGCCTGTATCGGCAACAGCGCAGAGTTCGGCCTGCTGACCATGGTTCACCAGGGCTCGACGGAGGAAATGCACGGCGACCTCTGGGAGGCGGTCCGGGCAGGACTCGTCTTCCGCTCGGAAGGTGCCTATCGGTTCCTCCATGACCGCGTCCAGGAGGCAGCCTATTCGCTCCTCCCGCCGGAATTGCGCGCCGAGGCCCATCTGCGCATCGGCCGCCAACTCCTGGCAAGAATGACTCCGGCCGAGGTCGCCGAAAAGATCTTCGATCTCGTCAATCAGCTCAACTGCGGGACTTCCCTGGTTACCGACTGGAACGAGAAACAGCAGATAGCGGAGCTCAATCTTCGCGCCGCAAGACGGGCCAAGGCATCGGCTGCCTCCACCTCGGCATGCGTTTATCTGTCCGAAGCGATGGCCCTACTCGGTTCGCAGGGATGGGCGAGCCGCTACGACCTCGCCTTCGGCGTGTGGCTCGAACGAGCGCAGTGCGAGTTCCTCAGTGGAAACTTCGATGCAGCCGAGCGGCTCATCCAGGAATTACTCCATGGAGCCGCATCGAGCATCGACAAAGCGGCCGCCTACCGGATCAAGGTGGATCTCCACGTCGTGAAATCGGAGAACGCGCAGGCTATCGACAGCGCTCTCGAGTGCCTGCGCCTCTTCGGCATCGATATTCCCGCACATCCCACGAGCGAACAAGTTCATGCCGAATACGAGAGCGTCTGGAGGAACCTGGGTGGCAGGCCGATCGGGAGCCTGATCGACCTGCCCCTCATGTCTGATCCAGAGATGCAGGCCGCCATGCGCGTGCTTTCGGTCCTCTTCGCGCCAGCGATCTTCACCGATCTCAACCTGGCCTTCCTGCATCTCTGCAAGATGGTCAATCTCAGTCTGCAGTATGGCAGCACCGACGCGGCCGCGGTCGGCTATGTCTGGTTCGGGATCATTCTCGGACCGGTGTTTCGCCGCTACGCGGAGGGTTACCATTTCGGCAAGCTTGCGTGCGACCTGGTCGAGAAGCACGGCTTTGCTGCCTACAAGGCGAAGACGTATTTCGCCATGGAAATCGTCGTGCTTTGGACGCAACCGATTGCAACCGCTCTTCAATATCTTCAGTCCACGTTCCGGGCAGGTATCGAAACGGGAGATCTGACCGTCGCTTGCTATAGTCGCAATCACGAGATCACCGATCGTCTCCTCCGGGGAGATCCGCTCGAAGAGCTGTGGCGCGAGTCCGAACGTGGCCTCGACTTCGTCCGCAGATCCAGATTTCGCGACGTCGAGGACATCATCGTGAGCCAACAGCGATTCATTCTGAACATGCGGGGAGAGACATCGTCCTTCTCGACGTTCAGCGATGCTGGGTTCAACGAGGAGGCCTTCGAGGCACAGCTGAACGACGATCGCATGAGCACGATGGTCTGTTGGTACTGGATCCTCAAGCTACAGGCCCGCTTCATTTCCGGAGACCACGAGGCTGCAATCGCCGCAAGCCGGAAGGCGAAAGAGCTGCTCTGGAGCTCGGTCGCGCATGTCCAGTTGCTCGATTACTACTACTATACGGCGCTCGCGTTCGCGGCCAGCTGGGACGATGCGGCCCCTCCCGGCAGGCAGAGCGAATGGCGCGAGCTGCTCAGGGCGCATCTCGCCCAACTGCGAGAGTGGGCGGAGAACGGCTCGGCCACCTTCCGCGACAAGTTCGAGCTGGTCGCCGCCGAGATTGCTCGTATCGAAGGCCGGCCACTCGACGCCGAGCGCCTCTACGAACAGGCCATCCGCTCGGCCCGCGAGAACGGTTTCGTCCAGAACGAGGGCATCGCCAACGAGCTTGCAGGCCGCTTCTACCTCAGCCACGGTCTCGAGACGAACGGCCTTGCCCATCTGCGGAACGCACGCGCCTGCTTTGCCCTGTGGGGAGCCGACGGCAAAGTGAGGCAACTCGAGTCGCGTCATCCGGACCTGGCCGGGCCCGAGGGGCATCCGCCCACGGCTACGATGGGCTCCTCCGTCCGGCAACTCGACGTCACGACCGTGGTCAAGGCATCTCAGGCCGTTTCCGGCGAGATCGAGTTGCCGAGGCTGATCGAGCGACTGATGACGATCGCGCTGCAGAACGCAGGCGCAGATCGCGGTCTCTTGATCCTGCCACAAGGGGATGACTATCGCATCGAGGCAGAGGCGTGGGCCAGCGGCGACGAGGTCATGCTGCACCAGGGATCGATCGCTGGTCCCGCCGCTCCCGAAGCGCTCATACGCTATGTCGTCCGCACGCAAAAAAGCCTGATCCTGGATGATGCGTCCAAGCCCAACCTGTTCTCCGAGGACGACTATCTGAGCACCCGACAACCGCGGTCGGTCTTCTGCCTCCCGCTCGTAAGGCAAGGCACGTTGGTCGGGCTGCTCTATCTCGAGAACACGCTGACCTCGCACGTCTTCACCCCGGATCGCACTGCGCTGCTCGAGCTGCTCGCGTCACAGGCGGCGATCTCGCTGGAGAACACCCGTCTGTATGGCGATCTTCGAGAACGGGAGGCGAAAGTCCGGCGCCTCGTCGACTCCAACATCATCGGCATCTTCATCTGGAATCTCGACGGTGTGGTCATCGACGCCAATGAAGCCTTTCTGCACATGATGGAATACGAGCGTGAAGATCTCGCCTCGGGTCACTTGTCCTGGACGGAACTGACCCCGGCGGAATGGCGCGACGGCGACGAGCGGGCCCTAGCAGAGCTGAAGGCGACCGGCACCATCCGGACGTTCGAGAAGGAGTACTTCCGGAAAGACGGCACCCGCGTGCCCGTGCTCGTCGGCGCGGCGGCATTCGGCGAGCGACGAGACCAAGGCGTGGCCTTCGTGGTCGACTTGACCGAGCGCAAGCGGGCGGAGCGCGAACGACGCGAGAGCGAGCGGCGATACCGCGAGGTACAGATGGAATTGGCGCACGCGAACCGCGTCGCGACGATGGGGCAGCTGTCGGCTTCGATTGCCCATGAAGTCAACCAGCCGATCGCAGCGGCAGTCACCAATGCCCAGGCCGCTTTGCGCTGGCTGGGCGTCCGGCCGCCAGTTCTGGAGGAGGCCCGGCAGGCGCTCGGTCGGATCGTCAAGGACGGCAATCGAGCGAGCGATGTCGTCGGCCGGATCCGTGCCCTCATCAAGAAGGCGCCCCCACGGAAGGACGAGTTGGAAATCAACGACGCGATCCTCGACGTCATTGCCCTGACCCGTGGCGAAGTGGTGAAGAACGGCGTCTCGGTGCAGGCGCAATTCGCGGAGTGCTTGCCGCGCATTCAAGGAGATCGCGTCCAACTGCAACAGGTAATCCTGAATTTGATCGTCAACGCCGTCGAGGCGATGAGCAGCGTCACCGATGGGTCGCGAGAATTGTTGATCAGCACTGCCAACGCCGATTCAGACGGCGTGCTCGTCGCGATGCGGGATTCAGGCCCGGGGCTGGCTCCCGCGAGCCCCGAGCACCTCTTCGAGCCCTTCTACACGACCAAGCCAGGCGGTTTGGGGATGGGCCTACCGATCTGCCGCTCGATCATCGAAGCTCACGGGGGACGATTGTGGGCGACCGCGAACGTACCTCGGGGTGCTATTTTTCAATTCACGTTGCCTGCGTTTCCAGACAGTGCATCGTGAATCGTGAGCTGAGCAGCCGGCTTTAGCGGGCGGCCAGGGCGAGCCAGGCGGCCAGCGCCGACTCGTTCGGTCCGGGCCAGGGCCTCCCCGAGGCCTTGTTGGGATCGGACGACAGCTGTCGAACGACTGCACAGCGCGAATCCCAAACGCGTCCGCCCGAGGCTGCCTCCGAGGGCGTTCACGTTGGCGTGTCGGATGCATGTGCTGGACGACGTCGGGACTATGAGCACCACCATTGCAGGAATCAGGATTCCGGACAGCCAACTCGCCCGCGAGGCGACAGATCTGGTGCGGGATACCGAAACCGATCTGCTGTTCCACCATTCGCGCCGGGTGTTCCTGTTCGGCGCCTTGGTCGGCGACGGTAAGGGTCTGGCCTACGATCCCGAGCTGCTCTATATCGGCGCCATGTTTCACGACATGGGGCTGACGAAGCCCTACAGCAGCCCGAGCGAGCGCTTCGAGGTGGATGGCGCCAACGCCGCGCGGGATTTCCTGCGCCGCCACGGCATCGCCGAGGCTTCGAGCGACCTGGTGTGGGACGCCATCGCCTTGCACACCACGCCCGGCATTCCCAAGCACAAGAAAGCCGAAGTGGCGTTGATCACGGCCGGCGTGGAGATGGATGTGCTTGGGCTGGGCTTCCCCGACGTGAGCGACGCCGACCGCGCCAAGGTGGTCATCGCTCACCCACGCGGCGAGCACTTCAAGCAGGACATCATCGAAGCCTTCTACCAGGGCATCAGGCGCAAGCCGGACACCACGTTCGGCAACGTCAAGGCCGACGTGCTCGAATTGAAAGACCCGCGCTTCGACCGCGGCAACTTCTGCCAGGTCATCCTCGACTCGGCATGGCCGAGCTGATGGCGCGCAACACATTTGAATAGGGAGACCCGGAGCGTCGCCTTCATCCGCAAGCCGTAGATGGTCGCGTCTCGGGCATGAACGCCAGGAGGATGCCGAACCCGACCGCGGCAACCGCAGCCAGGAAAAGGAAGCCGGCGTGGTAGCCGAAGCGGTCGACGATGCCGCCGGCGACGGTCTGGCTGAGAGAGGCGCCAATTCCCACGGCGGTGAAGATCGCGCCTTGCGTGACGTTGAACCGGCCGGTGCCCCGTGTGAGGTCGGCTATCACGAGAACGGCCACGACGTTGAAGATGCCTGCGCCGACGCCGTCGAGGATCTGGATCGAGACGAGCGGGTACGTGCCCCGGGCGAGCGTGTAGAGTACGCCACGAATGGGCAGGACGCCGAAACCTACCAGAAGGACCGGCTTCCGTCCCCACGACGCAGCCAACCGTCCCGCGGGCCAGGCCACAAGAGTGATCACCGCCTGCGTCGTCGCCACGCAGAGCATCATGAACAGTGGAGCCCTTTTCGCGTCGCCCTGCGAGAGCATCTCGCCCAAGAGCGGCAGCATCGCCGCGTTGGCACAGTGGAACAGCACGGCGCAGGCCAGAAAGATCAGCAAGGGGCGATCCTTCAGCAGCCGCTTCGATCCCACCTTCGCCGCGTCCGCCCCATCGTCGGCGCCGCGGGCCGCTTCATAATCGATCTCGTCCGGTCGGATCAGCAGTAGCGACAGGAATGCGGGCATTGCAAAGCCGACCACGAGATAGAAGATCCAGCGCGGTCCGACATATGTTCCGATCAATCCCATTGCCACGGCGGCGGCAAGGTTCCCGGCCGCGTTCCAGGACTGGTTGCGGCCCTGTCTCCGGTCGAAGAGCTGCCGCCCGACCAGCCCGAGCGCGATGGCGGCGATGGCAGGGTTGAAGATGCTGGACATGCCGCCGATCAGCACCTGGGCGGTCATGACGGAAACGACGGACGGCCGCAACGCCATCATCAGGGATCCCGCGCAGAGGGCGGCGACGCCGGCGGCGATCAGCCCCCGCTTGCCGCGGAGCCTGTCGACGAGCCAGCCCACGGGCGCCTGCGTCACGATTCCCGCGATCCCGCCGGCGGTCAGCGCGATCCCGACGTGTTCCGGGTCCCAGTGATTCTGCGCGAGGTAGATCGCGAGGAACGGCCCGACGCCGGTCTGGACGTCGGCCAGGAAGAAGTTGAGCCAATCGAGCCCGCGCACGTGCACGGCCATCAGCGGCCCGCCTGGAGGATCCACACCATTTAGATGACGAGGCCGAAGGACGGATAAGCGCGGTCTTGTCGCCTCGCCCTCCTCCCACTTCACGGCGATCAGCCTAGCAACTGCGGCAACGGGTGACACCATCCGAGCCCTGAGCGGCGGCGTGTAGCCCGCCCCCGCCGCGCTCTGCTAGTCTGATCGCGATAAAAGGAGGGGAGGGCGAGGCGACAGAACGTGCCTTATCCGTCCTTTCTGCACAATCCGGGCGGACGCCTGCCATGCCGGACCCGATGTTCCAGGTGGAGCACCTGCTCCTCACGTATCCCGCGCGACGAGGGCAGCCCCCGGCCACCATCCTCGACGACATCTCGGTGGAGGTCGCGCGTGGCGGCGCGCTCGTCCTGGTAGGCCCCTCCGGCTCGGGGAAGTCGTCGCTCCTGCGCTGCCTCAATCGTCTGGAGGAACCCACGGCGGGCGTCGTCCGCTTCGACGGCCATGACATCACCGAGTTGGACCCGCGCGAGCTCCGCCGCCGCGCTGCCCTCGTGCTGCAGACGCCCGTGCTGTTCGAGGGCACAGTCCGCGAGAATCTGAAGATCCGTGCCCCGGGCGCCACGCTGGACTTTTCCGAGCCCCGTCTGCGCGAGATGCTGACCGAGGTCGGGCTCGACGCCACGCTGCTGGATCGCGACGCCGCCATGCTCTCGGGCGGCGAGAAGCAACGGGTGACGATCGCCCGCGCGCTGCTGCGCGATCCGCAGGCGCTGCTGCTCGACGAGCCGACGTCCGCGCTGGATCCGCCGAACGCCAAGCTGGTGATCGAGACGGTCTGCCGCCTGCGTGATGTCCGCGGCCTCAGCATCGTGGCCGTCACCCACACGCCCGAGCTCGTGCGCCGTCTCGGCGGGCCGCTCCTCTATCTGGTGAAGGGACACGTGCAGGCATACGAACGCGTGGATGCCAACGGCGTCATGGACCAGCGGCTCCAGGCTTTCCTCTCGGGCATCCATCCGTGACGATGGGCGGCTTCGGGATCATCGACCTGACCTGGTGGCAGCTCGGCCTTGCCCTGCTGCTGGTCGCCGTGGTCGCCGCCATCTCGCTGCGCCAGGCGCTTGGTCTCGAGCGCGATCTTCTGGTCGGCGCGGTTCGCACGATCGGCCAGCTCTACCTCGTCGGCCTGATCCTCGCCGCCGTCTTCGGCGCCGCCCGATGGTACTGGGTCCTCCTGATCATCGTCGTGATGGCCGCCGTCGCCACCCACGCCGCCGTCTCCCGCCTGGCCAAGCCGATCCCGGGCGTCTATTGGATCGCGGCGACCGCGCTCACGATCTCGACCGCCGCGACGCTCACGTACGTGATCGGCGTCGTCGTGCAGCCGCGTCCATGGTGGGAGCCGCAGTACGTGATCCCGATCGCCGGGATGATCCTCGGGAACTCGATGACCAGTGCGGCGCTGGCGGGCGATCGCCTCCAGGCCGATCTCTTCGCACGGCGGGATGAGGTCGAAGCGCGCCTGGCGCTGGGGTTCTCCGGGCGGGAGGCGGTGCAGCCGCTGGTGCGAGCGGCACTGCGGGCGGCGATGATTCCCACGGTCAACGGGATGATGACGGTCGGCGTCGTCCAGCTCCCCGGCATGATGACGGGCCAGATCCTGGCCGGCGCCTCTCCGCTGACGGCGATCCGGTATCAAATCGTGGTGGTGTTCATGCTGGCGGTGGCTACTGCGCTGGGGTCACTGCTGTTCGTGCGGCTGGCGGTGCGGCGGTATCTGACGCCGGCACACCAGCTGCGGCGGTACCTGCTCTGAATCGATGTGGTTTTCAGTGTGTGACTTCTGGTCAAGGCTCGTCCGGATCGAGGCGGCCCGTCGGCGAATGAAGTCGTAGGGGCCGACGCGGCGCGCGCCACCCTTCTGGCTGGTCAGCCTCGGTCTATCCCCGCTGGAAGCGATCCGCGCCGCAACCACGGCTGCTCATCGTGAGAGAGACGCACGCGAACCTCTGCCTCGACTACGGCGTGGGCCTGCAAGGGCAGCACGGCTTCTACCTCAGCTTCAACGAGGCGTTCTAGAAACATCCGGCTCCAGCTCTGCCGGGAGCCGGGTGCGGCTGGACCGCCGGAAGCGCGGGAATAGACGAGCCGGCTGATCGCATCATTGGGGCTGGAGGCGAATCGAAATAACGAATCCAAGGGGCATCGAGTCAGGTGATCGGCAATCAGTTCACAGCGGATTGGCCGCTGCGAGTGATCGCCGAAGGCTCTGTACGCGCCAGCCCCGCAACCACGCGCACAAACCGCTCATAGGAGAATAGTATGAAGAACTGTACTGCACCGGAGAAGCAGACCACCAGTCGCATCCTGCTCGCCGCTTGCGCCACTGCTCTCGCGGTGGCGTTCACGGTCGCGCTCCCGCAGCCGGCCTACGCCGACGACGTCGCACCGCCACCCGTGCCCGCCAACATCAAGGTGCCAGCGGGGAGCGAGGTGTTCCTCGTGGGTCACGGAGTTGGCACCCAGAACTACGTCTGCCTGCCCTCAGGCACTGGGGTCGCCTTCACGCTCTTCACGCCCCAGGCCACTCTGTTCAGCGACGATGGTAAGCAAATCACCACTCACTTCTTCAGCCCCAACCCGTTTGAGCAGAACACCAATCCAGCGGTGTCGGCCGCTGGGATGATTCGCGCCACGTGGCAGCACTCCCGGGACACGAGCACCGTCTGGGGCCAGGTGAAACCAGGCAATTCCTCCTCCGACCCCGGTTTCGTCGCGCCGAATGCCATAGCCTGGCTATTGGTTACGGTGGTTGGAGCCGACAACGGATCCACCGGCGGTGACACGCTGACGGAGACCACCTTCATCCAGCGGCTGAACACCTCTGGAGGGGTCGCACCGTCGACGGGCTGTAGCTCGCCAACAGACGTCGGCAATCTGGCTTTTGCGCCTTACACGGCCGACTACTTCTTCTACAAGGCTGCTGAAGGCCACGTGGACCACGGCAACTAGGATCTCCGCTCAAGGGCTCTGGAAGGAACCGGACGGCGCAGCCGTCCGGTTCTTCCTGCCTGACCCGAATCGCCACGGATCGTGAACGCACGGCCGGAGACTGTTCGAAGGCTCCTTCCCGAATCGCGGAGCCTGCGAGCGCATCGATGAACCTCGTGGTGGCTCGATGACGAAGCGATTCTGGGGCTGCGCGCTCATGACGCTCCTCAGTGCCGGTGTAAGCGCGGGCTTTTCCCTCGCTGGTCTACTTG
>Ga0137409_10000986_pt1 | contig 30932 bp, 25 predicted proteins | sample CZODoug1_16funga_FD_122059 | JGI IMG/M metagenome (GOLD analysis project Ga0137409, IMG submission 122059) | Vadose zone soil fungal communities from Angelo Coast Range Reserve, California, USA - CZODoug1_16fungal (Hybrid Assembly) | ecosystem: Environmental > Terrestrial > Soil > Vadose zone... | reverse complement strand
GGTCTGGTAGATGAGGGTGAAGCCCGCGGCGTCTTCGAAGGTCATCTTGTCCGGCATTCGAGTGATCGACGACGGGGTCGCGTCGGCGATCTCCGCGAAGCCGCCGCGCGTGAGGCCGCCGTGGTCGAGCAGCGCCATGACCCGATCGCCGGGCTTCAGGCCCGAGGAAGCGGGCGCGCTGATCACCTCGCCACTGACTTCGACGCCTGGGACGAAAGGCAGGTCAGGCTTCTCCTGGTAGAGCCCGGCGACCATCAGCACGTCGGGAAAGTTGATCGCGGCAGCGCGAACCTTGATCCGCACCATGCCGTCGACAGGCTCACCTGGAGAGACCTCCTCGAGGCGCAGGCTCTCCGGCCCGCCAAGCTCCCGGACGACCCAGGCTTTCACCCGGGGAAGGCTACAGCGCCGGATCGAGCCGCCGCATGCGCGGGGTGACTACGCCTTTTGAGGGCTCTCAGCCAGTCGACTGCCGTGACCGAGCCGCAACGCCCGCACTGCACCCTCGTGCGACTTGTCTCTACCGATCGCCGCCTCCCGACAGGAGTCACAGCACCAGGTCCGGTCAATCGAGCGCTTGGCGCCAATGAGCTGGCTGAGGATGCCCACCTCCAATCAACGACGCACGTGTCCGCTTTGGTCGGGCCCGTGCACGTGTGCAAGGCCCGCCGAGCGTCCGACAGGCGTTGCAGGCCACAATTTGAGTGCGCCGGCGTAGCTCAGCTTGGTTAGAGCAGCGGTCTTTTAAACCGATGGTCCAGGGTTCGAATCCCTGCGCCGGCATCTACCTCTCCGCCAACTCGCCCCTTCGATTCCGCATTTCTTGCGCCAAACCAATGCTTGCCCCCTCGAATAACGCACGTTTGGCGCCAAAAGCGCGCTATGGCGGCGCGTAACGGGAGGCGGCAGCATCTCGTTGGGCTGTCGTGGGACTGCGTCCGGCGGGTTGGTATCCGGATCCCTATCGAATCCACGCGCTGAGATGGTGGGACGGGTCTGTTTGGTCTGAAGCTGCGGCAGTAACCAAACCGAGCTGGTGGCCCGTGTGGGGCTGGGCGGCGGCCGCTATCTACATTTGGCTCTTTTGCATTCTGGGTTCCATCTACACCGCCAAGGGCATCGCTTCAACGCCTCAACCAGATCAGCAAATGTGGGTCGCTCTCGTGACGTGGTCGCCTGCATTGCCCGCGCTCTGCGCGGCGCTGGCTGCTCTGATCGTCCGTCTCTCTCGAGAGGGTTGGCGGCCGGCTGCTTTGTCGGCCTCTCATGTTTTTCTCTGGACGGGCCTCGCCCTCGTATTCCTCTGGGTCCCAAAAGCCCCTTGACCCCCGGCTCCAGAGGCCCAACTGTTACGGCATGAAACCGGCCGCTCGGCTCAGCCTGGTCCCTCTCGGTGTGCGTGACGTCGCGCTCAGCAGCGAGTACTGGCCGATAGGAGAGGATGGGCGCCCAATCCTTCCGTGAATGGAAGCTGAGCCACTAGAAGGATCTTCCACGCGGCGCAGGCGCGCACTGAGCCTGATCGCGGTTGCCGTGATTGTGGTCGCAGCGGCAAGCATCGTCTACCTGTCGCCGCGCCTGAGTTCCAAAACGAGCCAGGCATCGCCGACCATCAACCCCGGGCCGGTGACGAGCTCGGGCGACATCATCACGTACGACTTTCTGACGGCATCGCTCGGTTGGGCGCTGGAAGCGTCGACGGCCGGGGTGGACAACCAGTTCTGGGTCTTCCGAACAACCGATCGCGCGATGCATTGGCAATTGCAGCTCACGGGGCAGTTCACGGCTGCAAAGGGGATATCGCTAACGATTCAGTTCTTCGACCAAACCCACGGCTTTGTCGCGGTCGGTTATCCGATCGCGCTCTATCGCACGGTGGACGGCGGAACGCATTGGGTTCCGATTGCGCTCGCGGATACTGAGGCATCTTTCGTTAACTTCAGCGATTCTCGTAATGGATGGCTGCTTGTGAGCCCACCTGGCCGTCCCACCTACCCACCTCATTTATTTGCGACCGCTGACGCAGGTGACAGCTGGCGGCAGCTGCCCGACCCGCCAGCGGACTCGATCAGCATGACGTTCCGCTCGCCATCGGAAGGGTGGTTGTGGACCGCACTTTCCGGGCAGTCTCGCCTCTACTCTTCGGTTGACGCCGGCCACAGCTGGCAGCGCCGCGACCGGCCAGACCTCCCCGGTCGGCTCCCAGGCGAAAACAGCAGCGTCATCGAATTACGACTCTTACCTGGCAAAGGGGTCGTCGTCTATCTAGCCCTGGTACAGGGCACCGGCTTCAGCTTGCCCATCTACGAATTCACCTCGTTCGATCTGGGCGCCTCCTGGAGGTTCGTTCCAATGAGGCCCAACCAACTCTTCAACTCCGAGGGTTTTCAGGACGCAGCCCATTGGTGGGCCATCGATAGCGAAACTCTTTACAAGTCCTCGGATGCCGGTCAGACGTGGTCGAAGGTCCAGACCCACATTGAAAATGGACAGTACTGGAGCTACCTCGTCTACCCCCTCGATTCGAAGCACGCTTGGGCACAGATACAGATCGGAGACGTCACCGGGTTGACCACGACGAGTGACGGTGGGCTCACCTGGACCCGAGTCAAGGTCCCGCAGCCGGCCTGATCCTTCGCGCGGGCACCGAGTCACCGACAATAACCGCGTGCGTTGGGGCAACGCCTTCTTCTGGATCACCGTCGCGGCATTCGTGGCGGCAATACTCAGCCAGGTCTTCGGGTGGGAGGTTCTTCGGGACGCCATCCTCATCGCCTGGGTGGTCCTTCTGCTCCTGGTGGCCATGACGCGAGGAATGTGCTGGACGAGCGCCCTCACCTTTCTATCTGTGGCGGCGCTTGTAGGCGCGGTGATCAGTCAGTTCGCGGGCTCGCAGTCCTTGCGTGGCTGGTTCCTGCTTGGGTGGGCCGTTTTCCTGCTGCCGGTGGCCATCTCACTGCTCAGCCACCCGATGCGCTGGCCCTCTTGGGGTCTGTTTGCCGGATTCTGGGGAGTCGTTGGAGTCCTCTGGCTGATCGTGCTCCAGATCCTCGCCGTCACAGGCGTGCTGGGCGGAGATTCCCTCGCCGCGTGGACGGCCTGGCCGTTGGCCCTGGTCGGCATCTGGTTTGTTGTCGCTTCAGGTCTCGGCTTGGGGGCCGAAAGATTTCCCAGCTGGCTCGACGGCCTGGGCATCCTCGCGGGCGTCGGACTGATCGCGATCAGCATTTCGACCTGGATCGACGCGTCGGATGACGCCACGCCTGCCGCCGGATTATTCGCCGCCGGCGCATACGTGGTCTGGGGCCTTGGCCTCGCTTGGGTTCTGTGGGGGGCTCAGGACGTGATCCACCGGTTCCGCGGCCTGCCGGTCAAGCGCACGCTCAAGACACAGACCCTGCCCTAGCTCTGGCCGCCCGTCCGTCGATCTGAAACCGATCTGAAGAACTGGCGCAGGGATTCGAGGCGCGTTGCGTCAAATTCGGCATGGAGCCTGGGTCGCGTCCCACCATCGGCAGCAGCTCTTTCCGGAGCAGATGGTCGCTCGCCCTCGCCCTGGCCGCCGGGCTGGCCATGTCCATGGCAGTGCCCGTTCAGGCGGTTACCGACTCTGTGGATCAGTCGCAGACGATCAGCACCAGCTTCCAGCGCCTCGGCCTGATGGGCCAAACCTTCACCGCCGGGGTGAGTGGTGAGGTGGACCGGGTCTCGCTGGCTTCTGACACAAGCTTTGGCTTCGTCAGGCTGACTGTCCAGATTCAGTCGGTCACAGGGGGCGCCCCGAGTGGCACCGTCCTGGGCTCCTCTTCCTTCTCAGGCACGCTGACGTGCTGCCGCCAGTTCCACGACTTCGCATTCACGCCTGGCGTCCCGGTCAAGGCCGGCACGCAGTACGCAATCGTCGTCAAGGTCGCCGTCGGTCAGTTCACCTGGTACAACAGCTGGATTTTCAACGCCTATCCCGGCGGCCAGCTCTACGTTGGCTGCAACGGCTGCTCGTGGTTGACGGGCAGCACGTATGGCATGGACTTCACGTTCATGACGTGGGTCGCCGTCAGCACAAACCACGCTCCGCTGCTGGCAGCCGACAATCCCGCGGTCAGTGTCGACGAGGGCACAAGACCCGCCAATACAGGCACTTTCTCTGACGCGGACGGCGACACGGTCGCCATCACCGCCTCGGCCGGCGCCGTGACCCAGAGCGCGACCACCGCCGGCACCTGGGCCTGGTCACAGCCCGCGGGCGACGAAGCCACCATCCAGACGATCACCCTCACCGCGGACGACGGCAAGGGCCTCACCGCCACGACCTCATTCACGATCACCGTCACGCCGCTGGCACCGAACGTGACCATCTCGTCAGCCACCGCGGGCCTGTCGGCCGCAGCCGCGAGCACGAGCGCCATCGCCTCGAGCCCGGAAGGGACGAAGGTCACCCTCAACGGCACGGCGACCAGCCCAGCGGCCGAGGACAATCCCGTCGCCACCTACAGCTGGGTCGTGACCAAGGACGGGAACGCGTACGGTGCAGGCAGCAGCCCCACGTTCAGCTTCACGCCGGATGACGAGGGCACGTTCGTTGCGACTCTCCAGGCCACCGACCACGCCGGCATGGCGGGCACGGCGTCAGTGACGATCAACGGCGCAAACGTCGCGCCTTCGGCCAAGATCACGAGCGCCGCGCCGACGTCGGGCCTCCCGCTCCTGGTCCTCACCGCCAACGTGTCGATGACCTTCGGCGGCAGCTTCTCCGACCCGGGAGCGCTCGACTCGCACACCGCCACCTGGAACTTCGGAGACGGCGCCACCAGCACCACGAGCTTTGGAGCCGGCGGCTCGGCCGGACTGTCGGTCGCTCACACGTACGGCGCGGCGGGCAACTACCCAGTCACGCTGACCGTCACCGACGACGACGGTGGGGTGGGCCAGGCGACCACGAAGGTCGCGGTCCAGACTCCGCAGCAGGCGCTGGCCTCTATCTCCGGGGCCGTCCAGAAGATCTCCTCCCTCAACGACGGCCAGAGGAACAGCCTGACCGTCAAGATCAACGCCGCCAGCGCCTCGATGAACCGCGGTGACATGAAAACCGCCAACAACCAGCTGAACGCCCTCCTCAACGAGCTTCAGGCACTGGTGAACAGCGGCCGCCTCTCGGCCGGCGACGCAGCCGCCCTCCGCAACTCGGTCCACGCGATACAGGCCGCGATCGGGACTTACAACCGATTCCTGGGGTGGTGGCCCCTAGGGGCTTAGACTGCCGGCCATCCGGATGGCTGCCGCAACCGCTCTACCGCCCGCTGACCTCCTGCCCATCGGCCGCACGGCCAACCTCCCATATCGCGCGGTCCGGCTGATCGCGACCCCTCTCCTGCATCTTTGCTTTCGCTTCGAGGTGGACGGCAAGGAGAACATCCCCAGGTTTCCCTCTTCCCCGCAGGGAGAGGGGCTTGAGCCGCCAAGAACCTACATCGTCATCGGCAACCACCTGAACTGGCTGGACGAGTTCGCCATCCTGCTCCTTTTCCCGGTTGAGCCTCGCCTGCATTTCCTGGCCGACCCCACCCTGCTGGTGACCCGCAAGGTCCAGTGGTGGATCATCCGCACCACCGGCGGCTACGTGCCGGTCGTGCGAGAGCGTCACGGCGACACGGCACTGTTCCACCACGTCGACCGATGCCTCGAGGTGGGGGGCGCGATCGCGATCTTCCCTGAGGGCAACTACGGTCCCAAGGAGGGCGAGCTCATGCCCTTCAAGAAGGGTTTCGCGCACTTCGCGATCAAAGCGAAGGTCCCGGTCGTGCCGGTCGCGCTCTCAGGCACCAAAGACCTCTGGTTTCGCAAGCGGATCCGCGTGGTCATCGGCAAGCCCCTCCTCCCGAGAGGCGATGACCCGGCCTCCCTGACCGAGGCCGCCTTCCAGCGGGTCACGGAGCTCATGCCGCCGTATTCAGAACCGGCCGGCCGGAAGCTGCTCCGGAGGCAGCTGACCCACCTGTTCTGAGCGATCGGGCGTGAAGCGGCCCAATTCACTTTTCTGAACGTCAATTGGTATGCAAAACCGGGGCCCTTTTGATAAGGTGCCTTCTCCCACGGTTCCTGAGCGGTCTTCTACACGTCTCGCTCCGAGCTCAGGCCTGAACAACGCCCCAGGGGTAGGGCGACTCAGAGGAGGAGCGGAAGGTTTTGCTGCCGCTGTTTCGTGCGGTCCTGGTGTGGGTCGTGATCCTCGCCGGCGTCATCCTGCCGCGCCTCGACGCGCCGGCGGCGGTGACCCACGCCGTGGCCGTGACCCAGCTGAGCGCCTTCGACCGCCTTTCCGTGGTGCAGCAGACGCGCAACGAGCGGGTCCAGGCGGCCCAGATGGCCCAGGTGAACGCGTGGGCGCAGGAGCTGAAGCAGGGCCTTGCCGACTACCAGGCGCAGCAGGATGCCCTGGCCGCGGCGCAGGCCCAGGCGGCCCGGATCGCAGCCCTCAACAACCACCCACCGCCGCCCGCCTACATCGCCAAGATCATCACCGACGCCTTCAGCCCATTGGGCCCGGACGCCGTCGTGTGGGCGATGCGCATCGCCTACTGCGAGTCGCGCTACCACCCGAACTCGGTGAACTCCGACAGCGGCGCCTCAGGCCTGTTCCAGTTCCTGCCGAGCACCTGGGGAGGCACCCCATGGGCCAGCCAGTCCCCCTTCGACCCGGTGGCAAACGCCCAGGCCGCCGCGTGGCTGTACAGCCACTACGGCCCCGGCCGCTGGGCCTGCAAGTAGCGCCTGGACCCTAGCGTCGGGCTTACCCCTCGGCGGTGACAGTGATCTCCAGCTGGTAGATCGGCTGGGGGCTCGAGGCGCCCTTCAGGAGCATCGGCTCGTAGCCGGCCACCTCGAACCCATCCGGTACGAGGTCGCGCGTGGCCTCGGACATCAGCACCTTGGCCGGGCGGACCTTCGACAGGTACGAGCTGTTGTTCACGGGGATGCCGATCAGGGTGAACTCGAGCCGGCGATCGGAGCCGACGTGCCCCGCCACGACCGGACCGGTGTCGAGGCCGATCCCGACCGAGATCGCGGGCCGGCCGGTTTCGATGAGCTCTCGGTTGAGCCGGTCGATCTCCTTGACCATCCCCCGGGCAGCACTCAGAGCCTGGGCGGCGTGATCCACCATCGGGTTTGGCGCGCCGAAGACCACGAGCATGCCGTCGCCCTGGAACTTGTCGATGTTGCCGCCGTGCGCCAGGACGACCTCGATCATCCGCGCGAAGTAGTTGTTCAGGAAGTCCACCAGCTCCTCGGCCTGCATGCTCTGCGTCAGAGTCGAGAAGCCGGCGATGTCGGAGTTCAGCATCGTCACCTCGCGGCGCTCTCCAGGAAGGAACATGGTCCTGCGGTCGGACCGCGCCAGCACGTAGTCGGTGACCTGCTTGTTGACGTGCAGCTCGAACAGCTCGCGCAGGAACTCAGAGCGCTCGTACTGCCGCGCGTTGTCGATGGCGATGGCGGCGAGGTCGGAGATCGCCTGCAGGAACTCCTTGTCCTTTTCCTCGAAGATCGCGGCTCGGAACGGGTTGTCCACGTAGACGGCGCCGATCACCTTGCCCTTGGTGACCAGGGGCACGGCGATGATCGACCGCAGGTTCTGGAGGATCACCGACTGCTGGCCCTTGAACCGGTCGTCGAGGCTGGCGTCGGTCGAGATGACCGCCTGGCCGGTCGCGACCACCTGCTCGATTACCGTTTTCGAGCCCAGGAAGGAGCGCGTCTTCTCGGGGTCGGCCTCACCGCTCGACATCTGGACTGACATGGTCCCCGTGACAGGGTCGACGAGCACGATGAAGCCGCGCGACGCCTTCATGAGGGTGATCACGCGGTCCATCACCTTCCGCAGCACGATGTCGAGCTCGAGCGATGAGCTGAGATCGCGCGCGAGCTCGTAAAGCAGGTGATCGCGCAGGCCAAAATCGACTTGGGGAGCCAAGGCCATGTGGAGTCTAACGAAGCAACCCGCGATTTCAGGCGGATAAGCCGCTGCCTTGATTTCACGCATTCCCTCCTCCGCAGGGGGAGGGTTAGGGTGGGGGGCCGGCCGCATTCCATGCACCGGTAAACTCGAACTCCAATGTCCACCGACGGATCACCCATGCCTACGGTCGACTCCTTGCTGGCGCGCCTGAACCCGCCTCAGCAGGAGGCTGTCACCCACGGGGACGGGCCCCTTCTGATCTTTGCCGGGGCCGGCAGCGGCAAGACGCGCGTGCTGACCGCCCGCATCGCCTACCTGATCGCCACCAGGCGGGTGTGGCCCGACAGGCTGCTCGCCGTCACCTTCACCAACAAGGCGGCCAAGGAGATGCGCGGCCGCGTCGAAACCCTCGTGGGCGAGGGCGCCCAGAAGATGTGGGTCGGCACGTTTCACTCCACCGCGGTCAAGATCCTGCGCCGCGAAGCCCAGCGCATCGGAGTCGTGCCAAGCTTCGTCATCTTCGACGAGGACGACACGCGCGCCGCGCTCAAGCGCGTCCTCGACGAGCTGCGGCTCGACCCGAAGCGTTATCCGATCGGCGCCCTCAGCAACGCCATCTCGCAGGCCAAGAACGAGCTGAAGGGACCTAACGAGTATCCGAACCGCAGCTACGCGGACGAGATCGTGCGCCGCGTCTATGAGTCCTACCAGGAAGTCTTGCGCCGTTCCGGCGGCCTCGACTTCGACGACCTGATCATGAAGCTCGTCGAGCTCTTCAACACCGACGCCGAAGCGCTCGAAAAGTGGCGCGACCGCTTCCGCCACGTGCTGGTCGACGAATACCAGGACACCAACCGGGCGCAATACGTGCTGGTCAACCTGCTCGCGGCGGAGCACCGGAATGTCGTGGTCGTCGGCGACGACGACCAGTCGATCTATCGATTCCGTGGCGCGGACGTGCGCAACATCCTCGACTTCCGCAAGGACTATCCGGACGCCCACGTGGTGCGGCTGGAGCAGAACTATCGCTCGAGCCAGGCCATCCTCGACGCCGCCTACAGCGTCATCCGCAGCAACCCAGAACGCGCCGAGAAGAAGCTTTGGACCGAGCGGGCGGGCGGCGAGAAAGTGATGGCGATGCAGGCCTACAACGAGGTCGAGGAAGCGGAGTTCGTCGCCGACGAGATCGAACGCCTCCGGCGCATCGAGAACCGCGGCTACTCGGACTTTGCCGTGCTCTATCGGACGAACGCCCAGTCGCGTTCCTTCGAGGACGTGCTGGCGAGACGGCGAATCCCGTACCGGCTCGTCGGCGGCATCCGGTTCTGGGAGCGGCGCGAGGTCAAGGACGTCGTGGCGTACCTCCGCTTTTGCTTCAACCCGAAAGACTCCCTCAGCTTCGGTCGCATCGTGTCAGTGCCCGCGCGCAAGATCGGCAACGTCACCGTCGACGCCCTCAACGCTCAGGCGCGCGAAACCGACTCGGACATCCTGTCGCTGCTGGAGGATCCGGGGCGCGTCAAGGGAGTCCCTCGCGCCGCCATCGCTCCGCTGCAGAGATTTCGCGTGCAGATCGAATCGATTCGCTCGGTGATGGGAGTGTTGCGCCCCAGCGAGCTCCTCGACCACGTCATCGAGGTCATGGACCTGCGCCAGCACTATCTCGATGGGACTCCGCAAGGCGAGGCGCGGATGGAAAACCTCAACGAGCTTCGTGGACTGGCGGAGAGCTTCGACGACCGCGACCCTGCCCAGGGCGTGGAGGATTTCCTCGCGGAGATCGCCCTGGTGTCCGACGTCGATGCCTACGACGAGAACGGCGAGGGAGTGACGCTGATCACGCTGCACATGGTCAAGGGCCTCGAGTTCGCGGTCGTCTTCCTGGTCGGGATGGAGGAAGGGTTGCTCCCACACCAGCGGGCTCTGGACGAGCGCGAGGAAAACCCCTCGGCCGTGGGGGCCGCGACCGAGATGGCCGAGGAACGGCGGCTGGCTTACGTGGGCATGACGCGCGCCAAGGACCGGCTGTACCTGAGCTGCGCGTTTCGGCGTCACCTCTACGGCCGCTCACAGCCCGCTTTTCCAAGCCGCTTCCTGACCGAGATCCCCCAGTCGATGCTCGCGGCCCCGAAGGGCAGCGCGCCGGTGGCGCCGCCGCGCCAGGGCTACAAGGAGCGGTACCAGGAACGCCAGGTGCAGGCTGCGCCGGCGCCTCCCCCGGTGCAGCGCTTCACGAGCGGTGACCGGGTCAAGCACCCGGCGTTTGGGGCGGGGACCGTGGTCAAGAGCACCCTCACGCGCACCGACGAGGAGCTCGTGATCAAGTTCGACAAGGTTGGGCTCAAAATCCTGAGCGGGATGCTCGCGCCACTGACGAAATGAGCAAGCGCAAGAAATCCGTCGACCCGGCGGTCCGGGTCGACGAACTTCGCGAGCAGATCCGGCGCCACGAGCACGCCTACTACGTGCTGGACAAGCCCGAGGTCTCGGACGCCGAGTACGACGCGCTGTTCCTCGAGCTGCGCCGGATCGAAGAGGAGAGGCCAGACCTCCTGACCGCGGATTCGCCGACCCAGCGTGTCGGCGGCGAGGCGTCCGACCAGTTCGCCAAGGTCCGCCACCGCTCACCCATGCTGAGCTTGCAAAACGCCTTCGACGAGACCGAGATCCGAGCGTTTGACAAACGCGTGCGCGCGGCCGTCGGCGACAAGATCAAGTACTGCGCCGAGCTGAAGATCGACGGCCTCGCGATCAACCTCACCTACTCGAAGGGCCGGCTGCAGCGCGCTGCCACCCGTGGCGACGGCACTGTCGGTGAGGACGTCACGGCGAACGTGCGCACCATCCGCAGCGTTCCCCTGACCATCACGCCGGTCGCCGGCTTGCCTGACGTCTTCGAGGTGAGGGGGGAGGTCTACTTTCCAATCGCCGCTTTCGAAAAGCTGAACCGCGAGATGGAAGCGGCGGGGAGAGTCCGCTACGTCAACCCGCGCAACACCGCCGCGGGCAGCGTCCGCCAGATCGACCCCAACGTCACGGCGAGCCGCGACCTTCAAACGTTCATGTACACGCTCGACCCGGGAGGTCCTGCCCGGTCGCAATGGGAGGTCTTGAGCACCCTCGAGAAGATGGGTTTCCGCGTCAACAAGCACCGCCGCCGGCTCAACTCGATCGACGAGGTCATCGAGTACCACGCCGAATGGCAGCGCAAGCGCCACGAGCTCGAGCACGAGATCGACGGGGTCGTGATCAAGGTCGACGGCTTCGCCCACCAGATCGAGTTGGGGTTCGTCGCGCGCTCGCCGCGCTGGGCGATCGCGTTCAAGTACGCGCCGGAGGAGGCGGAGACCGACGTCGAGGAGATCGCGTGCTACGTGGGCCGCACGGGCGTGCTGACGCCGGTCGCGCATGTCAAGCCCGTGGTGGTCGGGGGTGTGACCATCCGCAACATCACGATGCACAACGAAGCGCAGGTCAACGAGAAGGGCGTGTATGTCGGGGCTCGGGTCGTCATCCATCGTGCCGGCGACGTCATACCCGAGATCGTCAGCGTCAAGGAACCGAAACCCGGATGGAAGATGCCGGCCAGGTGCCCCGTGTGTGGCGGCGAGGTGGTGCGCGAGGAGCCCTACATCGCACATCGCTGCATCAACCCGTTCTGCGCCGCGCAGCGCCTCGAGCGCCTGCGACACTTCGCGAGCCGCGGCGCGCTGAACATCGAAGGTCTGGGCTACGCCACCGTGGGGCAGGTCATCGACCGCGGATGGGTCGAGGACCCAAGCGACCTGTACCGCCTGACCAGAGAGCAGATCGTCCAGCTGGAGGGGTTTGCCGAGAAGTCCGCGCAGAACCTGCTCGACCGGATCGGTGAGAGTCGCCGGCCGCAGCTCGGCCGCTTCCTCTATGCGTTGGGCATTCCACAGGTCGGTGAGGCCACCGCTGATTTGCTCGCCGCCGATTTCGGCAGCATCGAGAGGCTGCGCGCCGCGACTGAAGAAGAGCTGATGAAGGTCGAGGGCGTGGGTCCGAACATGGCGCGCGAGGTACACATGTACTTCAAAGGCCAGGGCGGCAAGTTGGTTGGAAAGCTGCTCGCGCAGGGCGTGGAGCCACAGGTGGTGGAGGCGCCGGGTGAAGGCCCGCTGACAGGCAAGACGTTTGTCTTCACCGGAACCATGGAGACGATGAGCCGTCCAGACGCGGAAGCGCTGGTCCGCAAGCTTGGCGGTAAAGCCGCCGCGAGCGTGAGCTCTAAGACCGACTACGTCGTCGCCGGGCCCGGCGCTGGTTCGAAGCTGGAGAAGGCGCAGAAGCTCAAGGTCTCAGTCCTGGACGAGGAGCAGTTCCTCGCCCTCGTGCCCAGGTGACCTTCTACTAAACTCCGCCGGTGCAAGCTATGGAGGAACGATCCGCCGCGGCCCAGCCGGCCACACCGCCCTGGGTGTGGGCTGCCCTTTTGATCGGCTCGGCGCTGATGCTGTGGTGGGGCTGGTTCGTCATCGGGTTCCTGTCCGAGCCTTCGGCTGTGGGCCGGATCTGGGTGGTCCTCGTGACCTCCTCCGCCTATTCGGCCGGCTCGGCTGTGGTGGGGATGATTGGCGCGGTCGGCCTGCTCCGGCGGGAGCGCTGGGCCCGCACGGTGGCGGGAATCGCGGCGGGCGCCATGACCCTCACCGTCATCGGGGCGATCGCGGGGATTCCGGTGCTGGCGGCGCTGGTGTCGAGCCGCAACTCCAACAAAAACTAAGCTAACCGGATGCCACTCTCAAAGGCCGAGGTCCGTCATGTCGCCATGCTCGCCCGCCTCGCGCTCGAACCCGGAGACGAGGAGTTCTACGCCGACCAGCTGAGCGGCATCCTCGCGCACATCGATCGACTCCAGCAGCTCGACACTGAATCCATCCCGCCCACGGCGCAGGTGGTCGAGGTCGCGAACACGCTGCGGGAAGACGTTCCTCGCCCTTGCCTGAGCCAGGCCGAGGCACTTGCCAACGCGCCCGCGGCAGTCGACGGATTCTTCCGCGTGCCGTCCATCCAGGAAGAGGCTTGATCGACCTCACCGAGCTGACGGTCAAAGAGACGGCGAGGCTGCTGCGGCTCCGCTCCTTCTCAGCCTCGGAGCTTGTGACCGCGCACGTCGAGCGCATCGAGCGGCTCGACCGGCGCGTGAAGGCTTTCCTTCGCTTCACACCGGAGCTGTGGGAGAAGCAGGCTGAGGAGGCGGACCGGCGAATCGTTCGCGGCGATCTCGGCCCGCTCGTCGGGATCCCGATGGCCGTCAAAGACGTCCTTTGCGTCCGCGGCGTGGAGACGACCGCCGGGTCGCAGATCCTGCGCGGCTTCAAGCCGCCGTACACCGGCACGGCGGTGTCGAGGCTGTTCGAGGCCGGAGCCGTGATGCTCGGGGTCACGAACTGCGACGAGTTCGCGATGGGCAGCTCGACCGAAAACTCCGGCTATCACCCGACGCACAACCCCTGGGACCTCGACCGCGTGCCGGGCGGGAGTTCGGGTGGGAGCGCCGCCGCGGTCTCTGCGGCCGAGGCCATGATCGCTCTCGGCACCGACACGGGAGGCTCGATTCGCCAACCCGCGGCGCTGTGCGGTGTGGTCGGTATGAAGCCCACGTACGGGCGCGTAAGCCGCTACGGGCTCATCGCGTTCGCGTCGAGCCTCGACCAGATCGGCCCGTTCGCGCGGTCGGTCGAGGACGCGGCGATCGTGCTCGAGGCGATGGCCGGTCGCGACCCGCTGGATGCGACGTCCTCGGACCGCCCCAACGACGTGCTTCGCGACTTCGACGCGGGCGTGAAAGGAATGCGGCTTGGCGTGCCGCGCGAGTACTACGAGGTACAGGGGATCGAGCCTGGCGTGAAGGCAGCCATCGACAAGGCGATCAAGGCCTTTCGCGACGCGGGTGCGGAGATCGTCGACGTCGCGTTGCCGCACACCGACTACGGCCTCGCCGCGTATTACATCATCGCGCCGGCCGAGTGCTCCTCCAACCTCGCCCGGTTTGACGGGGTCAGGTACGGGATGTCGATCGAGGACGCGCAGAACATCACCGAGCTGTACATGCGTACTCGGCGCGAGGGCTTCGGCACCGAGGTCCGGCGGCGGGTGATGTTGGGGACGTACGCCCTGTCGAGCGGCTACTACGACGCCTACTACCTCAAGGCGCAGAAGGTGCGGACCCTTATCAAGCGCGACTTCGACACCGCGTTCGAGAAATGCGACGCGATCATCAGCGCCACGTCGCCTACGGTCGCGTTTCCAATCGGCTCCAAAACCCAAGACCCGCTGTCGATGTACCTGTGTGACGTCCTCACGCTCGGCGGCAACCTGGCCGGCCTGCCGGGCATCAGCGTGCCGTGCGGATTCTCAAACGACCTGCCGGTCGGCCTGCAGATCCTCGCACCGCAGTGGCGAGAAAACACCGCCCTGCGTGTGGCCCGCGCCTACGAGGTGGCAAGCGGGGTCAAGGCCGAGGTCCCCTCCCCCCTGAGCGGGGAGGTTTAGGGAGAGGGGCGTGGACTGGGAGGTTGTCATTGGCATGGAGGTCCACGTGCAGCCGCGCACGCGCTCGAAGATGTTCTGCGGCTGTGCGATCGGCAACCTCGGCGACCCTCCGAACTCGAACGTCTGCGAGATCTGCCTGGGCATGCCGGGCGTCCTGCCGGTCATCAACCAGGCGGCGGTGGAGGCGTGCCTCAAGACGGCGCTGGCGCTCAACTGCGAGATCCCGCGGCACACCAAGTTCGACCGCAAGAACTACATGTATCCCGACCTGCCGAAGGGCTACCAGATCAGCCAGTACGACCTGCCGATGAGCACCAACGGAAACCTCGAGGTCGACGGCCGGCGCGTGCGCATCCGCCGCGTGCACCTGGAGGAGGACACCGGCAAGCTCATCCATGCGGGCGACAAGCTGCACAAGGCGCTGGTGTCCTTCGTCGACCTGAACCGCGCGGGCGTGCCGCTGATGGAGATCGTCAGCGAGCCCGACCTGCGGTCGGCCGACCAGGCTCGCGACTACGCGGTCGCCCTGCGCACCTTGCTCCGCACGATCGGTGCCTCCGAGGCCGAAATGGAGAAAGGCCAGCTCCGGGCCGAACCCAACATCTCGATCCGGCGCGCCGGAACCGAGGAGCTGGGAGTGAAGACCGAGCTCAAGAACATCAACTCGTTCCGCGCGCTGCATCGCGCGATCCTTTATGAGGTGACCCGCCAGACCGAGGTCCTCGAGTCGGGCGGGACCGTGGTGCAGGAGACGCGCGGCTGGTCCGAGGCCGAACAGCGCACGTTCTCCCAGCGGAGCAAAGAGTTCGCCGAGGACTACCGCTACTTTCCCGAGCCGGACCTGCCTCCCTTGGAGCTCGACCCGGCCTGGATCGAGGAGCTGCGCCGCGCCCTGCCCGAGCTTCCCGCGGCGCGCCGGGCCCGCCTGGTCTCCGAATACGGCCTGCCCGCCGCCGACGCGGTGCAGATCGCGGCCGACCGCGAGCTCGCCGACCTGTTCGAAGGCGCGGTCGGCGCCGGGGCCGACGCCAAGCCGGTGGCGAACTGGATCATCGGAGAGGTCGCGCCGACTGGGAAATTCCCAACCGCCGACCATCTCGCGGAGCTGGTCAAGCTGGTGACGGCCGGCCGCATCACTCGAGACCAGGCCAAAGAGGTCCTCGTGGAATCGGTTGAGACCGGCCGATCGCCGTCCCAGATCGTCGCCGAGCACGGGTTCGCCCAGGTGAGCGACGAGGCGGCCCTCGAAGCTGAGGTGCGGGCGGTGATGGCCGCGAACCCGAGAGCTGTCGAGGACTACCGGGCTGGCAAGAAGCAGGCTATCGGCGCCCTCATGGCGGACCTCAAGCAGCGCGCCCCACAGGCAAACCCGAAAGTCGCCCGCGACCTGCTGCTGAGGCTGCTGGGCTAGTCGATCTCGTTACCCGGGGCGGCCAGTCCCGTTTGGTACTGCGATGAAGGTCAGGTTCGGCGTGGCCGCGCTCTTGACGATGACGACATGCTGCGGAGCGCCGCCCTCACCCGGCACCGCCTACCCCAGCCCGCCAACCGAGGCGCTGGCCGCATGGCACAGCTTCCCGGCGGATCAGACTCCGCGGCCGATACTCGCGTTCTGGACCATCTTTTCATCGGCTGGTGGCTTCACGGGGGGCAACGAGAAGATCGCCGGCATGTGCGGAAAGCTGACGTTGGCCGCCGTGACGCTGCCGGCGCAGGCTCCCAGCCTGGCGGTCGCCACGTGGACCGACGGCACGACCGCCACGTATCCGGCGATCTCGGCCTCCGACGCCTTCTCCGGAATGTCTCGCGCAGCGACCGAAACCCAGGGACCGGAGTGCGCTTCGGCCCCGGCTCTCGCGATTACCGCCGCACGCTTCGGCAATGCGCTGTTGAAAACCGATCGCGGCACCGCGACGGTGAGCTCGTGGATCTTCACCGCGACCGGAGTCGTGGGCGAATTGGCCTACCCGGCGCTGGCCCGGTCTGCGTACTGGGACGATGGAACCGTCAAACGGTCGTGGGGAGAGGTCGCCACAACCAATGGTGATGCCCGCGCGCTGACGTTCACCTTCACCGGAGCTCCGGACAACCCCGGGCCCTGCGGCGCCGATTACACGGCCGCCGTCGCCGAGTCGACCTCAGCTGTCGCGGTCGCAGTGCTGGCGAACCCTCACTCCGCACCCGATGCGCCCATCGCGTGCACCGCGATCGCCGCCATGCGCACCGTGACCGTTGTGCTGGCTGTCCCGCTGGGCGGTAGGGTGGTCGTGAACGCTTCGGGCGACCTGGTGACGGTCTGTCCGGAGGCCATCCGCTCGAGCTGCTAGGAGGCCAACCCCCGGCGCGAGAGCCAGGTGCTGTAGACGAAGATTCCGGCCCCGATCAGGTAGGCGGCCACTGCAATCACGACGAGTAGTCCGCCGACGTGCTCGGAAACCATCTCGCTCAGGCCGATCGCCACGACCGAAGCCCCAAGGCCGATGGCGGTCACGCCCTGGAGGCGAGCCACTGCCGGGGTGACCCGCACCACGGGCCTGAGGATCCACTCCTTCCACCAGCCTGGGAAAGCGCCTCGGAGGAGCAGGTAAAGGCCAATTCCGAGCAGCGGCCCGCCGACCGCATAGGAAATCCCAAGCACCACGTACCCCACGGCGGGCCATTCTAGCCAGTAGGCATCCCGGCTAGCCTTGTCGAGTGCCTCTTCCGCCTGACCTCCACGTGCATACGGAATGGTCGTGGGACGCGACTCGTGGCCACATGGAGCGCAGCTGCGAGCGCGCGCTCGAGCTCGGGCTGCCCGCCATCGCCTTCACCGAGCATGCGGAATGGAACCAGGTCCACCCGGGCCAGCACTCGGTCGACATCGCCGGCTACTTCGACGCCATCGAGCGATGCCGGGCGAAGTTCAAGCACCTGCGCATCCTCGCCGGCGTCGAGCTGGGAGAGCCGCACTGGTTTCCAGACGAGACGGCGGAGGTGCTTGCTGCGGGCCCGCTGGACCAGGTGCTCGGCTCCATCCACTGCATCCGGATGGATGGCGGCCTGCTCGACGCGAGCCAGTTCCGCGAGCGGGAAGGCCTCGACTTTCCGGCGGCGGTGAGGGAGTACTTCCGCGAGACCCTCGACATGTTGGACAGCGGCCTGCCCTTCGAGACCCTCGCGCATGTCGACTACCCGAAGCGCTACTGGCTCGACGGTGTGGGGCCGTATCGCGAGCAGGAGTTCGAGGCCGAGATCCGGGCCGTCCTTGTCGCCGCGGCTCGCACGGGTCGCGTGCTCGAGGTCAACACGACCCGTGGCCGCATACTCTGCCCCGACATCACGGTCGTCCGCTGGTGGCGCGAGGTGGGGGGCCAGGCCGTGCAGTACGGAAGCGATGCCCACGACCCTGACAAGATCGCCGAAGGCTTCAAGCTGGCGACGCAGATGGTCGAGGCTGCGGGATTCAAGCCGGCCAAAGACCCGATGGCCTTGTGGCGCCGCTGATTCTCCGCCCGACGACGCCGGCCCACGGAGGCGCCGCGGTCGCGCGCGATGACGAAGGCAAGGTGTGGCTCGTCAACTACGCGCTGCCGGGTGAGGTCGTGGAAGCCGAACCGCGCGGCCGCCAGGGCGGTGTTGCGGTGGCCGCGGCCACGCGTGTCCTGGAAGCCTCGCCGCACAGGGTCGCGGCGCCGTGTCCGTACTTCGGCGAATGCGGCGGCTGCCAGCTCCAGCATGCCGCTTACGCGTATCAGCTGGAGACCAAGCGCCAGGTGGTCGAGGAGGCGTGGTCGCGGGCCGGCCTTCGCCTCCCGCCGGACACGCCGGTGCTCGGCATGGACGACCCGTGGCGCTATCGGATCCGGGGCGAGTTCGAGGCGATCTCGCAGGGCGGCACGTGGCGGTTCGGCTTTCACCGGCTTCGCTCGCACACCCTCCTGCCGATCGACACCTGCCTGATCCACGACCAGCGCATCGAACAGGCGCTTGTTGCCTTTGCGCGGGCCGCCAGCGAGATGCAGCTGAAAGATCTGCAGAACATCCTGCTCACGGTGGAACCGACGGGCCAGGGCCTGCTCTGGCGATTGCGACATCGAGGTCGCCCGCCGGCGTGGCCGCGAGACGAGTTCGCGCACCTGGTGGCCGAGCTGTTGCCGGGACAGGTCTTGTTGGATGACGCCATGTCGCTCGAGTTCTGGGGTCTCACCTTCAGGGTGCGCAGCGACACCTTTGTGCAGACCAACTACCGCCAGATGCTGGTCCTGTATCGAGCTGCGCTCGACATGCTCGCCGCGGGGGCAGACGATCGCGTGCTCGACCTTTACGCAGGGATCGGGACCATCTCGGTCGCGGTGGCGGGCAAGGGCGCAACCGTCACGGCGGTCGAGGAGAACCCGCACGCGGTGCAGCTCGGCCGGCTGAATGCGCGGATCAACGCCGCCAAGGTGGACTACCGGCCTGGAAAGGTCGAGACGGTGCTGCGGCAGATCCGGCTCGACCAGTACCAGGCCGCGATCCTCGATCCGCCTCGCGCGGGGTGCGAACCAGCGGCGCTGTCAGAGCTGATCAGGCTCGGAGTGCAGCGGCTTGTTTACGTCTCATGCGAGCCGTCGACGCACGCCCGCGACCTGATCGCGCTCGTGCGGGGCGGCTACCGGGTCAGGCGAGCGGCGATCGTGGACATGTTCCCGCAGACCTACCACATCGAGTCGGTCGCGCTGCTCGAACGGAGCTAAGTTCGAGTGCCAGATAACGCGGGTGCCGGCCCCGGCGGCGGTTCCGTCCGCTGCAAGCCCGCGAGTGAACACTCCGGCGGGTTAGCGGTCGACGAACGGTAGCCGGCTAGAAGGCGTCCAGGCTGTGCCCGAGCTTCAGAAGCATCAGGCGCAGGCGGCCCGGTCTCAGTTGCCTGACCGTAAATGCCAGCAGCGGCTTCAGAAGGGGCACGACTCTCTCAACGCGGGCGGAAGCATAGGGTTACGGCCCCGCCGTCTGCAACCCCTTAGCCGATCTCCTGGACGAACTCGGCCAGCCGGCCGACGCCCTCCCTGAGATCGGTATCCGAGCTTGCGAGGCTGATCCTGACCGCCCCTGTGGCCACTTCCCCGAAAGCGGTCCCCGGGGCCACCGAAACGCCCTTCTCGCGCAGGAACCTGAAGGCAAAATCCCGCGCCGGGAGCCGGCTCCGGGAAATGTCGGCCATGCAGTAGAAGGCGCCCGTCGGCTCGTTGATCAGCATGTCGGCCTCTTTGAGGATGTCGACTACCACATTTCGGCGGTGCCGGTAGGCACTGACCATCTCGATGACGCAGTCCTGCGGACCATCTAGCGCCGCCTCCGCGGCCACCTGCGTGATGGTGGAAACGCACGACGAGTTTGATTCGAGGACCTTGGTCACGGTGTCGATCAGCTCCGCGGAGCCGGCCACGTAACCAATCCGCCAACCGGTCATCGAATAGGACTTCGAGAATGTGAAGGCGGTGGCGATGCGCGGGTCCTCCGGCGCGAGACTGGCCGGGCTCGTCCACGAACCGTCGAGGATGATCTGGTCGTAACACTCGTCGCTGAGAAGCCAGAGGTTGTGTCTTTGCGCAAGCTCGATCATCCGCTCGATCGTGGCCACCGGATAAACAGCTCCGGTCGGGTTGTTGGGGCTGTTGATCAAGAGCATCTTGGTGCGCGGCGTGACCAGCTGCGCGAGCGCATCGAGGTCAGGCTGATAGCCGTCGACGGCCGGGCACGAATAGAAGACGCCTTTGGCGCTCGTCCAGGTCAGCATCAACCGGGTGTTCGGCCAGCCGGGATCGGGCAGCAGCACCTCGTCGCCTGGCTCGAGCACCGCGCCAAAAACGGCAGCAAGCGCGCCGACGCCGCCTGGTCCGCACGCGATGCGATCAGGGGTGACGCTGATTCCGTTCACTCGCTCGAGCTTGGCCACGAGCTTCTCGCGCAGCGAGATGAGCCCCTGCGTGTGCGTGTAGAAAGTCTTGTTCTCGTCGATCGCCCGCTTACCCGCCTCCTTGATGTGGTCGGGAGTTGGAAAGTTGGGCTGCCCCACATCGAGGCGGATCGCTCCTGGAGTGCGCACCGCCTCGTTGGCGATCTCGCGAATGCCGGAGTGATGGGCTTCGGCCGGAAGGCGCGAGAGCGAAGGCACGAAGGGATGTTAAAGGGAGATCGCCTTTAGACTATCGGCGGGGTCCGCCACACCCAGTCAAAACGATGCCGCACGCCCCTGAAACCTTCGTCCACCTGCACAACCACACCGAGTACTCGCTGCTCGATGGGGCGAGCCGCATCCATGCCCTGGTGGAGGCGGCGGCGAAACTCGAGATGCCTGCCTTGGCCATCACCGACCACGGCGTGATGTACGGCGCGATTCATTTCTACAAGGCGTGCAAGGACGCGGGGATCAAGCCGATCATCGGCTGCGAGGTCTACGTCGCGCCGCGCTCGCGCCTGCTGCGCGAGGGCAGGGTCGACCGCGATCCCAACCATCTGACGCTGCTCGCGGCGAACCACGAGGGCTATCTCAACCTGATGAAGCTCTGCACCGTCGGCCAGATGGAGGGCATGTACTACAAGCCGCGGATCGACAAGGAGATCCTGGCCGAGCACTCAAAGGGCCTCATCGCGCTGTCGGGCTGTCTGCAGGGCGAGGCGGCGAGCCGGATCTCCGATGGCGACGTGGACGGCGCGCGCGAGTCGGTCGCGGCGTATCGCGACATCTTTGGGAAGGACCGCTTCCTGCTCGAGGTGCAGCGACACGGCATCGACCGGCAGGACCAGGTGAATGAGGCACTGGCCGGTTTCGGCAAGGAGTTCGCGCTCCGGCTGTGCGCGACGAACGACCTCCACTACGTGCATCGTCACGACTCCGAGGCACACGACGTGCTGCTGTGCTTGCAAACCGGCGCGCGCTTCAACGACCCCAACCGCTGGCGCTTTTCCTCTCAGGAGAACTACCTCAAGACCTCCGATGAGATGCGCGCCGCCTTCGCCGACCTGCCTGACGCCCTGACCAGCACGATCGACGTCGCCGAACAGGTCGACCTGAAGTTGAAGCTCGGCGCGACGCTTCTGCCGCCGTTCGACGTCCCGAATGGCATGGCCCCGGACCAGTACTTGCGCAAGCTGGTCCTGGACGGCATCACGTGGCGGTACGCCGGCGAGACGCCGGCCGCGGTCAAGGAACGCGCTGAGCTCGAGCTTTCAGTGATCAGCCAGACCGGCTACGCGTCCTACTTCCTGATCGTGTGGGACTTCTACAACTTCGCGCGGAAGCAGGGCATCGTCGTAGGGCCTGGTCGAGGCAGCGCGGCGGGCAGCCTGGTCTCGTACTGCCTGGGGATCACCAACCTGGACCCGCTGCAGCACGGACTGATCTTCGAGCGCTTCCTCAACATCGACCGCGTGTCGATGCCCGACATCGACTGCGACTTCTCGGTCGAGGGCCGTGAAAAGGTCATCCGCTACGTCTCGGAGAAGTACGGGTCTGACCGCGTGGCGCAGATCATCACGTTCACGACGATGGCGTCGAAGGCCGCCATCCGCGACGTCGGCCGGGTGCTGGAGGTGCCGCTGCGCGACACCGACCGACTGGCCAAGCTCGTGCCGGTCTGGCAGGGCCGCTCCAAGACGCTGGACGACACGCTCAAGGAGGTCCCGGACTTTCGTGAGGCGTACGAGTCGAACGAGGAGCAGAAGCGTCTGATCGACGTCGCGCGCACGCTCGAAGGCGTCTCGCGCAACGTGAGCACGCACGCAGCCGGCGTCGTGATCGCGCCCGATCCGCTGGTTCGCTACACGCCGCTGCAGTTCGGTCCGGGCCGCGAGGCAGTCGTAACGCAATACGACATGAAGGCGGTCGGCGACATCGGCCTGTTGAAGATCGACTTTCTCGGCCTGCAGAACCTCGACATCATCTCGACGTGCCTGCGGCTGCTCAAAGAGCATCGCGGGTTGGTAATCGACATCGACGAGCTTCCTTTCGATGACGCGAAGACATATGAGCTGCTCTCTATTGGCGACACGCATGGCGTGTTCCAGCTCGAAGGTGCAGGGATGCGCCGGATGTTGATGGACATGCGTCCGCAGAGCTTTGGGGACATCTCGGCGGCGGTCGCGCTATTCCGGCCGGGTCCGATGGTCAACATCCCTGCCTTCATCGCGCGCAAGCAGGGCCGCGAGCCGATCGAATACATGCATGAGCGGCTCGAGCCGATCCTGCGCGAGACGTACGGCGTGATGATCTACCAGGAGCAGGTGATGATGGCCGCGCGAGAGCTGGCCGGGTTCACGATGAGCGAGGCCGACATCCTTCGCGCCGCGATGGGCAAGAAGGACAAGGCGAAGATGGCCAAGCTCCGCACGAAGTTCATCGACGGAACTGTCGAGCGTGGCATCTCGAAGTCAACCGCGGAAACGCTGTTCGACAGCATCGCAAAGTTCGCCGAGTACGGGTTCAACCGGGCGCACTCGGCCGCGTACGGTGTGATCGCGTACCAGACCGCCTATCTGAAAGCCAACTATCCCCTCGAATACATGACGGCACTCCTGATCCACATGGAGGGCAGCGCTGACAGGGTCGCGACCGCGATCGTCGACTGTCGCATCCGCGGCATCGACGTGCTGGCGCCTGACATCAACCGCTCGCGAGCCGACTTCAGTATTCCCTCCCCCCCTCGGGGGGAGGGTCAGGGTGAGGGGCTTAAACCTGCTCAAATCCTCTTCGGTTTGGCCGCGATCAAGAACGTCGGACAGCACGCCGTCGAGAGCATCGTTTTGCTTCGCGACGCGGACGGCCCATTCAAGTCACTCGAGGACCTGTGCGAGCGCACTGTGGCGATTCAGGACGTCAACAAGCGGGTGCTCGAGTCACTGGTTCAATCAGGCGCGTGCGACTCGCTGGGCGAGCGGGCGCGCCTGGCCTACGTGCTGGAGCATGCGGTGGCGCGCGCGGAACGGGCGCGGCGCGACCGCGAGTCGGGGCAGATCTCCCTGCTGGAGATGGTGGGCTCCGACGAGGTGACGGCCGACGACTATGGCCTCGCCATCGACGTCGCGCCGATGGCGGGGGAGGAGAAGCTGCGGCTCGAGAAGGAGCTTCTTGGTCTCTACCTGAGCGACCACCCTCTGCGCAGGATCTCAGCCGAGCTCGCCAAGCTCTCCGACACCCAGGCCGTCGAGGTGACGAGCGCGCTGCAGGAGACGGAGGTGCGCGTGGCCGGCCTGGTGCGAGAGGTGCGTCGCGTCGTGACGCGCAAGGGCCAGATCATGGCGTACGCGACGCTCGAAGACCTGACGGGCACGGTCGACATCGTGTTGTTCCCGCGCATCTTCGAGCAGGTCCGGCTGCTGTTCGAGCCCGACAAAGTCCTGGTCGTCCAGGGCAAGGTGGACGCCCGCGCCGGCAGCACCCGCGCGAGCGGCTCGAGCGGCGGTGCGCCACCCGAGCCCGACATGGAGCCCGAGGTGGAGACGGCTTCCGTCGTCGCCGACATGGCGTGGCTGTGGGACGACCCGGAATGTGTACCGGTCGCGCGCCGCCAGCTGGTCCACGTGCGCATCCCGAGCAGCGACGCGGGGCTGGCCGAGCGGCTGGAGGCGGTGCTTGCGCGTCACCCGGGAACCGACCAGGTGGTCCTTCACGTCGTGGTCGGCAGCCGAGAGGTGATCGTGAATGCCGATCGCTATCATGTGCTCGCCGGACCGGCGCTGGCGGCTGAGATCGACGAGCTGGTCGGCTCGACGGCGACCAGGCTCGAGACGGTTCGGCCCAAGGCGCAGTCCAACGGCAACGGACGGGGGAGACGATGACCGAAGACGAAGAAGGTGGGGCGACCGGCCGCTACATAGTGGTGAAAGCGCTGGAGGACGGCGTTGTCATCATGGGCTTGACCCGTGGCAAGGACACACGCTCTCACCACTCCGAGCGCCTCGACGCGGGCGAGGTCCTGGTGGCGCAGTTCACGGAGCTGACCGCCGCGATCAAGATTCGGGGCCGGGCGGAGATCCTCACCGAAGCGGGGAAGCTGGTCTCAGGCCTCTAGTACCCTTTCTCTGCGACTCGCCCACGTAGCTCAGGTGGCAGAGCATTTCCTTGGTAAGGAAAAGGTCCCCGGTTCGAATCCGGGCGTGGGCTCCACGACCCTTCTGAGGCACGACTTCGTCTTCACCTCGAGGCTTTAGGAAGGGAGTGCGCGCCTGACGCGAATGGGCGAATCTGGTTGTCACGGAAGCCGGGGGAGGTCGGCTTCCGGCCGAATCGTTATCCCTTGGTAGGCGGCGACGAGGCTGCATAGGCCAGGCGGTACGGTCTCACGACGGAGGGGTTCGACGCCCCAGCCGATAGCTGGTTCTGGCCGTGGGATCCCGTGCGATTTTCTGCCAGAAGTCGTCGCACGCTTCGTCTTCTGTGGCGAACCACCGCTCTCCTGATCTCAAGCCGCGTTCGGAGTAATAGACGGCCCAGCCTCCATTAGATCTTCCGAGGCACAGCTTTTCATCGGGCATTCCGCCTCGCAGACTGAAAGCCCGCGGGTCGATTCCCTCTGCGTGTAGCCGATCAGCGAGTTCTTGGCGTGTCATTACGCACGATTGTCTCAACTGGCGTGGCGTACCACTGGCCTGCGACGTCTTTGAGACGTTTGGGACGTTCGAATCCGGGCGTGGGCTCCACGATCCTTCTGAGGCCCGATCTCGTAGTCATCGGAGCACCCGAGTTGGTCTAGCGGGCCAACCGCGCCGCAAGGTACCGATTTCGCTCCTCAATCAGAGAACGCATGTAAGAAGCGAGAACGAGTCGCTCCATCAAGCCGCCCAGCCATCCTGCCGGCGCTTCGAACTCCACGATGTCAGTCATCAGGCTTCCTCCGCTGATTGGTTCGAATCGATGCTCGTGGTGGAATCGATGGAACGGTCCGTGGACTTGCTCGTCGACGAACCGGTGGGGCCGGTCGAACGCGGTGATCCGACTCGTAAGCCGCCACGGCACGCCGAAGTGCCACGCACGCCAGGTGATCTCGTCGCCGGGGCCAAGAATTGCGGAGGTGGGGCCGATTGCCTGCTCTCGCGAGTTGGCCATGGAAGCAAGATGGGCCGCCACCGAGAGCGACAGATCGAACGCCTCCGCGGGCGGCATTGCAAGGTTGGTCACGCACTCAAATCGGACCGCCACGGCGCCATCATCACACGGCTTACAGCTGTCCCTGGAATGGCGTAACTCGCTCGCGGTAGGGTCGCTTGCTGCGCCCGGCGGCGAATGCTGGAGTGCCGGCTCGCGCGGGTTTGCAAGCCTTTCGAAACCCGCCGCAACCGGCATCGGCGGCAAACAGACTCAGTGGAAAACAAAACCTGCGTCGATCACCAGGACCTGGCCCGTGGTGGTGTCCGACCGGCAGAACGTGACCACCTGATCCGCGACATCGTCGGCGGAGGTGCCCCGATGAAGGACGGCCCTCTGGAGGGCTCCTTCGCGAACGGCATCAGGCAACCGGCCCGCCATCCGCGTGCCTTCGATCAAGCCAGGCGCCACGCAGTTGACGAGCACCGCGGGAGCCAACGCCACCGCCAGACACCGCGTGAGATGGATCAAGCCGGCTTTCGTAGTCGAGTACGCGATGCTGCTGCTGGACGGGTAAAGGCCGCCGATCGATGCGATGTTCACGATGCGACCCTCGCCCTGGGCCAGCATGGTCCGCGCCGCGGCCCGAGCCAGGAGGTACGGCCCGCGTAAATTTGTTGCATACATCCGGTCCCAGACCTCGGGCGTAAGGGCTTCGAGATCGGCGAACGGTATGCCGATGTTCCACGCTGCGTTGTTCACCAGCACGTCGAGCCGGCCGAAGTGCTCGGCCGTGGACGCGACCACCTCGTCCGGCATGGTCGCGCTCGACTGATCGAGGCGGACCGTCCACGCTCGGCAGCCGGCCATTTCCACTTCCGCCGCAACTCGCTCCGCTCGCGCCTGCTCGCCCACATAGGCCACCGCCACGTTCATCTTGTTGCGTGCCAGCGCTCGACAGATCGCTGATCCGAGGTCGCCCGAACCTCCGGTGACCAGCGCGACACGTCCAACCAGATCCATGCCACACCTCCTTTATCTGATGTTCTACAAGGCAAACGTAAGCCGTTAGAGGATGGACTGATTGCGATTGCCGCGAGTGCCGGCTTACGCGTTTCTTGCGCCTACTTCAAACCCGCCGCAGCCGGGACCGGTGGGGAACGGGTCGCGCGGGCCGGCGATGCGCCGGCCCGCTGATCGATCAGCCTCTCGCTATGCCTTCATCTTCAGCAGGCCGAACATCGCGCCCTGCGGGTCCTGGAGGATGGCGAAGCGGCCGCCAGGAAATTCCTGCGGCGCCAGCATCTCCTGTCCACCCGAGTCCGTGGCCTTCTTGAAGGCCTTGTCGACGTCTTCCACGTTGAAGTAAACCATCCAGTAGCTCGGCACCTCGGCCGGGACCATGGGGTTCATCTCCATCCCGCCGGCGATGCTCTCGCCCCCGGCGAGGAATTCCGTGTAGTCACCCATGCCCTGGCCCATGTCGCTCTTCTTCTCGCCCCAGCCGAACAGCTTCTTGTAGAAGGGGATCGACTTCTCGACGCCGCGCGAGTTGAGCTCGGCCCAGCCGTACGTGTTCGGCGCGCCCGTCGTCTCCGCGCCCGTCATGTTCTGCGATTGCCAGATCCCGAAAACCGCGCCGCTGGGATCCGCGACCATGGACATGGCGCCCTGGTCTCCTACCTGCATAAGCGGCACCACGACCTTGCCTCCGGCCGCCTCCGCTTTCTTCGTCGTGTCGGCTGCGTCGACCGTGCCGATGTAAACCATCCACGCCGACGGTCCTTCGGGCGACTGCTTCGGGCCGATGCCCGCGACGTCCTTGCCGGCAACCTTGGCCAGCGCGTACCCGCCGTACTGCGGGTCCGGGTTGACCTCGACCTTCCAGCCGAACAGCTTCGAGTAGTAGTTTCGGGCCGCTTCCGCATCACTTGTCGAAAGGTCGACCCACACCGGCTTGTGCGCTACAGACGTTTTGGCTTCTGCCATACCGCAACCTCCTGGTCTCGATTACCCCGAACCTGGCCCACATCCGTACAGTGGGGATGGGTCCATTGTGCCACCGGACGGTTAAGGCCTGGCTCACAGCAAAACCTAAGGAACTCTCCAACTTGCTCCAAGCCTCCGACCGCATCTTGGGGTAACACAAACACCCATCCCAGGCGTTACCGGAGGTAGACACCAATGTCGGACGTAGAAAAGTCTTCAAGCGACGACCCGGACGGTCCTCCGGCCGACCAGTCGCTTCTGCCGCCGGCGAGCTCCGAGTCATCGGGTTCGCCGGTCCCTTCTTGGGCGCCCGCTCCGCCGCCTGCCCCGCCGGGGCCACCTGTTGACAACAGCTTCTGGCACCGGCTCGCGGCGGGAGTGGTCGTGCTGGCGGTGATTGCGGCAGCCACGGGCGCCGGGTTGGGTTGGAGCCTGGCTCGCTCCATCAGCTCGCACACCCCCACGGCGCAGGTCACCCAACCATCGACTCAGTCCGAGTCGCCGCTCCAGCCTGCCGTCCCGGGCACCGGCGGAAGCCTCAACGCCCAGGCCATCGCAGCCAAGGTCGATCCCGCGATCGTCGACATCAACACCGTGGTCGGATCGGGCCAGGCCGCCGGCACCGGCATGATCATCAGCTCGGACGGCCAGATCCTCACCAACAACCATGTTGTCGACGGGTCGACCAGCATCCAGGTGACGATTGCCGGCCGCTCTCAGCGCTACTCCGCCCACGTGGTCGGAGCGGCTCGCAGCTCTGACATCGCCGTCATCAAGGTGGACGGGGTCTCGGGACTGCCGACGGTCAGCTTTGCCAGCTCGTCATCCGTGAACGTCGGCGACCCGATCGTCGCGCTCGGCAACGCGTTGGGCCAGGGCGGGACGCCCGACGTCTCGCAGGGCACCGTCACGGCGCTCGACCAGACCATCACCGCGAGCGAGGGCGGCGGCAAGTCCGAGCAGCTCAGCGGCATGATCCAGAGCGACGCCACGATCTACCCCGGCGACTCCGGTGGCCCGCTGGTCAACGCATCCGGCCAGGTCATCGGCATGATCACCGCCGGCAACGTGCAGGGCTTCCGCTCGAGCGCGTCAAACGTCAACTACGCGATCGCCTCCGACACTCTCCTCAGCGTCGCCAACCAGATCCGGTCGGGCCAGGCGAGCGCGGGGATCATCTATGGCCAGGTCGGCTACATCGGCGTCAACGTCGAAACCATCGACGCCAACAGCGCGGCTCAGCTCGGACTCAACGTCTCGTCGGGCGCGCTTGTCCGCAGCGTCGTGTCCGGCTCACCAGCGGCGGCCGCCGGCATCACCCGAAACTCCGTCATCACCTCCGTCGGTGGCGCGACCGTGACTGGCACCGACAGCCTCGGTACCGCCATCCGTGCGCACAAGCCGGGTGAGCGGGTGTCTGTCACCTGGGTCAACCAGAGCGGCACGCACAGCGGAACCGTGACCCTCGGCGGAGTCAATCCCTAAGTAGCTGTCACAAAACTCGCCGTCGCGGTGCTCAAGTAAGAAGTGGCCAGCACCGCGGCGGCGATTCGCACGATCGGCCTCTCCAAGTCCTACGGCAAGCGGCTTGCGGTCGACCACCTCGACCTGGAGGTAGATCGGGCCGAGCTCTTCGGCTTCCTGGGACCCAACGGAGCCGGCAAGACGACCACGATCCGAATGGCCCTCGGGCTGATCGCTCCGACTGGCGGAACGGTCGAGATCCTTGGCCAGGAAGTTCGTTCGCACCGCTCCCAGGTCCTGCCCCGGGTGGGCGCCCTGGTCGAGTCGCCCGCCCTCTACGGATACCTTTCGGGTCGCGACAACCTGCGTGCTGTGGGCAATCTGCTGGGCGGCGCGTCGGAGAAGCGCATCGACGAGGTGCTCGAGATCGTGGCGCTGAAAGGCCGCGACCGCGACCGCGTCAGGACTTACTCCATGGGCATGAAGCAGCGCCTTGGTTTGGCTTTGGCCCTCCTCAACAACCCTGACGTCTTGATCCTGGATGAGCCGGCCAACGGCCTCGACCCAGCGGGCATCGTGGAGATGCGCGACCTCTTGCGGGAGCTTGCAGCCCAGGGCAAGACGGTGTTCATCTCCAGCCACGTCCTGAGCGAGGTGCAGCAGATCTGCACTCGCGTGGCGATCATCAACCACGGCAAGCTGATCCGCGTCGCGCCGGTGCACGATCTCCTGAAGTCGACCGGTGAGTTTGCGGTCAAGGTCGACGCTCCGGCCGAGCTGCTCGCCACTCTTCGCCTGCAACCGTGGGCGCAGCAGGCCCGCGCTGAGGACGGCCTCGTCATCACCCGCGCGCCGGATGGTCGCGGCCGCAACCTGATCAAGTTCCTGGTCGACAGCGGGCACACCCCTGACTCGGTCAGCGAGCGGCAGACCGACCTCGAGGACATCTTCTTGAGCCTGACTGGGGGTGACGCATGAGCGCCGCGACAATGCGTCCCCGTTTTCTCGGGACCGTGCGAGGCGAGGCACTCAAGATCTCGCGACAGCTGAGCTTCTGGCTCATGCTCGCCGGCTCCGTAGTGCTGCTGGCGGTCATCACGCTTGCGATCACTAGCACTTCGAGCATCCAGGATCAGCTGAAAACCGATCCGACCGCCTGGGCGTATGCGGCGAGGGACATCTTCGGGACCATCTTTCAGATCGGCTCGGGCATCTTTCTGCTCATCGTCGGGTCGCGGCTCTTTGCCATGGAGTATTCGTCGGGGACGATCCGCATCATCTACGCGAGGGGAACCGGGCGGCTCAGCCTGCTGCTCGCGAAGATGCTCACGCTCGCGGTGATCGGCATCCTCCTGCTCGCCGGATACCTCGTGGTCGCCGGAGGGATCATCGCCCTGCTCGTCAACGCGTGGACCGGCAGCCTCGCGCCGCTCCAGCACCTACCCAACGAGTTCTGGCAGGACCTCGGGATGTGGGCGGTGGTTCAGGGCATGAGCATCGGGATTGTCATTCTCATGGCTGCCGCCGCGGCCGGAATCGGGCGATCGTTGGCGTTCGCGATGGCAGCCTCGCTGGCGTTCTTCCCGGTCGACAACTTCTCCGTCATCCTCGAGTCGCTCGGCGCGCGCATCACCAAGCAAGACCACCCATGGCTGAATTTCAGCCAGTACCAGCTCGGTCCAAACCTGAACACCGTTTTGAACCTGATCGAGCCCGGCCACCACGCCCGGGGGGCGTTCGCGACCCCTCTGGTGCCGGTCGACGCGACCCACGCCCTGGTGGTGATCGGCGCCTTCGCGGTCGGGTTCGCCGCCATTGCGGTCGTCCGGGCGGTTCTCCCCGACGTCCTCGAGTAAAGGGCTTTACAGAACGTAGTCGTCCCTCAATCGGTATCCTTGTCGGGTTGTGCGAATAGTCGTCAAGGATCCCGAGGAGTTCGAGCAGGCGCTTCGGGAATTC
>Ga0137409_10000985_pt1 | contig 30933 bp, 29 predicted proteins | sample CZODoug1_16funga_FD_122059 | JGI IMG/M metagenome (GOLD analysis project Ga0137409, IMG submission 122059) | Vadose zone soil fungal communities from Angelo Coast Range Reserve, California, USA - CZODoug1_16fungal (Hybrid Assembly) | ecosystem: Environmental > Terrestrial > Soil > Vadose zone... | reverse complement strand
GAATCGGTCTATGCCCGAGCAGTTTCGATCAGCGGCCCACCTCTGACCGACAGTTGGCACTTCGGACAAACCGTTGCGTACGATTTCGGCCGGCCGTTTGAGCGCGGAACCAACGGCCAGGCCGGCGGATCGTTCAGCGCTGCGGCCGGGCCGCTCGCGATTTACGTCCGTGCAGAGTATCAACACGCACCTTCCGCTCCTGCTCCTTCGGATGCAATCAGAACCATCATCGCCAACCTTGATCGTGTCCCTCCTGCAGAGGTGCCGGGTGGACCAGTCACGGGAATCAACCGCGCAACACTCTTGGATGCTTACATGACGGCGAACTTGGGAAACTGGCAGCTTGCTCTAGGAAACCAAAGTCTTTCTTGGGCGTCGGGACCCGATTCGATGATGTGGAGCAACAACATTGAGCCAGTTCACATGATCCGATTGGTGAACCCCGAGCCATTCCATCTGCCCGGCTTCCTGCGAATAGCGGGGCCAGTTCGGATCGACCAATTCTTCGGACGTCTTGAAGGGCATCCCTATGTTCCAAGGCCATTCGTTTACGGGCAAAAGATTAGCGTCAAACCCTTCCCGTGGTTGGAACTCGGATTTGCGCGAAGAAGCATGATCGGTGGACGGGGAGGCAATCCACTGACAGCAACGAATATACTTCACAATTTTTTTGGCGTGCAGCCGGTAATCAATGGCGTCAGGCTTTCCGTGCCAGGTGACACTGAGTCCGAGATGGATTGGACGTTTTATGTTCCCAAAGTGCGGAACTACCTGGCCCTCTATGGCGACGCGTACGCGGAAGATGACATCTTGCCCGTGGAGAGACCCGCGAGGAATCCCTGGCACCCTGGCCTATACGTCACCCGAATTCCGGGCATTCCCAAACTCGATTTTCATATCGAAGGTGTCTCGACGGAACAAAACGGGGCCGCCGGTGGGGGAAATCAGGGCGTCTTTAACTATTTTAACGCGGGCTATCACGATGGGAACACGAACAATGGCAATTTGATTGGCAACACGGTTGGCAGGGAAGGACGAGCCATCCGATTCTGGTTCACCTACTGGATTTCACCGCAAGACACCCTGCAATTCACATTCAAGCACAACACGGTCAATCCCGAGTTCATCCGGCAGGGGGGAGCGTGGCAAGACTACGGGCTGCGGAACGAAATGCACCTGCGGAACGGGTTTTATGTGAAAAGCGAACTGCAATACGAGCATATTTCACGCTACCCCATATTGTTCAACGGCCCGAAGAGGAATTTTGTGGCTAATTTGGAGTTGGGTTTCTCACCAGATCGAAGGAAGTGACTTGCGACCTTATGAAAGCTCGGCAGCGGCTGGAAAGGCTCCAGTGAAGGGGCCGGAGGTGGCCAATTCCAACGAATTGCCGATCGAAGGTCTGGAGTCAGGCCCGATGCGCGCCGATATAGAGGAAGTCCGACCGGCTCGAGAGAGAACCGCACCCACGTTGCGATTTCTCTGGGATCGGAGGCAATTCATCCTGCGTTCGGCCGGCGCTGGGCTCGCGCTATCGACGATGATCGCCTTTCTGATCCCGAAGCAGTTTGAGTCTACGACGCACTTAATGCCTCCCGATCAAATGAATTCCGGCATGGCCATGCTTGCCGCAGCCGCGGGTTCACAAGCCGGGTCTGGACTCGGGGCCGTGGCCGGTAATTTGCTCGGATTGAAAAGTACAGGCGCGCTGTTCATAGCGATCCTGCAGAGCCGAACTGTCGAAAACGATCTGGTCGATAAACTGGACCTCCGAAGAGTCTATGGGGTCCGGCAGTTGGGAGATGCGCGGAGCGCGCTCGACGACCACACCAGCTTTTCCGAAGACCGCAAAAGCGGGATCATCACAATTCAGGTCACGGACAACAATCCGCAACGAGCCGCAGCGATAGGGCAGGAATTCGTTGAGGAACTGAACCGCGTGGTAACGCAGTTGAACACGTCGTCCGCGCATCGGGAGCGTTTGTTCCTGGAGGAGCGGCTAGCGCAGGTCAAACAAGATCTGGAAACCGCGGAAAAACGCTTCAGCGAATATGCGAGCAAGAACACGGCCATCGATATCCAAGCACAAGGCAAAGCCATGATTGAAGCAGCCGCGGCTTTGGAAGGCCAATTGATCGCCGCAAGAACAGAGTTGGAAAGCCTGAAGCAGGTCTACACCGGAGACAACGTGCGAGTCCGGGCCACCCAGGCTAGGGTGGACGAACTTCAACGGGAGCTCCAGCGGCTCGGCGGCAAGTATGACGGTGGAACAGCGGCGACTCCCGAAAATGACAAATCCATGTATCCGTCCATACGAGAACTTCCCCTACTCGGGGTCAGCTACGCCGACCTCTACCGGACCACGAAGGTACAGGAAACGGTATTTGAAACGCTGACGCGAGAATATGAGCTCGCGAAAGTTCAAGAGGCCAAGGAAACGCCAAGCGTTAAAATGATCGATCCGCCCAACATTCCGGAAAAGAAATCCTTTCCACCACGCCTCGAGATCATGCTCTTGGGCACCGTGCTGGCGACGTTCCTGGGCGTCGCATGGACCTTTGCCCGTGCGACCTGGGACAAAACGGATCCGCAAGACCCGCATAAGGTACTGGCCATGGAAGTGTATCAAACGACCAGGGCGCACTTTCCGTGGACCTCCCACAACGGGTTCAGTGTCGGCGCGGCGAGCAGACGGCTATGGAGCCAACTGCGCCGAAGGCAGCTCGACAGGGTGTAGCGGTAGATCAGGATTGTTGTAACTGACAGAAACCGCGTGGCTTAGAACGAAAACAGCGATGTGGGTGAGGGGGCGAAGCTGTGTGTTGTCGAGCGCAGATTCACGTAGATTCAAGCGATAAGTAAAGATGACGATGGCCATATTCTGTGCGGTTAAATCTGGAGAGGGTCACGTGCAGTGGCCCGTTGGGTACTCGGAGCCACAGTGGTACGCCGCCTACACGTGGGCAAACCATGAAAAGCGAGTAGCCGATCAATTCGTCGAGAGAAGGGTCGAGCACTTCCTTCCCACATTCGAAAGCATTCGGCACTGGAAGGATCGCAGGATGCGGATTCAACAGCCGCTATTCTCCGGGTATATCTTCGTTCGACTTGCGCTGCAAGACCGGCTGCGGGTTCTCCAGGTTCCAAGCGTCGTCAGGCTGGTCAGTTTTAACGGCCGACCCGCGGTTCTTTCGGACCAGGAGGTCGACATTCTCCGAAAGAGTCTGATTCCTGAACTGCGAGCTTTACCCCATCCTTACTTGAAAGTGGGCAGAAGAGTCAGGATCGTGAAAGGGCCCCTCTACGGGGCTGAAGGAGTAGTGGTTCGCAAGAAGAATGGCTTCCGCTTTGTGTTGTTGATGGATCTCATCATGCGCGCCGCCTCTGTAGATGTGGATGCAGCCGATATCCAAGCAATTCCGTAGACAAGAAAAGCTGACAGGGTAGCCGAGTTGGTCCGGATCGTGGCCTCGGCGGTGCGAGGCCCCTCCTGGGACGCAAACTTGATCCTTCACGGACGGCGAAATGATTCTCCGGCTGCACAACTACGTAACGAACACTGGCGCCATCAAACGCGGAAACCTTGGGAATGCATTCCTCCATTGATCACTGACGAAACTCTTCGCGCGGCGCGTCCCGTAACGAAGATCGCTCACCGAGCGAACAATGGCCTGCGCGCGTTATTCGCGGCCATCCCAGCTGCCTCGAGGGCGAAGCCGGTCGCGTACAGCATCGCGGATCAAGTCCTGGCGGTGACTGGAACTTTCCTGGTCAACGTGGTGCTGGCTCGCACGCAGACGAAAACAGAATACGGGACGTTTGCCCTCACGTATTCCGTTTTCACATTCCTTGCGGGTTTACACAACGCCGCGATCCTGGAACCGTACACAGTCTACGGATCGGGAAGATACCGCTCCCGCTATTCCGCCTATTTGCGGCTGATGGCGCGCAACAACGCGTTTGTTGGTTTGCTGTTGATGGGAAGTGTCCTGGGCGCTTGCCTTCTATTTGTGTGGGTTGCGCCAAGGCTGGTGTCGCGGGCACTTGTTGGACTCGGGCTTACGGTCGGAATCCTTTTGTCCGGCTCATCCCTGCGCCGAGCGTTCTATGTGCAACGCGAGGCAGCGTTTGCCGCCAAGACTTCTTTTGTTTTTTTGGTCACGGTTGCGGTCGGCCTCTGGCTAACTTCGAAAGCGCACCGTTTGGACAGTTTTTCGGTGTTTCTGATCCTTGCGCTGGGATGGATCACGGCGGGCGCATGCCACGCACGGAAACTGCATTGGGGCGAGTCTCCGCAGACCTTTGGTGAAACAGAACCTCACTACTGGCGTGAACATTGGAACTACATGAGGTGGGTACTCGCGACTGCGCTAATTTTTCAGGTAACGACCCAAGGATACTACTGGCTAGTGGCGGGCTTCCTTTCCGTAAAGGACGTGGCTGGACTCAAGGCTATCTATATTTTGGTTGCGCCGATAGATCAGCTCTTTGCGGCTCTGTCGTACGTCGTGCTTCCGATGATGTCATCCCACTTCGCCGCGAACCGGCCGGGGCACTTGGTATCCATCTTGAAGCAATACTCATTCCTTGCGGTGGGCGCGACATCCTTGTTTGCGATTCTCGTGCGGACTGTGGGAAGGCCGGTGATGCACGCTCTATACGCGGGGAAATTTGATGATCTCGCTCCACTGCTTTTCACATTGTCTCTATTGCCCGTCGTGATGGGAATCGGGCATGCGATGAACGATGCGCTGAAGGCACTCGAGAAACCGAGGCTAGTCTTCTTTGCCTATGCCTGCAGCGGGGCGGCGACATTTCTGGTTGGCATTCCTCTGGTGATGCATTCCGGTCTGCGTGGCGCGATCTACGGAATGCTACTTTCCGGGGCCACGTATAGCGCGGCTCTCACGGTGGGATTCTTGGCCGTATTCGATCGAACGCGGCGAGGCGCTGAAACGGCAGTGAACAATCTGTAGTCGCGCGTGTCGTTGGTTCTCTTCAAATTGTTTCGCTTCAATGCCGAGTGAATCCATGCACAGGCCTTTTAAGATTCGGACGCTCCTCAAGACCGCGACGATTTCCTCCGACGCGATTCTTGCAAGTCTTTATCTCACCCTGGGCAGCGAGCAGGGCTCGCTCCTGAGTTTCCTGTTTCATGGACTTTTCGAGAGCAGCGAGGAGCCGCGAAGCGGTGCCCTGGACCCGCAACAAGGCGTCACGTCGGAAATGTTCGGCGCATTCATACGTTACTTCCAAGAGCGATCGTACAGATTTGTCTCTCCGGATAACCTCTTAGCGGGACTCCCTCCCGCTGGGAGATACGTATTGATTACTTTCGATGATGGATACTATAGCACGCTGCGCGCTTTGCCTGTATTGGAGGAATGCGATGTCCCTGCCGTGTTTTTTATATCGAGCGATCATGTGAAACGCGGCAAGGCGTTCTGGTGGGACGTTGTCTTCCGGCAGTTCAAGAAACGAAATCGAACGGACATTGAAATCCGCCAAGCAGTCGCGAACTACAAGCGATTTAGGACCGCCGAAGTGGAGGCCGATCTGCGAAAACATTATGGAGAATCTGTTATGAGGCCCGTGAGCGATCTCGATCGTCCGTGCACGGCCTCCGAATTGCGGGACTTCGCGGGGCACCGCCTGGTGTTCCTGGGGAACCACACCAAGGATCACGCCATCCTGACGAATTATTCTCCCGGCGAAATCCGAGAACAGATACAGGGAGGGCAGGACGCCATTCAGCAGATGACGGGAAGGATTCCTCAGATAATTGCATACCCCAACGGAAACGACTCGCCGGAGATTCTGAAAGCAGCGGCGGAAGCCGGCCTGTCATGCGGGATGAGCGCTCGTCCAGGGAGGAATCGTTTGCCTCTGCGTTTCGGCACGCTGGACGCGATGAGCATGAAACGGTTCACTCTGTGGGGCAACTACGGAATGGAACAGCAATGCCGGGCGTGCCGGGCCGGATTGTCTCTCTACCGATTTGTCGATGGCATCAAGACGGGGATACAAACCAGCTTTTCGCTTGCCAGGCCTGCTTGATATGACGAATGCCCTGCGCGTTCTTCAAGTTCACAACAAGTATCGCCCGGGATGGGGGGGAGAAGACACGGTCGCTGCCCTCGAGGCGGATCTACTGCGGCGGAACGGCCACGAAGTGGAGCGCCTCTCCGCGTGGACCGGCGAATTGGAAGGGGCGAATGCTTTAAAGATGATTGGCGCCGGATTCGGAACGGTGTGGTCGTCCCGGGGTTATTCGGCGACGAAAGGAGCAATCTCCCGCTTTTCCCCGGACATCCTTCACGTGCACAACACGTTTCCGCTATTCAGCCCGAGTGTTTTCTGGGCGGCAAACAACGCGGGCGTTCCGGTGGTTCAGACGTTGCACAACTACCGAGTGGCGTGCGCGAACGCGCTGCTGCTTCGGGACAACAAGCCCTGCGAGGATTGTGTCGGGAAATTTCCGTGGCCTGCGTTGCGGCATCGCTGTTACGGGTCGTCCTTTTTCCGGACGGCAGCCGTCGCCAGTAAGAATGTAGTTCATGGGTGGCTGGGAACATTTCAAACGAAAGTGCACGCGTACGTTGCACTTACTGAATTCAGCAGGGAAGTGATGGTGCGGGCTGGCTTGCCCCGGGAAAGAATATTTGTGAAGCCCAATTTTACACCCGCCCCGGCGAAGCTGCTGACGGTGCGGCTACCAGGAGTGGTTTATGTAGCAGAGATCGCACGACCCAAAGGGGCGAACTTACTACTCGAGGCTTGGGCTCGCTTGGCCCCGGCGGGGCATCAGCTTTCGATCGTTGGAGACGGCCGGGAACGCGCGGAACTCGAGCGGCGTTATGCGATGAATTCGACCATTACGTGGCACGGAAGGCAGAGCCGGGAGAAAGTGATGGAGCTCGTCGCGGCGAGCCAATGGCTCGTGCTGCCGTCTCTTGCATACGAAAATTGTCCTATGTCCGTGCTGGAAGCATTCTCCGTGGGGACGCCCGTGATCGTTCCCAATCACGGAGCATTCGCTGTCATGGTCTCACACAGGCAGGAGGGTTTGCTTTTCTCTCCCGGGGACGCAGCTTCGCTGACCAGTGCATTGGGAGAGGCTGTGGATGTCACTGGAGGAGATTGGGCACAATGGTCGGCAAATGCGCAAAGCAAGTATCTGAATGAGTACTCGGAGAAAGCGAGCTACGGACGATTGATTTTCATTTATCAAAAAGCGATAGAGACATTTCACAGGTCATCAAGCAGGGTGGCCGGCCAGGAATTGTCAGAATTATGCGGCCCCCGGTAGAGACCGGCCGCACGACGTAAAACAATTGGGCCTGCCGGGCAATAAGGCATCGCGATTGCGATGAGGACAGACAGTGACAATTCGAGCATGCCTGGCGATGTACTCCCGGACGTACAAAGACGAGGGCGAACGCGAGGGCTGCAATGGAAAAATTGTCTCCGGCGAACGAGGCGACTGTTCCGGGCGATCGTCGGCCGGGATCTGTACATTTCCGTTCAGGCACATTGCGCAAAAGCGCACTTCGGAAACGAGCATGCCGATTGGTGCGTTTGTCCGGCCGGATTGTCGGAAGAAAGCGTTGTCTACTCATTTGGGGTTGGAACGGACATCTCTTTTGACCTGGAATTGATACGACGATTTGGGATGCGGGTGCATGGTTTCGATCCGACGCCGCGCGCGATCGCATGGGTGAAGTCACAGGACCTGCCGGAGAAATTTATTTTTCACGACTATGGTATCGCAGGGCATGACGGGAATGTACTCTTCCGCGCACCGGAGAATCCGAACCACGTGTCCTACAGCGTTGTGTCGCGGGGCAGCCTGAAGACTCCTTTGATCGAAGCGCCGGTGCGCCGCTTGGCAACGATCGTGAAGAATCTGGGCCACGAAAAAATCGATGTGCTGAAGATGGACATTGAGGGCGCGGAATATGAAGTAGTGGAAGACTTAGTTTCCTTCGAGAAGCCCGTGAACCAACTGCTGGTGGAGTTTCACCACTCTTGGCAGGAGTTAGGAATAAGAAGCACCAAGGAGGCGGTGGCAGCGCTGAATCGAGCGGGGTATAAGATATTTCACATTTCTCCATCGGGCAGGGAAATCAGCTTCGTGAGGAATTCGTGGGCAACGCGATGAGTCACCCTCTTAGGGAGTTGCACGGCGATGTGTTCCGGTACCGCGGTCCGTGCTGGAGCGGGCGAGGAAAGGCATTTCGAGTCCACCAAATCTGACGAGTATGGGCCTACTTAGACAACTAGCGGGGAATCGCCTTACCCAGACGAATGAGGAACTGTGTGGAATCACAACGCAGACTCCAGCTGGGAAGCACACTCAATCGATGCCTTCGCGTCACACTCGGTGGAGGAGGGAACTGAAGAGGCTCCGCTATACGGCGGTGGCGCCTTTATTGCTCGCCCCGATACGCCTGCTGCGTGCAACTCGCTATTACGCGCCTAAGTTGCGGCAGGTCATGGTTTGGCTATACAAGTCCCGCGAGGAGGGGAATTACACCTTTGCAATCACGGAGTTGAATCAGATCTATCTGGCGCACACGCTATCGATTGTCTCGGGGTGCTCTTATGAGAAAGTATTTCAGTATCTCCGCGAACCGCTCGAAGACTTAGCCTTGCAGCATCATGTTTTGGAGTACACCCGTCGGAAACCATACCGGTACTATTCCGATGCACGATGTGACTTTGGCCGGCGCATCGGCTGGTACGCCATGGCCAGGCTCATGAAACCCAAGATGATTGTCGAAACCGGTGTAGACAAGGGATTGGGGGCGGTGTTGCTTTGCTCGGCCCTACTGCGGAATGAACGTGAAGGTTTCCCGGGACGATACTACGGCACGGACATTGACCCGCATGCCGGTTATCTGCTGGCGCCTCCGTATGACTCGGTGGGCCAGATCCTGTTCGGGGATTCGATTGAATCGTTGAAACGGCTTAATGCTGTCGACCTGTTCATCCATGATTCGGACTACTCTTCTGGTTACGAACGGTTCGAGTACCAATTGATCGCTTCTAAACTGACGCGCCGCGCGATCATCCTTGGTAATAAAGCGCACTCCAGTGGTGAACTGGCTCTCTTTTCTCAAAGCCACGGCAGGCAGTTCCTTTTCTTTCGGGAAGAGCCTGAAGACCATTGGTATCCAGGTGCTGGAATCGGCATTTCGTTTCCGCCGCAGGCCAACCATGGTGCCGGAAGCGATATACGGGATTAGATTCTTTGGGCCCAATCCTCACGCATGGAAAACTTTTCAATCAACTTGAAACTCGGGAACCCTCGGCTGGGGCTATTGAAATTGGCTAGCGCTAGGATCATGGATTAACCTCAGCCATGTGCTCCGCACTGATGGGTTGACGGACAGGCGAATGTCAACGTCGTACTTGAAAGAGCTAGATCAGCCAACAAGGAAACGCAGGCAGCGAACCCTGCTGATTCTAGGCATCGTTACCTACGTCGCATGCTTCCAGTGGATGTACATTCATTGGCTGTATCCCGTTTTTGGCTACTACGGGTTTGACTTCAATCCACCAGCACCGGGATATCTGGCATTGGCGTGGATCTTAAGCGTCTTGCCTAGTTCGTGGATGCCGCTTGTTCTTACTCGGCCATCCCAATTGATTTATTGGGTGCTATATACCACCGCGTTCATCCCATCGATGTTTGTTCCACTCTACGCCGGAATGAACAAGTCATCGGAGATCGCGGTACTCATGTTGACCCTCTTTCTCGGTTTTCTTTTGGCGGGACTGTCTTACTTGTTTCCGGTTCTGAAGCTGCAGTCACGGCAACTCCGCGGATCGCATTTCTGGTTTGGATTTGCCGTTCTGGCCGGAGGACTTGCAGTATGGGTGATGGCAGCGTTCCGGGGACGTCTGCATGTCTTATCGTTCATGGACATTTATGACCTCCGGTTTGCGGCCAACGATGTCATGGCCGGCACCCGCTTGAACTATGCACTGATGTGGCTTTCCGGCGCGATTGATCCATTCCTGATGGGCTGGGGACTTCACCGTAAGAAGCCATTCCTGTTCTTGGCGGGCGCTTTGGGGCAACTCTTGGTCTACGCCAGCTTGGGGACAAAAGGGTCATTTGTATCGATCCTGTTCATTTTAGCTATCTACCTTTTCCTTCGGGGAGATCGTTTGCCTTTTGCGCTGAAGCTGACCTGGGGACTCGTAGCATTGTTCGTCGTGCTAAGTATGTCTACTGTGGTAACAGAAAGCGAGGAAGGCTCACTCTTATGGATCTTGCTATTCATGATCTTCATGCGCACGTTTGCCATTAATGGATTGATGACTGCCTGGTACTACGATTTTTTCCAACGCAATCCACAAACTCATTACTCGCATGTTAACGGAGTGAATTGGTTTCTACACTATCCGTATGTAAACCCGCTGGGCTTTGAAGTCGGGAGCTTCTATTCGGGTGATCTCTCGGCTGACGCGAACGGCCACTTCTGGGCAACAGACGGCCTGGCGGCGTTCGGACTTCCGGGCATTTTGCTGATATCGGTATTCTGCGCCCTTGTTTTCTGGGTGCTGGATTCCGTGGCGGAAAAGCATAACCCACGGCTGGCGGCGCTGCTCGTCTCCTACGCTGCATATAATCTGGCGAACATTGGGATCTTTACTTCTCTGCTTTCCGGCGGCCTAGCTCTCCTTATGGTGTTTCTCTACCTGATGCCTCATGAGAATTCCGCAGTTTCTGTCAGTCCAAATGTGTGGGCGGCCACTGTTAGAAGGGCCACATAGCTGGTTACCCCCCGCCAGCGGGGGCCAGTTGGTTTCTTGCGAATTGCATACCTCGTCTGATTTTTAGTCTGACCACTGTTGGAGGAGGGATGGCGTGCGAGTCGTGCTGCTTACGGAAGTCTTCGCAAGGAACATGGGGTACTTGGAAAACCTCCTTCCCAAGTACCTGGGACGGTTGGGGGTCGACGCCCATGTGGTTGCGATGGACGTGCCTCCCTATCATCCGATGAATGCAAAAGAATCGAAGGTGACCTATGGAGGATTTGCGGACTCCACCGACCTGGTCCCGGGATCGGTAGAAGTCCTCCAGGGGTTCACACTCCATATTCTTTCGCACAAAAAAATGTTTGGACGCCTGAAGATGGTCGATTTGAGGGAGAAACTTGCATCGCTCCGCCCCGATATCGTGCAAGCCACGCACGTAATCGGATGGATTCCCCTGCAGGCCGCGATTGCCAAGCCCTTGTTAGGATACAAGTTCTTTACGGCGGCTCACTATCATGCTTCTGTTTTTCCTCTCGCTCGTAAGAAATTGTCTCCATGGAGCACGGAGCGTTTGGTCTGTGGAATTACACGAACCGTGCCAGGCTGGCTGGTGAGCCAGGCCACGGAAAAGTGTTACGCCATCACGACTGACTGTGCCGACGTCGCGGTGCGATTTTTCGGCGTCCCCAAAACGAAGATTGAACTTTGTTCATTGGGCGTGGACACGGAGCTTTTCCACACAATCTCGAATGAGATAGAAGACGAGGCCAGAGTCGAGTTGCGGCAGAGACTAGGGTTTTCCGAATCTGAAATCGTATGCATCTATACCGGACGTTTTAGCGAGGAGAAGAACCCGCTGCTGCTGGCAAAAGCAATCGCAGAACTAACCGAATTGGGACAACCATTCCGCGGCCTGTTCGTGGGCAATGGGGCGCAAGCCAAAGCGATCCAGTCATGCTCAAGATGCGTGACTCACCCTTTCGTACCGGTTCATGAGTTGGGCAATTTCTATCGAGCATCCGATGTCGGTGTTTGGCCTACCCAGGAATCGTTATCCATCTTGGATGCTGCGGCCTGCGGCTTGCCCATCGTTGCAAACCAGGGTATGGCCGCGCCGGAACGCCTGGATGGAAACGGCCTCGCGTACAAGCTGAATGATCAGGGGGACCTGGTCCGGGTGTTGCTCGAACTTCGTGACCCGCGGACAAGGGAGCGCCTGGGCTCCATTGGGGCTCAGAAGATGGCGCGTGATTTCAGTTGGGAGTCCGTCGCAAGGCGGCGATTGCAGGACTACGAGTACGCGTTGCGGACGAGGAAGCGGCAAGGGGAGGCGGCAATTTCAAAGGAGGAGTTTCTCGGCTGAGTCGGGAGTCCGTAGTTTTAGAGAGAAGAGGAATGTAAGGCATCACGATGGGCAACAAACGATCGTGTCCAGCATGGAGCCGGGCACTCAGGAGGAAACAATTGGAGATATTTATTGACACCTCGAATCGCGAAGAAATCCAGAAATGGCTCGAGCAAGGCGTCGTGGATGGCGTGACCACGAATCCCAGCATCATGTTGAAGGACGGGGTACGCGATTTGAAGGCCGGCACCGTTCCGATCTGCGCGCTCGTGGGCGCCCGGCCGGTCAGCGTCGAGGTGACCACGAACGATCACGGGGAAATGCTCCGGCAGGCCCGCACGCTGGCGACCTGGGCGTCCAACGTCGTCGTAAAGATTCCCATCGTCAACCAGGATGGAATGTCTTCGCTGGGCGTCATTCACACCCTGGCCGAAGAGGGGATCGCGGTGAATGCCACGGCCATCCTGTCGTTCAATCAAGCGATCCTGGCGGCCAAAGCGGGCGCCACTTATGTGAGCCTCTTCGGTGGGCGGATCGCCGACGAAGGAAGTGATCCCGCCATCGTGATTCGCAACGTCCGCGATTGGCTCGATGCCTGGGGATTCACTACGAAGATTATTGTCGGGAGTATTCGAGCGTGCATGGACGTCCAAGCGGCGGCTCTGGCCGGAGCGCATATCATCACGATTCCTCCCCAGTTCTTGCCCAAGATGGTGGACCACAAATACACGCGGGAAACGGTCCGGCAGTTCAATGAAGACGCGGCTAAAGCGGTTGGGGACAGCATCAGGAAAATGGTGGTGACAGCGCGATAAGACCGAGAATTCATTCGGTTCCGAATTGAGCCCGTTTTCTGGCGGGGAATTCGGCAACAGGTTCAACAAGACGACCATGAGTGATACAGACCGAGCCGGTGAGACACCCTGCGTGCCGCGAGGCTCGCGTGTTCTGGTGACCGGCGGCGCTGGTTTCATCGGCTCCCACACCGTCGATCTCCTGCTCAACCGCGGATACCGGGTACGAATTCTCGACAACCTCCAGCCGCGCGTGCATCCGAGGGGCAAGCCGGAATGGGTTCCCGCGGAAGCTGAGTTCATGCGTGGAGACGTTTCGAACGCCAGGGACCTCACGCGGGCTCTGGAATCCATGGATGCGGTGTTTCACCTGGCTGCCTTCCAGGACTATCTGCCAGAGTTCAGTCGGTTTCTGCACACGAATGCTGAAAGCGCGGCACTGATGTTTGAACTCATTGTGGCTGATGCGAAGCGGTTTCCCGTTCGGAAGATCGTGTTTGCTTCCTCGCAAGCGGTGTGCGGGGAGGGCCGGTATGTGTGCGCGGGTGGCGCAGACGTTGGCCAGACTTTACATGCCCGGCAGGCGATTCGGGGTACTTCCCCACGGGCGCACGGTAGCGACGCGGCGGGAGTTGCGCATGGTGTGATGTCGCCCCCGTCAAGACCGCTCGAGCAATTGCGGCAAGGCCATTGGGAAATCGTGTGTCCGGTCTGCGGAAAAGAGATGGAGCCATTGCTGATCGATGAGAACACTGCGAATCCTCACACGGCTTATGGAATTTCGAAATACGCAGTGGAACAGTTGGCGAACTGCCTGGGCCATCGATACGGTATTCCGACTGCGTGCATGCGGTACACGTACGTGCAGGGTCCCAGGAACTCGTTTTTCAACGCGTATTCCGGCGTGGCGCGGCGCTTTGCGATGCGTATTTTATCCGGCCTGCCTCCTGTCGCGTATGAGGACGGCAAACAATTACGCGACTATGTGAACGTGCGCGACGTCGCGCGAGCCAATGTTCTGGCCCTGGAGAGCGAGGAGGCCAATTTTGGCGTATTCAATGTGGGCGGGGGCAGGGCCGTTACGGTTCTGGAATTCGCCCGCTTCATGCTCGACGCGGTGGGGTCCACCCTGGAGCCTCTTGTCCCTGGCGAGTTTCGCTTGGGGGATACGCGGCACACGGTCTCCGACATTTCACGGCTGCGTAGCGTCGGATGGGAGCCGGCAGTCCAGGTGGAACAGAATGTTCGCGAATACGTGGAATGGCTCCGAACGCAGTCGATCACCAAGGAATTTGTGCTGGAAGCGGATCGCGTGATGCGTGAATCGGGCGTAGTCCAGCAAGCCGCTTGCGCGAGTCTGTAGCGCTCACCTTTAGGTGAGCATGTGCTTGAATCTCAAGTGCCCGCCTGAAGGCGAGCTCTACAAATGCGGCCGAAAACTGGGTGTCCTACAGGTTCTAAAACCCCTAGTGAGGAGAGGACATTTATGTCGCGGCTGAACAGGTTGCGGAAAAAGTGATTTGGTTGTCATTCTGAGCGAAGCGAAGAATCTCTCCTGATTCAAAGCAAAAGACTAAGAGGGATTCTTCGCGCAAAATCGGCGCTCAGAATGAAATTTTTCCGCTTTTTTCCGCAGCCTGTGAAGCCGCGACCCACAAACCGTATTGCTTGTTTCAGAAGCCCGGCTTTTCAAAAATCTATTCTCATGAATCCACGAATCCTAAGGAAACCCGCGATTCTTCCTCAGCGACTCTGCATCGTTGGGCTGTGGCATCAGGCCACGGTTCTTTCGGCCTGTTTTGCCCAGATGGGTTACTGGGTCACGACAGTCGGGGACGATGAAGCCGCAGTTGCAGAATTGAGCCGTGGGAAATCTCCAGTGTTTGAGCCCAAACTGGATGCCATGCTTCGCCGCGTCATAAAGTCTGCACATCTGAAGTTCACCTCCCATTATGATGAGGCGATGCATGAAGCTGAATTCGTGTTCATCGCCATCGATACCCCGGTGAATGACCAGGACGAGCCACAGCTGGAATCGGTGTTGGACGCGGCGCGCAAGGTGGGGCGATTTTGGGACTCCAATTCCCTCCTGTGTGTAACCTCCCAAGTGCCGGTCGGGACTTGCGAATCGCTGGCCGCAGTGGTCTGCGGGCAAAAGCCTGGGACACACTGCGAAGTGGCCTACATACCAGAGTTTTTGCGCCTCGGCGATGCCGTAAATACTTTTTTTCATGCGGATCGTTTCGTCATCGGGGCCCACAGACCTGAAGTCGCTGAGCGAGTGGCTCAGTTATATCTTCCCCTGCGCCGGCCCGTGCTGCGGATCGGTCTACCTTCCGCCGAGATGGCAAAACATGCCTGCAACGCGTTCTTGGCCACCTCGATCAGTTTTATCAATGAGATTGCCAATCTTTGCGAACGTGTCGATGCCGATTCGCTCGAAGTAGCTCAGGCGATGAAACTGGACCGCCGCATTGGGCCGCGCGCCTTCCTCAGTCCGGGCCTCGGTTTTGCCGGCGGCACATTGGGTAGGGAGCTCTGCGCATTGCAGAAACTCGGTCGGGAACATCAGTGCGACACGCTTTTGCCGAACGCGGTCATGTCCATCAACCGCACGCGCGCGGCAGCTGTCAAACAATCTCTGCTCGATTACTATGAGTCCTTGGACGAGCTTCGCATTGGCGTGCTGGGAATCACTTACAAACCTGGCACCAGCACGCTGAGACGTTCTTTCGCTCTCGAAGTGATCGCTGATTTGCTTGCGGAAGGCGCGGAGGTCCGGGCTTTCGATCCCTTGGCCGATTGGAGGGAATTGGACCCGCCGATAAAGTTCTTTGCGGTCTCCGAAGTATACAGCTTAGCAGAAGGCTGCGACGCTCTGGTGCTGGTTACAGAGTGGAAGGGAATTTTCGACCTGGATTTTCAGCGCTTGCGCTCGGCCATGCGCCGCCCTGTGTTCATTGATACGCGAAACCTATTCAACCGGCAGGAGATGTCCCGAGCAGGTTTCCTGTACTCGGGGTTGGGTCGTGGGCGCGGTCCGTCTGTACTGGCTGCGCCCTGATGGGTCCGAGAGCAGCGACAGTACCTTAGCAGAGATTGAGAGAATGGCCTCATGCACAACGGAGCGAAGAAATCAGTGTCTGCGCGAACCAGGCGGCGGTTGAAGGATAAAGTTGCCATTGTAGTTGGCGCCGGACGAGGGATCGGCGAAGCAATTGCTTTGCGTTTCGCCAAGGAAGGAGCCCGCCTGGTCCTGGCAGCGCGGACTGCTTCCGAGCTCGATACTGTGGCCGCGCAAATCAGAGCGGGGAAAAGTAAAGCTCTGGTGCATGCGACTGACGTGACGGACCGTTTGCAAGTGAATCATCTAGTGGAAGCTTCGCTCGAAGCCTTTGGGCGCATCGATGTGTTGGTGAATGCAGCCGGGAGCTACGGCCCGATCGGCCCCCTTTGGGAAGTAGATCCGGAAGAGTGGGTGAAGGCTTTTTCGGTGAATGTATTCAGCGCATTCCTTCTTTGCCGAGCTGTGTTACCTCATATGATACGAATACGAAGAGGAAAAATTGTCCATTTTTCGGGGGGCGGCGCCACCGCACCGCTCCCACGGTTCACGGCCTATGGCGTCTCGAAGGGGGCTTTGGTACGCCTGACCGAAACCTTGGCGGAAGAGGTCCGGGAATACAACATTCAAATTAACGCCATTGCGCCGGGCGCCGTGGATACCAAGCTGCAAGACCAGGTGCTGGCTGCTGGGGCGAAGGCGGGGGATCTTTATCATCGGATGCGCCGCATGCGGGAAACCGGCGAAGGTGCAACGCCCCGCGATCTTCCGGCTGAGCTGGCGGTGTTTCTTTGCTCGGAGGATTCCCGCGGCCTCACCGGCAAACTCATCGCCGCACCCTTTGACGGCTGGCAATCCTGGAACAAGCACAGCATCGACGAGGTGATGTCTCAACCCTGGTTTACACTGCGCCGTCTAGATCCATTTACCTTGAAACCGCTGCTGGAAGAAATCCTCGCCAAGGTAGCCAGTTCCGAAGGCGTGTGTCGCTGACAGACATTTCTCTATCCATCAGAAACTTCAAATGAAAAAACTCAGAATAGGAGTTATCGGCGCGGGACGCATGGGTGGCATTCGCGCGCGTTCGGCGAAGCGCCATCCGACTTGTGAGGTGCTCGGGGTTGCGGACACCGACCTTACCCGAGCGCAGTCGCTGGCAGTGGACCTTGGCTGCACGGCGAGCGCGGACTGGGCAGAGTTGATCGCACGCGAAGACATCGACGCGGTTGTTGTTGCGACTCCCCATAAGTTCCTGGCCCCCATTTCGGCCGCCGCGGTCCAGGCAGGTAAGCATGTGCTTTGCGAGAAACCAGGCGCGCGCACGTCCGCTGAGGCGGAAACGATGCTTCGTGTCTTGTACGGTTCATGGCCTCCCGCGAAATTTGAGAATCTTCTTCCCGCTCGACGAGCCGGGGTCGCGCAATTGGTGATTGGTTTCACCCTGCGGCATCATCCAGCGGTTGTGCGGGCACGCGAGTTGCTGGCGGGCGGAGAAATCGGCCGGCCAATGTACTTGGTGGGCCGCTACGGTCATGGAGGCCGGCCCGGATACGAACAGGAATGGCGCGCGATGCGTGACCTGGCAGGCGGCGGCGAGCTTCTCGATCAAGGGGTCCACCTGATCGATCTGTCGCGCTGGTTCTTGGGTGAGTTTGAGGAGGTTGTTGGATTCGTCGGCACATATTTTTGGCGGCCGAAGCAAGCAGCCGGAAATAACACCCTCGAAGACAATGCCTTCCTCCTTTTGCGTTCCGCCGCGGGCAATGTAGCCTCGCTTCAAGCCAGCTGGACACAATGGAAGAATCTCTTTGTGTTTGAGGTATATGGAGAAAATGGTTTCCTTCAAGTCCAGGGACTGAGTGGGAATTACGGTAGAGAACAATTAAAAATTGGTTATCGCAATTTACATGGGGGTCCGCCGGAAACGAAAGAAATCGACCTCTGGGCGGGAGGAACCGCCGAACCGGAAAGTGATGTCTGGGCAGTTGAATGGCAGGCGTTTGTTAGTGCTGTGTCGGGCTCGAATCCTCTCGCCAATCACGCTCCGATCATCAAGCCGGCTTCGGCGATCGACGCTTGGCAGGCGTTGCGAATCGTCGAAGCAGCCTACGAAGCATCGCGGACTGGGACAGGTATCCCTCTCCGCCAACAATCAGTTGAGGTGTCCAACCCGTACTTGACCACTGCCTAGGTGCGCGTGATTCAAGATCGAACCCGAGCCCAGGGGGCAGAACGAACCGGGCATCGTTAGAACCGCCGGTAAGAACCGGCCGTCTCGAGGAAATGAATGATTCTGTCAAGAGCACCGCTTCGAATCCCGCTTGGGGGTGGAGGCACGGATTTGCCCTCCTACTATTCGAAATATGGAGGTTTTGTTCTCAGCGCCGCGATCGACAAGTACGTCTACATATGCATCAATCGCCCCGCGGCGGATGACCTCATTCGTGTCAAGTACTCGCGCTACGAACAGGTAAGCACTCCGGATGAAGTCCAACACGACTTGTTGCGGCCCGCGCTGAAACAGGTGAACCTGGACCGAAACATCGAGATTACGTCAATGGCCGATGTTCCCTCTGGCACAGGCCTAGGTTCCTCCGGGACCTACTTGGTAGCTCTCTTGACCGCTTTGCACTCCGTGAAACGCGAGACGATTCCCAGCCACGATCTGGCCGAACAGGCCTGCCATATTGAAATCAGTCTGGCGGGGCACCCGGTGGGCAAACACGATCAGTACATGGCTACGTTTGGCGGGATCACGTGTCTCGATTTCAAGGAAGATGGGCGCGTCGATGTCACTCCTCTCGAGTTTCCGGTTTCGACCCTGGAGGAATTATCCGCCAATGTGCTTCTCTTCTACACGGGCATGAATCGTTCCAGCACGGAGATTCTTGGGCAGCAGTGCCAACACTGCGAGAACGGCAACAGCACCGTACTCGATAGTCTTCACCGCACAAAGGAGCTCGGCTATCGCATCAAGGAAGCCCTGGCGGGAGGCGACTTGGAAGGATTTGGCCGTCTGCTCGACGAGCATTGGCAAAACAAAAAGAAACGATCGGCAAAAATTAGTGACGGCAAGATTGACGAATGGTACTGCCTTGCGCGGAAGAAAGGAGCGCTCGGAGGCAAGATCATGGGCGCGGGCGGCGGCGGATTCTTCATGTTCTATTGTCCGAGCCGTCACAAAGCCAAGATGCGCGAGGCCCTGACGGCGGCAGGATTGCGTGAGATGCGATATGACTTCGATTTTGAAGGCGCGAAGGTTCTGGTGAATATGTAAATGCCCAGGCGCGCCGTATTTCTGGACCGCGACGGGGTGATCAATGCCTACATTCATCACCCTGAGTTTGGCACCGTGGATTCTCCGGCCACCGCCGCCGAATTCTCCATCCTTCCGCGCGCGGGGCAGGCGATTGTGCGTCTGTCTCAGATGGATTTCTTGGTGCTTGTGGTCTCCAACCAGCCGGGCATCGCGAAACGCAGATTCACCGTCAGCCACTTGAACGCAATGACCCACAAGATGAGCGGCCTCGTCCGAGCGGCCGGGGGCAGAATTGATTCCGTCTACTATTGCTGCCACCATCCCGACGCAAAACTTCCTCTCTACCGCAAAGAATGTGATTGCCGAAAGCCCAAGCCGGGCCTGCTGCGGTCAGCCATACAAGAATGGAACATTGACGTTTCCGCCTCGTTCATGGTGGGAGATGGCGTAAGCGACATTCTCGCCGGACAAGCTGTAGGGAGTACAACGCTGTTTGTAAGCAGCCGCAAGTGTTATGCATGTGACGAACTTTCAAAATTCAACGCCAGGCCGGATTTCCTGGTCCGCGACCTCCTTGAGGCGGCTGAAGTCATCCAGTGCCTCGAAAATGGGGACGTGAGTCTCACCGAGAAATTCTCCTTCGGAAATTGTTTAACGAGGTGACCGCCGACATGGACTACATTCGCCAGTACATTCAAGAAACCACATCGATTCTGCAAGAACTTGACAGGGCGGCGATCCAGCGAATGATTGAACTATTGGTTCAGCTCCGAGCCAGCGGTGGCAGGTTGTTCTTGCTTGGCGTGGGCGGAGGGGCCGGAAACGCATCCCACGCGGTGAACGATTTTCGTAAGATTGCGAATATCGAAGCGTATACCCCTACAGATAATGTTTCCGAGTTGACGGCTCGCGTCAACGATGAGGGATGGGATACAGCCTACGCGCAATGGCTGCGCGGAAGCCGTGTTGGGCCTAAAGACATGGTGTTCGTGTTTTCCGTGGGCGGCGGCGACGCGGAGCGCAATATAAGCGCAAACTTGGTGAAGGCCCTTCAGTACGCGAGGGAAATGGGCGCCACCATCTGCGGTGTGGTGGGCCGCGATGGGGGCTTCACACGTAAGGTGGCGGATGCCTGTCTGGTGATTCCCACCGTCAATGCGCAAACCGTCACTCCCCACACCGAAGCATTCCAGGCGATGGTGTGGCACCTCATGGTGTCGCACCCTGCTCTGATGGTTTCGGAAATGAAGTGGGAATCCGTAGGCACGCACCCAGTCGCGGCTGTTGCTTCCTAAACCATGGAAATTGCTGATGCGTATATTGATGATGGCCGGCAACTACGCCCCGGAAGAAACTGCCTCCGCGCCGCTGAATACCGACTTTTGCCGGTATCTAGCGGAGGCGGGGCATTCTGTCTCCGTGGTAACGACGTTCCCGCACTATCCTCAATGGAAAGTTCGGAAAGAATATGCCGGCCGCTTCTATCATCGCGAAACTCTCGGTGGTGTATCAGTGCAGCGAATTCGGAACTATATTCCAGAACGACCCAGCTCCCTGAAACGCGTTCTGTATTATGGCAGCTTCGCCGCCGCCGCTTTTCCGACGGCGTATTTTTCGGGGCGTCCGGACCTGATTGTCTGCGTCACTCCGCCGCTAGAACTCGCTCTTACCGCTTACGCTCTAAAGCTCCTCTGGCGCGTTCCTTTTGTCCTTTGGATAAAGGACTTGGTTCCGGACATTGCGATTCAATTGGGCATGTTGAAAAATCCCGCGGCAATCGCCTTGGCCCGAAAACTAGAGACCTTCGCTTACACTCATGCGGACAAATTATTCGTTCTATCCGAAGGTTTCGCGAACAACATCTCCCGCAAGGGTATTCCCAGCCAGACAATTGCTGTGATCTCTGACTGGGTGAATATGGAATCCGCCGTTTCGGATATTTCAGGGAAAGGTTTTCGAGAGAAGAATGGCATCGCTTCCAACGCATTCGTAGTTTTGCACGCCGGGAACATCGGAGACAAACAGCGGCTCGAGCTCGTCGTAAGGGCTGCCAAGCATCTCGAGGGGCAAAGAGATATACAGTTCGTGATTGTCGGAGACGGCGCTAGAAAAGCGGCTGTTGTCGCTGAAGCGATCCGTCTCGGCGCGAACAATGTGGCATTTTTGCCGCTGCAACCGCAAGAAGTGTTTGTGCAGATGCTGGCATCCGGCGATGTTTTGGCCCTCCATCAGCACGCCGGCGTAACGGATTCCGTGATCCCCAGCAAGCTGCTGGCCTACATGGCGAGTGGAAAGCCCGTTGTCGCCACAGCCGCTCCTGAAAGTGGGACACGGCGTGTGATGGAATTTGCTGGGTGCGGCCTGATCGTTGAGCCCGAAAAGCCGGCAGCATTTGCGGAAGCGATTCTCAAGCTCTTTGAGGGCCGAAATCTGGGGGCCCGCTGCGGAGCTTCCGGGCGTGATTTTTGCCGCAAACACTTTTCCCGGGAGGTTGTCCTCTCGCAATTGGAGTCCCTGCTGTACGAAACCGCGGGAATTTCCCGTCCCAAGCCGCAACAAGACACGTCGATCCAACTGGCAACCGAGCCTACGATGGTCTCCGGAGATGCCGTTGGACCGCTTGGATGAATTCGCTTTCTAGGCAAGCGCGCTAACCCGATGCTTTTCACTTGACGATTTGCATCGCCGAGCTGAATCGGGATATGGATATGGGTCACGGGTGCCGCACCCTTGTGGGTTTCAAGGGTGCGGGTTTTCGGTCCCGCTACTTGATTCGTTTCATCGATCGATTCCGATCAGCCCCGTAGCGCGCCGAAGAAGGTTACGCATGGGAAAAAAACCGCACCCTTGAAACCCACAAGGGTGCGGCACCCAAACTCCCTTCCCTCAAAGGGCAGCGCGTCCGAGGGAGCTGCATGATTTCGTTCTGCTAAGCAGGCACATTAACCCATCGGGCCGACATCCCCATCTCATTCGTTGGCACAGTCTCCTCGTGAAAATTGAAATTCAATTCGCGATCAAAAGGATGACAGATGTCTTCCTGGCTGTGGTGAGCATGATTTTGGGTTTGCCGCTTTTTTTAATTATTGCATTTCTGGTGCGCCTTGGGTCGCTTGGCCCGGTGATTTTTTGCCAATTGCGATCAGGCAGAAATGGCGTTCCGTTCCGCATGTACAAGTTTCGCACGATGTACGACGGGGCGCCGCACCTGCGAAATCCTGACGGTTCCGCATTCATCGAGCGCAATGATTCACGAGTCACACGGATTGGCCGCTGGCTACGCGAGTTTAGCCTCGACGAAATTCCTCAGCTATTCAATGTGCTGCGCGGCGACATGAGCATCATTGGTCCGCGTCCAGAGAAACCGGATTACACGGAGGAACTGCCGGCTTGGGCGCTGGACAAATTGCGCTTCAGGCCTGGCTGCCTCAGCCTCACTCTGATCCACGGACGCAACGATTTGTCTTGGCTCGCGCGCAATAAATTGGACATCGTCTATGTCCGAACATTCTCTCTTGCTCTCGACGCGAAGATTCTGATCTTCGGCCTTTGGACGATGTTCGTCAACCGGAAAGGCTTGTACTCACCCGCGAGACCCGCGGCGCCTGTTACTCCTGACCCGCGTGAGAAACAAACAGGCGCGGTCGAACACCACCAAACCGCATGTAAGGAGCGAATATCGTGAAATCCTCAGTTCAAATAGCAAAACGGGAGCAGCTTGCCATAGATGGCGGAGAACCCGTTCGTAAGGAGTTTCTGCCGCTCACTCGGCCATGGATTGGAGAGGAAGAGAAACGGGAAGTAATGGATACGTTAGACGGAGTCTGGCTGAGCCGTGGCCCGAAAGTGTCCCGGTTCGAGGAAGATTTCAAGAACTATACGGGAGCCAACAACGCGATTGCGGTTTCTTCTTGTACAGCGGCGCTTCACGTGTCGCTCGTGGCTGCCGGCGTCAAGGAGGGAGACGAAGTCATCACCAGCCCGATCACGTTTCCGGCCACGACCAATGCCGTGCTGTACGAGCGCGCCAATCCCGTGCTGGTCGACGTAGATCGGCGCACCTTCAACATCAATCCCAAGCTCATAGAAAAGAACATCACCGCCAGGACCAAGGCCATCATTCCAGTCCACATGGCCGGCCAGCCATGCGACATGGATGAAATTCTGGCCATCGCAAAACGCCGCAATCTCATGGTGATCGAGGATGCCGCCCACGCGGTCGGCGCCAAGTATGGGAATCAGCATGCAGGCACGATCGGGGATGCCGGATGTTTTAGCTTTTATGCGAGCAAGAATCTCGTAACCGGTGATGGTGGCATGATCACGGCCCGAAATGAGGAGTTCGCTTCGTTTGCGCGTGTGATCAGCCTGCATGGGATGAGCACGACTGCTTGGAAACGCTACTCGAAAGAGGGCACTTCCCATTGGGACCTGGTGTATCCCGGATTCAAGTACAACATGACTGACATCGAAGCCTCGCTGGGCATTCATCAGTTGAACAAAATCGAAGACATCACCAGCCGCAGGCAGAAATGGTCGAATCGCTATGACGAACTCCTCGCGGATGTTCCCGGTATCACGCTGCCTTATCGGGCTTCCGGGCGCCGGCACGCTTGCCATCTTTACATTGTGACCCTGGACGTGGACAAGCTGAATGTTACTCGGGACCGCTTTATGGAGATGTTGAAGGCTGAAAATATCGGTTGTGGCATTCACTTCGTTTCGGTGCACTTGCAGCCTTACTATATGGACCGTTTTGGCTACAGGTTCGAGAGTTACCCGAACGCCGCCTGGCTTTCCAATCGCATTTTAAGCCTGCCTTTGTTCCCGCAAATGACTGAGAACGATATTCAAGACGTGGCTCGCGCCGTCCGCAAGGTAATTGCCTGCACGCACGTGTCCTAACTTTTTCTGGAGGCAAGAGGAATGTTCAAATTGGAAGGAAGCAAAGTTCTCGTCACAGGTGGCGCCGGGCATATTGGATCGCACATCGTAGACGCAGCTCTCGCCGAGGGAGCAGCACGAGTGCTGGTCTATGACAACTTTGCGGAGGGCAACTCGCGCAACCTGCAGCCGGCCCTGCAGAGTGGCCGGGTGGAAGTGCTGGCTCGCGACATCCGCGACTACGAAGACTTGGAAGTCGCCATGAAGGGTGTCGATTTCGTGTTTCACGCGGCTTCCATCATGCTTCTAGAAGCGCGCACTCGCCCCTTGAAGGCGATCGAGACGAACATCAACGGTACATTCAATGTCTTGCAGGCTGCGGCGCGATGCAAGGTGCAAAAGGTGGTGTTCTCCTCCACCGGCTCCGTGTACGGAGAGCCGCTTTATCTACCCATGGATGAGAATCATGCCTACAACAATGAAACCATTTATGGTGCTACGAAGATCGCGGGTGAACAATTCTGCCGCAACTTCCATCGCGAGCACGGGCTCGCGTTTGTGGCCCTGCGCTATTTCAATGTCTATGGCCCCCGACAGCACACGCAAGGCGCCTACGCGCAGATCGTGCCGCGCTGGTACGATCTCATGTCGAATCGGCAGCCCATTACGATCTTCGGTGACGGTTCCCAAACCATGGACATGACCTTCGTGCAAGACGTTGCGCGCGCAAACATCCTTGCGGCGAAGTCTCCCGCCACCGCGGACTTCTTCAACGTGGGCACCGGAACCGCAACCTCCGCTTTGCAAGTGTTCCGGCACATGAAAGAACTGATCGACTATCATCTTTCTCCCGCCTTCGAGGAACGCGACGTCAACCTCGTGAAGCGCCGCCAATGTTCCATCGAAAAGGCGGAGCGTATCCTCGGCTTCAAATCAGAGATTGCCGTGAAAGATGGACTACAGACCTACGTGGAGTGGCGAGAGCACATTGCGGTTGGCGAATCATTGGTGATGGCGGCAGATGCCCGCTAGCGACTATGCCGTAGCGGTTGATGCGCCGATCATGGTTCGCGATGCGGAGCAGCGCGACTTGGAATCTCCTGCTCTACTTTCCCGGTATTTCATCTCTGCCGCTTGCGGAATAGGCCGCGACTTGGAAACCACCGCGGTGCAAACTGTATTGCGTGCAAACTGCGCTTCCGGGCGCGTACAAATTTGCGCCGATGGGGGTGGCGGGGGCGTTGCCTGTCTGCTCGTCGAGGACAAGCCTTGGGACAGCGCCATGACGTCCTTGACGATCAGGAACCTCGTTGTGCTCGCCAGTGAGGACCGCGCGCATTCTCGTTACGAAACCATTTCCCGCTTGCTCGAACATTGGCTGGACGCGCACGCAAAGACATCCGTGGGGCTTGTAGTCACGCGCATTCCGGCCGATGACGTCGCCCTTCTGCATGCCCTCGAGGACCAGGATTTTCTTGTCCTCGTTCCGATGGTGACTCTAGGATCTACTGTGAGACGCAAAGTGGAGGTGGCGCTGCCTTCGGGAATCCGCCTATCCTCGATTGAGGCAGCGCAAATCCATCAGGTGGAGAACATTTCTGCAAAGGCCTTCCTTTGGGGGCGATTTACAGTTGACTCGCGAGTGCCAGCGGAAGGCGCGGAACAGATTCATCGCGCTTGGACGCGGAACTGTTGTTTGGGTACGCACGCCAAACATGTGCTCGTGGTTCGCAATAAGGATGAGATACTCGGTTTTATCGCGTTGAAATTCCATATGGCAGGCACTGTCCAAGTCGGCTCCATCGAATTGATGGCCACGGCCGAGACTTCGCGCGGCATGGGCATCGGCCGCGCGCTCGTCCAGGCTGGACGCAATTGGTTGGCTGATACCGTGGAATATGTCGTAGTTCGCACCGAGCTATCGAATATTCCCGCGTTGCGGCTCTATGAAAGCCTGGGATTCCGGGTATTAAATAGTTCCCTCTACCTAAGCCGGTGGGGGGATTCTTCAGAGGATTGAGATCCGACAAGCAGGCGCAACGCGAATAGGCCCCAGGGTTGAAAAGCCCATCATCTGACGCCTGCTTTTCGTCAAGTCACAGTGTAGCACTCGTGCCTTGGTTCTGAATCTGCTCGCAAGCACGGTTCGAACTTTTCCACCGCCTTTTTCCACGCCGATTTCCGCCTTGAACCCCGCTGGCGCTCGATTCCTCCAACGGCTCTGCAACTGCCCCGCGTCGTAATCCCTCCGCATCGTCTCGAATTTCCTCCATCGATCATCCATGCCGACGAACCAGTTCTGGTTCAGGCACTCCTCACGAAACCTTCCATAAAGACGTTCGTGAATGGATTTTACTTAGTCCCGCGCGGGTCGATAAAGTGCCGCGCCACTTTGGCCTACGCCAGCGTGAGCTTGGCCAGTCTGTGGAGGCCCGCGCATCGAACGGAAATGACAAAGAGGGCGCTTGGCAATAATGAGCAGACTCGGTTCCCAGGCCTCATGAAATGAATTTTTTGTGTATGCGGCTAAAATATCTGGGCCGCTCATTCGTCTACAAGGGTAGATGATGGAAGCGCTGAGCACAAACTGGATGACCCGCGAGCAAGACCAACGGATCTCGGAAGCATTTGGGCGCGATCGGGCACGTCTTCGGAACTTCATCCGGAGGCGCGTGGCTGACGAGAATGACGTGGAAGATATTTTGCAGGACACCTTCTACGAACTCGTGGAAGCGTACCGGTTGATGAAACCGGTCCAACAGGTCAGCGCCTGGTTATTCCAAGTTGCCCGGAATCGGATCACGGACCTCTTCCGCAAAAAGAAACCAGGGGCGCTCACAAACGACCCAGTGGCTTTCGCGGAGGATGGAGAGTCGCTGCTGCTGGAAGACTTGCTTCCTTCGCCCGATGCGGGACCAGAGGAAGCCTACGCGCGGAATGTGCTGCTCGAAGAGCTCGATGCGGCCCTGGATGAGCTTCCGGAAGAGCAACGCGAAGTATTCATCGCCCACGAACTCGAGGGCTTCAGCTTCAAAGAGCTTGCTGCGACGACCGGGCTGAGCGTAAACACCCTGCTCTCGCGGAAACATTATGCGGTGTTGCATCTGCGCCAACGCCTCCGGGCCATCTACGACGAGTTTATGAAAGCATGAGGATGAAACAATGAAAAGAAAATGGATATTGCGGGGCTTTAAGTTCGTGTTCTTCGCGGCGCTGGCCGCGTTTGTGTTTAGTTTTGTGTTGATGAGTCTTTGGAATTGGCTGACTCCCGCGCTCTTCGGCTGGCACTTAATCACATTCTGGCAAGCGTTCGGGCTGTTGGTTCTGAGCAAGATCCTTTTCGGAGGGTTTCGTGGCCGGCCGGGGCCGCACATGTTTTGGCGGCGCCGAATGATGGAGCGCTGGGCGCAAATGACTCCCGAGGAACGGGAAAAGTTCCGCCAAGGCATGAGAGGCCGCTGCGGCCCATTCGGATCGCCGGGAGCGGAGCCGAAGGCCTGACCCCAGGGTGAGCAAACTCTACCGCGATCTGCGGAGTAAGGACAAATGAAATCACGCGGCGGAGAAGGTCATGCTGCAGAAAAATCTACTGGCTGTCCTCACGCCTGAGAATAACGGATGGCGCTCTGGAGGGCATGTCACTCGGCTGAAGATTCCGCTTGACAAGTTCAAACATACGTTTCAAACTGTTGTTTGAATATGAGCAAGCCCCACACACCACGCAGACGGAAGGCGGTGGGCCGCAAACGCGGTTTGACGGCCTCCGACCCTACGCGGGAGAAACTGCTGGAGGTGGCTGGACGAGTGTTTGCCGCCCGAGGCTATCAGGCCGTCACGGTTCGCGAGATTTGTGTCGGCGCGGGAGCGAATGTAGCCGCGATCAATTATCACTTCGGCGACAAATTCGGACTGTATACCGAGGTTTTGCGGCAGTCGGTGCAAGCTGCCCAAGTCGAAGCCATTCAAAACGCTCTCGATCAGAACGCCCCCCCGGAAGATATCTTACGCGCTGTCATTCGAGCCCGGCTCCGAGGCGTCTGGAGGGGAGATCTTCCGGATTGGCACTTTCGCATCCTGGCCCACGAGCTGGCCCAGCCCACTCCGGCGCTGCGACCGCTCATCAATAAGGTAGCCCGGCCAATCTTTAAGCGCTTGCTGGAACTCATCGGAGGAATGCTCGGTTTGCCTCCCGATGACGACACAACCCGGCTCTGTGCGATCAGCGTGGTAGGGCAAAACCTAGCTTACGTTTTTGCGGGTCCTCTACTGTCGGGAATTTGGCCGGACCTGAAGATGACGCCTGAACAGGTGGAACGCATTGCGGATCACATCGCGGACTTTTCACTTTCGTATCTCCAACAATATCGTTTGAAGCACGGAGCGATCACACCGGAAACGGAACCGAGGGTTAGCAAATGACGACAAGCATAGTTCAAGGCGCGCAAGAGCAAGCTGAGCAGCGAACGCAGCCGGACGCAGCCGTTGGGTTGCAGACTGCTGCCGCGGGGCGGCGTCGAATTGTAATTTTCGCATCGGGCGTGGTCCTAATTGCAGCGGCGATTTTTGTTTGGAAGGTTTTTTTTGCTGCGTCGGGTGTCCCGGACGGCGTAGTTGCCGTGAGCGGCCGGATCGAAGGCGACGACTCCGGAGTGGCTCCCAAAACTACCGGACGGATTCTTGAAGTTCGCGTGCGCGAGGGGGACACCGTCAATGCCGGAGACACGATAGCCATTCTAGACGACGTGCAGATCCGGGCGCGTGAAGACCAGGCTCGCGCGACTCTTTTGGAAGCGGAAGCAAAGGGCAAAGCCGCACAAGAGCAAATCGCCGTCCTTCAAGAGCAGTTGGAGCAAAGCAGGCTGGGAGTAGGCCAGTCGAGGCTCGATACAGAAGGGCACGTGCGTCAGGCGGAGGCCGATCTGGCCACCGCGCAATCCGAATTGGCCCAACAGGAAGCTGCCTACCAGATTGCCGCCTTCGATAAGGACGCCTACACGCGCCTCGCGAAATCTGGAGCCGTGTCGGAACGCCAGGGGCTGCAGGCCTCGACGACGGCGGATCAGCAGGCCGCGGTAGTTACCGCATCGAAGCGCCGTGTTGAGGCGGCACAAGCCGCACTGACGACAGCACAAGCGAGTCTTGCAAACCCGAGTGTCCGCGAATCGCAGGTCGCTTTGGTTCGCAGGCAGATTGCGCAGCAGGGAGCCGAGGTCGCGAGCGCCACGGCACAGACGCAGCAAGCTCGCGCTCAAGTCGCGGAAGCCGAAGCAAACCGCCAGGACCTGATCGTCAAGGCGCCGTTCTCTGGAACCGTGGTAACGCGTGCGGCGGAGCCAGGCGAAGTGGTGACTGCGGGAACTGCTATTATTACATTACTAGATTTAAATAAGGTATATCTGCGCGGCTTTGTTCCCGAAGGCGAGATTGGCAAGGTGAAAGTGGGACAAACGGCGCGCGTCTATCTCGATTCGGATCCGCGGAAGCCCGTCGACGCTTACGTTTCCAGGATTGACCCACAGGCGACCTTTACTCCGGAAAACACGTACTTCCGTGATGACCGCGTCAAGCAAGTGGTCGGCCTAAAGCTGCAGTTGAAAAGCGGCTTCGGATTCGCCAAGCCGGGTATGCCCGCCGACGGTGAAGTCCTTGTCAGCGGGGATACTTGGCCGAAAGTCAGGCGGGGATGATCGCCGCGAATCCAGGGCAAGCGGTGGAAGACCGCCAAGTCGTCGCCGAACAGCCGTCGATTGATGTCCGCGGTCTATCGAAACACTACGGCACGGTGGAAGCCATCCGCGGAATCACATTTGAAGTTGCCCGCGGCGAGATTTTTGGCCTGATTGGCCCGGATGGAGCAGGGAAGACTTCCACGTTTCAGATTCTTGCGGGCGTCATGGAAGCAAGCTCCGGCATTGCAAGCGTCTTTAGCCGCCCGGCGCGCGAGATGCGTTCCCAAACCGGATATCTAACTCAGACATTCAGTTTGTATCCCGACCTAACCGTTGCGGAAAACATTCGCTATAGCGGCGATCTGCGGCGCATTCCGCGGGACGAGATTGCTGAGCGCGGCCGCCAATATCTTCAAATGTTTGACATGGACCGATTCACGGACCGGCTTGCTGGGAAATTGAGCGGCGGAATGAAACAAAAACTGGCCCTCGTCTCCGCGCTCGTGCCGCAACCCCGAGTGTTGCTTCTCGACGAGCCGACGACAGGCGTCGATCCCGTATCCCGTCGTGAGTTTTGGGACGTACTTGCTCACTTGACGGCGGAGGGTCTGACGATCCTTGTGGCTACCCCTTACCTGGACGAAGCCGAGCGGTGCCATCGGATCGCGCTCATGTACCAAGGCGAGATTCATCAGATCGGTACGCCTGCGGAGTTGCGGGCAAGCCTAGGCGCGAAGCGGCTTGAACTTCGTACAGGAAACCTCCGGAAGGCGGCAAGCGAGCTCTCCGGGGAAACCGGGCCAGATAAGAAAATCATCGACGTCCAGCGGTTTGGCGACCGGCTCGACTTGCTGGTCCGCGACCCGGACAAAGACCGGCAATGGGTTGTCGAAAAACTGGAACGTGCGGGGCTGCCCGCCGGCGAGATTCGTGTCGATGAACCGACTCTCGAGAACACCTTTGTGGCCAAGTTGCGCGCTCTAGGGCATAAGGCCGGCACAATCGAGTTTCCCGCGAGGCACGACCACGGCAAATTGCGCGGGCAGGTTGCCATCGGCGCGAAAACACTTTTCAAAGAGTTTGGCGCATTTACCGCCGTAAGAAATCTCAGCCTCCAGATTCGGAACGGAGAAGTATACGGGCTTCTC
>Ga0137409_10000984_pt1 | contig 30941 bp, 24 predicted proteins | sample CZODoug1_16funga_FD_122059 | JGI IMG/M metagenome (GOLD analysis project Ga0137409, IMG submission 122059) | Vadose zone soil fungal communities from Angelo Coast Range Reserve, California, USA - CZODoug1_16fungal (Hybrid Assembly) | ecosystem: Environmental > Terrestrial > Soil > Vadose zone... | reverse complement strand
AAGAGCAGCATGAAGGCGAAGGTCAGCGCCTGTGTGATGATGGAGAAGTAGACGCCCCGGATGCGGGAGCGGAAGGCGAACCAGCCGAAGACCAGCGCGAGCAGGCCAGGCGCGAGCACCACGAACAGCGCGGCCTGCAAGAAGTGCTGCGAACCGAGCCAGTACCAGGGCAGCTCCTTCCAGTCGAGGAACACCATGAAGTCGGGCAGGTCGCTCTGGTAGACGCCTTCGCGGCCGATGGAGCGCATCAGGTACATGCCCATCGCGTAGCCGCCCAGCGCGAAGAAGAGGCCGTGCCCGAGGCTGAGGATTCCCGTGTAGCCCCAGATGAGATCGACGGCGAGCGCCACGATGGCGTAGCAGAGGAACTTCCCCAGGAGCGCGACCGTGTAGTCGGACACGTGGAAGGCGCTGCCGGCGGGCACCGCGAGGTTCAGCGCGGGAACGACCACGACCAGCGCCGCGTAAACGGCGAGCACCAGGGCGATGGCGCGGCGGGACTGCAGCGGGCGCCCCGTCGCGAGCACGCCGGTCACGCCTCCTCCGCCGCGCGCCCTCTCGGAGCAAACAGACCCTGCGGCCGGCGCTGGATGAAGAGGATGATGAAGGCGAGCACGGCGATCTTCGCCAGCACCGCTCCGGCGAACGGCTCGAGCAGCTTGTTGACCTGCCCCAGCCCGACGGCGGCGAGCACCGTTCCGGCCAGCTGCCCCACCCCGCCCAGCACCACCACCATGAAGCAATCGACGATGAACCCCTGGCCCAGCTCGGGGCCGACGTTGCCGATCTGGGACAGCGCGCACCCGCCCAGGCCGGCGATACCGGCACCGAGCGCGAAGGTGAGCAGGTCGACCCAGGGCGTTGCGACGCCGAGACCCGCGGCCATTCCGCGGTTCTGCATGACGGCCCGGACCAGGAGCCCCAGCCGGGTGCGCTCGATGAGCAACCAGACGACGAAGAGGACCAGGATCGCGAAGGCGACGATCGCGACGCGGTTGTACGGCAGCACCAGGCCCGTCATCACCGTCACTCCGCCGGACATCCACGACGGGTTCGCCACTTCGACGTTCTGCGCGCCGAAGGTGCTGCGCACCGCCTGGATGAGCAGCAGGCTCGCGCCCCAGGTGGCGAGCAGCGTCTCCAGCGGGCGCCCGTAGAGGGCGCGCACCACGGTGACCTCGAGCACCAGGCCGACCACGCCGGCGGCCAGGAATGCGGCCGGCGCGGCGGCGAGCAGGTACCAGTCGAACGCGCCGGGGAGGTTGGCGCGGAAGAACGACTGGACGACGTACGTGGCATAGGCGCCGATCATGAGCAGCTCGCCGTGCGCCATGTTGATGACGCCCATCAGCCCGAAGGTGATGGCCAGTCCCAGCGCCGCCAGGAGCAGGACGCTGCCCAGGCTCAGGCCGCTGAACACCCAGCCCACGACTTCCGCGAGGCGCAGCGATCCGTCGATGTCGTTCACCGCGCGCTGGATGGCGTCGCGCACGGCGGGATCGGGCTCCGCGCCGGGATCTCCGGCGGCGCCGCCGAGCCGCTCCAGGAGCAGGCGCTTGTTGCGGGTGCTGGGGGTCCGCCGGAGCACGTCCACGGCGGCGAGGCGCTTGTCGCGGTCGCGGCTGCCGAGCAGGAGCGCGCCCTGGAGGGACTGGACCGCCTCGCGGACCTGGCCGTCCTTCTCCTGGGCGAGCACCCGGTCGAGCACCGGCAGCAGGTCTTCGTCGGCGCCTTCCTGGAGCCTGCGCGCGGCATGGAGGCGGTCCGCGGCGCGGGGAGCGAAGAGGCTTAGCGCGGAAATGGCGCGCTCGAGCGTGCGCCGGAGGCGGTTGTTGATCGAGACCTTGTCCACCTCGGCCGCCGCGACGGACGCCGGCTGGCGCGTGAGCGGATCGAGCCACGCGCCGTTCTCCTCCACGACTGCCCGCCCGCCGGCCGTCGCGAGGCGTCCCTCGAGCAGCGCGCGCAGGACCGGGAGGGCGGCGACGTCGGCCGAGACGACCGCCTCCTGGACGGCGGAGAGCTTGGCGGACCCGTCGCCGGAAGCGAGCTTCTCCAGAGACGCGGCGTCGAGGGCGGAAGCTCCGCGCGCGGCGAGACACGCGGCCGCGGCGATGGCGAGCGCCAGGGAAGGGACCTTTGGCGCGGAGCGCATCTCGATCTCCTGGAGCGGTGCTTTAACACCGGAGGCATTCCACCCGCCAGTGCGCCGGACACACCAATTTGTAGGGCAGTAACGAAGATCCTACCAAATTGTCGAGTCCGGCACCGCCCCTCGGGAGGCGCGCGGAGGGAGCGCGATGTGGCTCCGATCTTGCTCCACGAGTTGGCGTCCGTGCACTCCCACGAACCACAGCGCTCTTCGTCCTGACTGGAGCGACAATGAAGATCCGTCGAGCCGCACTCCGCCTCGCTCTTTGCTGCGCCGTGCTCGGCGCCGCCGCGCCCTCGCGCGCCGCCGAGCCGATCAAGGTCGGCGTCCTGCACTCGCTCTCCGGCACCATGGCCATCAGCGAGACCTCGCTGAAGGACGTCGCGCTGATGACCTTCGACGAGATCAACGCGAAGGGCGGCGTGCTCGGCCGCAAGATCCAGCCCGTGGTCGTCGATCCCGCCTCCAACTGGCCGCTCTTCGCCGAGAAGGCCCGCCAGCTGCTCACCCAGGAGAAGGTGGCGACGGTGTTCGGCTGCTGGACCTCGGTGTCGCGCAAGTCGGTGCTGCCCGTGTTCGAGGAGCTGAACGGGCTGCTCTTCTACCCGGTGCAATACGAGGGCGAGGAGCTGTCGCAGAACGTCTTCTACACGGGCGCCGCGCCCAACCAGCAAGCGATCCCCGCGGTCGAATACCTGATGTCCAAGGAGGGCGGCGGAGCGACGCGCTTCTTCCTGCTGGGCACGGACTACGTGTACCCGCGGACCACCAACAAGATCCTGCGCGCCTTCCTCAAGGCGAAGAAGGTCGACGAGAAGGACATCCAGGAGATGTACACGCCGTTCGGGCACAGCGACTACCAGACCATCGTGGCGCAGATCAAAGCGTTCGGCGCCGGCGGCCGCACGGCGGTCATCTCGACCATCAACGGCGACTCGAACGTCCCCTTCTACAAGGAGCTCGGCAACCAGGGCCTGAAGGCCACCGAGATCCCGGTGGTCGCTTTCTCGGTCGGTGAGGAGGAGCTGCGCGGCATCGATACGAAACCCCTCATCGGCCACCTCGCCGCCTGGAACTATTTCATGTCGGTGAAGAGCCCCGCCAACACGGAGTTCATCGCCAAGTGGAAGGCGTACGTGAAGAAGAACAAGCTGCCGGGCGGCGACGCGCGCGTCACCAACGACCCGATGGAAGCCACGTACGTCGGCATCCACATGTGGGCGCAGGCGGTGCAGAAGGCCGGCAGCACCTCGGTCGACGCGGTCCGCAAGGCGATGGCCGGGCAGACCTTCCCGGGGCCCTCCGGGTACACGCTCAAGATGGACGAGCAGAACCACCACCTCTGGAAGCCGGTGATGATCGGCGAGGTCCAGGGGAACGGGCAGTTCGACGTGGTCTGGAAGACGGACAAGACGATCCGCGCGCAGCCGTGGAGCCCGTTCATCGCGGGCAACGAGAAGCGCGCCTCGGCGCAGTAGCGGCCTTTGGTCCCTTCCAGGAGGATCGAATGACGACCACTGCCCGGACGCTTCTGTCCTTCGTCGCTTGCTCGCTCGCCCTCGGGCGCGCCGCGCGCGCCGGCGCACTCGAACCCGCGCCGGCGCCGGCGGTCGCGGCCGCCGAGGCGACGCCCGCCGTTCCCGCCGCCGCTCCGGCGCCGAAGACGCTCTCGTTCGGCGTCGGGGTACGCATCGGCGGCGGTCTAGACAGCAGCACCGGGACCATCACCTCGGGCGACAGGCTGGGAATCAAGTCGCTCGACGTCCGCCCCTACATCAGCGGCCAGGTGCACCCGCTGCTCAAGTTCGAGGGAAACCTCGACTTGAACAACGCCGACCAGAGCCGCATCCATGTGCTCAGCGCGGTGGCCAAGTTCGAGCCCGACGACCTCTTCAACGTCTGGTTCGGGCGCTTCCTGCCTCCGTCGGACCGGGCCAACCTGAGCGGCCCCTACTACCAGAACGCGTGGAACTATCCGACCGACGTGAACGGCTACCCGTCCATCTACGCCGGCCGGGCGGACGGAGGCGCGGTCTGGGGCCAGCTCGAGAAAGGGAGGTTCAAGTACCAGGGCGGCGTGTTCACCCTCGATGCCAACACGCCGACTTCCCAGGCCCTCTACGCGGCACGGCTGGTCCTGAACCTCCTCGACCCGGAGCCGGGCTACTACAACAGCAGCACGTACTACGGGACCAAGGACGTGCTCGCGCTGGGCGGGGCGGCCCAGTACCAGAAGCTGGGCGCGGCCACCGTCATCGGGACCGACGCGGCGGGAGCGCCGATCCTCGCCCGCAATGACCTGATCGCGTTCAACCTGGACCTCCTCTTCGAGAAGCGGCTCGCCTGGGCCGACACGCTGACCGTGGAGGGCGCGTACTACAACTTCAACAGGGGGGCGCAGGGCTGGAGCTGGTACGCGCTAGCCAGCTACCTCTTCGCCGCCAAGGTCGCGTTCGGCCAGGTGCAGCCGATGGTGCGCTGGCAACAGTTCACTCCCACCGCCGGCGGAGACCCGATCCGGACCCTCGACACCGGGTTCAACTACGTCATCGACGGGCACAGCACGCGCATCGCCTTCGCCGTGCAGAACCGCAATCCACCGACCGCGCCGAGCACCACTTCCTACCAGCTGGGCATCCAGATCCAGGAATGAGGAAAAACACCTTGCCGGGTCCGACAAAACCGTTGGAACCGTCGGACCCGGCTACAAATCCGTCGTTCCACTTGCGGCGGCAACGGCACCGCGCCTACCCTGCCGGGATGGCGAAGCGCTCGTCCGAGCCCAGGACCGACCTCCGGAGGCTCACCACCCTCCACGAAATCAGCCAGGCGCTGTCGAGCGCGGCTGACCTGCGCCACTCGCTGGAGCGGGTGCTGGAGAAGCTCGAGCGCGACCACGAGGCGGTGCGCAGCGCGGTGATGGTGCTGGGCCCCGACGGCCGCGAGATCGCCATCGAGGCCTCGGTCGGCATCAGCGTCGAAGGCCGGATGGCGCGGTACCGCCTGGGCGAGGGGATCACCGGCCGGGTCGTGCAGAGCGGCAAGCCGATCGTGGTGCCCGCCATCAGCCGCGAGCCGCTCTTCCTCCACCGGGCCGTGCAGCGCAAGCGGCCGGGGATGCCGGAGCTGAGCTACGTGTGCGTCCCCATCGCCCTGAACCGCGCTCCGCTGGGAGCGCTCGCGGTGGACCTGGAGTTCGATCCGGGGCGCGACTACGAGGCGGCGTTGCGCTTCTTCTCGGTGGTGGCGGGGATGATCGCCCAGGCCTTCCAGGCGCGCAGGACCATCGAGGACGAGCGCAAGCGGCTGGTCGACGAGAACGTGCACCTCAAGCACGAGCTGCAGCAGCGCTACGATTTCTCCAACCTGGTGGGAACCAGCAGTCCCATGCGCCAGGCGTACGAGCAGATCGCGCAGGTCGCGCGCACCGGGACCACGGTGCTCATCCGCGGCGAGTCGGGGACCGGCAAGGAGCTGATCGCCCACGCCATCCACTACAACTCGCCGCGCAAGGACAAGGCGTTCGTCAAGGTGAGCTGCGCGGCGCTCCCCGACACGCTGATCGAGTCGGAGCTGTTCGGTTACGAGAAGGGCGCCTTCACCGGGGCCGCGGCGCGCAAGCGCGGGCGATTCGAGCTGGCCGACGGCGGCACGCTGTTCCTCGACGAGGTGGGCGAGCTGAACCTCGCTACGCAAGTGAAGCTCTTGCGCGTCCTACAAGAAAAGGAATTCGAGCGGTTGGGCGGGACCGAGACCGTGAAAGTCGACGTCCGCCTGATCGCCGCCACGAACCGCGATCTGGAGAAGGCGATCGCCGAGCGGCAGCTCCGCGAGGACCTCTACTACCGCCTCGACGTCTTCTCCATCTTCGTGCCGCCGCTGCGCGACCGGAAGCCGGACATCATGCTGCTCGCCGACCACTTCCTCGCCAAGTACGCCCGGCAGCACAAGAAGATCATCCGCCGCATCTCCACGCCCGCCATCGACATGCTGATGAGCTACCACTGGCCCGGCAACGTGCGCGAGCTGGAGAACACCCTGGAGCGGGCGGTGCTCACCTGCGACAGCAACGTGATCCACGGCCACCATTTGCCGCCGACGCTGCAAACAGCCGAGGCGTCCGGCACGGTCATGCAGACCTCGCTCAACGACGCCGTCGAGCAGTACGAGAAGGACCTCATCCTCGACGCCCTCAAGAGCGCGCGCGGCAACTGCGCCAAGGCGGCCCGCCTGCTCGGCAGCACCGAGCGGATCATCGGCTACAAGGTCCGGAAGTATGCGATCGACCCCCGGCGCTTCCGCGAGCGGGCGATGACCGTGGTTCCGCGCGCCAAGCTGGGGCCGTCACGCCTCGATTCGCGTACGCCTCGAAGTCTTACTTGACAAGGCCGGCGGTTGGGGAATAGGAGTTCACGATCATGTTCGATCGGACGACCAGCGTGAACCGCAATCCCGCCGCGGCGTCCAGCCTCGTCCTTAGCAGCCTCATTATTGGCCTCCTTACCAAGGGGTGCGGGCCCCCCTTCTGACGCGAACAGCGATCCGAAGCGAGAGCCCCCGCACCCCACCAGGTCGCGGGGGTTTTTTTTTCTCCCAGCAAGCGCGGTGAAAGGTCGACATGAAGCGCACAGGCTCACAGGCGATCTGGGAAGCCCTCGTCGGCGAGGGCGTCGAGACCGTCTTCGGCTACCCGGGCGGCGCGATCATGCCCGCCTACGACGCGCTGCCGGGCTACGCGATCCGCCACGTGCTGGTGCGGCACGAGCAGGGCGCCGCCCACATGGCAGACGGCTACGCGCGGGCCTCCGGGAAGGTCGGGGTGGCGGTGGCGACTTCGGGGCCCGGCGCCACCAACCTCGTCACCGGCATCGCGACCGCGATGATGGACTCGTCGCCGATGGTCTGCATCACCGGCCAGGTCTCCTCGGCGGTGCTGGGCACCGACGCGTTCCAGGAGACGGACATCACCGGCGTCACGCTGCCGATCACCAAGCACAACTACCTGGTCACGCGCGCGGAGGAGATCTACCCGACGTTGCGCGAGGCCTTCCACCTGGCGCGCTCCGGCCGGCCCGGTCCGGTGCACGTGGACATCACCAAGGACGCGCAGCAAGCCAGCTTCGAGCTCCGTCCCGAAGAAGGGCCCGTTCCGCGCTCCGGCCGCAAGCTGCGACCCTCGCCTCCCGCCGACCTCGACCGGGCGGCGGCGCTGATCGACGCAGCGGAGCGGCCGCTGGTCTTGTCCGGCCACGGCATCGTGCGGTCCGGCGCGAGCGACCTGCTGGTCGAGTTCGCCGAGAAGACGGGCTGTCCGGTGGCGAGCACGCTGCTCGGCCTGGGCGGCTTCCCCGCCTCGCACCCGCTCAGCCTGGGAATGATGGGCATGCACGGCGAGGCGTGGGTGAACAAGGCCATCCAGGACGCCGACCTGCTCATCGCGCTCGGGATGCGCTTCGACGATCGCGTCACCGGAAAGCTGAGCACCTACGCCCAGAACGCACGCAAGATCCACGTCGAGATCGATCCGTCGGAGATCAACAAGAACGTGAAGGTGGACGTCGCCCTGATGGGCGATGCCGCCTGGGCGGTCCGCGAGCTGACCGGCCGGGTGCGCTCGCAGAAGCGCTCGGCCTGGAGCTCGCGCATTTCCGAGATGAAGGGCGACTCGGCCGTGCGAGACATCCAGTCGCTGCCGCATTCCGGCCGGCTCTTCGCCGCGCACGTGCTCCACGACCTGTGGAGGCTCACCTCGGGGCGCGCGCTGGTGGTGACCGACGTCGGCCAGCACCAGATGTGGGAAGCGCAGTACTACAAGCACGAGCGGCCGCGCTCGCTGATCACCTCGGGCGGCCTGGGCACCATGGGCTTCGCCCTGCCGGCGGCGATCGGCGCGCGGTTTGCCCGACCCGACGACGAGATCTGGGTGGTGGCGGGCGACGGCGGCTTCCAGATGACTGCCTGCGAGCTGTCCACCTGCGCCCAGGAGAATCTCAAGATCAACGTCGCCATCATCAACAACGGATTCCTCGGGATGGTCCGGCAGTGGCAGGAGTTCTTCTACAACCGCCGCTACGTGGCCACCCCGCTGCTCAGCCCGGACTTCGTCAAGCTCGCCGAGGCGCACGGGCTGCTCGGCCTGCGCGTGACCGCCCGCGAGGAGATCGAGGGCGCGGTGACGCGCGCGCAACAGGCCGCCGGCACGGTGGTGATCGATTTCCGCGTCGAGCAGGAGGACAGCGTCTACCCGATGGTCCCCAGCAACTCGGACCTGCGCGAGATGATCCGCCGCCCCACCCCGATGCTCGAGACGGGAGCCGACCCGTGATCCGGAGGATGAGATGAAGACCGCCGTCGCCCACACGTTCGTCGCCACCGTCGAGGACCGGCCCGGGGCCCTGAACCGGGTCGTGTCGCTGTTCCGCCGCCGCGGATTCAACATCGCCTCCCTCACGGTCGGCACCACCGAGCGGCCCGGGGTCTCGCGCATCACCCTGGTGGTGAACTCCGACGCGGACACCGCGCGCCGCGTGCAGGCCAACCTGGAAAAGCTGGTCGACGTGCTCCAGGTGCAGGACCTCACGGGAGTCGCCGCGGTGACCCGCGAGTTCGCGCTCGTCAAGGCGTCGGTCCCGCCCGAGAAGCGGGCCGAGGTGCTCCGCCTCTGCGGCCTCTTCCGTGCGCGCGTGGTGGACGTCTCGCCGGCGACCCTGACGGTGGAGATCACCGGGGCGCCCGACAAGGTGGACGCGCTGCTCGAGGTGGTCCGCCCGTACGGAATCGCGGAGATGGTCCGCACCGGTCCGCTCGCCATGGGGCGCGGCGCGGAAGTGAACGAGGTCAAGGTCCAGGCCTGGATGGCCGCCTGAATGGAGCCGACGATGGCACAACCCGAAAGGCGCGCCGCCGCCGAATACGGCGGCGATCGAGTCATCGTTTTCGACACCAGCCTGCGCGACGGCGAGCAGGCGCCGGGCGCCAGCATGGACCTGGAGCAGAAGCTCCGGGTGGCGCGCGCGCTCCAGGCGCTCGGCGTCGACGTGCTCGAGGCAGGCTTCCCGGCCGCCTCCCCCGGCGACTACGAAGCGGTGGCGGCGGTCGCCCGCCATATCGAAGGTCCGACCGTGTGCGCTCTCGCCCGGGCGAACCGCGAGGACATCGACCGCGTGACCGAGGCGCTCCGGCCCGCTGGGCGCAAGCGCTGCCACGTGTTCCTGGCGACCAGCCCCATCCACCGCGAGTTCAAGCTGGGCCTCACCACCGCGGAGGTGGTGCGCCGGGCGGTGGAGGCGATCCGGCACGCGCGGGAAAGCTTCGACGAGGTGGAGTACTCGGCGGAGGACGCCGCGCGCACCGAGCCCGACTTCCTCTGCGAGGTGGTGGAGAAGGTCATCGAGGCCGGCGCGACCACCGTCAACATCCCGGACACGGTCGGCTACGCGATCCCCTCGCAATTCGCCGGGCTCATCCTGCACCTGCGCCGGAGGGTTCGCGGGGTCGAGCGGGTCGTGCTCAGCGTCCACTGCCACGACGATCTCGGCCTGGCGGTCGCGAACACGCTGGCGGCGGTGGAGGCCGGGGCCCGGCAGGTGGAGTGCACGGTGAACGGGATCGGGGAGCGCGCGGGGAACTGCTCGCTCGAGGAAGTGGTGATGGCGCTGCACACGCGCGCCGATCACTTCCGCCTGCGCACCGGGATCCGCACGCAGGAGCTGTGCGCCGCGAGCCGCGCGGTGGCCAAGGCGAGCGGCTTCGCGGTGGCTCGGAACAAGGCCGTGGTGGGGCAGAACGCGTTCGCGCACGAGGCGGGGATCCACCAGCACGGCATGATGGCCAACGCGCTCACGTACGAGATCATGCGCCCCGACGACGTCGGCTTCGAGAGCAGCCAGCTGGTCCTGGGCAAGCACAGCGGCCGCCACCTCCTGCGCCACCGCCTGGAGCAGCTCGGCTACCGCCTGGACGACGTCCAGTTCGAGCGCGCGTTCGTCGAGGTGAAGAAGATCGCCGACCACAAGAAAGAGCTGCACGACGGCGATCTGGAGGCGGTCATCGCCGGCGTGCTGCACGGCGTCCCGGCCGGCCAGTGGGAGCTGCTCGGCATCAGCACCGCCTCCGGCGCAGGCGGGCTCGCCACCGCGGCGGTCACCCTGCGCGGACGCGACGGAAAGGAAGTCCAGGACGCCGCCTGCGGACAGAGCCCGCTGGAGGCCGTCTTCCGGACCATCGAGCGCATCACCGGCACCGCGGCGCGCGTGCGCGACTACCAGGTCGGCGGCGTCGACGGCGAGAGCGAGGTGCGCATCGAGGTGCAGCACCGGGACCGCACCTACAGCGGCACGGCGCAGGCGTCGGACGTGCTGCTGGGCAGCGCACGCGCCTTCGTCGAGGTGGTGAACCGCATCGCCGCCAGCGGGCGGTCGCGCCGCGAGCTGGCGGAAAGCGAGGCGCGGACGTGAGGGCGAGGACGCTCTTCGAGAAGGTCTGGGACGCCCACGTGGTGCGCCCCGAGACGGCGGACGCGCCCGCGGTCCTGTACGTCGACCTGCACCTGGTGCACGAGGTGACCTCGCCCCAGGCGTTCGACGTGTTGCACGAGCGAGGACTGCGCGTCCGGCGGCCGGAGAAGACGGTCGCCACCATGGACCACTCGACCCCGACCACGCCGGGAGGGGCGCGGTTCGCCATCGCCGATGCGCAGGGGGCGGCGCAGCTGCGGCGGCTGGAGGAGAACTGCGCGGAGTTCGGCATCGAGCTGCACGCGCTCGGCACTGCAGGCCAGGGGATCGTGCACGTGATCGGTCCGGAGATGGGCCTCACGCAGCCCGGGCGGACCATCGTGTGCGGCGACAGCCACACCAGCACCCACGGCGCGTTCGGCGCGCTCGCCTTCGGCGTCGGCACCAGCGAGGTGGCGTACGTGCTCGCCACGCAGTGCGTCCTGCAGCGACGCCCGCGCACCCTCGAGATCCGCGTCGACGGGCAGCTCCGGCCCGGCGTGACCGCGAAGGACCTCATCCTCGCCGTGATCGCCCGCATCGGGGTGGGCGGCGGCGCCGGCCACGTCCTCGAGTACACCGGCAGCGCCGTCCGCGCCCTCTCGATGGAGCAGCGGATGACCGTCTGCAACATGTCCATCGAGGCGGGCGCGCGGGCCGGGATGGTCGCGCCGGACGACACCACCTTCGAGTACCTGGCGAAGACGCCGCGCGCGCCGAAGGCCGCCGGCTGGGAGCGCGCACTCGCCGCCTGGCGCGCGCTGCCGTCGGATGCGGGAGCGCCCTACGACGCGGCCGTTCGCATCGACGGCTCGGCGCTGGAGCCGATGATCACCTACGGGACCAATCCGGGGATGGCGCTGCCGGTGGGCGCCCGCGTCCCCGATCCGGCCGCCCTCTCCGACGCGTCGGCGCGCGCCTCGCTCGAGAAGGCGCTCCGCTACATGGATCTGCGCCCCGGGCAGCCGCTCATCGGGCAGAAGGTCGACGTGGTCTTCATCGGCAGCTGCACCAACTCGCGCATCGAGGACCTGCGCGGCGCCGCGAGCGTGCTGCGCGGGCGCAAGGTGGCGAAGGGAGTGCGGGCGCTGGTCGTCCCGGGCTCGCGGCGCGTCAAGCAGGCCGCGGAGGCAGAGGGTCTGGACCGTGTCTTCACCGACGCGGGCGCCGAGTGGCGCGAGCCGGGCTGCTCGATGTGCATCGCGATGAACGGCGACCAGCTCGAGCCGGGTCAGTACGCGGTGAGCACCAGCAACCGCAACTTCGAGGGACGGCAGGGAAAGGGCGGGCGCACCTTCCTGGCGAGCCCGCTGACCGCGGCCGCCGCCGCGGTCGCGGGGAGCATCGCGGACCCGCGGGAGCTGGCGAGGTGAGCATGGAGCCCATCCGACGCATCGTCTCGCGCACGGTCGTCCTCCCGCAGCGGGACGTGGACACCGACCAGATCATCCCCGCGCGCTATCTCAAGACCACGCAGCGGACCGGCCTCGGCAAGGCGCTCTTCGCCGATTGGCGCTACGACCGGGACGGGCAGCCGCGGCCCGAGTTCCCGCTCAACCAGCCGGAGATCGCCGGGGCCCGGGTGCTGGTGGCGGGCGCGAACTTCGGCTGCGGCTCCTCGCGCGAGCACGCGCCCTGGGCGCTGCACGACTTCGGCTTCCGCGCGGTGGTCAGCTCGTCGATCGCGGACATCTTCCGCAGCAACGCGCTGAAGAACGGGCTCATCCCGGTGGTGATCGATCCGGTGGCCCACGAGCGGCTCCTGTCGAGCCCCGGCGCGGAGGTGACCATCGATCTCGAGACGCGAACGCTGGTGGCCGGCGGGCTGACCGCGCCGTTCCCGCTGGACCCCTTCGCGCGCCACTGCCTGATGAACGGCGTCGACGAGCTGGGCTTCTTGCTCTCGCAGTCCGGCGACATCGCCGCTTGGGAGGAGGCCGCATGCGAGCGCTGATCGCGGTCCTGGGTGGAGACGGCATCGGGCCCGAGGTGGTCGCGCAAGGCGTGCGCGTGCTGCAGGCGGTCGCGGCGCGCGGCGGACATCGGTTCGAGCTGCAGGAAGCGCTCCTCGGCGGAGTGGCGATGGACAAGACCGGCTCGCCGCTGCCCGTCGAGACGCTCTCGTTGTGCCGGAGCGCGGACGCGGTGCTCGTCGGGGCCGTCGGAGGACCGAAGTGGGATCCGCACGCGCCGGTCCGTCCGGAGCAGGGGCTGCTCGGGCTGCGCAAGGAGCTGGAGCTGTACGCCAACCTGCGTCCGGTCGGCGTACACCCGCGCCTGCTGCAGGCGTCGCCGCTCAAGCCGGAGCTGCTGCAGGACGTGGACCTGGTGGTGGTGCGCGAGCTCACCGGCGGGCTGTACTTCGGCGAGAAGCGGCGCGAGGGCGACTGCGCCTCCGACCTCTGCGTGTACACGGCCGAGGAGATCCGGCGCGTGGTGCGCGTCGCCGGGCGCATGGCCCGGCAGCGGCGCCGGCGGCTCACCTCGGTGGACAAGGCGAACGTGCTCGAGACCTCGCGGCTGTGGCGAGAGGTGACGACGGCCCTTGTGCGCGACGAGTTCCCCGATCTCCAGCTCGAGCACGTCCTGGTCGACTCCTGCGCCATGCTGCTCGTGCAGCGGCCGGCGCGCTTCGACGTGATCGTCACCGAGAACCTTTTCGGCGACATCCTCACCGACGAGGCGTCGGTGCTGGCCGGCTCGATCGGCCTGTTGCCCTCGGCCTCGCTGGGCGAAGGGAAGCGCGGTCTCTACGAGCCCATCCACGGCTCGGCGCCGGACATCGCCGGCAAGGGCATCGCGAACCCGTACGGGACCATCCTGAGCGTGGCGCTCATGCTCCGCCATTCGCTCGGCCTGGAGGCGGAGGCCAGGGCCGTCGAGCGCGCGGTCCGCTCGGCGCTGGACGGCGGGGCGCTTCCTGCCGACGTGGCAGCGGGCGGCAAGCGGGCCGTCACGACCGCCGAGGCGGGCGACGCGGTGCTCGCGGCGCTGCAGCAATCCTGAGGAGCCCATGCCCCACGACGAGAGACACAAGAGCCGCACGCTGACCGAGGGCCCCGACCGCGCCCCGGCCCGCGCGATGCTCAAGGCGATCGGGTTCACCACCGAGGAGCTGGCGCGCCCGCTGGTGGCCGTCGCCCACACCTGGACGGAGACGATGCCGTGCAACTTCCACCTGCGCAGCCTCGCGCAGCGGGTGAAGGAGGGCATCCGGGCGGCCGGCGCGACGCCGATGGAGTTCAACACCATCTCGGTCAGCGACGGCGTGGTGATGGGCACCGAGGGCATGAAGGGCTCCTTGGTCAGCCGCGAGGTGATCGCCGACTCGATCGAGCTGGTCTGCCGCTCGCACCTGTTCGACGCGGTCGTCGCGCTGGTCGGCTGCGACAAGACCATTCCGGGCGGCGCGATGGCGCTCCTGCGCCTGAACCTCCCGGCGCTGCTCCTGTACGGCGGCTCGATCGCGCCGGGTCGATTCGAGGACCGCGACGTCACCATCCAGGACGTTTTCGAGGCGGTGGGCGCCCACGCGGCCGGCAAGATGCCGCTGCGCGCGCTGCAAGAGCTGGAGGACGTGGCGTGCCCCGGACCCGGAGCGTGCGGCGGCCAGTACACGGCGAATACGATGGCGCTCGCGACGGAGCTGCTGGGCCTCGCGCCGGTCGGCTACGCCAGCATCCCGGCCGACGACCCGCGCAAGGCGGCGGCGACCCGCGCGGCCGGGGCGCAGGTGGTGCAGCTCCTGCGCGAGAACCGCCGTCCACTCGACGTGGTGAACCGCGCGTCTTTCGAAAATGCCATCGCGGGCGTCGCCGCCACCGGCGGGTCGACCAACGCCGTCCTGCATCTGATTGCGCTCGCGCGGGAGGCAGGAGTGCCTCTGGCGCTGGGCGACTTCGACGCCATCAGCCGGCGCACGCCGCTCATCGCCGACCTGAAGCCGGGCGGGCGTTTCGTGGCCACGGACTTCCACCACGCCGGCGGGACGCCGCTCCTGGCCCGCAGGCTGCTCGAGGGCGGCCTTCTGCGCGGCGACGCGCGGGTGGTGGACGGCAAATCGTGGACCGAGCACGCCGAGCACGCCTCGGAGGCGCCGGGCCAGCAGGTCGTGCGGCCCCTCTCGGCGCCGCTCAAGCCGAGCGGCGGCCTGTACATCCTGACCGGCAACCTGGCCCCGGACGGCGCGGTGGTGAAGGCGGCCGGACACGAGCGGCCCCGCCATGCAGGGCCCGCGCGCATCTTCGATCGCGAGGAGGACGCGTTCGCCGCCGTTCGCGACGGGCGCATCGTCGCGGGCGACGTGGTGGTGATCCGCTACGAAGGTCCGCGGGGCGGGCCGGGCATGCGCGAGATGCTCGGGGTCACCGCCGCGGTAGTCGGACGTGGGCTGGGCGAGTCGGTCGCCCTCGTCACGGACGGCCGGTTCAGCGGCGCGACCCGCGGGCTCATGGTCGGCCACATCGCGCCGGAGGCCGCCATGGGCGGTCCGCTCGCCGCGGTCCGCGACGGAGATCGCATCACCATCGATCTCGAGGCGCGCCGGCTGGAGGTGGACCTCTCCGCTTCCGAGCTCGCCGCGCGCCTGCGCGGCTTCCGCCCCCCACCCGCGCGCTACGCGACGGGCGTCTTCGCCAAGTACGCGAGCCAGGTCTCCTCGGCCGCGGAAGGCGCCGTGACTTCCCCAGCAAGCCAACGAGAAGTGCCAACCCCGGAGTGAGCAAATGGCAGTGATCCACTACGACAGAGATGCGAGCCTGGAACCCGTCCGCGGCCGGCGGGTCGGGATCGTGGGCTACGGTAGCCAGGGCCACGCGCACGCCCTCAACTTGCGCGACTCGGGAGTCGACGTGCGCGTCGGGCTCCATGCCTCGAGCCGCTCGCGGGCCAAGGCGCAGGGAGCAGGCCTCCGCGTCCTCTCCGTCGCCGACGCGGCGCGGGAGGCGGACCTGATCATGATGCTCGCGCCTGACCAGACGCAGAAGCAGATCTACGACAACGAGGTCGAGAAGCACCTCACGCGCGGCAAGGCGCTCTTCTTCGCGCACGGCTTCAACATCCACTACGGGCAGATCAAGCCGGGGCCCGGCGTGGACGTGGTGCTGATCGCGCCCAAGGCGCCGGGCCACCTGGTGCGCCGGCTCTACGAGGAAGGGCAGGGCACCCCGGCGCTGATCGCCGTCCACCAGGATGCGAGCGGGCAGGCGCACGAGCTGGGCCTGTCGTACGCGCGCGCGCTCGGCGTCACCCGCGCCGGCGTCCTGGAGACGACCTTCAAGGAAGAGACCGAGACCGATCTGTTCGGCGAGCAAGCAGTCCTCTGCGGTGGCGTGACCGCGCTGGTGCAGGCGGGCTACGACACGCTGGTCCAGGCTGGCTACCAGGAGGAGAGCGCGTATTTCGAGTGCCTCCACGAGCTGAAGCTGATCGTCGACATGATGTACGAGGGCGGCATCGGCTGGATGCGCCACTCGATCAGCGACACCGCCGAGTACGGCGACTACACGCGTGGACCGCGCATCGTCGGCGAGGCGGCGCGCGCCGAGATGAAGAAGATCCTGCGGGAGATCCAGAGCGGCGTCTTCGCGCGCGAGTGGATCCTCGAGAACCAGGCGGGGCGGCCCGTCTTCGACAAGCTGCGCGAAGAGGGCAAGGCGCACCGGATCGAGGACGTCGGCGCGCGGCTGCGCGAGATGATGAGCTGGATCCGGAACATCCGGAAGGACTCCAGCGAGCCGTCGCAGCAGCAGCAGCAGGGGGCGGTGATCGAGTACCCCCTGCAGAGGAGCGGGGCCGTTTAACACTGGTCGGCGCCCTGAGGCGCCGACCAGCCCATGGTCGCGGAACAGATCGGCCTCTGGCGGAGGCAATGACTTGCTCGGGCCTGAAAGGCCCGAATGGCGAAGGAGTCGTGCGCAGATGATGGAATCAAAGGCGATCTGGATGAACGGAGAGCTGGTCCCGTTCCGCGAGGCGAAGCTGCACTTCCTGACGCCGGCGCTGCACTACGGCGTCAGCGCCTTCGAGGGGATCCGCTGCTACCGCACCGCCCGCGGTCCCGCCGTCTTCCGCCTGCGCGAGCACATCGAACGCCTGGTCGACTCGGCGCACATCATGGGCTGGCGCGAGCTGCCCTTCTCCGTCGACGAGCTGGTGGAGGCCTGCCGCAAGACGGTGCAGGCCAACGGGTTCGACGAGTGCTACATCCGCCCGCTCATCTACCTCGCCGAGGGCGGCTGGAACCTGACCGTGGACGCCGGCAAGCCGCACGTGGGCATCGCCGTCTGGGAGTGGAAGCAGTACCTCGGGGCCGAGGCGGCCGAGCAGGGCGTCCGCGCCAACATCTCCACCTTCACGCGCCACCACCCGAACGTGATGATGACCAAGGCGAAGATCGGCGGGAACTACCCCAACTCGGTGCTCGCCAAGACCGAGTCGCTGCGCCTCGGGTTCGAGGAGGCGATCATGCTCGACTCGCAGGGGCACGTCGCGGAGTGCACGGGCGAGAACATCTTCCTCGTCCGCCGCGGCCGCGTCCTCACGCCACCCGACGTCCACATCCTCCAGGGCCTGACCCGCGACTCGGTCCTCCACCTGCTCGAAGACCTCGGCCACCGCGCGGAGCAGCAATCCATCTCCCGCGATCAGCTCTACACGGCCGACGAGGTGTTCGTCTGCGGCACCGCCGCCGAGGTGATCGGCCTGCGGGAGATCGACTTCCGGACGATCGGCTCAGGGCGCACGGGGCCGGTCACGCGGGCGGTCCAGCAGGCCTACCACTCCCTGGTGCGCGGCGAGCACCCCCGCTCGGACGGCTGGCTCACGCCGGTCTAGCGTGGACCCCGACCCGCAAGCTCCCGGCGGTACGGCTCGCGGCGGCGAGAAGCACGAGACGAGCGGGTACGGCGGGTCCTCCTCCGAGGCAGAGCAGCGGCCCTATCGCAGGGAATAGACATCCTGAGCGAAGTCGACGCGCATACGGACACACTCCGTCGACGTCTCGCATTTCTGACGTGAATTTAGACAGGCGCGATCTCCTCGCTTGCACCCCAGAAACAGGGTTGCTCTCCCTTGCGTCTCCAAAATGTGCTTCACCTTTTTAAGCTGAAGGGGATCGGTCGTTAGAGTGAGCATGCCGCGCGGCTTATCGATGCTCACGCCCGTATCCGTGAGTGACAGGGCAGGGTCACCACTAGCCTGAGCGAGAATACTGAACTGCTCCTGTAGCGCTGTTGCGGATTCCGTTGGATCGGCCTTGGCCAGCTCTGATCTCGTCTCCTGAAGCTCTTGCGCCACCTTCGTGAGCGCTTCCTCTTTGGACCTGAGCTTAGCCTCGTACTCGGAGCGTATCGCTGCCAACCGATCCGCGTCGCCCTTCGCTCTTTGCTCTAGCTCCCGGAACTGAGCGCGAATCGCTTCGAGTGCCTTATGCTGCTCGGCAACTTGACTCGCCTGAAGCTGGAACTTACGCAAGGAATCGCGCAATGACTCGGTCTCCGCACTTGAGCTTTGGGGCGCGGACGACAGCATCGGAGTCTGAAGCTTTTTCAAGACATCGAGCTCAGTTCGCTGCCGCACTAGTTGAGCATCGAGGTGCACCTTGTGACTCATCAGGTCGTCGCGCTCAGCGCGCACTGCGAGGAACGCATGGGCATAGCCGGCGGCGGCGGCCAGGAAGACGAGCGACAGAGCAATCCAAGGCCACTTCGGCGCGCCTGAATTGGCGCGTACGCCGCTGAGTGCGGGCCCTGGCGACGCATCGCGGCTTAGACGGTCCGAAACAGACCTGCATTGGACGCACTCGTCCAAGTGTGCGCTTGCTTCGTTGGTCGGTGCCCCAAGGACGAGTTGGTCCCAATCTTCGGACGACAGGTGATTCGTATGGTTGGCGACTGGCATAACCTCGCGTCCTCCGGCTTCTTAAGACACCGTAGGGCGCTACCCCTTTACATCGCCCGATTCTCCTAGTGATTTCCGCGCCTTCCCGAGCGCCCGAAAGATGCGGACTGCGGCGGCAGAATACGACACCCCCACGCGGCGCGCGATGGCGGCGATAGAAAGGTCGTCGACGAACCGCCATATGACAAGCTGGCGGTCACGCTCATCTATCCTGCTCAGCAGCTCCTTGAAGTCGACTCGCGCATCGCTTGCTGGGACGCTGTCTGACACGGATACGACCGGGAGTCGCGCGACAGCTGCGTCGCGGCGTCTCCGATCACGCACGTAGTTGAGTGCGCGCCGGCGAGTCGCGACTCGAACGTACGTCTCGCGAGATTGGGGGACGACGCTAGCCAGGATGGATGGGTCCCGCACGAATCTGATGAAGAGATCGTGCCACAAATCCTCGAGATCTTCGTATGGATACGGCAAAATACGGAACAGTTCTGAGTACACAAGGGGTCGAATCGCCGAATACAGTGGCGCCCACGCTCTGGATGGATCGCCCTCGGTCGGAATGGCAAGCTCGTCAAGGCGCTGAGCCATCGCGTATCTACTTCGTCCTTTCCGTTGTCCATGTTATCTCTCGCAGGATGGAAAAGCCGACAAGCGACCGTTCCGTGTGACAAGTCGCAGACTCGTTACGTCTCAAGTCCAGCGACCGCTGGTCTTCGGACCAAAATCGGGTGGCCATCACCGACCGGAGTTGGTTCTGGAAGTGTGAGGCTATAGTTAATAGTTCTGCGTTGGTGGGACTATCGAGCCAGTTTACAACATCTGCTTTGATACGCTGCGCAATGTCGATACGATCCAGCCCGCCGAGTAGTTGTCGTTCCATGCGCCACGCTTTGCGTTCTTCGGCCGTCAGCAACGATCGAGTTCGCATGCTGCGCCAAAGGCGAGTACCCGCCCCAGAGCTGATCCACATGGCCACGAGGATCAATGCGGCACTCAGTAATCCGCCCTCGATGACATGCGTGCGATATCGCTGAAGAGATAGGCTGGACGATCCATGTTCACCGGTCGAAACCACCAGCTCGGAAGGACACTCGCGACAAGAATCGAAGAGCAGTTGCCTCGGCATGTCAGCGCTGAATGACGTCTCACCGATGTCCGTCAGGAGGAGCGATCCTTCCGTCATTGGAATCGTAGAAGAGAACTGAAAATCCTTCGGACAGGGATCCGACATGCAGAGTGCGAATTGGCTGCAGGTCGAGTACGCTCTTACGTGGGCGTTCTCTTGGAAATCTCGGGGCGCCCAGAGTTTGAAGCGGCACTGAGTGCCTTCTCGCGCCGGTCCTTCGATCCGTATGCCAGGGGTAATGATCGCACGTTGAATGTCGAAGGGCATGAGTGCAGTGAACAGCACCCCACCTAGCCCTGCGAGGGCATGAGTCAGGATGGCACGGAGCCATGTGTTTACAGTGAGTGTCGACGACTGCGCCAAGCGCGGTCCTCCTCGAGCATGTCGTGGAGCCTTGCTTAGGGAGAGATTCTAAACGGCCGGTCTGACATTGGAGTTTGTGGTGCGCACGCCCACATTGTGGTTGTTCTGCGGACGTCGCTGCCTGCTAGAAGTGCTGCATGAAAAGAATCCTGCTTGCGCTCCCGCTGCTCGCCTGCGCCCATGCTCCCGAGTCGCCGCGGGCCGACGATCTGGAGCTCCACCGCCGGGCGGTGGTGGTCGACACCCACTCGGACGTGACGCAGGCGATCACCTACGAAGGGTACGACTTCGCCCAGCGGCACGACTTCCTCCACGAGGACCTGCCGCGCGCCCGCGAAGGAGGGCTCGACGCGCAGTTCTTCTCCATCTGGATCAATCCCGAGACCATCAAGGCGGAGAGCTGGTACGCCGAGTCGCTACACCAGATCGACGCCGTGCAGGCGATGGTGCGGAAGAACGCCAACGCGGTCGCCCTCGCGCGGACAGCCGCAGATGTGCGCGCGAACGCGGGGCGTGGCCTGTTCAGCGTACTCCTCGGGCTCGAGGGAGGGCACTCGCTGCTGCCGGGGAGCGAGGAAGAGCAGCTCGAGCACCTGCGCCGGTTCGCGCAGCTCGGCGTGCGCTACCTGACGCTCACCTGGTCGATCTCCAATCCCATCGGCGGTGCGTCCACCGATGCGGGCGAACGGGTCGGGCTGACGCCGTTCGGCCGCCGTGCGCTCGAGGAGATGGACCGGCTGGGGATGATGGTCGACCTCTCGCACGTCTCGGACCCGCTCTTCTGGGACGCGATCCGGGCGGTGAAGAAGCCGGTCATCGCTTCGCACTCCTCCGTGCGCGCGCTGGCGAACGTCCCGCGCAACATGACCGACTCGATGATCAAGGCGGTCGGCGCGAACGGCGGCGCGGTCTGCGTGAACTTCTTCTCCGGGTTCCTCGACGGGGCGCACTACCAGGCACTCTTGCAGTACCTGCCGCAGATCAAGAACATGACGGTCGATCAATCGCAGCGGTTCCTGCGGACGAAATCGCTTCCCCCCGTCTCGCTCGCACGCATCGCCGATCACATCGACCACGTGGTCAAGGTCGCCGGGGCCGAGCACGCCTGCCTCGGCAGCGACTTCGACGGCATCCCCACCATTCCGGCGGGCATGGAGGACGCGTCGAAGCTGCCGTGGCTCACCGCCGAGCTGCGCCGGCGCGGATACACGCCCGACCAGCTCGACAACATCCTCGGCGGAAACGTGCTGCGCGTGCTGGAGGCGAACGAACGCGGCGTCGCCGCCCGGTCTCAGGCCGGCGCGACGGCGCGCAGCGAGGGTCGCACCGTCTCGGACATCAGATAGGCGTTCGGATCGTGCTGCAGCGCCTCGGGCGGGAGCGTCTCCCAGAACGGCCCGAGGTCCTTCCGCACCTGCGCGGTGAAGAACTCGGGCAGCTCGGTCGTCTCCTGCTCGAAGTACCGCCGCAGCGGCCGGTCGGTCTCGAGGCGGCGGCGCAATTCCTCGTAGTACCCGATGCGGCCGAATCCTTCGGACGAGACGGCGCGCACCACGTTCATCCAGCGCGGGATCGCGCCGCGCATCGCCGTGAACCGCCGCGCGATGGCGTGCCAGGAGAACGTGTACCGGGTGAGCGAGATGACGTTGTCGTAGAACTCCGGCCAGGAATAGTTCTTCGGCCGCACGTTCATCGCGTGATTGTTGTCGAGGAAGTGGAACGGGAAGGGCAGCACGCGCCGCTCGCGCTGGAACTCGAGGTTGAGCGGCGCGGCCCGGCCGAACGCCGACATCAGCGAGTACCCCGGGAACGCTCCCGGCGTCAGGTCGACGAAACGCTTGGTCAGCTCGAACGGCTCGTCGCCCTCGTCGACGTCGAGCCCGAGCACGAAGTTCGTCTGCACGTAGGGCAGGTACTTGAGGATCATCCGGACGTGCTCGGAGACCTGCTGCACCTTCTCTGCGCCCTTGCGGCTGCCGGTCTTCGATTTATTGCCCAGCTCGTACCAGGACTCGATGCCGGGCAGCACCGCCTTGAAGCCGTTGCGCTGCAGCCGCTGCAGATGCGGCTCGGAGAGGAGCGAGAGGCTGCTTTCCGCGATGAAGTCGATGCTGTCCGGCGGCGCGGCCTCCTCGATCGCGTCGAGCGTCTCGTCGAAGCGCACGCCGAAGTTGGGGTCGTGCCACGCGACTCGCGGCCGCTTCGCGGTACGCAGCAGGAACCGGAGGTCCTCCTTGAGGACCTCGACGTCGAGGGGTTGGTACGGGACGGTGGAGTCGATACAGAAACTGCACGTGTACGGGCACCCGAGGCTGGCGAGCATCGGCACGATCTTGAGGACCGGCGCCTTGCGCAGCGTTGCCTCGATGAACTTCCAGCGCTCCTGGACGCCGGGGAGCTGCAGCGGCTGCTTGTCCGCCGACAGTTGCGTTCCGCGGGGCCGGTGGCGCGAGCAGTCGCGCAGCACGTCCCGGATGATCTCGCGGTCGGTGAAGCCGAGCACGTAGTCGAAGTGCCTGGCGGCGTCCTCCGGGTAGCAGCGGGCGTGCGGACCACCCAGCGCGGTGACCGCGCCCGATGCGCGGAACCGGTTGCTCAGCGAATAGGCAAGCAGTGCCGCCTCGGTGAACGAGCCGATGAACACCAGGTCGACGTGCGCGGGCAGCTGTGCGGAGAGGTCTTCGAGCCCGGTGTAGCAGACGAAGCTGACCTCATGGCCCTCGGCCTCGCACCAGGTGGCGATCACTTGCGGCATGATGCTCGCCATGTTGGCGTGCATCGCGCGGGCGTAGATCGCGCGGGTCGGGCCCTTGGTGACCAGATCGATGACCGCCACTCGCAGCCGCCGCATGAAGTTTCCCTTCAGCAGCCTGGAACGAGCGCAGCTGTACGTGTGAGGACGGAGAAGGATGTACAGACTAGCACGGAGCCACGGTAGGGACAGTTCTGGAATAAGCTAGGCATTTCTCGCCATGGACACGAGTCGCTCAGTGGTGGGTGCGCTGCTCACCGGGCTGGCCGCCTGCTCACACGAGGAGCCGCCGGCCATCCCGTCCGAACGGCCGGTCCTGCGGTACGGGAGCGCCGCCCAAGACCAGAACCGCCGCGACCTGCCGCCCGGCTTCGGCGCCCCCGACGGGCACGCCTGCGCGAGCGACATCACTCGGATCTACCCCGGCGAGCTTTTCCTCCAACGCAACGTGCAGGTCAACTGGCACTGGACTCGCGTCGTACGTTGGCCAAACCCCGACCAACCGACCCTGGACCACCCGTTCCCGTTCTACGGCCACGTGCGGGTCGGCTGGACATGAAGCTGGTGATCGACGAGGACATCCGCCGCGCCCGGACGCTGCCTGCGTCCTTCTACCGCGATCCGGCCGCGTTCGAGCGCGTTCGGGAGAAGGTCTTCGCGCGCAGCTGGCAGCTCGTCGACGGCGCCGAGCGAGTCTCCGGCGCGGGGTCCGTCCTTCCGTTCGCGTTCCTGGAAGGATGCGTGGACGAGCCGCTGCTGCTCGCGCGCGACGGCGCCGGAGCGCTCCACGGCCTCTCGAACGTCTGCACGCACCGAGGCAACCTGCTCTGCACGAAGCCGGAGGTTGCGCAGTCGCTGCGGTGCCGGTATCACGGCCGCCGTTTCGCGCTGGACGGGCGCTTCCTCTCCATGCCGGAGTTCGAGGGCGTCCGCGATTTCCCCTCGCCGGCCGACGACCTGCCGCGCATCCAGCTCGCTGGCCTGGGCCCGCTGGTGTTCGCCGCCATCCAGCCTGCCTTCCCCTTCGAGGAGCTGATCGCGCCCGTCCGCGAGCGGATGTCCTTCCTCCCCCTCGATCGGATGGCGCCGGATCCCGCCGGTTCCCGCGTCTACGAGGTGGCGGCGAACTGGGCGCTCTACTGTGACAACTACCTGGAAGGATTCCACGTCCCGTTCGTGCATCCCGACCTGGCGAAGACGATCGACTACGGCTCCTACCGCACCGAGCTGTTCGCCTGGTCGAGCGTACAGGTCGCCGAGGCGGCCGCTCCGGGCGACGCGTTCGCCGGCTCCTCCGTGGGCGCCTATTATTTCTTCCTCTTCCCCAACCTGATGCTGAACTTCTATCCCTGGGGGCTCTCGCTCAACGTGGTGGTCCCGGCCGCAGTCGACCGGACCCGGATCGTTTACCGCTCCTGGGTCGCCGACCCGTCCCGGCGCGGGTCCGGAGCCGGCGGCGCGCTCGACCGGGTCGAGCTGGAGGACGAAGAAGTGGTGGAGCAGGTGCAACGCGGCGTGCGCTCGCGGCTCTACGAGCGCGGCCGGTACTCGCCGTCGCGCGAGGCGGGCGTCCACCACTTCCACCGCTTGCTGACGCGCCTCGTGGGCTGAGAGTGGCCGAGCTGGCGCGGCAAGCGGCGGGTTGATCACCCGAACTCGATGCCCTGGGCGAGCGGGAGGTCGCGACCCCAGTTCACCGCCGAGGTCTGTCGCCGCATGTACGCCTTCCACGCGTCGGACCCGGACTCCCGGCCGCCGCCGGTGTCCTTCTCTCCGCCGAAGGCCCCGCCGATCTCCGCGCCGCTGGTGCCCGCGTTGACGTTCGCGATGCCGCAATCGGAACCCGACGCGGAGAGGAAGCGCTCCGCGGCGCGCAGGCTGTCGGTGAAGATGGCGCTGGAGAGCCCCTGCGGCACCGCGTTGTTGGCCCGCAGGGCTTCCTCGAGGTCGGCCACCTCGAAGACGTAGAGGATGGGCGCGAAGGTTTCCTCCCAGGCGATGGGGAAGGCGTCGTGCCGGGGCGCGACGATCAGCGTCGGCTCGACGAAGTTCCCCGGCCGGTCGAGCACGCGCCCTCCGAAGCGCACCTCGCCGCCCTGGGCGCGCGCGGCGGCGACGGCGGCGCTGAAACGCTCGACTGACGCCCGGGTGACGAGCGGTCCCATCAGCACGCTCTCGTCGAGCGGATCGCCGATCTTGACCGTGCGGTACGCGGCGACCAGTCGATCGAGCAAGGGGCGGGCGACACCGCGCTGGACGAAGAGCCGCCGGGTGGTGGTGCAGCGCTGACCGGCGGTCCCCAGCGCGCCGAAGGTGATGGCGCGCACCGCCAGCTCCAGGTCGGCGCCCTCGAGCACGATGACGCCGTTGTTGCCGCCGAGCTCGAGGATGCTGCGACCCAGCCGGGACGCCACCCGGGAGGCGACTTGCCGCCCGACGGCGATCGATCCGGTGAACGAGACCAGCGGCAGCCGGGGGTCGTCGCACATCCAGCCGCCCGCCTCGGCGCCGCCCGGCACCAGCGAGAACACGCCCGCCGCGTCGTGCTCGGCCGCCACCTGATCGCAGAGCGCCTGCACCGCGATGCTGCACAGCGGGGTGAGCGGCGACGGTTTCCACAGGCAGACGTCGCCGCAGACCGCTGCGAGCGCCGCGTTCCACGACCAGACCGCCACCGGGAAATTGAATGCGGTCACGATGCCGGCCGGTCCGAGCGGGTGCCACTGCTCCATCAGCCTGTGGCAGGGCCGCTCCGAGGCGATGGTCAGGCCGTGCAGCTGGCGCGAGAGACCGACGGCGAGATCGCAGATGTCGATCATCTCCTGCACTTCGCCCAGGCCTTCCGCGCGGATCTTTCCGGTCTCGAGAGACACCAGCTCGCCGAGCGGCTCCTTGTTCTGCCGCAGCAGCTCGCCCAGCCCGCGCACCACCTCGCCGCGCCGGGGGGCCGGGCGCATGCGCCATTCCTCGAACCTGCGCAGACCGGCTGCGACCCGCTCGTCGTACTCGGCCCGCGTTGCCGCCCGGATCCGGCCTTGCGCCGCGCCCGTGACGGGGTTCACCGACTCGAGCGCCTCCCCGCTGCCGCCGCGGGCGGAGCCGGCGCCCATCCGCTCGAGGATCGCCTTGGCGTTCATCCGACGATGGTACCGCGAATCGTTCCAGGGGTCGTGCCGTGTGGGTCTCAAGGGACGTGGGCGTGCGCCGATAGTTCGGGGGAGTAGGCACGTCTACGGGGGAAGGGTGCGCTCGCTCAACGACGATCAGCGCACCGTGCTCGTGGTCGACGACCATGCGGAGTTGCGGCTCAGCGTGCAGCGCCTGCTCGAGCGGGCCGGGTATCGCGTCCTGGTCGCCGGGAACGGAGCCGAAGGCCTCGAGCAGCTCCGCAGCACGCGCGTGCACGTGGTGGTGCTCGACATCGACATGCCCGTGATGAACGGACGGATGTTCCTCGCCGCGCGGTCCAAGGACGCCCAGCTTGCCCGTGTGCCCGTGGTGGTCTACTCGGCGGATCCGCGGCCCGCGGCACTGCCTGCCGGAATCACCGCCTGGATCTGGAAAGGCACCGAGTCCGCCGAGCTGCTCAGCGCGATCGAGGCGCAAGCACGGCGCTAGACCTCTTGTACGGCTGCGCGGCGGCGCGCGAGGAGCAGCATCGCCGGGAGCATGACCATCGCCGTGAGCAGCGTGGTCGCCTCGCCGAGGATGGCGTACCACCCGAACGAGCGCATCGCTCGGTTCAGCGAGAGCAGCAAGGACCCGTACCCGATGATGGTCGTCCAGGAACAGAGGATGACCGCCGGCCCCACTTCGGCGAGCGACTCGGCCACCCGTCCTCCGCGCTCGCGGACGCGGACGGCGATGTTCGCCCCGTAATCCACCGCGATGCCGAAGGTGATCGGGTAGGCGATCACGTTGAGGAAGTTCACCTTGAGGTCCGCGGCGGCCGCCATCCCGCCCATCAGGAGGACGCCCGCCGCGAGCGAGCCCAGGACTCGCGCGCCCATCCCCGAGTCGCGGAGCAGGAAGAGAACGATTCCGCAGACGCCCGCGAAAGAGAGCAGGGTCGTGCGCGGGCCTTCCTTCTCGATGTTCCGCAACAGGTCGGCGAAGATGACGCTCTCACCGGTCGCGTCGACCTTCTTCTCGCCCACCGGGACGGCGCGCCCGGCGTCGGTGAACGCCTGCAGGTTGGGACCCAGCTCCAGCTTGGCGTTCGGGCGCGCGGTGATGACCGCGAGCCGGCCCAGGTTCCCGTCTCGCTCGCGGAAGCGGTCGAGGAGCGTGGCGGGCGCCTCCGCCGCGCCGACCACCCGCTGGGCGTCGAGGTCCTGCCGGATGGAGAGGAGGCGCTCGCGGAGCTTCGGATCGACGTGGGCGAGTACGCGATCCGACAGCTCGGCGCGGACCTCGCGCAGGAGGGAGAGCTTCGCCTCCTGGTCGCCGGGGACGACGCTGGAGATCGTCTCGCAGCCGTCGATCAGCCGGCTCGCAGGCGGCTGCTGCATCCGAGCGCGAATGGCCTGGCAGAACCGTTCGGCTTCGTCGCGCGAGTCGAGCAACGCGACCGAGCCCGCGATCGACTTGCCCAGCGAGGTCTGCGCGCGGGCATGGTCCCGGCGCAGCTCCTCCACTCCGCGCAGCTCGTTGCTGAGGTTCTCCAGGTTGTGCTCCATCGAGTGCGGCAGGCGGAGGACGAACAGGGCGCCGGCCGCGAGGGTCAGCGCGGCGAATCCGACGAGGATGGCGCCGGGGCGGGCGAACAGCCAATCGATCGTGCGCACACTGGTCGAGCGGACTGCCGCGGCGGGAGCGGGAGCAGGCACCACCGGGCGGATCTTCTCGAACACGGACAACAGCGCCGGAGCGAGCGCGAAGGTGGCCGCCCAGCAGAGCAGCATCCCGATCCCACCGATGAACCCGAAATGGCGGAAGCCGCGGTTGCCCGCGAGCGCCAGCACCCCGAACGACACGCTCGTCGCCGCCGAGGCGAGCAGCGTCGCCATCGCGGTGGTCCGCGCGCCGTCTTCGCAGGCGGCGAGCAGTGGCTCGCCCGCACGCCGCAGCTGCTTCACTCGTGCCAGGTAGATGAGGCCGTAGTTGATGCCGTTCCCGACCACGATCGATCCGAGGAATGCGGTCTGCGTGTTCAGGTAACCGATCGCCAGCCAGGTGATTCCAAACGTCAGCGCGACGCCGGCGGCGACGCAGAGGCCCACCGAGACGACCGAGCGGACGTCGCGGAAGAACAGGATCACCGACAACAGGACGAGCACGGTGCAGAGCGCGGCGGTCGAGGCCACGTCGCCGACCACTGCCTCGTATTCGGCGATGAACATCGGGACGGTGCCCGCGAACCCGACGCGGAGCTTGCCGGCGGACAGCTCGTCCCGGTGGCGGTCCGCCACGGCGCGCATCTCGTCGAGCAGCGCCCGCGCGTCACGGACCCCGAGGCTCGAGCCCACCGGGCGCACCACCAGCGTGAGCGAAGATCGGTCCGGGTGGACCAGGAAGCCGTTCACGTTGGAGGAGAATCGCTCGGCGATCTGCTCGCGGGGCAGAGGGCGCTGCGGGTCGAACAGCTGCGCGAGGCGCGACGGCGGAGCTGCCGCCGCGGTCGGCGTGGGCGCGGGCGCGGACGCCTCGTCGTCGTCCGAGAGATCGACCAGCAGCGGGTTCGCGGCGGCGGTCCGCTTCCGGATCTCCGCGCGCACGCCATCTCTCGCCGCTGTCAGCTCCTCGACCGTCGCGAACAGCGGCCAGTGCTCCGTGTACCAGCGCTGGATCTCGCCCACGTCGAACTCGACCGAGCGGACCCGGTGCGAGCCCATCGCGAGGAAGTCACGGGCCAGCACCGGCGCCAGCCGCTGCGCCCGGCCGAGCCCCTCCGGCCCGTCCAGCGACTCGATGTTGACCAGCACGTTGCCGTCCCCGCCCACCCGGCGGGACAGCTCCTGGATCTGCGCGACGGAGGGAAGATCCTTGGGCAGGAGCTCCTCGAAGCTCGAGCGGATCTCGAGGCGCGTCGCCAGCGCCGTCGCACCCGCGGTCAGCACGGCCGCAGCGACCAGCACCCGCCATGGATGCCTGACCGCGGCGCGGGTGAGCCCGAGCAGCATCGCGAGGGGTGCGACTTTCGTCCTAGACATCGCCGTTCTGTAACACGGCGCTTGCGGCCACGCCGGAAAACGCCGGCGTTTGTTCCGCTGTGAGGGAACGTGTCACTGTTGGCCACCGGCACCGAGCGGGAGGGCGCGTGGAGAAGATCTGGAAGAGGCACTGGCCTGCCTCGGTCGACGAGGCGGCGATCCGGCTTCCCGAGGAGACGCTGCCGGTCCTCTTCGCCCGCCAGGCGCAGCGCGTCCCGCGGAAGCCGGCGCTCATCTTCTACGGGCGCGAGGTCACGTTCGCGGAATTGCACGACGCGGTGGACCGCTTCGCCGGGTGGCTGCGGTCCCGCGGGGTCGGGGCCGGCGACCGCGTCGCCATCTTCCTGGAGAACTCGCCGCAGTTCGCCATCGCGTACTACGGCACGCTGCGGGCGGGCGGGATCGCCGTCTGCCTGAATCCGATGCACAAGGCGATCGAGCTGCAGCACGAGTTCGACGACTCCGGTGCGCGGGTGCTCGTCACCTCGGACCAGCTGTACGCGGTGGTGGAGCCGATCCGCGCGCACACCGGCCTCGAGGCGGTGGTGGTGACCGCGTACGGCGACTTCCTTCCGCAGGAGCCGACGCTATCGCCGCCGGCCGGGTTCCTGGAGGTTCCCCGCGAGTGGCCCGGGACAGAGCGCCTCCTGGATGTCCTTCGCTTGAGCCCGCCACTCGGCGCGCCCGTGCCCCGCGCGCTCGGCGACACGGCGCTCCTCCAGTACACCTCGGGAACCACGGGCGCCCCGAAGGCGGCGGAGATCACGCACGGCAACCTGGTCTCGAACTGCGAGCTGCAGCACACCTACGTCGGGTCGGACGACCGCGACGTGGCGCTCGGCGTCCTGCCCTGGTTCCACATCACCGGGATGGAAGGCCAGATGAACATGATGGCCTACGTCGGCGCGACGCTGGTGGTGATCGGCCGCTTCGATCTGGTCACCGTCCTGCGGGCCATCGAGCGCTACCGCGTCACGCTCACCACGCTGATTACGACCATCAATGTGGCCATCGTGAACTTCCCCAGGACGCGCGAGTTCGACCTCTCCTCGTTGCGCGCGTGCTTTTCGGGAGGCGCGCCGGTCCCCGCCGAGATCGCCCGGCGCTGGGAGGCGCTCACCGGACATGCGCTCATCGAGGGATACGGCCTCAGCGAGACCACGGCGCCGACGCACATCAATCCGCCGCACCGCCCCAAGTACGGGACCGTCGGGGTGCCCATTCCGCTGACGGACGTGCGCATCGTCAGCCTGGAGGACGGCCGGACCGAGCTGGGAATCGGCGAGTCAGGCGAGATCGCGGTGCGCGGGCCGCAAGTGATGAAGGGCTACTGGCGGCGTCCGGAAGCGACCGCGGAGGCGTTTCGAGACGGCTGGTTCTTGACGGGCGACATCGGCCGCGTGGACGAGGAGGGCTATTTCAGCATCTCCGAGCGCAAGAAGGACATGCTGAAGGTCTCCGGGTTCAGCGTCTTCCCCGCGGAGGTCGAGGCGATCATGTATCGCCATCCCTCCATCGCGGAAGTGGGCGTGGTCGGCGTGTCCGACTCGTACCGCGGAGAGGATCCGATCGCCTATGTGGTTTTGAAGCCCGACGCGCAGGGCAAGGTCTCCGAGGAGCAGATCGTGGAGTGGTGCCGCGCCGAGATGGCCGTGTACAAGGCTCCGCGCCGCGTGTGTTTCGTCGAGGCGCTGCCGAAGACCGCCTCGGGGAAGGTCCTGAAGCGCGTGCTCCGCGAACAGGCCCGCGCCCAGGCGCGGAATCCAGAAGCGTGAGATGGCCGCTCAGTCCTGCTGCACTCGCCGGGCGCGATCCGCAGAAGCAGTAGCACTGCGGGTAAGCAGCTACCCCACGGGCAGCCGGGGAGAACGGGGCCATGCGGCCCCGTTTTCTTGTCCCGTCACGCCACTTCGAACAGACCGGCGGCGCCCATGCCGCCGCCGATGCACATCGTCGTGACGACGTACCGCACGCCGCGGCGCTTTCCTTCGATCAGCGCGTGCCC
>Ga0137409_10000983_pt1 | contig 30947 bp, 22 predicted proteins | sample CZODoug1_16funga_FD_122059 | JGI IMG/M metagenome (GOLD analysis project Ga0137409, IMG submission 122059) | Vadose zone soil fungal communities from Angelo Coast Range Reserve, California, USA - CZODoug1_16fungal (Hybrid Assembly) | ecosystem: Environmental > Terrestrial > Soil > Vadose zone... | reverse complement strand
TGCTCGAGTTGCCGAATACCCTGGTGGTCGTTGCCTTGCGGGCGGAATCCGCAGGGGTTTTCGAGGCGGCGGGTATTCCGGTACTGTACTGCGGTGTCGGTAAGGTCAACGCGGCCATCGCACTTGCGCGCGAGCTGAGCCGCTACGCTCTGCAGGGTCAAGCAATGCCTCTGGTGCTGAACTTCGGTTCGGCGGGAAGTCGTCGCCATCCCACCGGCACCCTGGTGGAATGCCACGAGTTCGTGCAGCGGGACATGGACGTGCGCGGTTTGGGATTTGCATTGGGGGTGACGCCGTATGACGAGGCACCATCCTGCCTGCGCTTCGAACCCGTGTTCAAGCACTTGCCGCCGGCCGTCTGCGGCAGCGGCGATTCGTTCGAAACCGCGGCCACGGAGGTGGACTGGGCGGTCGTCGACATGGAGGCCTATGCGCTTGCAAAGGCATGCTGGTACGCAAAGGCGCAATTTGCCTGCGCCAAGTATGTAAGCGACGGCGCGGATCACGCGGCGGCGGACGACTGGCAGCAAAATCTGCACAAGGCAGCCGACGAGTTTCTGCGCTTGTATCTGGCTGCCGTGCGATAGTCGGATCGTGTCGCGCAGGCGATCGCAAGGAAATCATGGCCTCGTCGAAATTTGCGTTGCCGGCCGGGCTGCTTTTGTTGACGCTGCCGCCAATCGCCGGCGCGACCGTTCAAGTGATGGTGGGCCCCACCCCCATCCCGGACGGCGAGGCCAGGTCGGCCGGCGACATCACGGTCGTCAACGAGAGGTTGGCGTTCGCGCTGGCGGTGCGATCGCCGGTTCCGTATGGGGTGCCGCGCGGTGCGATTGTGGACGTGGCTCCCGTGGTGAACGGCAAGATCGGTCGCGACTGTGTCGTTTTCGCGGACTTCATTCCCAATAATTGGTCGGCCTGGCCCAATACTTTCCAGCACGTCGAGGTCCTCGAACGCGGCCCCCGGCGAGCCGTCGTCCGTACGGTGCGCGACTGGGGCAAGGTGAAGGTGACCACGGTCTACACTCTCCAGTCGAACGCAGACTCGGTCGAGATCCGCGCGACCATGAGCAATGGGGGTGCCGCCCTGACCGGCCTGCTGTCGGGCCTGACGCTGTGGCCGAAGGGAGGCTATTTTTTCGGTGTTCCGGGATTGGCGGGGCTGGTGCAGGGCAAGACTGACGGGGCGCTCGCAGACCGGGTGGTTGCCTATGATGAGAAGTGGACAGTCGCGCTGCATGCGCCGTATGCAGACCATGTCGCCGATGGATCGCTGGACTTGTACCAACTACATGCGCTGGCACCCGGCGAAAGCCGAGAATTCCACGCGTGGCTGCAGGTCGGCCCGAGCGGCGATCTAAAGCCGGTCATCGCGGCCGAAATCGCACGCAAGCATCTTGCTTCAGGGTCGGTTCGCGGCGTAGTCACCGGAGGAGATGGCAGGGCGGTCGAAGCGCCGGTCGTCGTGATCGAAAAGCAGGGTAAGCCCTTTGGCTGGGTACTGGGCCGGCGCGGCGAGTACGAGTTGAGGCTTCCGGTGGGCGACTACGATTTCTATGCCACCGCCAAGAATTATTCACAAAGCGAACGGATTCGTCTGCAGATCACGGCAGGCGCGGCCGCGGTTCGTGATTTTCACGGTTTGCAAGTCCCGGGCAGCATCGAATGGTCGGTGGCGGATACCCGCAACGGCAAGCCGTTGGACGCACGCATCAGTATCGAGGAAGGCCAGAAGCCGCTCGTGGAGTTCCTCGGCCGGAACACGTTCTTTACCGAGCTCGATCGCAAGGGGCGGCTCGATGTGCCGATCGCACCGGGGAACTATCTTTTCACGGTCTCGGCGGGCGGGGGATTCCTGGCCGAGAGGCAGCAGGTAAAGCTCGCGGTCGTTGCCGGCCAGGCGCAGACGGTGAAGATTGCGGTGACGCCGCTATTCGATCCGGCGGCGCGGCAATGGTATTCCGCGGATTTGCATCATCACGCCGATCAGGCGGAAGCGGTGACTCCGCCCGCGGGTCTGGCGCGTTCAGAGCTGGCGGCCGGGCTCGACCTCCTGTTCGTCAGCGATCACGATTCGACGGTGAACCATGGCGTCTTGCAAGCAATCGCCGATCGCCGCGGCATGGCGTTCATTCCCAGCATCGAGCTCTCGGCTTCGTGGGGCCATTTCAACGCATATCCGTTGGTGCTCGGCCAGAAGCTGGCGATCGACACCGGTACCGCGACCATCGACGAGATCATCAAGGAAGGCCGGCGCCAAGGCGCCACCGTAGTGCAGGTGAACCACCCGTTCATCCCCTATGGTTATTTCACCAGCGTGACCGGCGGCGTGGCGCCCGGCGGATTCAGCCCGGCATTCGATCTCATCGAGATCAATGCGGCGGCCCCCGCCGACGATCTGAAAGTGCTGCATACCCTGTGGAACTACTGGAATGCCGGGCATCACTACTACCTCGCGGCGGGCACGGATACGCACGATGTGTGGCGCGACGAGTCCGGTGCCGTGCGCACATTCGTTCACATCGACGGCGGGGTGACGGCCAAGGCGTTTGCGCAGGGGCTGAAAGACGGTCACGGCTACGTGACTTTCGGGCCGCTCATTTACCCGTCGGTGATATTCGGCGATGAGCTCAAGGTGAAGCCCGGCGAGGCATTTACCCTCAGCTTCGATCTGCAATCCGTCGCCGGCGTGAAACAGGTGGAGCTGATCGGGGCAGGCGCGGTGGCCAGGACTGAATCGTTTCACGCGCCATCGCAGCAAGTCCGTGTCGACTTCCCGCTCAGCACCCAAAGCCGTACCTGGTACTCGCTGATTGTGGAAGACAATCAAGGCCATAAAGCCTATACGGATCCGATCTGGGTGGACGCGGTCGAGCCGTGAACCACCAGCGCCGGCCCTCTTGCGGCGGCGGCTACCGGCATGAAAATTCGCTGAGGCCGCGCGGAGGTTCAATGCTCCCAGTGGCCGTTCACGTGCTGCCAATGCGAGCCCACTTGATCCCATCGATCGGGAACCCAGTGAGACCCGCGACGCTCGAATATGTGGTGCCCTGAAACCCAAGAATACGCATGACCGTTCCAGTCCCAGTAGCCGGGCGCCCAGACGTAGCCGTCGCGCGGCGCGGGCGCCCGCTCCTCACGTGCCGCCGGGGGAGCCACATCCACATCCACGCCTGCTCCCGCGGAAGCCACGGACGAAGTACCTATTCCGCCGGCGCCGAGGCACAGCGCGATCAACATTGTTCTGCTAATGGCCTTCATTCCCGTCACTCCTCTGCTGGGGGCACCTTGACTACACCGACCTGTGTAAGTAAAACGTCAACCATGCCGCCTGTCAAGCAAAAATTACACAGACCTGTGCAATCATGAGCCGCTGGCCCGCCAAGGAGGCCATGCAAGAGCGGATTCTCGATACCGCGGGCCGGCTGTTCTATGGACAGGGCATCCGGGCCGTCGGTGTCGATACGATCGCGGCGGAAATCGGCATCAGCAAGCGCACGCTCTATAACTATTTTCCGTCGAAGGACGAGCTGATCGTCGCGTATCTCTCGCGTCACTTCATCCAAGCCAAGGCGTCCGATCGGCCGCTGCTCGAGCAAATTCTGCGTTATTTCGACTGGCTCGAACGTTGGTTTGCGACCGACACCTTTCGCGGCTGTCCCTTCGTCAACGCCGTCGCCGAATTGGGCGACCCGACGCATCCCGGCGCCAAGATGGCCGTCGCCTTCAAGGAGCAGCGGCGGTTGTGGCTGCGTGATGCGCTGGCTCGGTTGAACGTGGCGGATCCCGACGGCCTGGCGACGCAAGTGGCGATTCTGGTGGAAGGCGCGATCATCGCTGCGCTGATCCGCGGCGATCCCGGCATGGCCGGTGCCGCCAAGGCGGCCGCCCGGGTGCTGCTCACCGCGGCCGGCGTGCCCGATCCCGACGCAGTCCCAGAGCCCATGCGGCGGACCGCGCGAGGCCGGTCCCGCAAATCCCCGGCAGGCGCGCCGGCGCGCAAGGCGCGATCTCGTGTATCTTGATGTCGAGAACTCAGCTTTGCCGCTGCCAAATCTGCGTTCGGCCGAGCAGCGAAATACCGATGCGACCTCACGTCGCGACGCCGTCGAGCCGCGCTTTCTGTGCCAGGTTGTCGCTTCGCCAAAGGTATAGCGCGAGCAACGGGCTGCCGCGGGTACGCATGGCGTGCGGTTCTTCGCTGGCGTGATGGATCAATGCGCCCGGGGCTCGATCCTGCCACCCCGCGTCACCTTGTTGCCACGCTGCCGTGCCGCTCAGCGGCAGGTATATTTCCTCCGCTTCGTGGCGGTGGCGCGGATAATGCGTGGATGGGCCCAGGATCAGAAAGCCGCAGGCGATCCGCTCGCTCGCCAAGGCTCCGTTCCCGCCCCCCAAAATTTCGCTCCATCCATAGTTGTCGAGAAAGGCGCGGTCGAGATCTTTCGCCGTGTAAGTCTGGCGCCAGGCCAGCGACGGCGCGGCGCGATGCACCGCAGCCACCAGCTCGATGCCGAACGGCGCGGCGTCGCGGGCTATTTCCGGCAGCCACCGCAACACCGGCAAATGCGAGGCGGTGATGCGACGTTGCCGAGAGGTGCGCGGCCAATCCGCCAGAAAGGGAGCGAGCGCCGGCTCCTGCAGAGACTCCAGCAGCTTCCGGGTCTGCGCGGCGATGTTCACGGCGAGTCACGCTCTCCTCGGGCTTGGGCGTTCAATTATACTGACTCGCCGGTATTGCCGCAGTTCGGAGAGTTCGTGGCGCCCAAGTTTTCGTTGACTGAGGGAATGGGTTCCGCGAGCGGCGCCGGTACTCTGCGTTTGCAGCGCCCGCTGGCGGTGCGCTGCGGTGCCTTCGGCGACATGGTGCTGTTCACCGCGTTGATCCGTGTGCTGCACGCGCGGTTTCATTCTCCCGTGGACATCGTGACCTCGGGTCCCTGGAGTGAGCCGCTGCTGCGCGGACAACCGGGCGTGGGCGAGATAATGAGCCTGCGCAGCCGCAAGACTCCGTACTGGCTGAGCGCGGATCAGCGGCGCGTCGTGCGGCGCCTGCGGGAGCGCGGCGTGGGTCCGACATGGTTCTGCGACGCCGGCGATGCGGCGCGGCCCTTGCTGGCGCGCGCCGGAATTCCCGAGGAGCTCATCGTCGACGTAAGGGATCACTCACTCTTGCCCGGCGAGCATGCGACGGAGCAATGGCGGCGCCTCGCGCAAATCACGCCGGTTGCGGTCGCCGCGCCTTCCGACGCCGAACTCGCCGCGGTGACGCCGGGGTGCCATCTCGAAGTCAGCGAACGACAGCGCAGTGATCTTGAATCCTGGCTGCGCGCGCACGGCATCTCAGCGGCTCCACCGATACTGATTCAAATCGGCAACAAGCGCACGATGCGGCGCGGCCTGCGCCGATTGGCTGTCAACAACAAGTACTGGCCGAACGAGAGCTGGGCCGAGGTATTGCGCCATGTGCGCGCGCGGCATCCGGATCGCGCGATCGTGCTGCTGGGCACGGGACCCGAATATGCGCTGAACCAGGAAGTCGCGGCGCTGGCGAATATTGCACGGCTGCACAACGCCGCCGATGATCTGCCCGTTCCGCGGCTCGTGGCGTTGTTGGAGCGCGCCGCCGGCCTGATTACCGTCGATTCGGGACCGGCGCATGCTGCGGCGGCGGTGGGCTGTCCGCTGGTGGTGCTGTTCGGCAAGGCGCTGCCGTCGCTGTATCGGCCGTGGGGCACGGCGGGAGCGGACGTGAAAGTCCTGTGCGGCCGGGTAGCGGGAGAGCCCGATATGCTGGGAATTGAACCGCGCAGCGTGATCGAGGCATGGTCGAGCTTGCAACTACGCGATCGAGACGCCTGACGCCGCCGCGCGCTATTGCACGGGCTGCGCCCGCAGCATGTCCTGAGTCACCAAGACGACGCCGCGCTTGGTCACGAAGAAGCGCTGCTGATCCAGCGCGCGGTCCTGCCCTATCTGTGTGCCGTCGGGAATCACGCAGTTCTCATCGAGAATGCAGCGCGTGATCCTGCAGCGGCGGCCGATGGTGACGCTCGGCAGCAGAACGGAATTCTCGATGATGCTGCTGTCCTCGATGCGCACGTCGTTCGACAGCAGCGACTCCTTCACATAGGCGCCCGAGATGATGCAGCCGCCGGCGACCATGGAGTTGACCGCCATCCCGCGCCGCCCTTCCTCGTCCAGCACGAATTTTGCGGGCGGTTGCTGGGCCTGGTATGTCCAAATAGGCCATTGATGATCGTAGATGTTGAGTTCCGGATTGAGCGAAACCAATTCCATGTTCGCTTCGTACAAAGCGTCGACGTTGCCCACGTCACGCCAGTAATTTTGCGCGCGGGTTTCGACGTCATGGAAGGGATAGGCAAACACGCGCAGGGGCTTGATGGCGGGAGGTATGATGTTCCTGCCGAAATCGTGATTGCTGGATTCATTGGCCGCGTCGTCGGTCAGCATTTTCTCCAGGCGGTCCATGCCGATGACGTAGATGCCCATGGACGCACGCGCGAGGTCAGGTTGGCCGATGATGGGATCCGGGTCGTTCGGCTTCTCGGCGAAATTGGTGACGCGATTGGTGTCGTCGGTGGTCAGGATGCCGAATTCATTGGCGCGTTCCAGCGGCACGTCCACGACACCCACGGTAATGTCCGCCTCGCATTGTTCGTGATAAGCGATCATCGGACCGTAGTCCATCTTGTAAATATGATCGCCCGCCAGAATCAGAACGTGAGTCGGGTGGTGCGACCGAATGAAGTCCAGATTCTGATAGACCGAATCGGCGGTGCCGCGATACCAGTGTGGGCCGATTTGCTGCTGCGCCGGAATCAGTTCCACGAATTCGCCGAGCTCGCCGCGCAGATAGCTCCAGCCGCGCTGGATGTGCTGAATCAACGACTGTGCCTTGTACTGAGTGAGCACGGCGATCTGCCGGATGCCGGAGTTGACGCAATTCGACAGTACGAAGTCGACGATCCTGAACTTGCCGCCGAATGGCGTCGCCGGCTTGCAGCGGTGCTGGGTGAGCCCTTTGAGGCGTTCGCCGCGCCCTCCCGCCATGACCACCGCCAGGGTGCCGCTCGTCAAACGGCTGACGTAGCGTCCGGTGTTAGTACGAGCAGCGTGTCGCATACCTATCCTGGCTTCACCGTGAGGAGTCCCGAATCAGCCCCCGCCGAAATACCAGCGTGCCACACTCGGCGAGCGCCTGCACCTTTTCTCGCGGCGGCGCCGATGCCTTTGCTAAACTCTAGATTATGTCGGCATTGAAGCTGTGTGTCTTGAGTTCGGAGATCTTGCCGTACGCGAAGACCGGCGGACTCGCCGATGTCACCGGAGCGCTGGTGCAGAATCTCCGGCTGCTGGGTCACCACGTGTACGCCTTCATGCCGCTGTACTCCGCCGTTCGGGCGGCGCACCCGGAGCTGCAGCCCGTCCTCGGCGGGCAGCAGATCCCAATGACCATCGGCACCACGGAATTCCGTTTCTCCCTGCAAACGGCCAGTTTCCCCGGCACGGACATCGCGATGTATTTCATCGATTGTCCCGCGCTGTACGACCGTGCCGGTTTCTATACCACCGATCCGGACGAACATCGGCGCTTTCTGCTGTTGACCCGCGCGACTCTCGAGAGCTGCCGGCGTCTGGGAATTGCGCCCGACATCTTCCATTGCAACGACTGGCATACGGCGTTCCTGCCGCTGTATCTAAAGACGCTCTATTCGTCGGACCCTGTGCTCGCCGCTGCGCGGTCGGTACTCACAATTCACAATATTGGATATCAGGGCATCTTCCCGAGCACAGCGGCGGCCGATTTGGGATTGGACCGCGTCGATGCGTATCTGGACGCCGAGGATCTGGCCCACGGGGTCATCAATCCCTTGAAAACCGGCATAAAGTTCGCCGATCGGGTGACCACCGTGAGTCCGACGTACGCACGTGAAATCTGCGAGGGACCGCTCGGTATGGGGATGGAGGCAACGCTGCGGGCGCGTCCCGACCGAGTGGTCGGCATATTGAACGGAGTCGATTACCGTGATTGGGACCCGCGCCGCGACCCGTATTTGACGGCGCATTTCGGGCCGCAAGACCTGCGTGGCAAGCAGACCAACAAGGAACTGCTGATCGCCGCCGTTCACCTCGACATGGCCGTCTCGCGGCCGCTGATCGGCATGGTGACTCGGCTGGCGGAGCAGAAAGGCATCGATCTCTTGTTCGACGCATTGCCGAGTCTGTTGCAGGAGCGCGATTTCAGCTTGCTGGTGTTGGGCAGCGGCGATCCTCCGTATGTAGCTTTTCTCGAGGGACTGGCGCGGCGTTTCCCGGGCCGCGTCTCGTTTCGCAACGGATACGATGAGTCGCTGGCTCACTTGATCGAGGCGGGCAGCGACATTTTCCTGATGCCGTCCCGCTATGAGCCCTGCGGGTTGAATCAAATGTACAGTCTGCGCTACGGCACCATTCCGGTGGTGCGCAAGACCGGCGGTCTTGCGGATTCCGTCCAGCATTTCGATCCCGGCACCGGCATGGGCACCGGATGCGTGTTCAATGACTACGATGCGCCTGCCGTGCGCTGGGCCATCGGAACCGCGCTCGATTGGTACAACGTCCCGAAGAGCTGGCAGCAGCTCATGCAGAACGCGATGGCGCAAGACTTTTCGTGGGCTCGCCAGATCGCCGAGTACGATTCGCTCTACCGGGAGCTGCGCGGGACTATTCGCGAACCATAGGGGGTCTCGAACTTTCTGCCGTCACTTGCCGACGAGCGGCACGGATCGGGAGCTCAGTTCGAGCAGCGCGTAGCGGCGGCCGTTGGGCAGTGCATAGCTCTTCGCCATGCGCAATCCTGCCGACTGCATCCAGGGCAGCTCCGGCTGGCCGTCCGGCCGCTGCGCCGAGGGGCCTCGCCTTGACCCGAACCTCAGCCGTTGGGCGATCGAACCGGCGCGGCCGGGCAGCAGCACGACGACGAGGCTTTGCGGCGCGGCGGCGGCATCGGCTCGGAGATGTTTGATGGAGGCGGCGTCGATCGGCCCGGGTATCAAGTCCACGGTGGTCCGCGCATACATGTCGATGATTGCCCGAGTCGTCTCATCGGGTGCGAATAGAATCAATGGCTTGCCCGCGGCGTCGTGCTCAATCGCACGAGCGATCGACGCAAGATCCTGCCAGGTATCGACCAAGGTGTACGCCTGCGATGCCGGCCCCACGAGTAAGGCGCAATACGCCAATAACAGCGACCACTGCGCTTGCTGGACCTGGCCGCGCGCCGCCGCCCAGGCGCGCAGCGCGAGCGCCGCGGCCAGGCCCAAACCGGCTGCGGAAATAAGGATGAAGGCCGCGTGCGAATTCATCGTGTTCCAGGCGTCAGCGCCGGCCACGCCCAAAGCTGCAATGAATATCACGACCCCCAGCAACAGGAGGACAGAGGTCGCGCGCAGCGCGCGTATGTCCCATCGGTCCGGGTTTTTCGAGATTTCCCGCGTCCACCAGGCGAGCAGCAAGGCGATACCCGGCAGTGCCGGGGCGAAATAGATATTGCGGGCTGTCGCCGCCATCGAGAGGATGGCGAGCGAGGGCAGCGAGGCGGCGAGCGCGAAGCGCACAGGGCGATAGTCATCGAACGCGCTTTTGCGCTGCAGCCACGCGCGGCGCAGGGCGGCGATGACCAATAGGGTCCAAGGGGTCAGGTAGAGCGGCAGCTCGATCAAATACTTGCCCGGAGAATTTCGATGGGCGGCCGCGTATTGCAATTCATCCGGTGCGTCGATGCGCGTGAATCGGCCGACCAAATTGTTCCAGAAAAACACTTTCAAATGAGCAAGTCCGTCCGGGCCCGCGTACACGAACCAGATCCAGGTGAGAATCATCGCAGCCTGCAAGACCAATCCCAGGTGCAGCTCCCAACGGAGAAGTTCCCGCCAGCGTTTCTCCCAGACGGCGAGGGTAACCAGGGCCAACGCCGGGACCATCCAGGCGACGGCGCTCTTGCAGAGAAAACCCAACGCCAAGGCGGCATGCATCAAAAGGTAGCCGCGCAACCGCTCCCGGGTACATGTCGCATAAAAGCCCAGGTACGCACCCAAGAGCGCGGCTGAGTCGGCGGCGAGCAGAGGCGCATCGGTCGCGAGCCAGATGGAGGTCTGGTACGAGAGCAGGAAGGTGCTCATGGCGGCCGCGCCGACCAAGCCCGCGACTCGTCCCGCACTCCGGCGCGCCAGCAAGCCGGCGCTGAGCGCGGCGATCATTGCGTACAGCAGATTGGGCAGCCGCGCAGCCCAGGCTTCCGCACCGAAAAGCCGGATGGGAACGGCTGCCAGCCAGTACGTCAGCGGAGGCTTTTCGCAGAAGGCCTCGCCTGCCAACAGCGGCACCGCCTTCTCAGGCTGCCAGCTCATGCGCCAGGCGATGTCCGCTTCGCGCGGTTCATCGGGAGTCCAGTAGCCGCGCCCCAACATGCCGACGCACCAAATCAGAAGCAGCGCTGCCGAGAGCCACGCGAGCGGAGGGCGGAACGGTCTCGACAACGCGGTATACTTCAAGGTCTACGAAGGAGAGAGCATGGCATTCGCTGACTATACTTCACACGGCGCCGTCGCCGTCATCACCCTGAAAAATCCATCGGTCAACGCCTTGAGTCAGGGGCTGCGTACCGCCATCGCCGACGGCGTAGAGCGGGCCGACGGCGATGCGTCGATTCGGGCGGTGGTGATAGTCGGGTCCGGCAGTGCATTTTGCGGCGGCGCCGATGTCGGCGAATTCGGATTGCCCGCCATGTCGGCGAGTCCTTCCTTGGCGGATTTGTTTGCGTTGATCGAGAGCTCGCCCAAACCGGTGGTCGCGGCGATCAACGGACTCGCGTTGGGCGGGGGACTGGAACTCGCCATGGCGTGTCATTACCGCGTCGCCTCCGTGTTGGCGCAGCTCGGGCTGCCCGAGGTCAAGCTCGGTATTTTGCCGGGCGCGGGAGGTACGCAGCGGCTGCCGCGTCTGGTGGGGGTCGAACGGGCGCTCAACATGATCGTGAGCGGCAATCCCGTGAGCGCGCGCGAATTGGCCAAGACAGAGTTGCTCGACTCGACCGCCGAGGGCGATGTGCTGCCCGCCGCCGTCGCGTTTGCCGAGCGGGTCATCGCCGAGAAGCTGCCCCTGAAGAAGGCGCGCGATATCAAGATCAATTTTCCGAATGCCGAGGCGTTTTTGGACTTCGCGCGCGGCGCCGTCGCTCCGCTCGCCAAGAATTATCCGGCGCCGCTCAAGTGCATCGATGCGGTCGAGGCGGCGGTGCTCGAGCCCTTTGACGAGGGAATGAAAACCGAAGGCTCTCTGTTCATCGAATTGCTGAACACGCCGGAGTCGAAGGCTTTGCGGCACGCGTTTTTTGCGATGCGCGCCGCCGCCAAGATTCCCGATGTACCGAGCGGCACCTCATTGCGCGCGATCAAGTCGGTGGCCGTGATCGGCGCCGGCACCATGGGCGGCGGCATCGCGATGAATTTCGCCAATGCCGGCATCCCGGTCACGGTGCTGGAGACGACCCAGGCGGTGCTCGACAAGGGCCTCTCAACGGTAAAGAAGAACTACGAGAACACCCTGAAGAAGGGGCGGCTGACTCAGGACGAATTCGACAAGCGCATCAAACAGATCACCGGCACTCTGTCGTACGACGACATCAAGTCGGCCGACCTCGTCATCGAGGCCGTGTTCGAGGATATGCAGGTCAAGAAACAGGTGTTCGAGAAGCTGGACAAAGTCGCGAAGAGCGGGGCCATCCTCGCGTCGAATACCTCGACCTTGGATTTGAACGAGATCGCGGATTTCACGCAGCGCCCGCAAGATGTGATCGGTCTGCATTTTTTCAGTCCGGCGAATGTGAGCAAGCTGCTCGAGATCGTGCGCGGCGCCAAGAGCGCCAAGGATGTGGTCGCCACGAGCATGGCCGTGTCCAAGCAAATCAAGAAAGTCGGCGTCATCTCCGGCGTATGCGACGGATTCATCGGCAACCGGATGATGAACGCCTACTTCCGCCAGATGGAGCTGCTGCTGGATGCGGGCGCACTGCCTCAGCAAATCGACAAGGCGATGGAGAAATTCGGATTTGCCATGGGGCCCTTTCGAGTCAGCGATCTCGCCGGAAACGACATACTTTGGTACATACGCAAACGCATGTACGTCGAGTATCCGCACCTCGTATTTTCCAAGACTCCGGATCGCGTCTGCGAGCTGGGGCGATTCGGCCAAAAGACCGGGGCCGGCTGGTACGACTACAAGCCCGGTGACCGCGCACCGATCCCGTCCGAGCTCGTCGCCAAAATCGTCCTCGAAGAGTCGGCCCGCTCAGGGCTCTCGCGGCGCAAGGTCGGCGACGAAGAGATCGTGCAGCGTGCGCTGTATTCCTTGATCAACGAAGGTGCGCGGATTCTCGAGGAGGGTATCGCGCTGCGCGCGTCGGACATCGACGTCGTGTATTTGACGGGATATGGTTTTCCAGACTTCCGCGGTGGGCCGTTGTTCTACGCGGATACGGTCGGCCTACCCAACATCCTGCGCACGATGCGCGAATTCGCAAGGGGCTACCAGCCGGACGCCTGGCAACCGGCGCCCTTGCTCGAGCAGCTTGCCTCTGAAGGCAAAACCTTCGCTAGTTGGGGAAAACAGTCATGACTGACGCCGTAATTGTCGCCACTGCCCGGACCGGGCTCGCCAAATCATGGCGCGGAGCGCTCAATATGACGCATCCCGTGACCTTTACCGGTCACGTTCTGCAGCACGCCATGCAGCGGGCTCGGCTGGACCCCAAGGAAGTCGAGGACGTCATCGTCGGCGGCACCTTCATGGAAGGTGCCGCGGGGATGAACGTGGCGCGGCAGGCGGCGCTGCGCGCCGGTTGCCCGGTCACGACGGCCGGCGTCACCGTGAATCGCTTCTGCTCCACCGGTCTGCAGACCATCGCGCTCGCGGCGCAACGAATCATCGCCGGCGAGGGCGAGATTTACGCGGCCGGCGGCCTGGAGTCGATTTCCTGCATCCAGAACCAGGCCAACATGCGCATGCTGAAAGAGAGCTGGCTGGTGGAGCACAAGCCCGAAATCTATTGGAACATGCTGCAGACTGCGGAAAATGTGGCCAAGCGCTACAACATTTCGCGGCAGCTGCAGGACGAGTATGGCGTACAGAGCCAGATACGTGCCGCCGCGGCGGCCCAAGCCGGCCGGTTCAACGATGAGATCGTGCCCCTGACCACCGTGATGGCGGTGGCCGACAAAGACTCGGGCACCATCGGCACCCGGGAGGTCACCCTCACCGCCGACGAAGGCATTCGGCCCGACACCACCTACGAAGGCGTGTCGAAGATCCGCCCGGCGCTGCCGGGCGGTGTGATCGCGGCCGGGAATTCGAGCCAGTTCTCCGACGGCGCGTCGGTGTGCATCGTCATGGACGCGAAGCGCGCGGAGAAAAAGGGCTTGAGCCCGCTCGGAATCTTTCGTGGCTTTCAAGTCGCGGGCTGCGAGCCCGATGAAATGGGAATCGGTCCGGTCTTCGCCGTGCCCAAGCTTCTGGCCAAAGCGGGATTGCGCGTCGAGGACATTGGATTGTGGGAATTGAACGAAGCCTTCGCGGTGCAGGTCATCTACTGCCGCGATCGGCTCGGCATTCCCGCGGAACGTCTCAACGTCGACGGCGGCGCCATCGCCGTGGGGCACCCCTACGGCGTCTCAGGCTCGCGTCTCGTCGGCCACGCGCTGATCGAAGGCAAGCGGCGCGGCGTGAAATATGTGGTGGCGACGATGTGCATCGGCGGCGGCATGGGAGCGGCCGGCTTGTTCGAGGTGGCCTGAGACTCGAGGGGAGGGGACACACATGGCTCGGATCCTGCTGGTCGAGGACGACCCTGCGCTGTCGCGGGGAATCATCGCGCTTCTCAAAGCCGCCGGCCACGCCGCGGACAGTGCCAAGGACGGCGAGACGGCCCTTTTTCTCGCGGAGACAGAACCCTGCAGTCTGGTCATCCTGGATATCGGCCTGCCTGACATGTCGGGATTCGAGGTGCTCAAGAGGCTGCGCGCGCGGGGCTGCAAGACTCCCATTCTGGTGCTGACCGCCCGGGACCATGTCACCGATCGGGTCAAGGGCCTCGATCTCGGAGCAGACGATTACTTGCTGAAACCTTTCGATGCCAGCGAATTGGGCGCGCGGGTCCGGGCGCTCCTGCGCCGCGACCATGGTGATCCGAGTCCGGTGCTGGTCATCGGTAACCTGACGATCGATCGGGCGCGCGCCACGGCCGAGGTTTCCGGACGACCCTTGCAGCTGCGGCGACGGGAATGGGCGGTGCTCGATCGATTGACGGCCAAAGCCGGCGAAGTCGTCTCCAAGGAGCGGCTGATCGCCGAAGTGTTCAGCTATGACGATGAAGTGGCACCCAATGCGCTGGAAGTGCATATCGCCCGACTTCGCCGGAAGCTCGAGCCCGACGGACCGGCCATCAGGACGATGAGAGGGCTTGGATATATGCTCAAGGCTTCGTGATCCTGAGAAGAGTGCCGAAGTCCCGGCCGAACTGCATCGATTTCGCCACGAGCGGCAACCGAGTGATCGGACGGAATGTTCAAATCATCGATAACGAAATTCCTGATCGCGTCATTGGGTATTCTGATGACCGGCCTGTTCGTCGCAGCACTGATACTTGCCGTCCAAGCGTGGAGCAATTACGCACTGGCCGGCCGTATTGCGCGCCTGACCAACACCGACCACACGCTGTTCAATGCCTTGGTCACCGTTCGCGCCCAGATCCCGAAGGACAGTACCGCACTGATTGCGCAGGACGACCCGCGGCTGGTGATGGGGGCGACGCACGGGGAAGCCTCCCTGACCGTGACCACCGCGATCGAGGCGCTGCAGGCCACCGACATCGCGAATCGTGCCCAATTCGTCGCCGCCATTCAAACTGCCTGGCAGAAAGCGGAAGCTCTGCAATTCACGGTCGAAGCACAGGCCTCCCGCGTGCGCGCGGAACGGGATCTGCATGCCATCGACGCGTGGCGCGAAGCGGTTCACGGAATGACCGACACGCTGAGCACGGCCTCGGCCGCAGTCGGCAACGCCGTGAGGATGGGTGACCCGATCATTGCCGAGATGGTGCAGATTCGCCGCACCGCCTGGATCATCCGCGACCGCTACGGTCTGCAATGCTCGATGATGCGGCCCAACGTGGACAGAAGCCTGCCCCTCAACGCCGGTCAGCTCGACCTGTGGCACGGGGACCGCGCCATTTACACCGCTGCATGGCATACCCTCGATGAATTTCTGCTGCGGCCAGGCGTGTCGGCCGCTCTGCGCGAACGCATCGATGTCGCGCGCACGAAAACCACACAAGCCCAGACCAAGGTGGACGCAATCGTCGACCGATTCGACGGCTCGGGCAAGCCCGTCGTCGCCAGCGCCGAATGGACGGCCCTCTGCGACGGCCCGTTCGACTCGATACTCGCCATCGCCCAACAGGCCCAGGACGAAGCCAACGGCCATGCCGAGGCCATCCGCGACGCCTCGTCTCGAATGTTGCTCGTCGCAGGCTTGGACCTCACGTCGGTAATCGCGTTCGGCGCTTTTGCCGTCGTCAACGTTCAACGCCGATTGGCTCGTCCGATGAAGACCTTGATTGGAACGATCGCCCGCCTCGGCCGCCGCGAATTCGACCAGGCGGTACCCTCCACCGGAAGCCCCGACGAGTTGGGCAGCATGGCGCAGGCGCTCGAGACCTTGCGCACCAGCGCGCTCGAAGCTGAGCGTCTGCAGCTGGCGATGAACCGGTTCACGGCCGATGCCTCTCACCAAATGCGAACCCCCCTTACCATCCTGCGCACGCATATCTCGGTTCTCGGCGCGCTCATTCCGACGAACCATGCAGCATATTCTTCACTCAAGGACATCCAGGAAGCGGCCGATCGGCTGCAGCGGCTGCTCATTCAACTCCTGAAACTGGCGCGGGCCGACGGTGGAAAATCGCTCGACCGGGAGTCGGGCACGGTCGATCTCCGCGAAGTCGTTCAGGAAATCGCAGCGAAGCATGTGCCGCAGGCGCTGGAGGCCGGCATCGATCTTCATTTCGAGGCAGAGCAGCGGCCGTTCCCGGCACAGGCCAACCCAATCACGATCAACGAGATTTTCGCCAATCTCATCGACAACGCCATCCGCTACAACGAGCCCGGCGGCAGTGTCGTCATCAGGCTATTCGACGAGAAGGGCAGGCACGTGGTCGATGTCGAAGACGACGGTCCCGGGATCCCCGATGCCGAACGAGAAAAGGTCTTCACTCGATTTTATCGGCTGAGCCGCGATCAGAGCCGAGTCGGCAGCGGGTTGGGGCTGGCCATCGTCCGATCCCTAGCCGCGACCCTGAATGCCGAGATCAGAATGAGCGCCGGAACCGACAACCGGGGCCTACGCGTCCGCGTCTCATTCATCTGAGGCGGCCATCGGCCGTCTTGAGGGCCCCTGCCCCAAAGACTCTATTTAACTTGCTGACAGCTTCCTGAAAGCTAACGGCGCCCATGATGGGGAGCCTGATGCCGGAGCGGGTCTCGCTGGGAGCATCGGACGTTGGAATAACTATTAGGGGGAGCAAGATGGAAAAACAACACCGTGTTGATGGGGGAGCCACGCATGCGTCGCTCGGGCTTTGGAGCAATCCGGCCCGGCTGATCGCAGCGATGCTGCTCAGCGGTGCAATCGCCGGACTGACCGTTTCGGCGGCACTAGCTGCCGACAGCCCCGCTTCCGCGGCCGATGCGCCGGAAAAGGCAGCCAGTATCGAACCGATCGTGGTGACGGGTTCGCGCATTTCCCGCCGCGATTATCAATCCGACAGCCCTATCGCGACGATCGACGAATCGGTGCTGGCTGCGGCGGGACAGCCCACGCTCGACCGCGCAATCGGCGAATTGCCGCAGTTCTCCGCCGCCCAGGGTCTGAGCGAGGTGGGCGACGTGCAGGGCTCGACGGGCTTTGCGGGCGGACAGGCCTATGGCGACCTGCGCGGCCTCGGCCCCAACCGGGCGCTGGTGCTGATGGACGGCCGGCGACTGATCTCATCGAACCCCAACGGGTCCGTGGATCTCAATACGATTCCCATGTCGATGATCGAAAACGTCGAAGTCATTACGGGCGGCGCTTCGGCGACCTACGGTTCCGACGCAATCGCCGGTGTATTGAACTTCAAGCTGCGGCAGCACTTCAGCGGCGCCGAGGTGAGCTATCAGCACGGCGAGACCACCCACGGCGATGGCGCGACGGAGCATGTCACCGCTCTGCTCGGCGGCAACTTCGCCGAGGACCGCGGCAACATGGTATTGGCGATCGAGTACTCCGAACGAGGCGTGGTCCACGGAGCCGACCGCCCGTTTTTTGCGAACATACGCGAACTCGCGCGGCCGCCCGAGGGCATCATCCCGGCCGGAACGTTCGGCACGGCACCGACGATCGGCGCCGTCAACAGCGTGCTCGCCGGTTACCCGGGCACGACACCCATCGCCGGTTCGGGCGCCTACAACGGCTCGCTGGGAGTCAACACCGACGGCACCATTTTCACCGATCTGGCGTCGCCCAACTGTGTGCAGAACTACCGCGGTCTCGGACAGCTGAAAGGCGTCAACATCAGCCACGACTGCACCAAGGTCCAAGTCGGTCTCGGGCAGTACTTCGCCATTCAGGTGCCGCTCACCAAGTACAACGTGTTCGCGCGCAGCACCTACAAGATCAATGACAGCGTATCGGCCTATGCGCAGTTCAACTTCATGGAGTCATCGGCGCGCGACGAGACCGCGGGCGGGTCGACGGGTCCCGGAAAGGAACTCTATGTACCGCTGAACAATCCGTTCGTCGTCAACAACCCCGGGCTGCAGACCATCCTGGCCTCCCGTCCCGCGGATCCGAACAATCCGAATGCGTTGACGCAGCCGCTGGTCCTCACCAAGCTCTTGAGCGCGAGCGGCAACCGAGTCCAGACATACAAGTACGATGTCTATCAGGCCGTCGCTGGACTGAAAGGAGACATACCCATCCCCGGCACGGATTTGACCTGGGACGTCTATAGCTCCTATGGCAGCACGCAATTCACCAACCTGCAGCAGAACGATTCGAGCAAGGCGGCATTTGCCTCCATCCTCAACGGCACCGCGAATTACACGGGCTCCGTCGGCAACTGCGTGGGCTATGCCTGGAACCCCTTCGGTTCGAACCCGCTGAGCCCGGGGTGCCGCGAGTACGCAACACGCGAAAATTCCAATGTCAACACCATCACTCAGAAGAACATCGAAGGCACGCTGCAAGGGAAGATCATGACGCTGCCCGCGGGCGACCTGCGCTTCGCCGTGGGCGCGGACTACCGCGGCAGCAGCTTCGACTATCACCCGGACCACGGGCTCATCACGAACGACAGCTTCTCGTACGACACCACCGTCCCAACCTCGGGTACCCAAAACGTCCGCGAAATCTTCGCGGAACTCCTCGTGCCGGTGCTCAAGGATCTGCCCCTCATCGACGAGCTCTCGCTCGATCTCGGTGCCCGCCGTTCCGACTACGACTTGTTCGGCGGAGTCAACACCTGGAAAGCCGACCTGAACTGGAAGCCGATATCGACGGTGTCGGTTCGCGGCGGATACGCGCGTGCGATCCGCGCCCCCAGCTTGGGCGAGCTCTTCGCCCCCACGGTCACGGGAAACCTGAATATCGGCTCCGGGCCGAGTGCCGGCGATCCGTGCGCGACGGGCAGCTCGTTCCGCACCGGTGCGAATGCCGCTCAAGTGGCGGCACTTTGCCAGGCGCAGGGCGTGCCGGCCGCTCTCTATCCCACGTATACGTACGGGGTCGACTCCGTGCACGGCACCTCCGGCGGCAATCCAGGTCTTACGCCGGAGACCGCCAACACGTATTCGATCGGCACTGTGTGGAGTCCGCAATTCAGCAGCGACCTGATGCACAAATTTCACGTGTCGGTCGACTATTATCACATCGCCATCTCGAACGCGGTGGGTTCCCTGGCCTTGACCGACATTCTGCCGCGCTGTTTCAATTCCGATGGCATCAGCAACCCGACCTACTCCACGGCGAACGTTTATTGCCAGCAGATTGCGCGCGACCGTAATACGGGCGACATCGTGCTCGGCCATGAAGGACTGCTGAACCTCGCGAGCTACAAGACCGACGGCATCGATACGGAGATCGACTGGAGTTTCGGGCTCGGTGCGATCGGCCTCTCGGACAGTGCGGGCACATTCCGGCTGAACTCGATGATCAATTACACGCATACCTTCGATGTATCCGCGCTTCCTGGGTCGCCGGTTCTCGACTACGCCGGAAGCATCGGCAACACCCAGGTGAGCCCCGAAATGGCGCACCCGCATTGGAAGGCGAACACGGCGTTCGGATACTCGATCGGTCCCGTCACGACCACCCTTCATTGGCGCTACATCGCCGCGATGAAGCATCAAGACCTCGTCGTGGATTCGACCAGCACGACCCCGGGTGTGCCGACCTACAACTACTTCGATATCGATGCACACTGGGCCGTCATGGATCACTTGGAGCTCGTGGCGGGTCTCACGAACATTGGCGACAAAGATCCGCCGTTCGTGAGCGGCCAGCCGCTCACCACGGACTCGGCGACCTACGACATCATCGGGCGTACGTATTACGTCGGCTTCAAGTCGAAATTCTGACAGTGAGTCCCCCCTCGCGTCACTCGGCGCGAGGGGGGTATCTCGCTTCTCGTGCTGCATTGGCCCGGCGGATAGGTCCATCGTGTCCAAAGCGCTCATCGATCGGGGCTCGAAATCAGAAATGGCAAGCCAGTATCGCTGTCAGGTTGGATTCAGGTACCACACCTATAATTGCATCCGATGCTGACATCCGAACAACGCAGGGAGAAGATACGAACGGTTTTCCGCGTGGCGAGCGGAAATTTTCTGGAAATGTACGACTTCATGATCTTCGGCTATTTCAGCGCCGCGATCGGCCGTGCGTATTTTCCCGCGAGCAGCGAATTCGCCTCGCTGATGTTCTCGATGACGACATTTGCCGTCGGCTTCATGATCCGTCCCCTGGGGGCGATTTTCCTCGGGGCCTACATCGACCATATCGGCCGGCGCAAAGGACTGCTGGTGACGCTGGGGCTGATGTCGGTGGGCACGCTGACGATTGCGCTGGTGCCCGGCTACGAGACGATCGGCCTGTTCGCGCCCCTCGTCGTGGTGCTGGGCCGGCTCTGCCAGGGCTTCTCGGCCGGCGTCGAATTGGGCGGCGTCTCGGTCTATCTTTCCGAGATTGCAACTCCGGGACACAAGGGATTCTACGTGTCCTGGCAGTCCGGCAGCCAGCAGGTCGCCGTGGTCTTCGCGGGCGTGCTCGGGTACGCGCTGTCGAATCTGCTGCCGCCCGATCAGCTGGACGCCTGGGGCTGGCGTATCCCGCTGATCGTCGGCTGCTTGATCATTCCGTTCATCTACATGATCCGGCGCACTCTTCAGGAAACCGCGGAGTTCGCGGCACGGAAACACCATCCGACGCCCTCCGAAATCTACGCCAGCATGCTGAAACACTGGCGGATCGTGATCACCGGCGTCGCCATGGTGCTGATGACCACCGTTTCGTTCTACACGATCACGGCGTATACCCCGACGTTCGGCAAGAACATACTCAAGCTGTCGCAGAGCGACGCGCTGCTGGTCACGCTGTGCGTGGGCGTGTCGAATTTGATCTGGCTGCCGCTCATGGGGTCCCTTTCCGATCGGATCGGCCGCAGACCTTTGCTGCTGAGCTTCGCGGCCATGGCGATTCTGACGGCATATCCCGCGATGGCATGGCTCGTGGTTCAGCCCAGCTTCGTCAAATTGCTGATGGTCGAACTTTGGCTGTCCTTCATCTATGCCGGCTACAACGGCGCGATGGTCGTGCACCTGACTGAAATCGTGCCGGTCGCCGTCAGAACCGCCGGATTCTCGCTGGCCTACAGTCTGGCGACGACGATCGGCGGCTCGACTCCGGCAATCGTGACTTATCTGATCCATGAAACCGGCAATCGAGCCATGCCGGGTGCATGGTTGTCCGTGGCCGCGGCCATCGCCTTTTTCAGCGCGTGGATTTCCCGGCCCCGGAAGTCCGAGGCTGAAAAAGAAACTCCACTCAATCCGGCGGTGAGATCGAATTCGAGCGAAATACCGTAGGTCGAGCACATGCAGAAGCTGATCGTCGCCTTGATCCTTGGGTTTTCAATCTCCGCTGCATCGGCAGAGAGCGAGGTGCCCCTCAAGCTCGTGCAGTCGATCCCGCTGCCCGACATCGACGGACGCATCGATCACTTCTCCATCGACGTGAAGGGCCGGCGCGCATTTCTTGCGGCGCTGGCGAAGAACACCGTCGAGGCGGTCGACTTGAAAGCCGGGCGGGTAATCCGGACGCTTCCGGGTTTTGCGAAGCCGCAGGGCGTCTGCTTCGTGCCCGAACTCAACAAGTTATTTGTGGCCACCGGGATGGATGGCGCGTTGAAGATGCTCGATGGAACCACGCTGCAGGTCCTGCACACTGCCCACGTGTCGCTTGGCGCCGACGCGATCGGCTACGACCCTCGATCGAAATATCTCTATGTCGGCTCCGGCGGGGGCGACGCCAATAAGGAAACGGGGGATCTTACGGTATTCAATGCGGTAACTGGGGCCCAGGTCGCCGCGATCGTCACGGACGCCCATGCGGGCGGCAGTGTCGTCGACAAGCGTGGCCGGCATCTGTATGTGCTCGTACCGGAAAAGGCGCAGGTGATTGTGTTCGACCGCAAGACGCACGCCACGGTGGCCAAGTGGACGATTCCAGGGGTCCAGAAAAATGTCGCTCTGGACCTCGACGCGAAAAATCACCGTCTCTTTCTCGGTGTTCGCAACCCCGCGAGCGTCGTCGTGCTCGATTCGAATTCCGGCGCCGTCGTCGCGTCCATCCCGACCGTGGCGACGCTCGACGGACTTTTTTATGATCCGGCGACGCGGCGAATCTACACGACCGGCGGCGAAGGCTTCGTCGACGTCACGCAGCAAATTGACGCAGACCACTACGAGCGAATCGCACGCATCCCGACCGGCCCGAATGCCCGCACATCGGCGTTCGTCCCCGAGTGGCGGCGCTTATACGTGGCCGTGCCGCGCGATAAGGATCGCGGCGCCGAGCTCCGCGCGTTCGAAGTGGTTCCCTGAAATCCACCTGGTACCGTAAATCTACCTTGATACCGCCCACTTGAATCAATGAGGCCCATCACCATGAGTCCACATCGCCGCTTGTTTCGTTCCTCAGTCTGCGCCGGCGCCCTGATCGCGCTGGGCGGAATCGCCCACGCCGATGAGCGCGAGGCGCCCCCTGTGCGCGAAGTCCAGGAAATACCGTTGCCGGGTGTCCAGGGGCGCCTGGACCACTTCACGATCGATGCCAAGCGCAAGCGCGTGATCTTCTCCGGCCTCGGTAATAATTCGGTGCAGGTCGTGGATGTGTTCGCCGGGCGCATGATTCACCAGATCGACGGACTCGCCGAGCCACAGGGCACGCTCTACCTGCCAGAATGGGACAAGCTGTTCGTCGCCAATTCGGCGGACGGTCGCGTGACCGTCTATGACGGCACGAAATTCGCCCTGATCGACACGATCGACTTCGGCGAAGGATCCGATCCGGATAATCTACGCTATGACGCGGTCGGCAAGAAAATCTACATTGGCTATGGCGACGGCGCAATTGGAGTAATCGATCCGGCCACTGATAAACGCCTGCCGACCGTATACAAGCTGGAGGGACATCCGGAAGGTTTTCAGCTCGAAACGAAGGGACCCCGCATTTTCGTCAATGTGGCCGATGCGAAGAACATTCAGGTCATCAATCGCAGCACGGGAAAGATGGTCACCTGGACTCTGCCGAACGGTCACGCGGCGAATTTCCCGATGGTGCTCGACGAGGCGGATCGCCGGGTGTTTATCGGCACCCGCAAACCCTCCCGCCTGACAGTCTTCGACATGGACTCGGGAAAGATCGTCGCCAGCGTCCCGTCGGCAGGCGACATGGACGATATGTTCTATGATTCCGGCCGAAAGCGCATTTACGTCGCCGGCGGCGAAGGATTCTTGAGCGTCGTGCAACAGGTCGATGCCGACCACTACACTGACATGGGCAAATTTTCCACCGCACTCGGTGCGCGCACCGGCGTCTGGTACGAGAAGCGCGACCGTCTATACATTGCGGCGCCCCCGAGCGGAGTCCTCGGCCCGCGTTTGCTGGTATACGAAGCCCAAACCGATTAAGTTTGTGGATCAATTGCGCGGGTTGGTGCCCCTCAGCCTTGATGTTCATCACGCCGATCGTGGGTGTGGTGACATTCATTTGGCACGGCCGTATATTCGACTTCGGCTTGTTTCGCCTTGACTTCGGTGTCCCATCCAACCGGGCGGTGTTTAGACCTACGGAGGACATCCATGGATACTTGGCCTATGCACTCTTCGCACTTGCCGGTATGCATGCGGCGGCGGCGCTGTGGCATCATTTTTTCATGCGCAACGGAGTGTTGGGACGCATGTGGCCCATGAGGGAGGGTGCCGGCACCCCAGTCGGCGAGAATATCTCGGCGGAATAGCTCGGCAAGAATAGAGACACTGATGATTCTGTATGGCCATGCGCTGAGTTCGGCTTCCTATCGGGTCAGGATTGCACTGGCCCTGAAGGGATTGCAGGTGACTTCCGTGCTGCTCAATTTGCGCGCGGGCGAGCAGCGGCTGGAGGAATTCCTGCAGATCAACAGCCAGGGCTTCGTGCCTGCGTTGGCCGTGGACGACGGCGTGGTGCTCACCCAATCGGTGGCCATCATCGAATATCTCGATGAAATCCACCCGGATCCGCCCCTCCTGCCGAAAGCGCCTTTGGAGCGCGCGCGAGTGCGGGCGCTCACGCAGGCCATTACCTGCGATGTGCATCCCCTGAACAATTTACGGGTGCTGCAGTATCTCGAAAATCAATTGCGGCAGACCCAAGCGGAGCGCGAGACCTGGTATCGGCACTGGGTGCGGCTTGGGTTCGACGCCATCGAGCGTTGGCTGGTTCGGGACGGCGCGACCGGGCGATTCTGCCACGGTGATGCGCCGACCATGGCCGACGTATGTCTGGTGCCTCAGGTGTTCAACGCGCGGCGCTTCGCATTGGACCTTCAACCGTATCCGCGGATCGTCGGGATCGACGCCGCCTGCCGAGACCTGCCCGCGTTCCAGGGAGCAGCCCCGGAACGGCAGGCCTGAGCACTGGTTGAGCACTAGTAGTGAGGCGGCCGCTCCTGGTCGGGCGGGCGCGGGACCTCGTCGGACTGGGCGCCGCTCAGCCGATCCGTGACTGCCTTGAGTTTCGCCTCCAGCACCTGAATCTCCTTGTGCAGCCCAAACACCACGTCGCTCAACTCGGCGCTCGCGCGCTCCAGAAAGGCGATCTTGGTTTGGATTTGTTCCAGCGTCTCGTCGTCCATCCGCGAAGTTTAGTCCTTACGCGCCGCAGGCGGGCGGGGCGCAAGCATTATGACAACGAATGCCGGGCAATCTATGCCGAGGGGATCTCGACGATCGCGGGAGCCTCGGCCATACTGGGAGCACCTCTGCTACCGACATGGACGGTAAAGACGGAGGACGCACACCAGGGATAACAGGGACCACCGATGCCGGTATTCGGGCGCACGTCGATTCAGGGATTGATCGCGGTGCTGGTTTTGTGCGCCGGGGCGCCTCCCGTGCAAGCCGAAGACTGGTTGCCGATCTCGCCCGAAGAACTCACGATGACCAGCGAGCCCCACGCGCCCGGGGCGCCGGCCATCTTGCTGTACCGACAAGTGGACCGCGATGACAACGGGCCCACCGAGACGATCTACGCGCGAATCAAGATATTGACGGAAGAAGGGCGCAAGTTCGCCGACGTCGAGATCCCCTTCTACAAGGGGACCGAGTACGTTCACTCTATTCAGGCACGGACCGTCCACTCGGACGGCAGCATCGTCGGCTTCAACAGCACCATTTACGACAAGCCCATCATCCAAGCAAGGGCCGTCAAGCTGCTCGCCAAGACTTTCACCATGCCCGATGTTCAAGTCGGCAGCATCATCGAGTATCGCTACAAGCATGATTTCGAGTCCGGCTACGTGTTCAATTCAAATTGGGTATTGAGCGAGGACCTATTCACGAAGTACGCGAAGTTCTCGCTCGATCCGTATCGTCGATATGCAATGAGCTACAGCTGGCCGGCGGGTCTGCCGCCGGATACCGCGCCGCCCAAGGAAGAACACGGCAAGATCCGGCTCGAAACTCACAACGTTCCGGCGTTCGTGACCGAGGAGTACATGCCGCCCGAGAACGAAATGAAGTTTCGAGTGGATTTCATCTACATAGCGGACACTGACGCTGCTCCCGAGAAAGATCCCAAGGTCTTCTGGAAGAAGTACGGCAAAAGGGCCTATCGCCGCGTCGACGATTTCATCGATAAGCGGCGTGCCATGGCGGAAGCGCTCCAACAAATCGTCGCGCCGGGCGATTCTCAGGAGGAGAAGCTGCGCAAGATTTATGAACGCGCCCAACGGCTGCGCAATACATCCTTCGAACGGAGGAAATCGGCGCAAGAGGAGGAGCGCGAAAAACTCAAGAGCGCCGGGAACGTGGAGGATATCTGGAAACACGGATACGCGGATGGAAACCAGATCGCCTGGCTGTTCCTGGCCCTGGCACGCGCGGCAGGCATCCCGGCTGATCCGGTGATCGTCTCGACCCGCGACGTACATTTTTTCAATGTCAACGCCATGAATCCCAACGACCTCAATTCCAATGTCGTGACCGTGACGCTCGACGGCAAGGAATTGTACTTGGACCCCGGAACTCCGTTCGTGCCGTTCGGCAGTTTGCCTTGGTCCGAAACCGCCGTCCCGGGTCTGCGGCTCACCAAGGACGGCGGGACTTGGATCAACACGCCGCCGTCCAAATCCAAGGAGTCGCGTACCGAGCGCAAGGCGCGCCTCCAATTGACGTCGTCCGGGACGCTCGAAGGCAAGGTGACCGTGACTTATACGGGTCAGGAGGCGTTGTGGCGGCGCCTCGAGGAGCGTAATGAAGATGACGCCGATCGAAAGCAGTTCCTCGAGGATCAGATCAAATCGGACATCCCCACCGGGGCGGACGTCGAACTCAGCAACCGGCCGGACTGGGACAGCGCATCGCAACCGCTGGTCGCGGAGTACGGACTGAAGCTGCAGGGCTGGGCGGCTCGCGCCGGTCAACGCTCGCTGCTGCCCGTCGGATTGTTCGGTGCTCAGGAAAAGCGGGCGTTTCAGCACACGGTGCGCATTCATCCCCTGTATTTCAATTTTCCGCACCAGAGCGCCGACAGTGTGAGCATTGAATTGCCGGCGGCCTGGCAGGTGAGCAGCGTGCCGAAGCCGTGCAATGTCGATCGCGCGAGTCTCGTTTACTCGGCCTCGACCGAAGGCAAGACGGGATCGCTGCTCCTGAGTCGCGAACTCACGGTGGACGCGATGCTGGTGTTGACCAAGTATTACCCGACTGTTCAGGATTTTTTCCAGACAGTGCGTGCCCGCGATGAAGAGCAAGTGGTCCTGCTGGCTGCCAAGAACGCGGCGGGGCACTGAAATGCCGGTGCGCCCCGTCTGCCTGGCGGCTTTTTCCCTGTGGCTGGTTCTAGGGACATTCGGTGCGCAACCGGCGGAGGCGGGCGACGCCCCGCCGTGGATGCACGCGCAACTCAACGGCGCTCTTCCGGCGCATGATGACAAGACGGATGCAGTCGTGCTCTATTCCGAAACGACGCTGACCGTTCAACCCAACGGCAAGATCAAAAAACTGTATCGCGAGGCGGTCAGGATACTGCGGCCCGACGGCCAGGCGCGGGGCACCATACGCATATATTTCGACCCACAGAGCCGCATTACCGATCTGCATGCCTGGTGCATTCCCGTCTCCGGTAAGGACTACGAGGTCAAGGAGAAGGATGCCGTCGAATCCGCCATCATCGGCGTCGATGGCGGCGAGCTGATGAGTGATTTGCGCACGAAGACGCTGCGTATCCCGGCTGCCACGCCGGGCAGCGTCGTCGGCTACGAGATGGAACAAGAGCTGCGGCCCTACGTCATGGTGGACGAATGGGGCTTCCAGGACACGGTTCCCGTGCGCGAGGCGCATTACACCTTGCAGCTGCCGCGCGGCTGGGCCTACAAGGCGAACTGGCTCAATCACTCGGAGGAACACGCGACCGAGGCGGCGGCGGGCCAATGGCATTGGTCGATAAACGATGTTCGCGCGATACGCGTCGAACAGGACATGCCGCCTTGGCGCGGCATCGCCGGTAGCATGGTCGTCGCGCTGGTACCCCCGAGCGGGCAGGATCCGGGCATTCAGAGCTGGCACGAACTCGGCGCCTGGTATCTCGGCCTCACGCGCGGCCGTCGCGACGCGTCTCCGGAGATCAAGCAAAAGGTCGCTGACTTGACCGCCTCGATTCCAACCACATTGGGAAAAATGCAGGCGTTGGCGAGATTCGTGCAGAATGATATTCGCTACGTCGCGATTGAGCTGGGCATCGGCGGGCACCAACCCCATCCCGCCGCCGAAGTATTCAGCCATCGCTACGGCGACTGTAAAGACAAGGTCACGTTGCTCAGCACGATGCTCAAGGAAATCGGCATCGAATCCTACTACGTGCTCATCAACACCGAACGTGGGTCGGTCACGGCGGCCACGCCGCCCAACCTTGCCTTTGACCACGCCATTCTCGCCATTGTGCTGCCTGCCGATCTCGAGACGGACGCTCTGCAGGCGCGCATCACGCGTCCGAAGCTCGGAAAAATCCTATTTTTCGATCCCACCGATGCGTTCACCCCGCTTGGCCGGCTATCGGGCGCGCTGCAGGCCAACTTTGGAATGTTGGTGACGGCCGAAGGCGGAGAGCTGCTCGAGCTGCCCCAGCTGCCGGCGGACACCAACGGCATCGAGCGCACGGCGAAGCTGACCTTGGATGACAAGGGCACTCTGCGCGGCGATGTGCACGAGGTTAGATCGGGCGATAGGGCGGCGGCGCAGCGCCATGAATTGCGCGCGACGACCCAGGATACGGATCGAATCAAACCGGTGGAAGCCGTCATGGGCGCTTCATTCTCGACATTCCAGATCCTCAAAGCCACGGTCGGCAACCTGCGAGTCCCCGACCGGCCCTTCGAGTGGAACTACACATTGGAGGCCGAGAGTTTTGCCAAAGCGGCAGGCGATCTCCTGTTGGTGCGGCCGCGGGTGTTGGGCAGTAAAACCAGCGGCATGCTGGAGACGAAGGAGCCGCGCCAATATCCCGTCGAGTTCGCGGGACCCGAGCGGGACACGGATGTATTTGAAATTTCGCTGCCGCCGGGCTACGAGATAGAAGAGCTGCCGCCGCCGGTCAATGTCGACGATGGCTTCGCCTCCTACCACAGCAAGACCGAGATCGTGGGACGCGCGCTGCGCTATACGCGCACCTTCGAGATCAAGGAGCTCAGCGTGCCGGTAAGCAAGGTGGGGCAGCTCAAGGACTTCTATCGCATCATCGCCGGCGATGAACGCAATTCGGCGGTCCTGAAGCGCGTGCCGCCGTAGAGGGCATCGCATTCGCGTCAGCCTCAGTTCGGCTTGAGCCGGAATATCGTCCTTGCTATCGTCGGGTCTTGGAGAGCCGAATCCAGCTACGCCTCGTGCGGTTGGCGCTTACAGCGATGCTGATGGGCGCGACCGCTGCTCATGGCGTTGAATCCGCGGCGCAGGCGATTGAGCCGCCGCCGGCGCCCGGTCCGCCCGCGGGACTTGCCGATTCGGCGGCACTGCGCGCAACAGTGTTCGGTACGCCTCCGCAAGACATGGCGCGGATGCCGAGCAGAGTGCCGCTGGCGGAAATCAATATCGCCCTGCCTTGGGCGCGGCCGCTGCCCGATGTGTTCTGGTTCGATCGCAAACTGCGCGTGTGGTTTTCCGCGCAGGACAAGCCTGCGCCCTTGGCTATTCTCATATCGGGCACGGGAAACGACGGCAATACCGCGAAGCTTTCGGTATTACGCGGCGCACTCTATGGCGCCGGTTATCACGTCCTGACCATGCCGTCCCCGACGTTTTCGGGCTTCATCGTGTCGACATCGAGCACGGGGGTCGCGGGCGATTTGATGCAGGACGGCCAGGATCTGTACGCAGCCATGCGGCAAATCGTCGCGCATCTGCCCCGAAAGGTCCGAATCACCGATATCGACGTGCTGGGGTACAGTCTCGGCGGCGCCAACGCGGCCGTCGTGAAATCCATCGATGCGCGGGAGGGCAAGCTCAAGATCCATCGCGCCGTCATGATCAATCCGCCGGTCAGCTTGTTCTCGTCGATCGGCCGGCTCGATAAACTGTTCGCCGCAAGCATAGGCTCCGACGACGATGCGGTCGAAAGACTGTACCGGAGGTTGTACGCCGAACTCGCCAACCTGTACCGGGCGTCGGATCGAGTACAGATCGACGAAGAATTCCTTCTTGGCGCCGCCGCCACGGTGCTGAAGACGGACGCGGAATTCTCCGCGGCCATTGCGTTGAGTTTCCGCATCGACCTGGAGAATATGTTCTTCGCCGGCGACATTTACGCCGGCACCGGCGTCGTCGTCGATCCGAAACATCCGCCGAGAGTCGGAGATTCGCTCGAGGAAACGCAGCGTATTTTGCGCAACAAACCGTTCTCGGAATATTTCACGAAGGTGTTCGCGCCCTATTATTTGAAGCAACGGCCCAATTCAACCGCCGCATCGCTGATCGCCGACAATCGTCTCGACATCATCGGCGGCAGCTTGCGCGATGACGCCGATTATTACGCGCAGACCAACAGCGACGATCTCATACTCGACAAGCAGGAACTGGCGTGGCTCCGGGACACTCTGGGTTCAAGAATTGCCGTGTACGACCATGGCGGTCACCTCGGCAATATCGGTGAGCGGCAACAGGTCGCGGACATGCTCGACATGCTGGCGGGGCGCTGGCCGGGAGCGGCGAAATGAGGTGCGCCCTTGTCGTGGGGTTGCTCGTCTTTGCCCTTGGCGGCTGCGCTTCTCAAAGTGTCAGTATTCGAAGCCTGCCCCCGGAAGACCCGGCGGCTGAGAATGCGGCGGCCGTGGAAAGCGCGGCTGCGTTCGCCGCCGCCGCCGCGACGGCGAACGCAGGTGAGGCCGGTCGGGAAGCCAAGGAAGGCCAGGAAGCGCTCCTGCCGGTGACTCCGGCGGACGCGCCATCGATGTATACCTACGATCCGTGGGAGCGCCTCAACCGATTCACCTATCGGTTCAACGCGAGGTTCGACGAAGCGGTCTTCCTGCGCGCGTCGAATGCCTACCGCCGCGTTCCCTCGCCGATTCGCTCCGGCGTGCATAACTTCTTCGGCAATCTCTCCGAAGTCGACAGCGTGGTCAATTACACCTTGCAATGGCGGCTCAAGTTGGGCCTGCGCAGTCTTGGCCGGTTCGTGATCAACAGTACCGTCGGCATCGGCGGCCTGATCGACGCCGCCGCGAAGCTCAAGCTCCCGGGCGCGCCGACCGGCTTGAGCACCACGCTGGCCAAGTGGGGCATGCACCCTGGCCCGTATCTGGTCATTCCGCTTCTCGGACCTTCGACCTTGCGCGATGGTCTCGGTTTTTTCGGCGACTATGCCACCTCGTATGCAATCGACGTCGCCGGTCTGTACCGGGGCGACGTGTCGTGGGCGCTCGGGCCCGTCAATGCCGTGGATCAGCGCTCGAACATCAGCTTTCGCTACTATTCGACCGGCTCGCCGTTCGAGTATGAAAACATTCGCTTCCTATACGTGCGCAAACGGTTGATCGAGGACGAAGG